>Ga0187855_10003667_pt1 | contig 11227 bp, 8 predicted proteins | sample June2016WEW_8_10_2_FD_132969 | JGI IMG/M metagenome (GOLD analysis project Ga0187855, IMG submission 132969) | Peatland microbial communities from SPRUCE experiment site at the Marcell Experimental Forest, Minnesota, USA - June2016WEW_8_10 | ecosystem: Environmental > Terrestrial > Soil >...
CAGTCGATGTGCACGTGGGTATTCAGTTTCCTAAGTTGCAACCGCACGAGCATGCACCTCCCGCGGTGCTATGGCTCAAACCGCTGTCCGGAACACCTTCGCAGCCTTTCGTGCCCAATGGGCGTTACACGTTGCTCCAGAAGAATCGCATGTTCACTCCGCATCTGCTGATTGTGCCCATCGGCAGCGAGGTGCACTTTCCAAACGCCGATCCGTTCTTTCACAACGTCTTTTCCCTGTTCAACGGAAAGCGCTTTGATCTTGGGCTCTACGAAGCGGGAACCGACAAAGAAGTTCTGTTTTCGCGCGAGGGGGTCTCCTATATCTTCTGCGACATTCATCCCGAGATGAGTGCCGTCATTCTTGTCTTGTCGACACCGTTTTACTCAATCGCGAAGCCCGGCGGGACTCTTTCGATTCACGACGTGCCCACCGGCGATTATGAGATGCATCTGTGGATCGAAGGCTTGGCGCAGCCGGCGCTGGATCGATTGACGCGTCGCGTGCAGATTTCAGCGGGAGGAGGCGATCTGGGCGTTGTCGATGCTTCGGAAACTCCACTGAAGCCGGCCGGCCACTTGAACAAATTCGGTCAGCCGTACGATCGAGACTCGAAACCGACCTACTGATTCCGACTCCTCGATATGGCTTTGCGCGTCGTGCCTGCGCTTCTAAGAAGAAGCTACGGGCCAGACTGGCGTGAGAGCTTCGCTATCGCCCGCCCTACGTCTCCTGCAGACGCAGTGCGAACGTGAGAATGAGTATGAGTGCGTAGACCCGTCAATTGCAGAGTGATTTGCCAGAGGAAGGCAGGATTATTGCGGAGGTAGCGCCACCAGAGGCGCTTCGGATCCTGGACCAGGCGGTGAACCCACTGCAGGCCCGCGCGCTTGACCCATTCAGAGCAATCGCGAATGCGTCCGGTGTGAAAATCGAACGCCGCGCCCACGCCGAACATCACATGTGTGTCGAACTCCCGCATATACCGGCGCATGAATTTGTCCTGTTTCGGCGTCCCGATGCCCACCCAGATCATGTCCGGCTTGCATTCATTGATGCGCGCAATCAACCCGCTCTCTTCTGCCTGCGTGAGAGCGCGAAAGGGCGGCGTGTACGTTCCGACAATTCTGGCCCACGGTGCGAGTCGTGTGAAACGTGCCGCGAGCTCCTCGGCGACACCTTCGTTGCCGCCATAAAAGAAATGCGTGCAGTGTGCGAATTCTCTGCGGAGAAAAACTTCACGCATGAGATCGGGTCCGGCGATGCGCTCGATTCCGCGATGCCGTTGGAGACGGCCGACCCATACCGTGGGCATGCCGTCCGGGATGGCGATAGTGGCATCGGCATAGGCGGCTGCCAGCTCAACATCACGCTGTGCCTCCATGACGCCGTAGACATTGATCGCCGAGACATAACCCTTTCCCCGGGTTCGAAGGATGCGGGTAATCTTCGCCAGAATCGCTTCCATCGAGAGCGCGTCGACACGCACGCCCAAAACATTGACCGAAGGCGAAGTGCTACAGGAGGCACCGTCATTGGAGGACTTACCTGCGCACTGCGCTGCAGGCATCGTTTGCGTAGCCGATGCGGAAGATTTCACTGTGAGATCTCCTCGCAGACCGTAACAACGGCGCCGGTGCGGGATGAAACGCGCGTCTCGCGAAAGAGCATTGCGGCAAGAGGAATGTAGACGAGCAGCGTAACCGGCCCGCAGAAGAGTCGCGCCATCGCCATTCCCTGCATGCCATATTTGGGCAGCAGCCAGCGCGCAGCGAGCAGCATAGCCACGCCTCCAGCGAGGTTCAAGACTGTCACCAGGCGAACGCGTCCTAGCGCCAGCATCGTATAGGCCCCGGTCACGCTGAGTGCCTGCGCCGCCGTGCTCCACACAAGGAATGGCAAAACAGAACCTCCTGCGCGGGCGATCGTCGGTCCTCCCCAGAGAGTAAGCAATCGTGTGCCAAAGGCCACTAGCATCGCTGTGCAAGCCCCAACCAGCAGGGAATTTGCGGCAAAGGCAACCAGAACTGTTCGACGCAGCGGTTTGACGGTGCCCTCAGTGACGCGCGCCGACACGTAAGGAAAGAGAAAGTGCAGTCCTGAGGCCGCGATGCCATAGATGGGCTGAGCCATCTGCGCGCACAGAGCATAGGAGGCAACCGCGGTGGCGCCCAGGTAGACCCCTGTGATGAGCCGGTCGACCTGTCCAAAAAGAATGCCGGAGACTGCTTGAATCCAGGAAAAGAGGCCGAAACCCAGGAGGGTGTGCGTCGCTTCCCGATCGAAGGATGGCCAGAGTGAGTGGGCGCCCAACAATCGCTTGAGTTGAATAAGCTGCATGCCCAGGCTCTCCGTGATCAAAAGCGCGGTCGCAATCATCACGCTGACTACTCCCTGTTTGGCCAGTGGCAAAACTGCAGCAGTGGCCAGCGCCAGCAACCGGGCCATCACGCTGAATCGGACTGCGGCGCCATAACGCTCAAATGCCCTCTGCGTGCTGACACAAACCGTTTCGACGGCGCGAGCGAGGATCAGCAGGCTTGCAATGCGGAGAGACCAGAGGCATTCAATGCGGAGGGCAGCATTCGATAAGGCAATGTGAACAGCCGCAGCAGGGGAGAGAGCCCATGAGATCAGAGCGATCGTTACTCCAAGTGCGATGTGAATGCCCATCGTGCTATGCACCGCGTCGAGTCTCGCTTGGTGATTCCCACCGCGCGCCATGGACATGAGGCGAATATTGGCATCGCCGAAGCCGGATGCCACAATCGATCCGATGGACAGGACCGCATTCGCGATCATCCACACGCCGTATTGCGCGGTGCCTAGATTCCGGAGGGCGATCGGTGCAACAAAGAGCATCCCCGCGGGGTAAGCAACGTAATCGAGCACGCCGTAGCCGGCGTTAGAAAGATGTGCTCTCATCGTTGAATCCAATGAATTGCCCCGAAGCGGAATTGCTCCTCGACCGATTTGGAGCAAGACAGATTGGCGAGGCCTCTTGCTTCGACTCCATGTGGAGGTGCTGCGACATATGTCATCGCTTCTCACGCTACCGATTCGTGAGAGCCTACGTGTCAGTCCGCGGTCAGACGAATGTCATCCGTTTGTCATTAGAAGTGCCGGATTCTAGCGGAGATTTTGCCCGAAGGCGCGGTGGCTTCGCACGGGCGTTCAGTTCGCGGAGCCGCTGATCTGCGGTGCGGATGTTGCGATGGACATGGGCTTTCTGGTCGCGATCCCGAGAAGCGACACGAAGAGTATCGATGCGAGCAAGGCAGCACCAGCATTGCCAAACAGCACGTTGGCATAGCCGAATCGCACAATGCAGCTGCCGGTGACCGCCGCCGTTGCAGCCTGGCAAATGGCTCCCGACATGTTCTGAATCGCAGACGCTGTGCTCCGTTCCTCATCGGGAATGTGGTCCATTAGAAAGCTGTAAATCCCCGGGCCAGTCATCCATTGCACGCCGCTATAGACGAAATAGTAAGTGACGGCGAGAGGAATACTCTGCGTGAGGCCCATGCAGAAGAGAGCTGCGGCAGTCGCGGCTTGGCCAAACCCGATTCCAAGTATTCGTCCGAATCGTCGATACAGTAGCGGCGAAAGCAATACCGCGGTGAATTGCAGCAGTTGAGCAACGGAAAAGACCACGCCCACATGCTGGAGCGCAATTCCAAGATGTTGCTGCAAGTAGACCGCGGCGAACGGTGGGAACGAGCCCGTGACGATGTTCCAGATAACGAATGGCGGCAGAAACCAAAGCAGGAAGGGATGAAAGACGCGAATGCGCCGGTGTTCGGTGCGGTCCGGCGCGCCGAGGCGCAGTTTCAAGATTGGCCAGACTCCCAGGAGCGCGACGAAACAGGCAAGCTGGAGCACTGTGCGGATGTTCGCGACGAGCGAACCGGGATGCCCTGCGCGGTGCAAGATTTCTGGCAAATACCCCCCAGCGACACCGGCTAACGTTCCCAGGCCAATTCCCGTCGCAAAAGTTATGCTGAACCCCGTGACTCGATTCTTCTCATTCGTCAGCCGCGCGATGGCTGGCGAAAAGCAGATGGGCCAACTACTCATTGCAATACCCATGAGAAATGCCAGGCCAATCTGTGCGGGAGTCCATAGGACGAAGGTGCGCACAAGGCAAATGAGAGGTGCCGCGCTGAAGCAAAACAGCAGCAGCTTTTCGAGCCCGAATCGTCTTACAAGAATCGTGATGGGAATGGTCCCAACCACATTGCCAAGAGTCAACGTCCCAGTCAGAATCCCAAGAATCTTTTCGTTGAAGTGAAGGTCAGTCAAATAAAGATTAAAGAGAAAAAAGAAAAGGCCAAATCCAAAATCGAAGAAGAATGCCGCGGCAAAAAAAATCCAGAAGCCCCGGCTGAACTGTCCTGGGAATGAGCACAATTTCGACCACGGGCTTTGCGCCCTCGGTCCGGTCTCCGCCATCAGTAACTGCACTATTGTCCTTCCTTCACGAGGCGGGTAAGGCGCTCAATGGCCCAATCCAGATCCGTATAGCGCAATTCGAAGACGCCGCGATCGAGCAGGCGATCAACTGCGGCTGTCTGCAAGTCCGCAATCTCCGGAATACCGATTCCACGCTGCAGGATGAACGCCTTCGCCACCTCTTGCGGAAGAGAGACGAGTTCCGCCGAGACCCCCTCGCGGCGATCGAGGAAGACGACATGCTTGACCAACGAAGAGAACGAGGTGGAAAAATGCGCAAGCGGAGCAATGTTCCATTCGATCGAGGGCTTGCCGATTTGCGCCCGCTGCAGGATCGGCCGCGCCTGCAATTCAGGGAACAGAGCTTCTGCGGAGGGCCGAAAACGCACTTGGCGGCTATTTCCGACCACGAGGCTATCGTCGCGTCCAATCACCAGGAAGCTGGCGTCGTCTGTGATGTAGGTCCATCCGGCGCGCGCGCATCCGTAAGCAAGCGTGGACTTTCCGGCACCGGAGTCGCCGCAAATCAGGATGCCGTTTCCATCCGACTCGACGCAGGCCGCGTGGATACCTATGGAATGACGCGCCGCAAGATGAAACATCGCGCACGATTCGAGCAGGAAGTAACGAAGGTAGCCCCGATGCGCCAACGTCGATTGCGCCAGCCAGATATTAGAGAAGAACCGTGCAGCATCGGAAATTGCGAAGTTTTCGCCATCGGCGATTTGTGAACACAGATGTTCTCTAACTCGACTTATTGGCGCAGGCGGGCACTCCGCTGAACCGCCTTCGGTGACACCAACGTGAAATCGGACTGGTTCTGTGTCAAACAGCGGACGAAATCCGTGCCAGGATTCTTTCGCTGCGGCGAGCACCTCCTCAGAGTTCGTGAAAACCTGCAACGGAAACCCAAACGGGTAGAAAGTCTGTTGGAGGGGCAACTCTGTCCGGGCCATCATGGGGTCGGCGTAGGCAATCGGCTCGTGGCGCGCGTAGGCCGCCTTGATCTGCTCAACTGTCAGGATGTCCAAAGTCTGTACCGCCAGTGCTGGCAAAGCGCTTTCCATCAGAAGTGAATTCTCCCCAAGCGATGAATGTGAATCAGAATTGATATTTCAGCGCGAGTTGAATGATGCGCGGATTATTCGACGTTGCCGTGATAATGCCGAACGATGCGCCCGAACTGACAGTGTTATTGGGATTCGCGAAGTTCGACGAATTGGTCAGATTGAAAAACTCCGCGCGAAAATGCAGGCTCTGTGATTCAACGATGGGAATCGCCCGCTCGAGAGCCATATCGATGTTGCGTTGCCCCGGCCCGCGAACCAGGCCGACACCACTGTTGCCGAAATCGGTATCGGCCGGTGAAGTGCCATTCGGCGCTTCGGGTGCGGAAGTAAACGCGGCCGGATTCAGGTACTGGCCGATCACACGCGAGTAGAGCGAGCCAGATGTGGAGGGACGAGCGGTGCCGCTTAATTGCGCGCGATTCTCAAACGGGTAGTTGCCGTAGACCGCTCCGGCATTGTCGTCGAGAATCGTGATCGGCGTGCCGGACTGCGCCACGAAAATGCCGGAAGTTTGCCATCCCGCAATCGCATGGCGCACCAGTGCGGGCATGTTGGCGAATGCCGGAGTCGTGTACGTCAGGTTGAAAACCCCGCGATGGGTGCGGTCGAAGTCAGTCAGACCGTAGTCGCCGCGCGGATTCCGTTGATCGTTGGTCAACAGCCAGAGCTCGAAGACTTCGCTTCCCGACGAACCGCTAGTCTCGTCGAGGTTGCGCGACCAGGTATAACTGCCGAGGAACTGGAATCCACGGCTCAGCCGCTTGGTCACACTGCTCTGCAGCGAGTTGTAATTCGAATTGTATTCGCTCGCGCAGGTATAGGATCCGGGAGCCACGCCTTGATAAGGCGCTCGCTGCACCACGTTGCCGATTGAGTTATTCGTCGCCCCATAGACGGGGGCCGTTGGACTGGCGAGCAACGCCTGGTTGAATTCCGAGCAACCGGCTACGTGCACCGAGCGTGTCCCAACATAGCCCACTTCAAACAGGTAGTCGCGCGCAAACTGGATCTGCGTGTTCAGGTTGTACTCCTCGGTGTACGGCTCGGTGAAACGCGTGGAGATGCCCACTACCGTTGGGCCACCGCCAGGAATGCGGGGGATAAAGATGGGATAACTCGAGTCGCTGGGAAGGAGCGGGCTGAAGGGCGCCTGTAGCGTAGCCCCCGCATTCTGCGCGCCCGCGAAGAGCTGTGAGATGGAGAAAGGCGGGTTGCTCAGCAGACTTTCCGCAAGGCCCGCGGAGAGTCGATCAAAGTAGATTCCGTACCCGCCGCGCAAAACCACCATAGGATTATTCGTGAGCCGATAGGAAAATCCGAGCCGCGGAGAGAGATCGTTGTAAGTAGTGGGCCAGAGGCCGGACCTGGAGGTTTGTGTGACACCGGAAGGCACTGGCCCTTTGAAGTTCGACGAGACCGTGAATCCGCTGAACGTGCCTGTGGGCGGAGCGGGGAGCGTGGCGACGGTGGGATCGAAGTCAACAAGCCTGCCGTGAATCTCGGAGGGAGGGCTGAATATCTCATAGCGTAGACCCGCGTTCAGTGTCAGACGCGGCGTGATCTTGAGGTCGTCCTGGAAGAACGTCGCGAAGTCGGCGTAGCGCTCGTCTTTGCGGAAATCTCCGGAGCTTCCGCCGCTCGTCGTCACGTTGCTGATGCCGTTGGGGCTGCCATTCTGCGCGGCGCTCTGGCCCAGCAGAAAATCATCGAAGGTGCGAATGTCGAGAAGCCCGCTGGTCGAGAACGGCGCGTCGACCATGACTTCATGCCGCTTCACCTCGGCGCCGGTGCGAATCGATTGCCTGCCTTTAGTCAGAGAAACCGTGTCTTGCCAGATAAAGGAGTTGGTTGTCTGCTTCTGGAAAGGAGTGCCCGCATCGCCGATTGTGAAGAGACCGTCCACGGTGATCCCTGTCGCTTCGGCTCCTGGACCCGCAACCCCGGTGGGCGATTCCGTGCCAAGGTCTGACGCAAGAATCGGATTCGTCACGTCGGAGATACCCGAAAACCGCATGTAGCCAAAGCGGGCAATGTTCACAAGACTCGGATTCAGTACATGTGTATCCCCGAGCACAAGCATCGCGTTCTGATCCACTTCGTTGGTTCCCCATCCAGGCACGTTTGCGGCATTCGGCGAGAACGGTTCGACGGTGGGCGCGTGCGAGTAGAAGAAGCGTCCAGATAACTCATTCTTTTGTGAGACTGCGTGATCGATGTTGGCCGTGAACTGATCTTCGCGATAGGTCGCAGGCATCGCATAGGTCGACTCACCGATGGGTAGCTGCGTGGGGTCGGAGTTAGCAAGATTAATCTGCGGATTCGGAATGGCATACTGCCCGTTGGGCAATTTGAAGTTCAGCAGCTTCAGCGCAACCGGGTTGATGTTCGACCCATCGCAGGCGAGTTGCGTGCCGCCCGCGTAGGTTGGATAAGCGCAAAATGCCGCGCCGAGCGTGGCCGCCGAACGATCGTTGGTTAGTTGGGGCAATGTTGCAGTTACCTCATCGCCCTCGCCATTGCTCGAACGCAATCCCTGGTATGCCCCAAAGAAGAACGTCTTCCCGCGCACAATCGGACCGCCCACGGTGGCGCCGAACTGATTCTGCTTGAGCACGGGGCGAGGCTGACCGGTGAACTTGGAAAAGAAATTGTTCGCATTGAAGACGTCGTTACGCAGAAACCCCCATGCGGTGCCGTGAATATGATCCGTTCCCGTGCGGCTGATCACGTCGACGTTGGCGCCGGTTCCGCGGCCGTACGTTGCATCGTAGTTACCGGTCTGCACTTTGAATTCCTGAATGGTGTCCGGCGCCGGCACCGCCACGCCAACTTCCTCGCCGTCTCCTTCGGCTGAGTTTTGAGCAAGGTTATTAGCATCCACACCGTTGAACTGGATGTTGTTTGCGGTGGTCTTTTGCCCATTGGCTGTCACGTCCTGCGTTCCGCGTCCCAGCTCGGTAGCATCGGGCAGGCGAACTACAACACCAGGAGAGAGCGAGAGAATCTGCGTGTAATTGCGATTGGCCAGGGGGAGGGCCTCAATTGCCTGTTGATCCACCGCGCGCCCCAGCGCAGAACTCTGCGTTTGCGCCATCTCCGCATCCGCCGTAACCTCGACAGTCTCGCCAACTTTGGCGAGGGCGAGGTGAACTTCGACAGTACTTGTTTCGCTCACGACCACCGGCACAGCATGCGCGTCCTTCTCTTCGAAACCTTCCACTTTGACGACTAAGGAATAGGAGCCAGGAGCAAGCAGCGGCACTGTGAATGCGCCATTTACATTGGTCGTGGCAATTCGAGAAAGGTGCGTGGCTTCGTTCTCGATGGCGACGTTTGCCTTGGGAACAGCGCGACCCGAAGGATCGTAGACTGTACCTTGAATCGCCCCGGTTCCCGGCGTTTGTGCAAAGATGGATGCGGCGAAAAGGAAAAGCGAAGCAGAAAATCGCGAGAGTGGGCGGGGAAAGATATACGTCATTGCATGCGCCACCTTAGTGGTTATTTGTGACTCGCCGTCAGATTACGAAGAAGGGACTGGACGGCTTGTCACACGCATGTCTTTAATTTGTCATTTGAGGAAGGACCTCTGGATTGTGTGCCAGCGCTATGATCGGCGAGAAAAGCCAAGGCACGCCGCCGCTTCGGTTCGCGCTGGCGCCGCCCGAGGGCAGCGCCGCATCATTCAGGATTCAACCGGATATCCGAGTTCTTCGAGCCGGCTTTTCAATGCCGAAAGTCTCCGGTTGAATTCTTCCCTATCCTCTAAAGAGAGAACAATCCTCGGCAGGAGCCGAAGGACCGTTTGGTAGGCCTCGCGTGCGTTCTCGCGATTTCGCCTCCGGGCATCTTCGACGACAGTAACCTCGGCGACGTTCAGAAACGTTTGCGCGAGGTCCAAATCGGCAAGCAGAAACTCCAGCCCGATGCGATTGGATTGCGCAATCAGATGCGCAGTTGCTTTGTCGATTGCAGCATCCACCCTCTGCTCCTCGTACTTAGAACGAATAGATGCGGGAATTTGCTCCCGAAGAATGCCACTCTCTTCAAATTTTGCTGAAAATGTCTGTTTGAGAAGGCGTTTCGGTCAACAAAGAATCGTATATCCTTAGAACCTGAGCGGGCAGGTTTTCCTATGGCGGGCAACGAATCGCAAAGAGAAAAACGTCCAAAAGGCCCGGAGAGCGCACACGATCTGTTGGATAATATCACTCCAAATATAGACGGGGCGGCCCTAACTCCCGACCAATCTGACAAGTCTCCGGGAGCCGGAGAGCGTTCTCCTGCGCTCGGCGTATCAATCGAGGCGGCATCGGAGACCGAGCACCAGGCCCCAGCGCTGCTTTACCCCGTTGTGGCTTTCGGAGCCTCGGCCGGCGGACTTCAGGCGTTCCGGGAAATCCTCGAAAATCTCGACCCCAACACTCTGAATGGCCTTTGTCCTGGTGACCCATCTGGCGCCGGACCAGAAGAGCTTCCTGTCGGAGATCGTGGAACGATACACGCATATGCCTGTCCTGTCGGTTGAAGACGGGCAGCGGCCCCTGCCCAATCATCTCTATGTTCTGCTACCCAACCAGTCCGCCACAGTGAAGGAAGGAGTCTTTCACGTGGAGCAGCGAACTGCAAACGAGCGCTTTCCCCGGACGATCGACCGCTGCAGAGTTTTCAAGCTCAACTCCAGGCAAAACCCATCCGAGATGTTTGGCGCCAAGCTGACACCCCGCCAGCGCGAGGTTTTGCAGTTGGTAGCAGAAGGAAAGACCAGCAAAGAGATCTCAGTTCTATTGAACATCTCTTCCAAGACAGTCGAATTTCACCGCAACGCTCTGATGGATGAGCTCGGCGTGCGCACCGTGGCCGAGCTGACGCGTTATGCCATTTCGCGCGGAATCGTCAATCCCTGAGAACACCTCTCGCCCTGAATCTCCAACAATCGCCTGTATTTGACCACCGGACCTGTAATCGCTTGTGGAAACCTAGGGTAAATCCTAGTTCCCACTTGCCTTGAAACAGCCCATCTTTCTAAATGAACTCGTGGGGCGAATTGCACTGGACAATTCCGACCGAACGAGTGCGCTGGGATCTGATCCCTTCAGGCTGCTCCTGCTTGAGATCCCGGCATAACAAGCACCGCCGCAGCCCTGAGTCTGGATTGCGCCCAATCGGCCAATGAACCCGAGGAAGATACACCATGTTTACACCCCACGCGGTAGCTCCGACGGATCGTCCCGAATTTTACGATCTCAATTTGACCTGCTCCGTCTGCAGTGGCAGTTTTGTTTTCACCGCAGATGAGCAACTCTTCTTTTTCGAGAAGGGATTTCAGCACGCCCCCAAGCGCTGCAAACGGTGCATGGCAAATCGCGCTGCCCGAAAATGCAAAGTGCGTGCAGAGACGCATACGCAATGTGCCTGCTGCGGGGCTCCGACCACAGTGCCGTTCATCCCCAGCCAGCGTAGGCCGGTTTTATGTCATGCCTGCTTCCAAAGCAACAAGGCCGCGGCTGCTCCACCCGCATTAGTGGCCTGAACCTCGACCTCCGAAGTAGCCGAGCCGCTAGAGGGAGGTTCTTGCTTTCGGGGGCCAGGATCTGATGCACGCATTTTCGTAATTTGCCGTTCCCGGAAACTGTGTCGACCCCCGAAACGATGAAAACGCAAGCAGCTGTGTTCGCGCGCGGCGTGCGTTCTGTCGGCCCCTCGCG
>Ga0187855_10003668_pt1 | contig 11225 bp, 8 predicted proteins | sample June2016WEW_8_10_2_FD_132969 | JGI IMG/M metagenome (GOLD analysis project Ga0187855, IMG submission 132969) | Peatland microbial communities from SPRUCE experiment site at the Marcell Experimental Forest, Minnesota, USA - June2016WEW_8_10 | ecosystem: Environmental > Terrestrial > Soil >...
CCATACCACGCTTTCATCGCGCACATTCCAGATGAGCCCGAGAACGCCGCCCGGTTTCAAGACGCGATGGATTTCCACGAGTGCTTCGCGCCGCGCGAACCAATGAAAGGATTGCGCGCAGACGACAGCATCGATGGAGGCGTCCGCAAGCGGGATATGTTCCGCCGACCCCTCCTTCGCCGTGATGCCGGGATTGCATTCGATGAGCTGCGCCAACATCGCCGGAACGGGCTCGACGGCAATTATTGCTGCATCCGTGACGCGAAGGCTGGGAATGAACTTTCCCGTCCCGGCGCCGAGGTCGAGCACGGTCTTGCCTTTGCGCAAAGCAAGGTCGCCGCGCAGCCAATCTTCCACCTCCGGGGGATAGTCCGGCCGGCCTTTGACATAGGTGGCCGCACCTTTGGCGAAACCGGTGGCGGCGGCGCGATGAATGCTCAAAACTGACGCTGCCGCCTCTTCATTGATTGCCCGAACTGGGCCGCGCCGCGTATTTGGTCTAGACGGCTTGGCAGAGGAGGAGCCATAGGCGGCGCAACAGCCCTAGGTGGCGCAGGAGCGGGCTGAGACACCAAGTTGACGTTGCTTCCGGGCGCGGCGCTCTTGCCATAGACTGCGACGATGGTGCCATGCTCTGTTGTTTCGGCAAGGAAATCATAGTCTTGCAGCATCAGCACGCGCGAGACCACCTGCTGAAGCGATCCTGCATAAGTTCCCGAGACGGAACGGCTGAGATTCGCCGAAGACCAGTACTGCAGACCATAGGCTTTGCGCAGCGCGGTCAGCAATTCTTCGACCGACGCCTCCTTCGCTTCGACTTGAATCGCATCCGGCTCGCCCGTGACTTGCACTTCCGCGCGCGCGCTGATCGAAAGCGCCTGCCAGAGAATGGCGAGCAGGATCGAAGACATAAGAACGCGTGGTCTTGGCGTGCGGAAAAGAGATGGCATCACAGTTTCAAGCCTTTCCGGTGCGCCGCCAAGCATAGACGCCAAACATGTCACCGGAGCGAACGGGTAGCGTCATTTTATCTATGCCTGTTTCCAATTGGCAACCTAAACCGGAGCGCCAACCCCGGCGCCGTTACGATATCAGGACCGGCTGAACTTTCTGTGAGTGATTACTCTTGAAATCCGAATGATTCGTCTTGTTTTTGAAGTTTTCGGAGTGGCTGATCTTTCATCCATCAGACTTGTCCGATTTTACCCCTCAATCGGACAAAACTGTTTCACGTGAAACGTTTTGGTACGATTGACGCTCTGCGCAAATGCACCTTCGCAAAGCGGTGCAAAGTGCGGCGCTGGGATTTTGGGCAAGCGAAATTCTGCGATAGGATTAAGCTTTGGCCGTGTGATTTTTGTCCTCGGTTTGAAAGACGGCCTCGACCCAAAGCGGTCTTTCACAATAGCTACTTCATTGGTCCTTCCCGAAACCTTGCGCACATAGAAGTGCCAGGGGAACGCTTGCTAGACATTTCCAGGGCGGAGGGCATGAAGACGCGGCGTCCGGGCTAAGAACGTCGCGTCTGCTCCTCTATGTGCCGATCCTTAAGGGATCAGCGCATAGAGATATTGTCTGGGGTTTTTGGCCCTACCTATGCGCATTTTCCCAGGGCCTTGGCGGACCAGCGGAGATGTCATACACGACGTTGTTAAAGAAATCCGAGACAAAAACTTTGCGGAGCAAAGGATCAACGCCAACCCTCACATTGAAGCCGCCTGGCGTTGGTATCGTGGCGGTGATCTGGTTGGTGCGCGTGTCGATCGCGAGGATATTGGCGGTGTGACCGTTCGCGACATAGAGAGTATGGTTCAGCGGGTCAAGCGCGATCTCCTCGGTCACAGCGAATCCCTCACCTGTGACGTCAATCGGGGCTGTGACAATGGTGTCGGTGATTGTGAAGGTATTTTGATCGATCACAATCACGCTGCCGTTGGTGAGAATACGCTTGGTAATGTTGCTGACGAAGCCAGACAGCGACGCGTAAAGAATTCCTCTCTCTTCATCTATTGCGAAATACCCCGTCCAATCGGGTACTGAAATGCTCCCGATAATTTTGCCGCTTTCCTCATCAAGGGCAAGGATAGAGAAGGGGGCAGCTTGACCGTTCGCAACATAAATGACTTTGCGAATAGGGTCGACTATAATGCTGTTCGGTGAAAGGGAAGGCTGCGCACTGGGAAGTGGAAACTGTTTGATACTGTTTTTGTGTCGCAGATCGACAACCGCAACAAACGAACCTGCCGGTTCGTAGACTGCTTCAAACAACTCTTCCTTTACAGGGTCAATCGCGCTACGCGCGAAGCTATAATTGAAGCCTACACCAGGCGTATAGTTGGCACCGGCTACAACGGTGATACTATCTACAAGTGTGTCAGTGCTTTCATCGATGACATAAACAACGCCGCTATATTGGCTCGATACATAGACTTTGCCGTGGATCGGGTCGATCGCCAGCGAATTCGCTTCTACTGGGACCGTAATCTTTTGGATCACCGCATGGGTCTTTTCATCGATGACTTGCACGGTATTGACGTTCGAGACAGTGTCGACGCCCTGATAAACCTCAGTTCCCGCATAAACCTTGTGACGCACGGGGTCGAGAACCAGCTGCACTGTGCTAGCACTGGTTGGGATGGTGGCCGTTATGATATTGGGCCTGTCCCAGGCCGAGGCTGGCGCAGCCAGCGTCAAGGCCGCCAGTGCGGTCGCAAGCGCCATGCTTGCGCCCCGGAAGAAGCTGTTCTTCAAGGAACTGGAAAGTAGACTGAGGCGAATAGGTACGAGGTGGGATTTGTTCATAATTGACCCCCGATACACAATTACAGTGTGAGTGTACTGAAATCGGTATATATTCAGGACACATGACGAAGGTCAAATTCTTACTATAACTTAACGGTGTCAAGCGACAAAAGCGGTGTCACCAGAGAAATCGTAATTGAACGTTTTTTGACGTTGAATGAGGGCTTGCCCGTTGGGGCTTGATTGAGTCTACCGGCCGCTGTGTGGATCATGCGCCGGGAGGTCATATTGGACCGGTTTGCTGCGTGGTGGGAAGAATTGGATGACCAGCGAACCGGCAACGCTGGTCTGCATGATCCTTCGCGGCGGGTTCGTCGAATGCTTCCGTGCTCTACGTTTCCATAGGAATCCGAGGCGGGGTTTTGGGCTCATGCTCCAGCATCTCGCCGGCGGGTCAATTCCCGATCTGCTCCAGGCTCACGCCGGTGGTATCGATGCGGAACAGCCAGGTGATGAGGGCGCCAAGAAGCGACGTCCCGACGAGAATGTAAAGAAGCGCTAGGGTACCGATATCGACCAGCAGAATTGGGAACAGAAAAGCCGTCGCGACAGCGCCGATCTTTGCGAAGGCTGCGGCGAAGCCTGCGCCCATGCCGCGAACGCGCGTCGGAAAAACCTCGCCGGCGAGGAGGTAGGTCTGCGCGTTCGGTCCAAGGTTCGTCATGAAGTTGAACAGCATGAATCCGGTGAAGATCAGAAGGAGCTGGTTGCCGCCGGTGACGTAAGTGGAACAGGCGGCGATCGCCAGACCTGTGGCGCAGCCGATGAAGCCCAGGATCTGCAGCCGGATGCTGCCGGCCTTGTCCACGAAAAGAATGGCGCAGACAATACCGACGATCAACAAAAGGTCGATGAACCCGGCGCCCTTGGCCGCCAGGACGTCGTTGTCGATGAGGTCGGCAAGGTTTCGCGCGTGAGCCGTTTTATGGCCGAGCGTAGCGGCGAGGATCGTCGGCGTAAACATGCCAATGCCATAGGTGCCGAGATCCTGAAGAAACCATGGAACAGAGGCAAGGATCGTGGCGCGCAGATTGGCTTTGTTGAACAGCGCCGCAATGTTTCGCGCCGACTTGGAAGCGACAGGCTGAGCGAGTTCCACATGATTGGGATAGGGTGGCTTGCGCGCGAGGAGCCGCGCGATTTGAGCCTGCGCGTCTTTATACCGGCCCCTGACAAGCAACCAGTGTGCGCTCTCAGGGATCGAAAAGCGGCCGATGGTGACGATCAAAGCTGGAATGATGGCCGTTGCATACATCCAGCGCCAGGCACCGATCTCGGGAACGTTCTTGAGCACGAGATAGCCAACGACCGTCCCGGTCAACGCGCCTAAGGCCTGGAAGCCGAACGCACCGAGCACGAGGCGTCCACGCATCCGGCTCGCTATGCTCTCTGAAATGATCAAATGGGCGGTCGGATAATCGCATCCAAGCGCAACGCCGAGGCCGAACAGGAAAACGATGAGCCAGAAATAGCTGGGGCTCGCCACGAGCAGCAAAAGGAAGATCATAAAAATGATCATTTCCACAATGAACATGACCTTGCGGCCGAAATAATCCGACAGCCCGCCGAGGCCGATGGCGCCGACCAGGATGCCAAACAGGCTCGCCGCTCCGACCATGCCGTGCTGCATTTTCGTAATATCGAATTCTTCCGCGATAAGCGGCATGGCGACGCCGGTCATGAAGATGACGAGACCTTCGAAAAATTTGCCCGCCGCGGCGAGCGTCCAGATACGCCATTGCATCGCGGTCATTGGCGTCGATTGGAGGGCCGTTCCATCCGCCCAGATTGGAGTCTCGTCGATATAAGTTTGTACCGATCGTCCGCCTGATGACGCTTTTTGTTCGGGGGCGGCAGGAGCGCTGACGCTCATGATGGTTTACCGTTTTGGCAAGCGTGCATGACCCGCGAAGCGATCGAGCGGCGGGAGATGTTTCCCAAGCGATTCTCATCCTCAAAAGGGTGTGGACGTCAGAAAGCGTGTGGGCGTCAAAATGATGAGCTTACTGGCGGCATACGGGTCAGTGGAGGGAGAATTTCCCGACCCATCACCGGCGGTCACGACGTAAATTTTCTTGTTATCGGCGCTCACTGTAACGCCTGACGCCACATCCCCCCAAAAACTACAAGTGCCCGCGTCCCATTGAATCCTCAAGCAATTCGGGGAGTCTGGAGTGCCCACTTGAACGGTGTCGGTGACCTGCTCTGTTTTCTCATCCAATATGGACAGGGTGCTTCGGTCCCAATTAAGGGCAAGAGCTATACTGAGTTCTGGCATAGTTGCGGCAGAAAACACGCCCTCTTGAAGGTGAAGCGTTGAGATCACCTTATTGGTGTTACCATCAATTGTTGCCAACGTGCCATCATTTGGGCCAACAACAAAGATGCGGTCGGTCTTTGCATCCACGGCAATGCCACGGACTGGTCTTATAACAGTCATTGGGGGTAATGGCCACGCCGGCCTGAATGGGATTGCCGATGATCGTATCCGTGCTGCCATCGATCACCGACACGGTCCCGTCCCAATAATTGGTCACGTAAATCTTGTTGGTTTTCTCGTTAACAGCAAGATAACTGGAGTTGTCATCTGGTACGGTGGTCAGATGATTAAATTGTTTGTCATAGACTTCGATTTCGCCGTTGCTGTAATTGGTCACATAATATTTCCCTGTTTTCCTGTTGAGCGCCACCACGTTAACATTCACACCGTTTAGGGGGACAGTTTTGAGCACCTTGAGAGTAAGCCCCGAAAATTGGATGGCCGTCCCATTGGGGGAACCGCCATTGTTGCTGACGGCCCAAACAGTGTTTGTATCTTCATCAACAAAGAGAGACGCATTTAAGGTCGGCGAATTGATCTGATTGATGACCTTGTGCGTCCAGCCATCCATAACGAGCAGGTGTCCCATACCGGCATTCCAATCATAGCCGGTGAGGTAAATGAGGTTGGCACTGCTGTTCAGGGCTGCGCTGTAAAGCGCGCTCGGTAAACCGGTTATTTCATCTATGATTTTTGCTCCGGGTTTGGGTGGTGGCGCCTCCTTCGCGTCACTGCCACTAAAAGCGAACTGCCCAGCCATGCAGGCGGCAAAGACAGCTACCCGGACAAAATTCTTATTATTGATCATGGTTTATCCCCTCGCTTAGTCATTCACGTGATGCTGAAGCCACATCCCTGAGTAAACGGACGAGGGACATAGAATCCGACATCACGACCGGCATCATCGGCGAGAGAGCAACGCGAACGGACTAAAGTAGCCATTGCTCCCGCGGTCCGCACAATAGGCCATCTCGATGGACTCCAGTTCAGAATTTGGAGCTGGAGCCTGGCGGATATTGGAAGCGTCAAACGTTTCAAGCTCGTGATCAGGAATCCGGGAACCGCCGCTGAAGCGCGCCCGAGGTTCGCGGGCGCTTACGACCAACGCCGGTGCGCCGGAAGACTTGCTGCGTGTCATGAGAGTATATCAAATGCCATCCTGTAGATTTATGAGAAACACTCTGGTGCTGCTGTCCACTGCGTTCGCCATGTCGAGCGCCAGCACGGCCTTCGGCCACGATGACTCGAAGCCCGGGGCAATGGTCATCAAAACGGTGCCCGTGTCGGCGGCGGCAGGCTCAAATCATGTCGCAATCAATACCAGAACCAATCGCATCTATGTCGCGAATCTCGGCTTCTGGTTTTTCCCGAATTCTACAGGAGGCCATTCGATATCCGTCTTAGATGGCACCACGGATAAGATCATCGCCACCATTCCGATCACGAGCAAGGCGTCAATAGCGCCGTTCGGAAGCGGACCCGCTGCATCTGCCGTCGACGAAGAGACCAATACGATTTATGTCACTACGAATAACGGCTCTCTTTCCATAATCGATGGCTGGACTAATCAGGTAAAGGGTAGCTTTGTGTTTGACACTACCAATGATCCACAGAGTGGCGATGGGGGACTGTGCACGCAGGCCATCGTGTTCAGCAAGAAAACAAAGAAGCTCTATGTGGTGAATTGCGCCAAACAAATCGACGTTATCGATCCAAAGCGCCAAAAAATTCTCAAAGTAATCCCCGATGACAACGCGACATTTCTCGCCATCAATCAGCGCACAAACACGATCTATGCCACGCAATATTGGGATGGCACGGTGTGGGCCATAGATGGCGATACTGATCAGGTTGTCAACACCATCACTGGCGTTGGACAGCCCGCTGTTCCTGATAATTGTTACTTGCCCGCCAACAACAACTGCACCAACCAAAGTTCGGGTTTAGACCATATTGCCGTGGATGAACTCTTCGACCGCGCCTATGTTGTCGGCACCAATGACGGCCGCTTTGTCACCATCGACACAAAGAAAAATAAGGTGATCGATACCAAATTTATCGGGACCAATCAGTACAACGTTGCCGTCAATCCCTTCACCCACGCTGTGTATTCATTCAGCGACTTGGGCGCTACCCTAATCGTCATCGACGGGAAAACGGATCAGCTCGTGGCGATGAATATCCCAATTGGCAACCCTCCTTCAGCGACAAGTATTGGTGATCTCCCGCAGGGTATCGCGGTCAATCCTTTCACAGGAAAAATCTATGTCGCTGATTTCGGTGATATCAGCAGCAGTCCGGAAGCGGTCAGTAAGATTGTGGTTTTGAAGGCCACGGGGGAAGAATCCTGGGTTGGCTATCGCTAGCCGCGGACCGCATTAGAAGCCCCCCTGTCTGAACTTTTCGCACCCATAAAAGCGCCGTCTTCGGGCGTGTTACCGCAATCGCCACCAACTTCCGCTATCGTTTTATGAGGACAGCGAATGTCTCTAGGAGAGTTTTTTTTGGGCTGCGACCGGCGCGCAAGCCTTAACGGGCTGGTCAGCCTTTTAGCCCTGACTGCAGTTGGACTATTGAGCTTCGTACTCACAGCCGCGGCTTGGGATGAAGGAAACGGAGCAAAGGATCCAGGGGTGCGGGGTGGCGCTGCCGCCGCGGGCGGCGCTCTTCCTGGACTGCCCTCGGATGAGTTGACCTTCTTCAATGCGGGCTCAACGACTTTCCAGAACGCCGAGGGCATCGGCAATGGGCTCGGGCCGCGTCTCAATCTGGATCGCTGTTCGGGCTGTCATTCCCAGCCAGGCGTTGGCGGATCGTCACCGGGCGTCAATCCGCAGCCTACGATTGGTTTGGCCTATGGCGCGCGCAATAAAGTGCCCCTTTTCGTGAAGCCCAATGGCCCGATTGTCGAAGCCCGTTTCAAGCACTTTCCGGATGGGAGCAGGGACGGCGGAGTGCACTCGCTCTTCGTCATCAGCGGCCGTATCGATAGCACCGGTAACGCCTCGGATTGCACCGCGGTTCAGGATAATTTTGATGCGCAATTTAAAAATAACAATGTATCGCTCCGCATACCGACACCGGTCTTTGGCTCCGGTCTGATCGAAGCGATTGCGGACAGTGCGATTCTCGCAAATCTGACGGCGAATCAGGCTGCGAAGACTCAATTGGGCATCGGTGGCCATCCAAACCGGAGCGCCAACACGAGCACCATTACGAGATTCGGCTGGAAGGCGCAAAACCAGTCTCTGCTGATGTTCGCCGGCGAGGCGTATAATGTCGAAATTGGGATCAGCAACGAGCTCTTCCAAAACGAGCGCGACGACAACCCAACCTGCCGATATGCGCCGGCTCCGAATGACAGCACGGTGGTCGATGGCTCCGCAGGTCTTCCCGCTTCTCAGGCGGTCAGCGATCTCGAGCGCTTTGCGTTCTTCATGAAGTTCCCGGCGCCGCCTGTGCCATCCAATATTACACCTGGTGGTGCTAATTCTATCGCGCACGGTCAACAGAAATTTGCCGACATTGGCTGCTCGCTTTGTCATACGCCGTCTTTGCGGACGTCGGACTCATCCGAATTTGCAGTCTTGACGAATGTGACGGTCAATCTCTTCTCGGACCTGGTGGTCCATAAGATGGGTCCCAAACTCGCGGACGATATCGTCCAGGGACAGGCCGACGGAGATGAATTCAGAACCGCACCACTATGGGGGCTCGGACAACGCATTTTCTTTCTTCATGATGGCCGGACGAATGACCTCGTGCAGGCGATCTATGCTCATGCGAGTGCAGGAAATGGAAGGTATGCCGACTCCGAGGCGAACCAAGTGATCGCGGCGTTTAATTCCCTTTCCGAAAAAGACAAACAAGATCTGCTGAATTTTCTGCGGTCTCTTTAGGCCGACGTAGCTGTACGGATGAGCGATTTTTGGCTCTTGGGCGAAAGTAGTTCAGCTCAAAACACATACCTTCGCCCACCAGGAGGGATGCGTGCGGAGGATCGCTTTCTTGGCGCGCGCGGCGGCGCGGCAATCCTTGAAGAGGGCGAAACAGGTCGCGCCGGAGCCCGACATGCTGGTGAGGCGGCAACCAGGTGCTGCGGCAAGCACCGCAAGGACATCGCTGATAACAGGGGCAAGCAGACACGCCGCCGCCTCCATGTCGTTGCGGCCCTTGCGCAGGGCCGCAGCCAAGGCTTCCGCCGGCATGTTGGGATAAAGCTCGGGGTGGCCGCCGAAACCACTTGCCTCGCCAGGCGCGATCTTCATGCGCGCGAAAACCGCCTTTGTCTCGACGGGCTCGCCCGGATTGACCAGAAGACCGATGAGCGGCGGCAGCGCGAGGAGAGGGCCTAGCTCATCGCCGATGCCCCGCATCATCCGCGCGCGGCTCATCAGACACACCGGAACGTCGGCGCCGGTCGCCTTCGCGGCGTCGAAGAGAAGCAGGCCGTCAAGCGCAATCGCATTGGCGCGGGCGAGCAGCCGCAACGCCGCCGCCGCATCCGATGATCCGCCGCCGAGGCCCGCCGCCACGGGCAAACGTTTGACAAGATGGAAGGCGCCGAGTTTCGCACCGGGGAAACGTTTGGCGAAATGCGCTGCCGCACGCAAAACCAGATTGTCGTCAACGCGGCCCGAGGCGGCCGCCGCCGGACCCTCGATCGAAAGACCGAGAGGCTTGCCGTCGTTCAAGGTGAGCGTGTCGCCGCCGCGCGAAAAAGCGACCAGACTTTCAAGCGCGTGAAAACCATCGGCGCGGCGGCCGAGGACATGCAGGGTCAGATTGACTTTTGCTGGCGCGCGTTCGGTGAGGATATGGGGCAAGGAGAACCGCGGTCAAAGTCCGTTGGTTTTGGCGCATGATCTTATCCGAAAAGTCTGCAACTTTTCGGGATCATACACGAGCCGCATGGAGGTGCTTGGCGCTTCATTTTACGGGGGCGCAATCAGCCCCCGTTTTTTTTTGGGTCGGCTTGCGCTGCGGCGGGATTCGGCTCGTCGTCAAGGCCATGCTCGATCTTTTGCAGAATTTTGACTTTGTCCTCCGGCTCGGGATCGAGGTCGCGCGCGTGGTTCCACTGGAAATGCGCTTCGAGCTTGCGTCCCGCTCGCCAATAGGCATCGCCAAGGTGATCGTTGATCACGGGATCCGAGGGTTTGAGATCGATCGCGCGCTCGAGTTGCTTCACGGCCTCGTCGTTGCGGCCGAGTTTGTAATTCGCCCAGCCAAGACTATCGACGATATAACCGTCGGTCGGACGCAGTTCGACCGCCCGGCGCAGCATGTTGAAGCCTTCGTCGAGGTTCATGTTTTGATCGACCCAGCTGTAGCCAAGATAGTTCAAGACGAGAGGCTGATCGGGATAAAGGGCGAGAGCCTGCATGAGGTCGGCCTCGGCTTCCGGCCATTTCTTCTCGCGTTCGTAGGAAATGCCCCGGAAATAATAGATCGGCCAATCGGTTTTTTCGGGCTTGCTCTTTCCGGCCAAGGCCCGCGTATAGGTTTCGATCGCTTCCGCATAATGTTTGTGCGCGCGTTGCAGATTGCCCAGCGCAGAGAGAGCGTCCTCGTTCTTCGGGTTTTCGTCGACGATCTTATTCAGATATTTGGCGGCTTCGTCCGGGCGCTCCAAGGCTTCGAGAATCTGGCCGGTCTGAATATCGGCCGTGGTGCGCAAAGGATCGTTCTCAGGTACCAATCCATAGACGTCGATGGCTTGTTCGTTCTGTTTGACGCGCTCGCAGAGGTCGCCAAGGGTGATGATGGCAAGACTGTTGTGCGGGGTCAGATACAGGGCGAGACGGAGGTAGATCATGGCGGCGATTTCGTCGCCTTGCTGGCCGCCGGCGGCGCCAAGGCCATAGAGAACTTCCGCCGCGCCTTCAACGGCATCCTTGACCAACGGCTCAACCGGTTTGCCCGCCTTGATGTTGGCGAGCGCCGCAGTGACGACGGGATGGTTGGGGAGAACTTGATCGAAGGCCTCATAGGCAGCAATGGCTTCGTCGCGGTTGCCATGGCGAATCAAGAAACGGGCATAGGCATCGACAAGACGCAAAGTATTCTTGTCGGCAGCGTAGGCCGCCTTCATGCGCTTCAA
>Ga0187855_10003673_pt1 | contig 11216 bp, 12 predicted proteins | sample June2016WEW_8_10_2_FD_132969 | JGI IMG/M metagenome (GOLD analysis project Ga0187855, IMG submission 132969) | Peatland microbial communities from SPRUCE experiment site at the Marcell Experimental Forest, Minnesota, USA - June2016WEW_8_10 | ecosystem: Environmental > Terrestrial > Soil >...
CCAGACCACATGCTCGCCGATCACAGAGGTCTACAACACGAGTTCAGGAACCGACCATGACTGGATTTTTCTGAGTGTGCAAGCGAACGGCAACGCGAGTACTAGCGGGACTGTGTGCACGGGATCCTGCGTGTATTCCTACGATGTGAATTCTGGCACTCTATCGACAACCACGAAGGCTACAGACGGCATCACCGCGAGCGGTGGCGCGAGCGCGATCATCATCGACAACGTCGTGGCTACCACTGGCGCGTCGCAGATCTATACGAGGAACTATCGAGCACAGGCTGTAGTGGTGGGGCCGGGGGCTGCGCCGTGCAGGTATCGCAGGCCGCACTTCAGTAGCAGTTCGACAAATCTGCGAGCCAGCGATTTATGACGTCCGAAAGACTCGCCTCACTCTTTGCGTTCCGGCTTGAACGAACCACCAAGCGCCTTTAGCGGCGAATCGAAAAGGCCGCAAGACGTAATAGAGGAACCCCAGCGAGGACGGCAACGCGATAAATCGGCTGTCCGCGGGAGTTGGAACCAGGAAACGAATTGCGAGAAAGCGAATTTTTTGGGCGGGCGTGCTTAGCAGCCGCAGCGAGAAAAAAATTCCTCCCGGGACGTCCAGTCCTCCAGGATCTAACGGTCCAAGCCTGCGCCGCGAAGAGTTTGGCGCGAAGGCGGGATCGATGGCCGAACCGAAGAGCTGAGCACAAGTTAAGAGGCTGTCACGAACCGCCGTCTCCCAGCCCAAGCGTTGCGCTTTATGCTTGATGCTCGCCCAGTCGAGGGCTTTGTGAGAACAGAACCGGTCGAGGTCGACGAACCACTTCAGCGAAAGCAAGCCATGCCGCGCAGCGTGCACCGCAAGATATAGAAACTCCCAGTCCAAGCTTAGGGCAAAGGCCGGCACTCCGTAAAAGCTCGTGGGAGCCGCATCTACCCAAATATCCTTTAGCAGTTCCCTCTCCAGCTCTCCCCCCCAGATCAGTCCACAATGCAGTTCCAGCGGATAGGCGCAAAGCTTGTCCTCGCGCATCAGTTCGCAGTCCTTCCCGTAGCGCTCAAGAAGATTCAGAAAGAAAGGCTGCGTGATCTGGGATTGGTATCCGCACGAGAGAAAAAGATTGTGCGCGTCGATGACATTTTGCCTGGGGACAAGCAAGTCAATATCAGCGCAAACTCGAAGCGCGGGGTCCTCGTAAAGGGCTTCTGCGAGTACGATGCTCTTGAGCGGGATCACCGGGATTCTGGCTTCACCTAACACCTGAAGTAGTCGAGCTAATTCTTTAGCGAGAAGCTCGTTGCGAATAGCGTTGACTGCTAGAAAGCTCGACAATTCCGCTCGCACTTCGGCAGGCACGTTGGGAAAATCCAGAATCTCTAAGTTGTGATGAATAAGCGGGGCGATTTCATACAAATAGGCTTTCTGTAAGAAAACCTGCCAGCTCAAAGGAGACGCCAGAAGCTGCAATGCGCGCTCCTGCATAGCCCCGAGACGCCTGCGCGAGAGCAGCAAGCAGAGCTGATCCTCCGGGGTTATGTGCTCACGCATGTTGTTCTTAAACTGGCTAACAGTGGAAGAGCCTCAACATCGTACACTCAAGGGATGCGAAAAATATTGTAAGGGAACCGCCCCGGCCTGTAGGAAATAGGGAGGGGACGGGCTCAGGTTTGTCATCATTCAGGCGTGATCGTGCGCCCGAAGGTTTAAAGACGGGAACGTGAGAAGTTGATCGGACCATAACGTATGACATCACAGGAGAAATCGGGATCGTGTTAATTCTCGGACTCAATATGTTTCACGCGGACGCCTCGGCTGCCATTGTGCAGGATGGAGAGGTGGTCTACGCCATCGCCGAAGAGCGCCTCAACCGCATAAAGCATTACGCCGGCTTCCCCGCCCTTGCGGTGAAGACCTGCCTGGATGCGGTTGGCGCGAAAATTACTGACGTGGACCATGTAGCCATGGGCCAGGACAGCGAAGCCAATCTGGCAAGAAAGGTGCGGTTCGCGCTATCCAATCCGGCGCAGATTCTGAAATTCATCCGTCTGCGGCAGCGCAAAGAAGCCTTGCGAGACTTGCGATCTTTACTGGCCCAGGCCTTGGAGATTGACGCTAGTAAAACGCGCTTCCAAGAGCATCATCTCGAGCACCACATCGCTCACATTGCGAGCGCGTATTACTGTTCGCCCTGGGAGAAGGCCGCAGGCTTCAGCTATGACGGTTCCGGCGACTTCGTTTCTACGATGATGGCGCGATGCGAAGGCAACGACGTCGAAATACTGGAGCGCGTCTATCTGCCGCACTCGCTCGGCAGTTTCTATACGATGATCTGCGAATTTATCGGCTACAAGAAATATGGCGATGAAGGCAAGGTGATGGGCCTCGCGCCGTACGGGAAAGACACCTACCGCGAGCAGGTCAGCAAAGCCGTCGATTTGCGTAACAATAATGGAGGGTTTGAGCTCAACCTGGATTACTTCATGCCGCTCGGCAGCAATCAAGGAATGAAGATACAACCCGACGGCTCGGTCAGCATGGCGCGTCACTTTTCCGACCGCATGAAGGAGCTTTTCGGTGAACCCCGCGTGCCACACTCCGAGATTACCCAGCGTGACATGGATCTCTCCTATGCCATGCAGCATCGCTTTGAAGAAGTGTTTTTTCACTCACTCAAGCGCTTGCATGAGCGCGTGCCAGTGCCGGAACTGGCCATGGCGGGGGGCTGCGCGCTCAATAGCGTCGCCAACGGAAAACTTTTCTCGGAAACACCATTTCAACAAACTTGGATCCAGCCCGCGGCCGGCGATGAAGGGCTGGCGATCGGCGCCGCGTTGCACACATACCACTCCGTTCTTGGGCAGCCACGTCGCTATGAGATGAAGAATTCGTATCTCGGCCCAGAGTTTCCCGATTCGCGGATCGAGGCGGACCTGAAGAAAGCGAACCTAAGCTATCGCAAGCTGGAGCGGGAACCGCTGCTCGAAGCCGTGGCGGAACAGGTCGCGGCTGGAAATGTCGTCGGCTGGTTTCAAGGACGAATGGAGTGGGGACCGCGGGCGCTGGGCAACCGTTCTATCGTGGCCCATCCCGGCCGTCCCGACATGAAGGATATCCTGAACGCGCGCATCAAGCATCGCGAGTGGTTCCGGCCCTTTGCGCCGTCGATTCTGGTGGAGCGGCAAAACGAATACTTCGAATACGATCATCCATCCCCGTTCATGCTTCACGTGTACAAGATCCGCCCCGAAAAACGGGAGCAGCTTTGCGCCGTCAATCACGTGGATAATACCGGTCGTCTGCAAACCGTGAGCCGCGAGGAAAATCCGCTTTATTACGATTTGATCCGCGCCTTCGAACGCAAGACGGGAATCCCCGTCATCCTCAATACCAGCTTCAACGAGAATGAACCGATCGTTTGCGCGCCAGAAGAAGCCATCGACTGCTTCAAACGCACTCGCATGGACGTGTTAGCTATCGGGTCCTACTTCGTGCTCAAGACAGAGAACTGACGACAGACCCCGCCGTTAAGCGGAACAAAGACCACCTGGATGATTTAGGTGGTCTTTTTGCATTCAGCCATTTTTCTTCCGCGTTTGTCCGCCGAGTTTCATCCGCGCGGCGGCGGGGGCAGTTCAAACCAGTGGGTGACTTCCGAAGTCGTTTCGTCATGATCCGGGTCCCACAGCGACCAGCCCATTTCGGTCACGGTTCGTCCGTGGTCGTCCGAGGCCTCGAAGTACTCGCCCCACGCGGTCTCCCCGTTCGTTAGCAAAACCGGGACACATCCCGCCGTCCGCATTCCGAAATCGGGCTTCATTTTGTCCGGGAATTGCCAGTCGCCAACCCGCGGCAATCGATTACCGGCCGAGATCCAGTCCGTGCCCATCTTCGTGCCCTTATTGGCGCGAACGATAGTCATGCGTGGCGAATCCAAAAAATGCCGCCTCATACCTTCATCTCCATCATGATCGCCAGGGTAGGCTCGGGAGTGTCCGCGATTGGCCGGACGGTTTGGCCAGAGAAACTGCAAGGGAATAGGTCTACGCCTTCCGCAAGGGTAACACGGGTGCGCGCCACTGAGTTGCCAGCAGCTCAGCATCACGTGCTGATCTGTTACCCGCCTGTGTAAGCTCGGGGTGCCAATCACATAGACAAACCGGTCGTCTGGCAAATTCGCCGATTTTATTCCGTCCTTGATTGTGAGAGGCGATAATAACGAACGGCTGGAGATTGCAACCTTGACCTCAGGCGTGCTGCGTCTTCAACCTGGCCCATCCGCTTACTTTTCTGCAAAGTTTTTTGGTCCGAGCTGTTCGAGCATGTTCGGTAGGTACTGGCTGCCATAGATCACAAGCGGACTCCGCGCACCTTGGCCCATAAATTCGTAGAAGACGCCGTTGGCGACATTCAGCGTGTATTCATTCTCGCAACCATGTCCGAAACAGCGTAAACTCAAGTTGGCAGGTGTACTCGCAGGATCAACCAATCCTGCCCCAAAGTCGCTGTTGGTTACCGTGATATCTCCGCCGCTGAGAAGGTTTTTAATCAGGTGCGCGTTGGTTGAATCCGCGAAGTGAACTTCGTGCAAGTCGATCATCGAGATTTCAGCCGTCTGCCCGTTGATTGTGAGCCATGATTGGTTCTGAATATTTTCAGACAATATATCATTGAAGTCGAAATAAAACATGCCCGCTAATCCCGGCTGGTTAGCTTCCATTAGTACCGATCCCACGTAGCTGTGGTCGACCGCGACCATGCCTGTGTTGAGAAATTCGACAGCGTACGGTGTATTTTGGTAGTTGGTGAAGGAGCTGTGTTCTGCTCGAAACCCGAAACCCAGATTCATCGTCAGGGCAGGAGCGCCTGAGTACGGAGGCCCAACCGCGCAATGGTCAAATTCAAACCATACGGAGTTATACAAATTTACCGTGCCGATCATCTGGGTGTAATTATTCGACTGGATATTCAGCCCGCGAAAGTAAACCGCGTTCGCGTTGTCGCCCTCAACGAACGAAGTCGTGGCCCCGCCCAGTTGCTGCCACGAAGCTGTTGCTGCTCCGAAGAAAAATGGATTCAAACCCATGTTGCTACCCGAGTTCCCGATGAACATATCTCCGCTGTTCACGAAGATCTGGTTGCCCGCGATGCTGTTGTCGAAGACCGATACGAGCGGCCCTTGAGGGCTGGCAGGAATCCTCAGTGTGGAGAACTTGCACGCGCCGGAGGATGGAGGAAAATAGACCGGCCCGCCGTTGCCGCCGGATCGGGTGATCGCCGCCACTGCGGCGGCGTATGTGGCTTGGATGGCAGCGGTATCATCCGTCACCCCATCGCACTTCGCTCCGCCGAAGGTTTTGACATTGTAGGTATAGGATTGTGCGAATAGGGTCGTCGAGGCAAGGAGTACAGCACACAGTATTTTCATGGCCGTCCTTTCAGAATTTTTGGAGCGTCGGCTTTACGGTCTCGGATTCTCACAGCGCTCAACATTTGCGTCATCTGACTGTTGCAAAATTCAACACAAATTTATTGTCTGTTCAAGCAGCTAACAGAACATTTGGTAAAGGAAATTTACGTTTTCTATGCCGTCGTACTTTTCGGCCAGCAAGCAGGTTGGGTAATAGATTAGCGACATAGAATTTTTCTTTTATCGCGATGTCGTGGCTGCGATGGACTTCAACGCAGCTTCTTCACTAGGGCTCACCGGAGGCTTCCTGCATCCCCAGCCCCGATCAACCAAATACTCGTTGAAGTGATAGGCGGCGGCGCAGCTTACTAAGGTTCCGAGTCCGAGATAGCTCAGGACAATCAAAATGGAGTTCACAGGGTTTCTCCTTTAGCGCTGCGGTGGGCATCGCGCGCGCTCCGCCGGTTTCAGAGCACATGCCGCTAGTTACGAAGTGCTCAAATGCTTCGTAATAGTCTTGTGCGGCGGCAATTGGGCCAGCGTTCGCCATGAGCACAGGCGTTTCCTCCAAGTCGCAGTGGGAAATTGAAGAGTAACAACCATTCCAACAAGCAACTCTCCCTCCTATTACGGGAAACGAGAGTATTTCCCTTTTCGGAGGGTGATGCGGCCCAGAGCGGTCACGTTCTGTGGCGCTGTAGAGAGCTGTTGGCCGTAACGTGATTCGCTGCGCGGAGGGAATGGGCAAATATCTCGCTCAAGTTCTGAAGGAGGGCCCTTCCAAATTACTCGACAAAAAGTTGGGAGTCTCATCCCTGCTGAGATCGTAAATTTAGTGTTATACATTTTCTTGCAAAGGGTGTAGTGTGAGCGGGTCTCTTTTAGCATTTTTCCGCCGTGCCCCCTTCGCACGTCGGCCCTGCCAAATCAGACGTCCCTCGGCCCAATTAAAATTAGCCATCGTTCCACTAAGTAAGGAGCCCCCCATGGCAGAAGATTGGCGCATCGGACCCAATCCATTACCATCTCCAAACAAAAGCGATGACGGCAAAGAAATCGGCGATCTCATTCCGCTGGCGTCAGTATCCATCGAGGAATTAATCCGTGCCTGCGCCGAGACAAACGACGGCGCAGCGTGGGAAGAACTGATCGCGCGTCTTCACCGACCTATAAGCCTCTCCATTCTTCGCGTTGCCTACCAATGGGGAGCGATTCCACAACAGGTCATTGACGACTTAGTCCAAGATACTTTTCTCAAACTTTGTGCAGGCAAATGCCGCCTGGTGCGGGATTTTGCTCTTCTGCACCCTGATGCGGTTCTGGGGTATATTAAGGCGATTGCGGTGAACGTCGCCCATGATTATTTTCGGTCACTTCATTCCCAGAAGCGTCTTTCTGGGGAGAATGCTCAGTTGGTAGACAGCGTTGATTCGCAAGCGCCAAGTGATAATCTCGCCGGCCAGCATGCTATAGAGAGCGCAGTCTTGCTAAAGCAGGTCGACCGCTGGCTGGATAAGTGCTTGGGGGAACACGACCGGGAAAGAGACCGGCTCATATTCTGGCTCTACTACCGACAAGGAATGAGTCCCAAAGCTATAGCAGCCGTACCCACGGTCGGTTTGACCGCGAAGGGCGTGGAAAGCGCCATTTTTCGTCTCACACGCGCCATCCGGGAGCTGGTTGCAGGCGCGCGATCTCAAGCTTCATTATCATCGCAGCCTGGCGAAAAAGGATTTCGCCGCGCACAATCGTATTGAAAAGAAAAGATGGTTTGACGCGGCCGTTCGACAAACATCTTGACAGCGACGAGCTTGATGGGCTCGTTTTGTCGGACGCGGTAAGTGTCGGGGGATGCGGAGCGACCCTCGGAGCAGGCCCTGCGGGAGGCCCGACATCACGTTGAGTCTTGCCAGATCTGCAGCCGCAAGTTGCAGATGCACAGTCAGTGCAGAGCGAGATTTCAAATATGGGCGTACTGAGCAACGTGCGACGATGTCCTGATTGTGTTGCAGATAGTAAATGGCTCGACGTGGCCGCTGGTCTGCTACCGGACGGGGAGACGCGTGAGCTGTTGAAACACGCGGCCCAATGCGGATACTGCGGACCTCTGCTGAAGCGTGCAGCAGAGACGCTGACGGATGAAGTGACACCCAGCGAAGAGACATCGCTGGCATCGCTGAGCAGTGCGCGTCCCGAGTGGCGGCGAAACATGGCCACGACGCTGCGGGGCGGCATGCGGCTGTTGCGTCCACCGTCCGTTCAAGAGCTGCTGGCACAGGCATACACGGAGTATAGGACGCTGGAGGTAAGAATCGACGGCGCAACTTACGCTCAAGTACGAGAGCGCAGCGCCGACAAATCCGACAAGTCCCCTTCTCTGTTACAGGCCGAAGCTCTGATCGGCGAGAAGCTGAACAAGAATCCAAACGATCCCACGTGGCTGCAAGCTCATGCTCGCGCCAATCTCATGGACGGCAATTACGAGGCGGCGATCGAGTCGTTGCAACACGCTCTGGAGGAAGAGCCTGATTCGCCGGGCCTATTGACCGACTTGGGTTCGGCATACTTTCTGCGCGCGGAGTCTGGCAATCGAACGGCTGACCTCGGCAACGCTATCGAATCTTTTGACCAAGCGTTAGCGAAATCGCCGGAGGATCCGGTTGCACTTTTCAATCGGGCTGTTGCTTGCGAGCGCATGTGCCTTTATGCGGAAGCTATACATGGCTGGGAATGCTATCTCCGCGTCGATCCGCAAGGGGAGTGGCCTGACGATGCCCGCAAACGACTCGCCACTCTGAAGCAGAAGCGGCAATAGCATGAGAACGGTTTGGCGCAATTCTGCTCGCGCCCGGGAGACCGAGTGCACATAAAAGACCGAATCAGGTCTGAGTGGAACCTCGAGCCGAGTTCATGTTTACAAAGAATCACAAGTCTCAGCTCCGGCTCAAAGGCCACTGAACTGATCACAATTCGAAGACAGCCAGTCTTCCGCTAGCAGCCGCCCAGAATCAATCAACTCTTCCCGCTGAAGCGTTAGAGGACTGCGCACTCTACGTTTTCAGCGAACGTCGAAGAGCAGCGCCGAAGAGGAGATCGCTGCTCTCACTTGCGGTGAGTCAATTCAGAATGCTTTCCTACCTCTTGCGCGGACAATGCCACTACTTTGCCGTCACGCCAAATGTAGAGTGGCAACCCCAGACGGGCATGTTCGTCAATGACTTCCTCAACTGCCTCCCGGAATGCCATCTCTGCACGCTTCTCAAGTGGCAGTCGAAGAACGTTCTTAGGAGTTCTCTTCATCCTTCACCTGATTTTGGGCTGCCTGATTTTCTGAGCCTTCCAAAGATCGTAATTGAGTTGCATCTTCAGCCAAAACTCGGGCGACGTGTACGGCATCGCCTTGGCAAGGCGTACGCTCATCACCGCTGAAATGCCAGCGCGGCCGTTGGGTATCCTGGAGAGATTCGGCCGAGTTACCCCGAGGCACCTAGCCGCCTCTTTCACCGTCATCTCGCCCAGACAATCTTTTAAGACTTCGCCGGGATGGGATGGATTGAAAAGCATGCTTTGCTCCTAGTGGTAATCCTGGTAATCGACGAGAATCGCGTCCTCGCCCTCGAATGCAAACGTGACGCACGGCCCAGTGCCCCTCCAGGTCGCCCTTGAGTGGATGCAGGGCGTACCCTGGCGCATTCATGTTGGCCGCGCAGGTGGCCACATCCAGAGCGGAGAGTAACCTTCTCAGCCGGTTTGCGTGTTCTGGCTGAATGCCAGCCTTCGAGCCGGTTTCGGCAAATTGCTTGACGCCTTTGTTGGCCCCGGCCAGAAAGTCGGCACAGATCATTTCCAGACAGTAGCCTCGAGAGCGGTCGCTGCCCAACATCAGGCAAGCCGTTTCGATTGCCCGCTCGATGACCGGCATTTGGCTCTGGTACAGTTTGAAGTAGAGCACCTCTCACGGCTCCGTTTCCCTTCCCGTCAGTTCCCTTTCGACTGCCTCCTTGAACTGCTCTTTGGGCATTTCCCGTGCCCGGTGCAACCAGGTTGCACAATCGAAGTGCTGCCTGTCCCTCCTGGCCAGCTTGGCTAACTCCAGCCACTCATCCCCGCATGACGGGTTGGCGAGCTTCGTCGACCGGATAACGCTGCCCCGTCGCTCCACTCTCATTACAAGGGTTTCATCGCTACTGCGGACAGCTCCGTCCCTCGTCCCGGCATCGGTATTCTTTCTCATGGTGTTTGCCATTTGTCATTTCCCTTGCCATCCAGAACGAGGTTCTCACGTTCCATACCAAAGCCTGTACTGAGTTCCATGCCGCCTATACACCGACTGCCATCGGGACCGTAAACAGGTATCGTCCCGACTTATCCTGGACCAATGGTCGTCCTCAGTTCTGGCAGTGTCTTGAGGCAATAACGATGCGTCATCGGACGGTTTGCTTTCGCTCATCTCCTCAATACTTACCTGACACCGTCTTCCGAAGCGACCGGCGAAGGTTTAATGCAGGCATTATGATGGTCTCGAAGCTATGCCCGCGACTGTTCGCCTGAACGACATCGTCGACGCTCTGGAGATGCAGTTCGACGAGTCGGCCTCCTTTTTGGATCTCGACACCGGTCAGGTGGAAACCGTCTCTCACGTTTTTCTGCGTGAGGCAGAGGAGTCCGGCGACGAGGAGCCGGATCTACCGGCATGGCAGAAACACGAATGGGAGACAGCCAAGCGAATCGTTTCTACCGACCGCTTCCAGCCACTTCCTACAAAGTTTGAGGTACACGAGTGGGCGGTCATGCAGGATTTCTCGCGCTCGGTGGAGTGCGACAGTATTCGCGAAGATCTTCTGCACGCCATCAACGGCCCCGGGGCATTCCGGAATTTCAAGGACACCCTTCGGCGGCACGGTATCGAATCAGCCTGGTTTGCATTCCGCACGGAGGCCCTGAGACAGATCGCACTCGACTGGTGTGAAGAGAATCAAATCGTTTGGGAGTAGGTGAGTTTCCGGGATGCCCGTGAGCGCAGCGGCGCCTCCGCATCGCTCATGGCGCATCAGTAGAATCGGCCAAAGCTCGTCAATGGAAGTTATAGAGTGAAATTGGCGCGCTTTCCACAGCGTGCACTTCGTGGTGTGGCTAAGAGCCGGTTGACAGGGCCGAAGCCTTTTATAGACCTGACGAGATGCCTCTGACTCGGTTTACATCCTAAGTGTCTCGACGGCCTACCCTCTGGTTACTTTTAAGCATGGCTCGATGCAGGCAGTTGCAGGGGCGCTGTGTCTGTGTTAAAATTACAGTTGTAATATATTGTCATACATGTTTATTTTCGATGCTTCGACGCTGATTCTGATCGCGAAGACGGAGACACTCGACCCCTTCCTACGTGTTGTCGAGCTCGAGGTTGCCATTCCGCTTGAGGTTGAGAAGGAGTGCTGCAGGGTTAAGAAATCGCTGGATGCGCTCATGATTCAAAAGGCGCTGGATGAAGCGCGAATCAGAGTCATCGCTGTCAAGGACCGGAAGCTCGTTACGAAATTGCAAAGAGACTTTGGGCTCGGCCGGGGCGAAGCGGAAGCCATCGTCCTGGCTCTCGCGGAGAAAACTCGGGTCTTGGGCATCGATGACAAGAATGGAATCAATGCGTGCAAGTTACTTGGCGTTGCGTTTACGACGGCGATAGGCATCCTGGTGCGAATGCGCGAGAAGCGAATATTTACGACGAACGAGTCCCTCGTGAAACTTGAGGGACTGGCAAAGCATGGGCGTTACAAAAGGTCAATTCTTGAAGACGCCAGGCGGAAACTGGGGACAGCGACA
>Ga0187855_10003682_pt1 | contig 11199 bp, 10 predicted proteins | sample June2016WEW_8_10_2_FD_132969 | JGI IMG/M metagenome (GOLD analysis project Ga0187855, IMG submission 132969) | Peatland microbial communities from SPRUCE experiment site at the Marcell Experimental Forest, Minnesota, USA - June2016WEW_8_10 | ecosystem: Environmental > Terrestrial > Soil >...
AATGCCGTCGATCTCATTCATCGCCGGATCGACGTCGCGGGGAACGGCAATGTCGATAAAGAACATGGGCTTGTTCTTGCGCAGCGCCATGAGCTTTTCGCCGTGCTCGGGACGGAAGATGAAGTTGGGCGAGCCAGTACCGGTAATCACGATGTCGGCGCGATCGCAGGTCTCATAGAGCCGACTGAACTCGATCGCCTGTCCATTAAATTTGTGCGCCAAGCCGATCGCCCGGTCGTAGGTGCGGTTCGCGACAAATAGAGAAGCCGCGCCGTGCGCCAACAAATGCCGCGCCGCCAACTCGCTCATCTTGCCCGCGCCCACCAGGTAGACGTTCTTGCCATTCAGGCTGCCGAAGATTTTCTCGGCCAGTTCGACGGCGACCGACGCAATCGAGACCGACGAAGATCCAACCGCAGTTTCGGTGCGGACGCGCTTGGCCACGGCAAACGCCCGCGTCAGCAATTGATCGAGTTGAGCACGCACCGCTCCCACCGCTCGGGCCGTGGCGTAGGCTTCCTTGACCTGCCCCAGAATCTGAGGTTCGCCGACGACCATGGAGTCGAGACTGGCGGCTACGCGAAAAATGTGGCGAATCGCCTCGTCTTCCTTAAATTCGTAAAGATGAGTTTCAAACGGAGCGAGATCGATGGCGAAATATTCGCGCAGAAATTCGCGCAGGTCGCCCGTGCCATTCTTCATGTTGGCGATAAATTCCACGCGGTTGCAGGTGGAAACGATCATCCCCTCGGCAACGGCGGGATGCTCAGACAGTCTTTTGCAAGCCTCGGGCAGACGCGATTCGGGAATCGCCAGGCGCTCGCGCACCTCGACCGGCGCGGTCTTGTGATTGACGCCGATGAGCTGGAATCTCATGATGCGATAAACCTGTGCATACCGCTAAAGTAGTTGGAAATCCAGGCCACGATGGCCGCGACGAAGGCCACACTGGCGAGCAAGGCGGCGCGGCGTCCTCGCCAGCCCGCATTCAGGCGCATAAACACCATCAGCAGGTATACCGCCCACATCAGCACGGAAAGCAAAATCTTGGGATCAAAGAAATCAAGACGGCCGTAGGTGCTTTCCGCAACCACAATGCCCGCGATCAGGCCCAGCGTCATGAAAGGAAACCCGAGCATGAGCGAGCGATAGCCGATGTCGTCAATGACTTGCAGAGCGGGCAGCCGCGCGAACATTCCACTCGCTCGCTTCGATTTCAGGGCGCGCTCTTGCATCAGGTAGAGAATGCTGGCGCCAAAGCTGAGGAAGAGCGCCGCGTATCCCGTAAAGATCATCAGGATATGCACCGCCAGCCAACCGTGTTTCACGGCCACCGAAGCGAAGACCAGCGGCTGTTGGCCGGTAGCGGCCACAAAGGTCAGCAGAAATACCAGCGGAAAAATCACAATGCCCGGCGTCGTCGTCTTATAGACCATGTAAGCAATCATGAAGACAACCATGATCAGGAAAGCCAGCAGCGATTCCGAGTTATGCGCCGAAGCGGCGGCGACCTGGCCCGACTGCACGACGGCTTCGGTCAGCGAAACGAAATGAAACACCATGCCGAGATACGAGGCATGGAGCGCAATTTTGCCGAGGATTTCCGTGGTGCGAGTAAGCGCCACCAGCGCGTAGAGCAGTCCCGCGGCATAACAAACCAGCGCAACCCGCAGCCAGATCAAGGTCATCATTCTTAAAGTGCTTCCGCAGGCCGATTCGTTACATCCCCACGCCCGCCTGGGTGATTATAGTTTGCCGGGCGGGAGGGTGCGGAGGAAACGGAGGCTGTCACAACCGTGTGTGATCTGTGTCACATGGCCAAAAGATGGCCAAAGGTGGCGGCCTTTGGGAAGAACAAGCCACCGGTGCGACCGCCAGGTTACTCCGGTTATGCCTGCAATGCCTCCAGATTGCACTTCTTTCAGCCGATCTTCCTTACTGAGGTCGAATCCCTCTGCACTGCCGTCTGGAATACCGATGTAAGAGGCACCGCTCCCAGTGAACCAGAAAATACTGTTTGTCGACGATGAACCGGCGGCCTTGGAGTCTTATCGGCGAATGCTGCGAGGTGACTTCGAGATTGCCACCGCAACCAGCGGCGAAGAAGGCCTGGCATCGCTCCGCACCCGAGGTCCTTTTGCCATCGTCATTTCCGACATGCAGATGGGCGGCATGAATGGAGTGCAGTTCCTGAAGGGTGCGCGTCAGATCGCCCCCAGCACAATGAGATTATTGCTTTCGGGTCACATGGATCTTGATGTGGCAGCCCAGGCGGTCAACGAGGCTTCTGTTTTCCGGTTGCTCTTGAAGCCCTGCGAGAAATCGGTTCTGGCCGAGGCGATCGCGACGGCGCTGACGTGTTACCTCGACCGGAAAGAAGACCGAGTGCGGGTCGAATTACCAGTACGCGTATATCGGGAACCCCCAGGCTTGCCGCTTCAACTTGCCCACACCATCGATATCTCCAAGTCGGGAGCGCGCCTGGCTGGCCTTGAAGAAGAGGTCGAAATCGGTGAAGTTCTCAAAGTCGAATGTGGCCATCGGCAGGCACCTTTCCGTGTGGTCTGGAAAGGTGCCCGGGATACGGTGAAGCAGGGCGTGGCCGGCCTGGCGTGTCTGGCGGTGGACGCAAACATCTGGAAATTGGACGCGGGTCAACTGGATGATCAACCGATGATGCGGGCTCGCGCCGTACAAAGCGCCTTGCTGCCGCATGAACAACCTTCGTTAAAGACTCTCGAGTACGCCGGAATCTGCGCTCAGGCCCGAATGATCGGGGGAGATTACTACGATTTTCTCAATATGGGACCGGGAACCGTCGGGTTCGCGCTGGCGGATATTGCAGGTAAGGGCATCGCGGCGGCTCTGCTGATGGCAAATCTGCACGGGAGCCTTTGCAGCGAACACGGCACAGAGGTGCAAGATATTCCTCGGTTCCTCGCTTCGGTCAATCGCCACCTTTACAGCCACACCCCGAACGAACGTTATGCTACGTTTTTTTTCGGCCGGTATAGCGACGCCACCAGAACCCTGCACTACGCCAACTGCGGGCATCTCCCTCCTTTACTGCTCCGCCAGGGAGGCGCGGTGGAAAAGCTGCACGCGACCGCCACCGTCCTTGGCCTGTTTGAGAGCATCGATTGCTCCGTCGCCGAAGTTCAGTTGGAACCCGGAGATCTCCTGAGTATCTATACCGATGGCATTACCGAGACAACCGGGTACGCTGGAGAAGAATTCGGCGAAACCCGTCTGTTGGAATCCCTGCGTGAGAACCAGAATCTTGAGACGGCGTGCATATTGCGGAATGTCGAGGAGGCGGTTCGGCAATTCCGGCTAGGCGAGCAAGAAGATGATCTGACGCTCGTGATCGCATGCGCGCGCTAGCGTGGTGCCACAACTCTCTGCCATCAGTAAGGCTTGTTATCCTGAGCGCAGCGAAGGACCCATGTATTTTGTTTGCGGCGTTCAACGTCTACGCGTTGCGTAAAATATGCCCGCACACTTATGCAACACTAGCCTGGTGAAGCCTCCTCATCAATGCTCGATGAGGCGATTCGTGCCGTCCTCTTCGATTCTATTCCACTCTCAACGCTATTCCAGTCCCAACGACGCCAGCGATTCCTCCAGCGACTGCAAGTCGATCTGCAGTTGGCGCCCCTGCGCCTGCATTTCTTCCACTTCGTCGAAGCCGCGGAACAATCGCATCTTGACTGCGGCGTACTGCTCGGACTCAGCGAGCGGGCGTCCATGGCCTTCGGCCCAGGCGGCAACGACGGCGTGTGGCAAAAAAATACTGACCGCGTAGGTCAGCTTGCGGTCGGAGGTGACGTCGAAGATGTACTCGGTAGCATTGGACAGCCGTCCATCCGCTGCCGGAGACGCGCGTTTCCCCACGAAATAGTACTGGTAAACGTAGCCGAGCCCTCCGGTGTAGGTTTTGAGGCGACGGATGGTCATGGGGGCGCTGTTCGTCGTTCGCTGTTCGTGGTTCGCTTTCCGCTATTGGCCGTTTGCCTCTGTGGGTGCAAAAAGCGAACAGCGAACGACGACCGACTGCTCTTAGATTTTCGCTTCCCGCAGACGTTTCACCGCCGTCTCGGAAGTCACCGGCGAATAATAAATTTCTTTGAACGTGTACGACCTCGCCTTGGCTTCAAGAATCGGGAGAATCTCGATGTGCCAGTGATAATCCTCATCGAGCGTCTTCCAATATCCAAGCGTTGCCGACGGATGCTGGCTGTTCGGCGAAGTGTGTAGCACCAGGTGAAAACCTTCGGTCACTGTTCGGATCCGTTGCAGCGTCCGCCGCAGCAGCGCGGCCAGATCGCTCACGCTGCCCACACGCGAAGAACCGCTGCGTTCAAAGGAAGATTCATGGCTGCGCGGCATAATCCAGGTTTCATAGGGAACCCGCGGCGCATAAGGACAGAAAGCCACGTAGTCTCCGCGGGCTTCTACGACGCGCAGACCTTGCCGCTCTTCCTGCGCCAGAATGTCGCAGAAAACGCAGCGCTCCTTGCTCTCAAAATAGTCGCGGCCGGCGCGCAGTTCGTAGAGCACGCGGCGCGGCACGAACGTGGTCGCAGTGAGCTGCGATGTGGGGTGATCGAATTCCTGTCCCGCTCCGGGGCCATGATTCTTGAAGATGCTGATGTACTTGAGCCGGCTATCACGCTTCAAATCCTGAATGCACTGCGCGGCCAGGCGCAGGAACTGCTCGACCTCGATATCGCTCGCATTCCAGAGATGGCCGTCATGACGAGGATTTTCCAGTAGAACTTCGTGCGCACCCACCGACCCCATGCGGTCGTAAAGACCATCGCCGCGGCGCGCCGCCTCGCCCTCGATGTGATAAAGCGCGTGCGGATGGACGACGGAACGCGCCGACCATGCGCTGCCATCCACCCCAGTCAGGTTGGCGATGACTTGCGCAGTCTCGGCGGTCGGCCCGCAAAATCGGCAAGCTTCAGAATGTGGAGTAGGCTCGACGACATCATCGCCGGTAATCACCCAGGAACGGGTAATCGGATCTTTGCGAAGTTCCATGGGGTAAGGAGAACAAAAGAATTTGTAATTTGCAATTGGTGATTTGGAATGGGAGACGTTTCCGCGATTCAGCGAGCCGACATAGGAGAGCGGGCAAGCATAGAATTGCAAAATACGAGATTACAAATTACAAATTACCCATCACAATTGCCCCATGTCCGAGCCCTCGACGCCGCTGATGCGGCAATATGCCGCCATCAAGAAAGAGCATCCCAACGCTCTGTTGTTCTTCCGGCTGGGGGATTTCTACGAGCTTTTTTTCGACGACGCGGTGTTGGCTGCGCGCGAGTTACAGATCACGCTGACCTCACGCAATAAAGAAAAGGGCGTGGACATACCCATGTGTGGCGTGCCCTACCACGCCGCCGAGGGTTACATCGCGAAACTGATTCGGCGCGGCTTTAAAGTCGCAGTCTGCGAGCAGGTAGAAGACCCGCGGCTGGCGAAAAAACTGGTACGGCGCGAAGTAACTCGTGTCGTCACGCCGGGAACGGCCGCCGATTCGTCTCTGAGCGCGGAAGAGAACAACTTCCTGGCCGCAGTGGCCGCGGTCGGAGATCACGTGGGCTTCGCCGCGCTTGATCTTTCCACCGGCGAGTTCAGAGCCACCGAGTTTGTCGGCGAGTCGGCTGGACGCCGCATTCAAGAAGAACTTGAACAATTGCGGCCAAAAGAAATGCTGTATGGGTCTTCGGCGCCATTGCTGGAACGGGCTGTTGGAAACCAGATGCGGAGCTTCGCTCCACTGGACGGGCGAGACGCCCGTCCCTCCACCGGCACGGCGCCGGTCGCCCGGATCTCCGGCTTCGGCTGGGCCGAGACTCCGCTCGACGACTGGATCTTCGCTCCCGACCACGCCATCCCTCTGCTCGAAAATCACTTTGGAGTCCTCTCGCTCGAGGGCTTCGGCCTGGCGGGCAAGCGTGCGGCCGCTTCGGCGGCAGGCGCGATCCTCTATTACATCCGGTCCACGCAGCGCGGCACGCTCGATCACGTGGACCGCATCGGCTTCTACGAGCGCCAAAATTGCCTCGTGCTCGATGCAGTGACGGTGCGCAACCTGGAGCTGATCGAACCGCTCTTTTCAGGAATGACCGCGGGAACCGACGCCGGAGTCACTCTGTTCCGCTGCCTCGATGCCACCGTTACGCCGATGGGCAAGCGCTTGTTGCGTACCTGGCTGCTGCGTCCGTCGTTGGATCGGGTCGAGATTGAGGGCCGGCTGGATTCCGTAGAAGTGCAAGTCAAAGACACGGTGCGTCGCGAGGAATTGCGGCGGGCGCTGGACGGGATTCTAGATCTCGAACGCTTGCTGAGCCGAGTCACGCTGGAAACCGCGAATCCGCGCGACGTGCTGGCGCTGGCGGCCTCGCTCGGAAAGATTCCCAAGGTGCGAGCCGTATTAGCCGGATTGACCGAGTCTCAACGGCCTGCCTCGCGACTGGGTGCGCTGCACAAACTGATCGACGAACTGGCGGATCTGCGCGAGAAAATCGATCACACGCTGGTCCCCGAACCTCCGCTCACGCTGAGCGATGGTGGCGTAATCGCCGCCGGCGTAGACAAAGATCTGGACGAACTTCGCGACCTGAGCCGCAACTCGAAACAATATCTCGCCCAAGTCGAAACGCGTGAGCGCGAACGCACCGGCATTGGCTCGCTCAAAGTAAAGTTCAATTCGATTTTTGGCTACTACATCGAGATTTCGAAGGCGAACCTGCATCTTTCGCCGGCCGATTACGAGCGCAAGCAGACGCTGGTGAATGCCGAGCGCTTCACGACTCCCGAACTGAAAGAGTATGAATCCAAGATTCTGGATGCCCAGGAAAAGATCGTAGAAATCGAGCGGCGGCTGTTTGCCGAGTTGCGTTCTGCGATTACGGCCGAGGCCAAACGCATAAGGCAAACCGCTCTGGCGCTGGCGGAAGTCGATGTGCTCGGATGCCTGGCCCACATTGCGGCGCTCAGAAATTATTGCCGGCCGCGGTTTGAGCGAACATTCGACGAAGCGGAGAAAGACGATGACGGCGGAGATCTGGAAATTGTCGAAGGCCGTCATCCGGTCATCGAACTACAGGAACTGGCGACGGGAAGCGAGCGCTTCGTTCCCAACGATCTGTTTCTCGATTCGTCTCCGCCGCACGCAATGCAGAATAGCCCAACGCAGAATACGCCGAGACAGAATATCCCGAGACAGAACATCATCGTTCTGACCGGCCCGAACATGGGCGGCAAAAGCACCTATCTGCGGCAAGCGGCGCTGATCGTGATCATGGCACAGATGGGTTCGTTCGTCCCCGCGCGAGCCGTGCGGTTAGGCATTGTGGACCGCGTGTTCACGCGCATCGGCGCCAGCGACAACGTGGCCCGCGGCCGTTCCACATTCATGGTTGAGATGACGGAGACCGCCGCCATTCTGCATACCGCAACCGCGCGCTCCTTGATCTTGTTAGACGAAGTCGGCCGCGGCACGTCCACCTACGACGGACTCGCAATCGCATGGGCCGCGATCGAGTATCTGCACGCGCGAGTGCATGCGAAAACTTTATTCGCCACCCACTACTTCGAGCTGACCGAACTTGCCGAGCAACTAAGCGGCGTAAAGAATTATCACGTGTCGGTCAAAGAGACGGGCGGAAGCGTAGTCTTTCTGCGCCGAGTTGAACCGGGAGCGGCCGACCGCAGCTACGGAATCGAAGTAGCCAAGTTGGCAGGACTACCGAATGAAGTAGTAGTGCGAGCGCGCGAGGTGCTGGCCGAGCATGAGTCCTCCGAGCATCGTCTTTCGGGGCATCTGACACCCGGCGGTTCCGCGGAAGCGGAGCGTCCGACGCAGTTGACCATCTTCACTCCGTTGTCGCAGCCAGTGCTGGAAAAGTTGCGCGAAGTAGATTTGAACCGGCTGACGCCACTGGAGGCTTTAAACTTGCTGGCAGAGTTGAAGAAAGAAATCTAACCGCCAAGACGCGGAGAGCGCCGAGAAGTGACGAGAAGTAGCTATAATGCTGCCTATGGCGAAGCATGTCATCCACATCTCGGAAGCGGAAGCCGCCAACGACTTCGCCGCCGTTCTGGCGCGGGTGCGCGCCGGGGCCGAAATCGTCATTGAAGGGCGCGAACCAATCGTTATCGTGCGTGCCGGAGAAGCCCACGCCGAGCCAGTGCGTGGCCGTTTGCTCTCCGAATCCATCGCACTTGCCAAGGCTCATGCCCAGGAACTGGGCTACGAACCGACGCTGGATGCGGACTTCGCAGCCGATTTGGAGGAGATCATTAGGAGTCGCAAGCCCCGCAAAATCTCTTCATGGGAATAATCCTCGATACCAGCGTACTCATCGCAGGAGAACGCCGCGGGGAAAGTGTGCAGGCCATCCTCCAGCGGGTGCTTGCGGCTCAGGGAGAACAGGACTCCGCTCTTTCGGTGGTGACCTTGGTGGAACTCACCCACGGCATCTACCGCGCCCGCACCGACGCCGACCGTACACGACGGCGGGCTTTTACCGAAGAACTGCGCCGGGACGTGGCGGTGCATCCGGTCTGCTGAAATCGCGGAACTCGCGGGCCGCATCGAGGGTGAGCAGGCAACTCGGGGCGTCAGCATTGCCTTCGAGGACCTGCTGATCGGCGCAACCGCTTTGCATATCGGCTATGCCGTGATCACGCTCAACCCCCGTCACTTCCAGCGCATTCCCGGTCTCTCCGTCGTGTGACCTTAGCTCTTTAACCAAGCAGCCAAGGAACGACTCGCGCGAAGTAGATTTGAACCGTCTGATGCCGCTCGAGGCGCTAAACTTGCTGGCGGAGTTGAAGAAAGAAATCTAACCGCCAAGACGCGGAGAGCGACAACAGATGATGGGCTGATTATGTTGACAGCCTTCGCAAACCTTCCTAGACTGTGACCATGGAAGTACCTCTGCAACCCGAGGAGGAAGCCCAGCTTGCCCAAATCGCGGCGCAGCGGGGGCTGAAAACCGACGAATTGGCCCAGCAGGTTCTAAGCCGCTACCTGGAGGACGACAGCCACTTCATTGAGGCGGTAAACCTGGGGCTGGCAGCTGCCGATCGCGGGGAGTTCGTGGAGCACAGCGAAGTCGGGAACAAGCTCCGGCAAATTCTGCGGCCATAATGCGCCTGCGCTGGACCATTCCCGCGGCGCAGGATCTCTACAATATTATTCTCCACATTCAGCAAGACAATCCTGCCGCCGCGGACAAGGTGGCACAGGCGCTCTACGATGGGTGCGACAGCCTGGAAAACTTTCCGCGTCGCGGCCGCAAGGGCCGGATGGAAGGTACTCGGGAACTCGTCTTCTCTGGCTTGCCTTACATCGTTGTCTATCGCATTCAAGATCAGAACCTGGAGATTTTGCGCATCTACCACGGTGCGCAAGATTGGCCTTGACCGGGCGGCCCAGCCAGTGCTGGAAAAGTTGCGCAAAGTACATTTGAACCGACTGACGCCGCTGGAAGCGCTAAACTTGCTGGCGGAGTTGAAGAAAGTAACCGCCGAGCCGAGGAGAGCGCGGGGCAAAGCAAACGGATCACCAAAAGTGGAAGCAACAGAAAACATCCCGCCTTTCCCCAGAATCAAGAAACGGGATATCGAGCGCAGAACTGTCATTGAGGCGTACGCGAGTTACGACTGTTCAAAGAACAACCGTCCTAGGCCGGCCTTTGCGACTTGGGATTGGTCTCAGGCCGACGCAATTGATAAGGAAATGTGCCGCGCACAACTCAAGATTGGCGTTCCCGCAGGGTACCTGCTATGGGACGAGATCGAAGTCACAATGTCGGTCCTCCGCGAATGTGGGGTACATGACAAAATCTTTCCAGGGAAACCGCGGAGCCTTGGTCTTCTTGCATCTGCCGGGGAGCTTGTCGGCTGGAAGCCGGACCGTAAGACCATCTGGTACGAAGGCATCTCTAAGGGCCAGACTTTCGACGGGACCGCTCCCATGCTGCTCCGTCCGGCAGTGAGAGGAGAGTCCCCCGCCCGTTGGTACGTCGAGGACGGAAGCGGGCGTGCGACCGCATTCATCGCAAACCAGCAGATCTTCGACCCATCGCGAACGTTAGCTATCGGCTATTTGGGACGCAAGCCAGACCCGAACAGCTCTTTTATGCGAGACAAGTTTTGGGAACTCCTAGAAAGATGCGCGACTTAAAACTAAATATCGGCCAACTCCTGATCATCGGCTTCGACGCGACCGGGATGTCCCCGCGTCTCGCTTCCCTGCTCACGAAGATTCAACCGGCGGGCATAATCCTGTTTGCCCGCAACATCGCTGGAGCCGAGCAGACTCATACTCTTCTGCGGGAATGCCAGAAGTACGTGGCGACTCCACTTTTCACCTGCGTCGACCTCGAGGGCGGCACGGTGGATCGTTTCCGCAACGCGATCGGCTCGGCGCCTTCCGCGGCGGAAGTTTTTGCCACCGGCAGCCGCGCGCTCTTTCGCAAGCACGGACGCGTGATTGGCGAAAACTGCCGCGCCCTGGGCTTCAACGTGGATTTTGCTCCAGTACTCGACTTGGCTTACGAGGCTTCGCGCTCGGTGCTGAGTTCGCGCGCGGTTTCGGATGATCCGAAGCAAGTAGTGGCCTACGCGCGCGAGTTTCTGCACGGGTTGCGAGATGCCGGGGTACTCGGCTGCGGCAAACACTTCCCCGGACTGGGCGAGGCCACACTCGACACGCATCATGAACTTCCCAGCGTGGAAAAACCGTTGCGCAAACTGTGGGAAGAGGATCTGGTTCCCTATCGTTTGCTGCGGCGCGAGTTGCCTTTCGTCATGGTTTCGCACGCCGCGTTTCCGACCGTCACTAAACAGCGCACTCCGGCCTCGCTCTCAAAGAAGTGGATCACCGACATTCTGCGCGCGAAGATTGGCTATCGCGGATTGATCTGTTCCGACGATCTGGAAATGGGCGCTGTCCTCGCGGCCGCGCCAAGCGAACCGGCCGCGATCGCCGAGGTAGCGATCGAACAAGTAACCATCGGGCACATCCGCGCCGGGGGCGATCTTGGCCTGATCTGCCATCAGGAAGACTTCGTTCTGCGCGCTTACGAAGCGCTGGTCCGTGAGGCGGAGCGCGACCGCGAGTTCGCGCGTCGCGTGCGCGAATCGGCGGCGCGCGTGCTCGCGTTCAAAAAG
>Ga0187855_10003687_pt1 | contig 11189 bp, 8 predicted proteins | sample June2016WEW_8_10_2_FD_132969 | JGI IMG/M metagenome (GOLD analysis project Ga0187855, IMG submission 132969) | Peatland microbial communities from SPRUCE experiment site at the Marcell Experimental Forest, Minnesota, USA - June2016WEW_8_10 | ecosystem: Environmental > Terrestrial > Soil >...
AAGTCCGCCAGCCGGATGCGTAATTCGTGCCACCGTAGGATCCGTGCTGACCAGGTAGAGCTTGGCCGAATTGGAAATCTCCACGCGGTGAAAGCGCACCTTGACCGCGGGGTCGCCGGTGACGGCGTTCACGATCGGGCCATGCTCCGCGGCGTGCGCATCGTCGGTGAAGCCGATGTCGTCGACATCGGGATAATCCATGTGAGGGTCGCCGGTCTTTGCGCGGCCGAAGCCGACCATGTAGATGCGTTCGCCCCCCCAAACCTGAGCAGTGAAATCGGCAGCCATTCGACTATCTGTTCTCCCGCGGCATAGCCTCGACCATGCGCGCGGCCTCCTGAATTTGTTCGAGAGGGCGGCGTTCCAGGAAGTTCACCGGGAACGAGAAGTGGTACCCGAGTTGGGCCATGACCATAACGGCGAAATCGCAGACCCGGGCGTATACGGCGGGGCTAACGTGAGGCATGGAGATGGGCACCGCGTCACGAACGTCCGCGAGGGCCGGACCGAGCCAGGCGGCAAGCTTCGGATCGCCGACCGTGCTGACGTCGCGCAGGGCGTCGGTGCGAGTCTGAAGATCGTCGTCGGAAAGGCGCTTGATGAGTCGCCGGCGCTCCTGGGTGTCGCCTAGTTGGACTAGGGCGAGCGAGGCGGAGTTGGCCAACTGCGGGTCATGGCTGAGACGCCGGAGGAGGGGGACGTTCTCGTGCGATCCCGCGATGCCCAACTGAGCCACCACAGAGTTGCGAATCGAGGCATCCTGCTGCTGGTCGAGGGCCTTCACGAGGTCGGGGGCATTGTCGTGGTCGCGGCAGATGCGGACCAGGCTGCCGGCGACGCTGCGGACCGTGGCATTCGAATCGGAGAGGCGGCCCAGTACGGTCCGGCAGCTTCCGGGCGATGGATGGTCGGCAGCCAGTTCGAGAGCCAGCATGCGCACCGAGGACCTGGGGCTGGAAGAGGCCTCGAGCAGTGCGTCGCCGGCCTGGGGACCGAGCGACCGGGCGACCCTGGCGGCTTCTTCCTTGCGGCCGGCGAGGACCAGATCCTTCAGTAAGGTTCGATTGTCCATAATTTTTCCTTGGGGCCCGGCCGCAGGCAGCGGCAACCTGGCGAGTGCGGCAAGCACGGCGCCTACCACGACCACGCGGCCGGCGCTCATGGCCGGGCCCTCACATCGAGAGAGTTCTGCGTAAACGGCGCGTCCACGGCCGATTGGTTCGAATCTACCAGGAATGTGATCTCGGGATTGCTGTCCCATTCGCCCCGGATGAGCAGCCGGCCGGGCGACCCCCCGGCGGCGCCGGGCCGGTAATCGGCTTGAAATGAAATGAGTGCCGCTTCGGTGATGTGGCCTTCGGTTCCGTCGAGACCGGGGCTGACCTGGCCGGGTTGGCGGAGATGGTAGCCCAGGCGGTCGAGCCGCTGTTGCACGCCGCGCATCGTCGTCTTCGCGTCCAGAGTCACGCCGTTGGCGGCGCGGGTGAGTTCCCATTTGGTATCGAAAACGTTCAGAGTGCCTTTGCCGCCCGGGGGCAGGGGCAAGGTGATGGTGCCCTCGTTCATGGTGCGGCGGACATCCGGCAAACCCGTGCGCTGCCACAGGTATTCCACCTTCCGCTCATTGCCCGCGGCATCTGGTGCGACGATTAGGGGGTCGATCCGAGCGTCGGCCACGGGCTGCGGGCCGGGGAACCACACAAAGTGGACCTTGACTTGGTCGGCCACGTTGAGGGTATTGATGTAGTTGCTTTCTTGAGTATGGCGCATGACACGGCGCTGGGCTATCGTCAAAGCCATTCACTGCTCCTCATCCTGATCGTCGTCTTGTTCCCATTGCGTGAAGCGGCGCTCGTCTTCCGCCTCGTCGATCTGCGGCTCTTCCACTTGGTCCGACTCGCCAGCGACTTCCGGAGGAGGGGGGTTGGATTCGGCCGCAGGCTGCTCGTGGATCAGATCGTGGCGCATCTCGAGTTCCTGGCGGGTGCCATCGTTAAGTTCACCGCTGCCTGCAAGACCATGACTCGTTTGAAACGAGATGATCGCGTCGCGTGTCTCGTCGTCCATCTCGCCGCTGATGTCTCCGTGGTAAAAGCCCAGGTTCTGCAATCGCGCCTGGGCTCCGGAGATCGCATCCGAGGGGTCGAGACAGCCGAAGCTGAGGTCGTACTCAAGATCCTCGTCCGGCACTATAAGGATCCCGGACACCGCACCCGGCGGAAGCGCAATTTCCAGCAGTCCCTGGCTGTCCGTCGTACCCGAATATATCCGGCCATCCACGGAAAGAGACCATTTCTTGTTCGCTACAGGCTCGTCGAACCGCTCGAGAACCAGGCGGAATTTCGCCGGAACACCATTGAGGACAAACCGGTGCAACTGGTCCGTGGACCGCTCCTCATAACGGGGCCGCAGGGCGGGAATCTTGATCAAGTCGCCTGGCTGGAGCGCGTTTGGATTCTTCCGCAAAGCCTTCAACTCGGGATTGTAGTCCCAGAGGGTTTGCCACCTGAATCCGCATGAATGGGCCAGGCTGGAGATACAATCGCCTTGCTGCACGACGTAAGTCTGATCTAGACCTGTACGGTCATCTGGCATTTAATGCCTCTCGTGAAGGAAACAACAATCGCAGGTGACGACCTGATTCCGCCAATTATAGTTCATAATGCGCTTGCAAGCAGCACGGCTCTTTTCTCATACAAGATGAGCCGGGCGCGCCGAACGTGCTGCTGGGCAACATGCCGACGCTGGACAACGTCTCCGAGTTGATGTGCATGTGGGGTGGCGTGATCACATTCGTTACGCCCGGCGAATTCACGGTGATGGTGCCGTAGCGCTGATCCGCTTCCGTCAGAACTTGGGCAGGGCCGGCGGCTTCGGCAGGGCCGGCGGCTTCGGCAGGGCCGGCGGCTTCGGCGTAATCAGCTTGTACCCTGGGGGGATCTGAAAGGCCGCCGGGTGCGGCTCACCGGGAACGGCACTGTGGCACGTCTGGGTCATCTGACCGAAGGGGCCGTGCATCTTGGTGAGCATTGGCAGATGCATCTTGGTGCTGGTCCAGGTTTCCACCGTGGTCGGCGCTTTCGGCGCTTGAGGCATCCCGGGAGCTTGCGGCGCTGAGGGTGCTCCCGGGGCAGCCGGAGCTTTTGGCGGCGCCGGCGCTCCCGGCATCCGGGGCACTTGGGGCGATGCCGGCGCGCCGGGGATTGACGGCGCTTTCGGCACTCCGGGCAACTGCGGAGCCTTCGGCATGCCCGGTACCTGCGGGGCTTGCGGCATAGCGGGCATCTTGGGCGGTGCCGGCGGGTGAATCACGTAGCGCGTTCCTTCTACTTCGTGTCCCTGAAGAACGCTCTTGCCTAAACTCTGCGCCTGGACGCCAGGCGGCTGAGGCGCCGCGCCCGGGACCGCCGGAGGGCCGGCCTGCGGCATCTGCGGAGTCGCCGGCTGGGGCGCGGGCGGAGGCGTAGGCGTCACCAGCGCGGTCTTCTTCAGATGATCCAGCAGGACGGTCTGTCCGGCGGCGGGATTCGAGATGATCGAGGTGCTGCCGGAATCGAAGCGCGTCTTTCCATCGCTCGCGCGGGAAAACCGGTAGGCCGACTGCACCGGCGGAGCGCCGGGTGTCGGCGGCTGCACCGAACTCGTGTACTCGGCGGTGGCGGGAGGCACGGAGGGTGGCGGGAATGGCGACACAGCACTCACAGCTTATCACGGGCCGACTTGCGGCAGCGTCGAAGCCATCCAGGAGAATCTCGCCCGCGGCCGCCTAGCCTTAGAGCAGCGCAAGCCGTGCTGCAACAGCCCCAAGTCCGGAAAGGCGGGAGCGATGAACTGCCTGGTCGTTTCGCAGACACTACACAGGCGCTGTACTCCCGGGATGAAACGGCCCCAGCCGTTGGGTTATACTGTTCCTCAGAATGCGCTCATGTGGAGCTGTGGAGCGGGCCTTCAGCCTGAAGTTGGCCGCCAGACTGCCTGCGGCGATGCTGTTGTTGCTGTGTTTTCCTCTGCTGAGTGCCAACTGTTCGGCCCAACCCGTTTCGCCAGAAGCTGCTCCTGTCCAGGAGCGAGGTTCGCCGCCCGACAAGGAAAAGCGGCCCGCGGGTGCCGCATCTGACCTGTGGAGTTACAGCATGAGTGGCAACCTTGACGACCAGAGTCTCCGCTGTACCGGCTCGGCCCGTGTGACGGCAAGCGGCGAGCGGGGCGGGGATCAGTGCATCGGTTGGGCGTTGGTCGACCCACAGTGTAAGGGCGACCGTAAGAGCGTGGATTGGCTCCATGAGAACAAGGACACCGGGCGGATTTGCGCCACACAGAATAATGGTTGGGACCTAGCGACGCGCCTGCCGGGACGCGCGTTTTGCGATGTCAAAGTAACGGTCAAGAATGGAACGCCCGCATCCATTTCCCTGTCCTGCACCTGGCAGTGCCGTGGCGGGGCGGACGCGTGCGCTGGCGAGGCCACATACCAATTCACCACCAGTCCCAAGCGTTAAGGGGGTCCAGCGATGGCAGTACCAATACCTGTTCACCAACCCGCGCACCACATCCTCAACAACACGTTCACCGAAAAGGACCAAGGATTGGCGGCCCCGACGCGGCGACTTACAGACATGCTGCTGGACGATCTGGAGGTCTGCCGGACCGATTGGAGCGGCACCGCTTCGAACGCGGTCCGGGCCGCACAATTCTCGCTCCGCATTACCAGTCTTGACCGCGCCGACCCTCCCGGTTATACCGACGGATCGTATCCCCGCTCGGACGAGTTCAACGGCAACTCGGGAGATCGGTTCAATATCAGTCGCACCCCCAGCATGCCGACCATTCCGGTGTACTGCGAAGTGAACGGTTGGGACCCCGCCGACAGTCCGATCTATTGGCGCCTGCAATGCCGGCATGTCCTGTGCCGGCACAAGAATTTCCACCATTACCGGTATGGCGGGGTGTGCGAGGTGCTGGATGTGGAATGGCAGGGCAGGAGCAGGCTGGCGGAGTTCAAACTGTTTGATCCGGTGTCCGATACCAGCCTCGACTACGACTATAACACCAATACTCCCGACACGGTCGTCATGGGCGGACACGCCATCCTGTCAGTGGCAGCCTTGCCGCCGGGATGTGCCGCGATTCTCAAGGACTATGCGCACCTGCGGATAGGAGGCACTAACCCCTCAAAGGACGATGTCATCGCATACATCCAGCGCTCGGTCGGATCTCGCAATCCGAACATGCCCCATATCGTGAATGCCTGCTTCGCGCATGAAAGCGGCATGAAGCAGTTCAAGACTGTGGCGCAACGCTCGGCAAAGTGGACGCTCAAACAAGCGCAGCATCATAATCCGCCGCAACCCGATTGTCCGGTTCTGTTCGACTGGCCCGACGATCCCGCTCACTTTCCGCTGGTCAGTTTCGACTGGGGGGTTGGTGCGTCGCAGTATACAAAGATCGGAGATCGAGTGATTGGCGCCGGTCCGACTTGGGACTGGAGACAGAACGTCCGGACCGGGATCAACGAGCTACTGCAGGCTTTGAATGATTTCTACAAATCAAATCTAACTTGGAAACAGTGGGCCCACGGCGGCTGGCACGACTACAACGGTTCCGGGGCCCAGGCGGACCAGTATGCCAACACGGTCGCGGGCTCGGCCGAAGGCCAACTCGTCAGCGGTGACTTGATGCCGATCGGCATCGATGTGAACGCTCTGACAGCGCCATTGCCGGATCCTCCGAATCTAGGCCCGCCACCCGATTGGCCGCCTCTGCTGCCCCTTGGAGACTATCCTGAGCCCAAGACGAGCGAGCAAATGGCATAAGGGGACTCACGATGCCGACACTTACGGTTCAAGAAGGCGACTGCCTGTCGCAAATCGCGGCGAAATTTGGTTTTCCAACCGATAGAATCTGGAATCACCCCATGAACGTGGCGCTGAAGAACAAACGCAAGGATCCCAACGTACTGTTTGCCGGTGACGTCGTGTTCGTACCGGAGCGCGAAATCCGAGAGGAAAGCTGCGCAACGGATGGCAGCCACAAGTTCGTCCGCAAAGGCGTGCCCGCCAAGCTGCGTTTGCAACTCAGAGGGGGCGACGGCCAGCCCCGCCCGGACGTTCACTACACTCTCGTTATCGACGGAAAGTCGGTCGATGGGAGCACCGACTCCGACGGCTGGATCGAAGAAACGATTCCGCCAGTAGCGGAACGCGGCGAGTTGCTTCTAAGGAGTGGCGAGGTCTATAAGCTCCGTCTGGGTCATCTCGACCCGGTAGAGGAATTGACCGGCGTGCAAGCGAGGCTGAAGGCCTTGGGCTACTATGCCGGACCGTCCGACGGCCAGATGACCCAGCAGCTCAAGGACTCGTTGCGGGCTTATCAGAAAGCCAGGGGAATGGCAGACACCGGCCTCTCCGATGCGGCCGTCCAGGCCGCCCTGAAGAGCGACTACGGAAGCTGACATATCGATGTGGGGCTCGTCGGCCTTCCGGTCATTTCGGTCCCCACGTATCCTTATCCAAGTTCGGGAAAGTAACCTTACAGGTGCCCGGATCAATGTGATCGACGCGAGCGTGGCCCTTCTCATCCAGTGTTCCGTCTGCCACGGTGGAACCGTCTGGCAGTGTCACTTTGTACGGCTCTCCCGCCACTGGCTTCCCCTGTTCGTCCACCAGGTTGATCTCGATCCAGTGGGTCTTGTCCTTGTTTTCCGCCGACGCTGAGTCATGGGTTGGTGCGCTGGAGGCTGCCGATTTCTTGGCGGGCGAAATCGACGACACGGCATAGCTGGCTTGCGTGAACCCGCCGCCTTCCGGTGGCGACATTTTGCCGGGGTCCGCTTTGTCGGCCTGCGCGGGATCGGTGGGTGAAAGCGGCGATACCAGCGAACCGGCCGAGCCGGAGAGTGCGGAGCCGCCGCTGTTGATCTGCACAATCGTGCCCGTGATCGCAACTCCCGATGGGCCAATGGTAATGAAGTTCGAACCCGCCTTGATGGTGAGGCCCACCGACGCTTCAATCACCACCTGCATTGCCTTCAAGTAGAGGTTCTGGGTCACCTGGCTGCTGTGGTTGCCGCTAAACTGTTCGATCACGTCGCCGGTGACGGCCAGCGAGTTCGAACCGGTGATCTTGACGGCGGCCTTTCCGTTGATAGTCACGTGGTGGTCGCGGCCGATTTTCTCAATTTGGTCGCGAGTGATATCGGTATGACTGTCGCGCTGGACTTGCTCCATCTTGTCGCGGGTGACGATGAGATGCCGGTCCTGGCCGATCCATTCCTTGCGATCGTTCTCGATGCGAATGTCGATGTCTTTTTGGCTGTGAATGAAGATCTGTTCGCTGCCTTTCTTGTCTTCCAGCCGGATCTCGTTGAATCCGCCGCCGCCCTTGGAACTATATGACTTGACGGTGCTCTTTGTCTGCTCGCCGGGCAGGGCGTAGGGCGGCATCTGGCCGGCATTGTAGACCGATCCGGTGATCAGCGGGCGATCCGGGTCACCATCGAGGAAGGTGACCACCACTTCCTGGCCGATGCGCGGGGTGTAGATCGAGCCCCACTGATTCCCTGCCCAGCCTTGGGCAACCCGGATCCAGCAGGAGCTGTTTTCGTCAGCGCTTCCTTCCCGATCCCAATAGAACTGTACGACGATGCGTCCGTACTTATCGGTCCAGATCTCTTCTCCGGACTTGCCGACCACAACCGCGGTCTGTGTGCTGGGGATTACCGGCTTGCGGGCCAGACGGGGCGGGCGAAAGGGAACCGAGCTGGGAATGGCTTCGAACTCATTCGAATACTCAAATGGTTCCGGCTTTTTGGAACGGTAACTGGAGTTCTTGCCACGGTGGCGGAGCGCAAGCAAAGTGTAATCCTGGTTGGTCTCATCGCGGAAGTGCTGCGCCAAGGTGAACTTATAGCCGCACTCGAAACCCATGCAGTTGCTTTTTCCGCGCACGGTGACCAGCTCTACTTCGCGCTCTTCCAGGCGGATCTTGGCGTAGCGGTCGCCGTCATCCTTGCTCAAGTATTTACCGGGATAGTCGTAGTACTCGGCGGGCTGGCTGCCGGAAAGAGTGGCATAGAGACTGGTGTTAGGCTTCTCAAAGTCGTAATCCTTAAGCGACGCTGTCCCGGTATTTACGCGGTTTTCCTGTTCGACGGTGAAGACGGTGTCCTCATCGAGGAGGCCGCCGACGGACGGTGAATATTGGGCCTTGGCTTTCTTGGGGCAGGCTTTGAAAGCGGCCTTATCGTCCGCGAGCACTAGCGTGTGCTTATCCTGGGCCTGTTCGAAGAAATAGAAAATGCCTTCGTCCTCGAGCAGGCGCGAGACAAAGTTGAAGTCGGTCTCGCGGTACTGCACACAATACTCGCGAGGCTGATAGGTGCCCTGGAGTTTGAGCTGATAGTCGGTAAAGCCCCGGTCCTTGAAAATCTTCTCGACGATGTCGGGCACCGATTTGTTCTGGAAGATGCGGCAGTTGGAATAGAGGGTGAGGAACCAGAGCCAGGGCACCATCTCGGCCTGGTAGGCGGCCATGCCGTCGTCGCCGTACTCCATCAACGAAACGCGGTTGAAGAGGCCGTGGATATGCCGTTCGGTGTCGTCGTCCAGCTTGATGGACAGGACCGCGGCCTTCGTCAGCAGGCCCTTCATGTCGATGTTCGGATCTTCGGCAAGCAATTGCAGGACGAAGTGGAAGGGCGTGGAGACGCGCTCGGAGCCGGTGAATCTGTCGAGCAGCAGGGCGTCGTCGCCCAGCCCCTGGACCTTAATGCGGAATGGACGTTCAATTTGCGTTGGGGACAAGTTATCGTCCTCCAGCCGGCCCGGCGGCCCGGGCCGGCGCGGAATGCGGCCTACGAATAAGCGAATTCTCCGTTTTCGCCGACAGCGACGTGAACCGCATCGGGCTTGAGGCCCTCGGCGATCTTCCCGAGAATTTGGGTGGATATCTCGGGCAACATCGTATTAGTCAGGATATTATCCACGTTTCGCGCGCCGCTTTCCACTTCGGTGCAGCGGCGGGCCACTTCGTCGACCAGGGCGGCGTCATATGTCAGTGCGACGCGGTGGCTTTCCTGGAGCCGGCGCTGAATCTTGGCCAGCTTGAGCACAATGATCTTCTTCAAGGCTTCATCGCGGATCGGGAAATAGGGAATCACGACCAGGCGTCCCAGGAAGGCGGGCTTGAAGATCTTGTCCAGTTCCGGCTTGATGGCTTTGACCAGCCCCTGCTGCGCGGGCATGGTTTCCGGGTCGGCGGTGAGTTTCATGATGCTGTCGGTGGCGGCGTTGGAGGTCAGGATGATGATGGTGTTCTTGAAGTCGATCTCGCGGCCTTCGCCGTCTTCCATTTGCCCCTTGTCGAACACCTGGAAAAAGAGCTCCAGCACGTCGGGGTGAGCCTTCTCGACTTCGTCGAGCAGCACCACCGAATACGGGCGGCGGCGAACGGCTTCGGTAAGCACGCCGCCTTCGCCGTAGCCCACATAACCGGGAGGCGATCCCTTGAGAGTGGAGACCGTGTGGGCTTCCTGAAACTCGGACATATTGATGCTGATCAGATTGCGCTCCCCACCAAAGAGGAGGTCGGAAAGCGCCAGCGCGGTTTCGGTCTTACCGACGCCGCTGGGGCCGACCAGCAGAAACACGCCAACCGGTTTGCCGGGATCGTCCAGACCGGCGCGCGCGGTGCGCACACGCTGGCTGATTCCGGCCAGGGCGTGGTCCTGGCCGATGACGCGCGCGCCCAGGTGCTGCTCCAGCTTGAGCACAGTAGCGATTTCATCCTTGAGCATCTTGCCGACCGGAATGCCCGTCCAAGCGGAGACCACCTCGCCGATGATTTGCGCATCCACGCAGACGCGCAGCAGCGGTGTTTCGCCTTGCATGGCGGCCAATTCGTCGTTGAGCGCGCCAAGCTGGGCGCGTAGCTGTTCGGGGTCGGGTGGGGGCGGCGCGGGGGCAGCAGCGGTTGCTGTTGCGGTTGCTGCTGCGGTAGCGGCGGCGGGCGCTGCTTCGACCGGAGGCGGTGGCGCGGGGGCGTTGCCGGTTTCCAGTTGCGAGCGGATTTCGCGAATGCGGGTTACCAGATCGCGCTCCTTTTCCCAGCGGGCGGTCAACTCATTGAGATACGCTTCGGTCTTGGTCCTTTTCTCGGCAATGGCGGCCAGCCGCTCCGCATGATCCGCGCCCGCGGCGGCTTCCCGCTCCAGGATGCGGGTCTGCACGGCCAGATCTTCGAGGGTGCGAATGGAATCCTCAATGGCCGGTGGCGTGGAGTTCTGACCCAGCGCCAGGCGGGCGCAGGCCGTATCGAGGACGCTGACGGCCTTGTCGGGCAACTGGCGATCCGGCAGGTAACGGTGGGAGAGCTTGACACCGGCGAGCAATCCTTCATCCAGGATGCGGACCTTGTGATGCTTTTCGAGAGTGGGGACCACGCCGCGCAGCATGAGCGCGCACTGGGTTTCGGTGGGCTCTTCGACCTTGACCAACTGGAAACGGCGCGCCAGGGCGGGATCCTTTTCGAAGTACTTCTTATACTCGGACCAGGTGGTGGCGGCGACGGTGCGCAATTCACCGCGGGCGAGGGCCGGCTTGAGCAGGTTGGCGGCGTCGTTCTGGCCCGCCTGGCCGCCCGCGCCGATCATGGTGTGGGCCTCATCGATAAATAAGATGATCGGCGTGGGCGAGTTCTTAACTTCGTTGATCAATCCCTTGAGACGGTTTTCGAATTCGCCCTTGACTCCGGCGCCGGCTTGCAGCAGCGCGAGATCGAGTGTCCGCACGGCGACATTCTTCAGCACCGGCGGCACGTCGCCCTGCGCGATGCGCATGGCGAAGCCTTCCACCACGGCGGTCTTGCCGACACCTGCTTCGCCGACGAGAATGGGATTATTCTGACGCCGTCGGGTGAGAATATCGATCACCTGGCGGATCTCGGAATCGCGCGCCAGTACGGGATCCACTTTGCCCTGGCGGGCGTTCTCGGTCAGGTTGACGGTGTACTGATCGAGGTTGGGAGTCTTGCCGCCCGCTCCCCGGGGCTTCGCGCCCTCCGGCGCGGCGGCTTCTTCCACCGCCATTTCCTCGCTCTCGACTGAATTGGCGACGATCGACAGGAAATCCTTCTTGAGAGAGTCGGCCTGAATCTTCTGCAGCTCTTTACTGACCTCGCGCACAATCCGCGCC
>Ga0187855_10003688_pt1 | contig 11185 bp, 9 predicted proteins | sample June2016WEW_8_10_2_FD_132969 | JGI IMG/M metagenome (GOLD analysis project Ga0187855, IMG submission 132969) | Peatland microbial communities from SPRUCE experiment site at the Marcell Experimental Forest, Minnesota, USA - June2016WEW_8_10 | ecosystem: Environmental > Terrestrial > Soil >...
GGCGCCACGCCGCTCGAAATCATCAACGGTCCGCTGATGGCGGGGATGGCGGAAGTCGGGCGGCTGTTCAACAACAACGAGCTGATCGTGGCTGAAGTGCTGCAATCGGCCGAAGCTATGAAGGCGGCCGTGACGCACCTGGAGCAGTTCATGGAGAAGGCCGATACCGCGACGCGCGGCAAGATCGTCCTGGCTACGGTGAAGGGCGACGTGCACGATATCGGTAAGAATCTGGTCGAGATCATCCTGAACAACAACGGCTACCAGGTGATCAATCTGGGCATCAAGGTGCCGCCCGACATTCTGATACGCGCGTACCAGGAGCATGCGCCGGATGCCATAGGGCTTTCGGGACTGCTGGTCAAGAGCGCGCAGCAGATGGTGATCACGGCCGGCGACCTGAAAGAGGCCGGCATTCGCATTCCGTTGCTGGTGGGCGGCGCGGCGCTGTCGGATCGCTTCACGCGTACCCGGATTGCGCCGGCTTATAGCGAGGCGGTGTGCTACGCCAAGGATGCCATGACCGGCCTCGACCTGATGAACCGGCTGATGGATCCCGCGGTACGTGAGTCAGTCGTGCGGGATCACACCTTCACCGAAGTGCCGCTGCCGGTGACTCCCACCGCGGAAGAACCGGCGCGAGTGACTGAGGTGCGTAGCCGCAAAGTACGCGCGGATATTCCGATTCCGGCAGCGCCGTATCTCGACCGCAAGCTGCGGGATGTGCCGCACCTGGCCGAGATCTGGAGTTACATCAATCCGCACATGCTCTATGGCAAGCACCTGGGTTACAAGGGCAACTTCGAGAAGAACCTGGCGGAGCACGAACCCAAGGCCATGGAGTTGTTTCACCAGATGGAAGAGCTGAAGCAGGAAGCCGCGCGGTTCATGAAGGTGAAGGCGGTCTGGCAATTCTTTGAAGCGGAGCGCGAACGGAACGTGATCCACTTGTTTTTGCCGGGCCAGTCGAATCCGGTGCATACGTTCCGCTTCGGGCGCCAGCATCGCGAGGATGGCCTGTGCCTCAGCGATTACATCCTGGACCCGGAGGATGGCGGGCGCGATCACCTGGCGATGTTCGTGGTGACGGCGGGCGAGGGCATACGCGAGAAGTCGCAAGAGTGGAAGGAAGGCGGGCTTTACTTCAGATCGCACGGCCTGCAGGCGCTGGCGGTGGAGACCGCGGAGGGCTGCGCCGAGTGGCTGCATCGCCGCATACGCGAGGATTGGGGATTCCCCGACGCACCCACCATGACCATGCAGGAGCGCTTCACTTCGCGCTATCGCGGCAAGCGCTACAGCTTCGGCTATGCGGCGTGCCCCAACCTGGACGATCAGCAAGGCATTTGGAAGCTGCTGCGTCCGGAAGATATTGGGGTGCGGCTGACTGAGGGCATGATGATGGACCCGGAAGCTAGTGTCAGCGCGTTGGTGTTCCACCATCCGGACTGTGCGTATTTCACGGCGAGTGAAGAGACGGAAGCGGTGATGGTGTAAGGGCGGCGGAGCGGACACGCACCCATCGTGACTGTGCGTTTCGATCGCGGGTGCTTGGTGATGACACGCCTGGGCCCGCGAGGCGACGGCTTTCGGATATGACGACAAACCGTATCGACTTGGTCGGGAGCCCCCTTTGGGCGACGATTCCCTGGACGAGAATGATCCTGCGCTATGTGAACAAAAACGAGCAGACGCCAATCAAAGATTGTGGACGCAATCGCCTTCACTCTACTCTTGTATGGCGAGGTGTGCTCGGCCCTTCAAGTCTACTCCGGGCTTGATCAGTTGCCAATCACATTGCGCTTAAAGAGAGATGGATACAGTCGATTTACGAAGGTCCAAATCCCCGATCTCGGTAGAACCTTGTCAACCAGAAAGGCATCGATTGCCCCGGTAATCAGGCCTGGTAGCGGCGCAATGAGCCCTGTACCCGTGGTTATGATAAACCGGGCAAACTTGCCCGAGAGTGAAGAGCTGAACTCTGCCATCCTAGCCTTGGCCCCCGTTACTCGTTCCGCGATCTCCTGATCAGTTAACGTCGGACTGTGATGTAACCAATTTCTGAACTCTTTAAGCTCCAGGCTGTCGCGTACACTTAGAAGGGCCTTAAGGTCAATGCTATCCACACGCGGCAGAAACTCGGGTACGCCTGCAAGATCAACAACGCGCTGAAAGTTTCTCTCTAGACGCTGTGGCAACAGATCGTGGAGAAGAAAGCCAAGCCTGCCCATGAACAGGGGGCTCTCGTCATCGATGCAGCCCGAAACAGCGCTGTATGCCTTCATTTCTTCAATTCGTTGGTTCATTCCGAAGGCGGCTAGCAAGGCGGATTCAACGCTGCGATGCTCGGCATGTTCATCCAATCCCAGCAGCCCCAGATTGGTTTCTACGCGAAAGTCGCTGTCGTCGAGCGGGTGAGGCCGTATCTGCAGGTCATGAGGCTGTGCAACGATTCCGTGTTTGCTAAGCAGAGCTTTAGCGAGCAGGGGTTTTATCGGATCAACCTTGCCCATGCGGAGGTCGCTATATGTCTGGTTCAGGCTATCGTCACCGAAACCTTGCGGGATGTCGACTAGTGAATCGAGAATCGCCCGTTTTAACTTGATTACGTCTTTTAGAGCCAGTTGTAGGCGCGGCTGCAAGTTCTGGAACAACAGATGGAGATATTGCTGGCGGTCATGGTCCCGGATTAAAGAAAATGAATACGATCCAAGCGGTAACAGTCCTTTTCGGCGTCGTGCTTCGAGGACGCTTAGTTGTCCAGTTTGACCGAAGGTCGTAGCATCGCAATGAAGTTTTAAGATGCTGGACGAAAGCAGCTCAAGAGTACCGCCGACCCCAAAAGTTCTGACAATTGCGGGGAACTCGAGTAATCGAATGGATTGGAGAATATATGTGTCGAAAAGGAGGAGACGCGCCACAAGCGCTGCAAGATCGACGTTTAGTGCGTCGCGGTCTGCTTCACTTTCGCTTGCACAGGGCGAGATGAGATTTTCGCGGAAGTCCACAATCTTAAGGACGCTCCTCGATCCACTCTAACATGTTACTAGGCTGCTTAGCGTTAGCGCCCGCCACGTGGTGGCTTCGTTCAGAGGCGCTTTGGCTTCCCGCCCCCCGGTTGGCTCTGTTGAGCTTACTCCCGATAAGTCCGGCTTGACCGATTTGACGGATAACGAGCTACCGGAGACGTCTGGGTGAGCGCCTCTCCAACGCAAGTGTTCGCCGATCACGCCGCCGCGTCCCAGATCTCAAGAAGAGCGCGGACGCAGGCCTGGACTTGCCGCCAGTCTTGCTCAGTCAGGTGACCGATCACGGTCACCTGGTCCGTTGATGTAGCCGGTCGGGGCAGATTCGTTGTGAGGATCCCGACCAGAACGTCCGCCCGCTCGACGGGTACGTGCCGCTCGCAATGACCACCGCCGGGCGAGCTTTGGTTTCCGCGGTGACCTCCAACATGCCGACGACGACGTCGCCAGGTTTCAATGCGACTCTTCCTGTTCTTCGTCGTCAAGCCGTCTAAGCGAGGCGGCAGTGAATTCACGCAGGTCTGCATCCGACCAGGAATCGGACCAGTCGACCGTCGTCCCGGGAGCCAGCGCGGCCAGCCGCTGGGCTAGGGCGGACAGCTCTTTGGCGGTCTCCGCCGGGAGGCGACGGAAGCTATCCAACAGAATTTCTTCCCGCTCGCTGATCTGCACTTTGATGCCCTTGTAATCAGTATACGGCCTGTCCTGTCGGCGGCGCATGCGCTTTCGCGGCCCTTGGATCATAATATAAGAGAGCTTCAAATGGCTACGACCACCACGATTACCGGTGCACAGTTCGACAAGATGCCATACGAAGAGGGCCGAAAGTGGGAACTCATCGATGGAGAACTGATCCCAGTGTCGAGTCCCACGCCGCGGCATCAAGATATCGTCTTTCGGATACTGGTTGCCGTTCAGCGCTATCTCGAAGCGGGCAAGTCTCCGGGTCTAGCCTACCAGGATGTCGAGTTCGCCATGACGGACAAGGACCGGGTCCGGCCAGATGTCTGCGTCTTGCTCGGCGATAAAGCGCGCAGGCTGGATCCCGACCGAATTCCCATACCCGGCTCCCCGGATATTGCAATCGAGGTGATCTCGCCAACTGAGCGCGCGTTTCAGAGCCACGACAAGGTCCGTGCATACCTCCTAAACGGAACCGCAGAGGTGTGGCAGGTTTATCCAAAATCGCGGACTGTTCAAGTGCATCGCGGGGAGATCAGCAGATCCTTTGAGTTCAGTCAGCAGGTTGTGTCCGATCTGCTGCCGGGCTTCGCACTCTTGCTTTCCTCCCTGTTCGATTAGTGCACAATCCACGCTCCGCGTATTTCGCGGCGAGTGAAGACTTGGGGCAAGTCCCCAACAGTACCCGGCTTCGCCTGCGTGGAATGCCCCAATAGGGCCGGCCTCCGCGAGCGAATCTCTTTTCCTTTGCTTCGTTCATCTCCTGGCACGAGAATTGCCATCCCACACCGGAAACCCTATGGCATACGTTATTACCGAAGCTTGTACCAAAGATGAATTGTGCGTGGAAGCCTGCCCGGTGGATTGCATTCATCCGAAGAAAGACGAGTCCGGATTCGAAGAAGCCAAGCATCTGTTCGTTGAGCCGGACGACTGCATCGACTGCGGAGCGTGCGTGCCGGTGTGCGAGGCGAACGCCATCTTTCCGCGCGAGGAACTGCCCGCGGAACTGGCGCATTTTGCGGCGGAAAACGCGGCGTATTACGGCAAGAATTGACGGCGCCGCTTGCCGTTACGGCCCGGCAATCCAGTTGCGGTACACGTACCACGCGTTGCCCAGAATAACGAGCGCCGGCAGGAGGAGGAACGCGAGCGATCCGTGCGCCACGGGCTGGCCGCCTCCGTCGAGCGCGATGGTTCTGGGGAAACTCAAGAGCAACTGCGCTTTATCCAGATCCCCAGGATCGTATAGCAGCAATTTCCGCGGCTCATCTTCGAACCGCTCCGGCTGATGCGTGCGCACGGTGGCGCGGCGGGCGCCGCTCAGCGCGGTGTACTCGAAGGTCATGCGGTAGACGACGCGGTGGTTTACACGCATTCTCGTTGGGGTTTTGTCGATCAGCCGGCCCTCAGCAGGCAAGCCCTCGCGCAAGAGCCAGACACTTCTTCGACCCTTCACGAGCGCGGTAATTACCATGATCAGGCCAGTCGCCGGCAACACCAGGACCAAGCCCGCCAGCGGGCTCAACGGCCGGCGGCGCATGCCGGCGATACGTGAAACCGCCGGCTCTGCGAGCAGGTACTCTACCGTCACCGTGCCCCCCGTAACGCATCGGCCTTCAGCGTAGGAAACCCCCTCGACCTCCTGTCCCGCGATCATGTACCGATAGTGGTTCTCATAGATCGGGGTACCCCGCCTGGTCTCGGACCCGCCTTCGGTGAAGTGGGTTTGCACGCAGCCCACGGCTTGTCCCGCAGTCTGCGCAACGCTGCCGGCCCGAAAGCGCCAGCCGGAAAAGTCTGCCTGCAAGGCGAACCCCCAGACGAAGATCGTACCGAAGCCGAAGAGGATCCATCCGATCTGCGATGCCGCGCCACTCAGCATCATGCGCGCCGCGAGCATCGCCGGGATGGTTCGGGGAGGGGGCGCGAACCGGCCGGGGGCGAGAGGTTCATCCACTCAATGAGTATATCGGACGCCGCCGCGCGACCGGGAAATAGCGCCTCCGGACGCGCTACACTGGCATTAATGTCAGCAGTTTGGATGCTGCTCTTGTTGTTTCTGGGACCGGTAGTGATGGCGGCGCCCGGCGCACTTCCGACGCGTGAGGTGCTGCAATACACCGTGGAATGGCGGCTGGTCTCGGCGGGTAAGGCGCGCCTCGAATGGAACGCCACGGCGCACCACTCCGCGCCAGGCTGGCAAGCGGACTTGCACCTGGAATCCACCGGTCTGGTATCGAAGCTCTTTAAAGTTAATAACGATTACGTGTCGAACCTGGAATCGGACCTCTGCGCTTCGGGCTCGTACCTGAAAGCGGAAGAAGGCAACCGGCGCAAGGAAACGCGCGTGACTTTCGATCGCGAGACTCACAAAGCCGAGTATCTGGAAAAGGACCTGGAAAAGAACGCGGTAGTGGCCACTCACGAGATCGATATACCGCCTTGTGTACACGACGCGCTGGGCGGGCTCTACCTGCTGCGCACGCTGAACCTGCAACCCGGACAGAGCACCCAAGTGGCCATCAGCGATGGCAAGAAAAGTGTGATGGCGCGCGTCGAAGCGCAGCAACGCGAGGACGTAAAGACGCCCGCGGGTGCGTTCAAGACCATTCGCTATGAGGCGTTCCTGTTTAACGATGTGCTGTATCGCAGGTACGGCCATCTGTATGTCTGGCTGACGGATGACGCCCGCAAACTGCCCGTGCAGATACGGGTGCGCCTGCAGCTTGCGGTTGGCACCATCACGCTGCAATTGGCAAAGGAAGAAAAAACATGAAGTGGCTGGCCTGTTTTTGGGCAGCCGCAGCGCTTGCGGTGGCGGCTCCGCCGGCGAAGATCGTGATGGTGGCCGGCAAGCCGAGCCATGGCCCTGGCGAGCACGAGTTCAATGCCGGCACGCTGCTACTGGCGAAGTGCCTGCGCCAGAATCCCGGCGTGGATGCAATCGTGGTGAAGGGCGGCTGGCCGGCGGACGATTCGGTGTTCGACGGCGCGCGGGCCATTGTCCTGTACATGGATGGCGGCGATGGGCACCCCTTGCTGGCTGACGATCGCCTGGCGAAACTCGGCAAACTGATGAAGAGCGGCGTGGGTCTGGCGTGCCTGCATTATGCCGTCGAAGTACCGGGCGATCACGGCGGTATGGAACTGCTCGAATGGATCGGCGGATTCTACCGGCGGCCAATTTCGCAGAATCCGATCAACGATGTAGAACTGACGCAGGCCGCGCCGGCGCACCCTATCTCGCGCGGCTGGGACAGTTTTCGCGGCACCGACGAGTGGTATTACCGCATCGTTTTTCGCAAGGACGATAAGCGGCTGGTTCCGATCCTGACCACCATGCTGCCCAAGGACGCGCCCAAACAGGAAACCGTCGGCTGGGCCGTGGAACGCGATGACGGCGGCCGCGGCTTCGGCTTCACCGGAGGGCACTATCATCACAACTGGGGCCTGGAGGATCAGCGGCGGATGGTGGTCAATGCGATTCTGTGGATCGCCAAGGTGGAGATACCCGCGGGCGGCGCGAAGTGCGATGTTTCGCCGGACGATTTGAAGGCGGATCTGGACGCCAAGTAGAGATTCAGCTTCGTTTCAGCCACGCTTCAGCCAGGGTTCAGCGGGGTCGTTTGAAGAACATCGTGTATTGGTCGAACTCTTGTTCATGCTCATCGACCAGGGATTGGTGGGTGACGGAGACCAGCTCCCAGCCATCCACACCCAATTCGTCCAAGTTCTTCTGAATCCCATCCAGGTCTTCATCGGATCTGCATATTGTGTAATCCCATGTCATAAGGAACTATCATAACGTTACGGCGAAGTGAAGTTCGCTGCGGGACGCTCTTCAGGAACCCACGCTGGAAGTTAGGCGAGCAAGCTCGCCTGCGCCGGCAGGGGTGCCGGCGCGGCAGGCAAGAGTGCCTGCGCCACGACCGCGTGCGCCGTGCGGTATATTCTCCCCATGAAGATCCTCTGTTGCCTTGTTCCGGCAATTCTCACGTTGCCCCTCTTCGGCCAGCCCGGCGCGTCCGTCGCGTTGCGGCCTGGCCGCGATGCCCGACAGGCCATCGACGAGGAGTACACCAAGAGGATCCGCCAGTACACCACGGAGCCGTTCTTCAACTCGCCGCTTACGGATTACCTGCCGGCTTCCAAGAGCGTGCCGACTCCCATGGCCGTATTGGGCGACGTCGCGGGCGCTCCCGGCATACTGCCCTATTCGCACGAAGTGTATCGCTACATGCGCATGCTGGAGAAAGCCAGCCCGCGCGTCAAGGTCTTCAGCATCGGCAAGACGGAAGAGGGCCGCGAGATGATCGCGGTGGCGGTGGCCGCCGAACCGCTGCTGGCCCAACTCGACGAGAATCGCGCACGGCTGGCGAAGCTCGCCGATCCGCGCAGCATCAAGCTCGACGACGCCGAAGCCGAAAAGATCGTCGCCGCCGCGACGCCCGTCTACTACATCACCGGCACCATACACTCGCCCGAAACAGGCGCGCCCACCGCGCTCATGGAGCTCGCCTATCGGCTGGCGGTGGACGACAGCGCTTACGTCAAGTTCATCCGCGACAACGTGATTACGCTCATCACACCCATCGTGGAAGTGGATGGGCGCGACCGCATGGTGGATATTTACCGGTGGCACCTGGCGAATCCGGGCAAGCAGTGGCCGCCCCTGGTCTACTGGGGCCACTATGTGGCGCACGACAACAATCGCGACTCCATGGGACTGATGCTGCAGCTCACGCGAAACGTCCTGAACACGTACGTCGGATGGAAGGCGCAGGTGCTGCACGATCTGCACGAATCCGTGCCGTATCTTTACGACAATACCGTCGGCGACGGTCCCTACAACGCCTGGATCGACCCGATTCTGGCCGATGAATGGCAAATGATGGGCTGGAACAACGTTTCGGAAATGACCAAGTTCGGTATGCCGGGCGTGTTCGCGCACGGCACTTTCGACACCTGGTCCCCCAGCTACCTGATGTTCATCGCCGCGATGCACAACGGCATCAGCCGCTTGTACGAAACGTTCGGCAACGGCGGCGCCGATACCGAGGAGCGCACGCTGCGCCCGGAGGAGTACTCCCGCACTTGGTACAGGCAGAATCCGCCGCTGCCAAAAGCGAAATGGTCGCAACGGAACAACAACAACTACGAGGAGACCGGCGTGCTGACTGCGCTGGCTTTCTTCGCCGCCAACGACAAGCTGTTCCTGCACAATTTTTATTTGAAGGCCAAGCGCTCCATCGAGAAGCCGCACACAGAGGGACCGGCCGCCTACGTCTTTCCGGCGGACGATCCGCGGCCCGGCGCGCAGGCGGATCTGCTGCGCACGCTGCAGGATCAGGGTTGCGAGATTTCGCGGGCTACCGCGCAGTTCACCGTGACGATGCCGGCGAAGAAGGCGCCGCCGAAGGGTGGGCAGGACGGCGACGCTAAGGGCGACTCTAAAGAGGAAGGCGCCGCGCACAAGCCCGCCGAGAAGCCCAAGCCCGAACCGCGCACCTTTCCGGCGGGAAGTTATGTCGTGCGCATGGATCAGCCCTACAGCCGCATCGCCGATGCGTTGCTGGATTACCAATACTGGTCGCCCAACGATCCGCAGAAGGATATTTACGACGATACGGGCTGGACGTTTGGCGAGCTTGGCGACGTTCAGGTGGCGCGCGTGACGGATCTGAAAGTGCTGGAGGCGGCCATGAATCGCGTCGAAGGGCCCGTGAAAGCGCCGGGGGGCGTGGAGGGCGATGGCGCGGCTTTCCTGATCAATCACAACGCCGACGATGCCCTGATCACGCTCCGCTACAGCTTTCCGAAGGCTTCTTTTGAAGCGGCCGAGGAATCGTTCGAAGCTGGCGGACGGAAGTTCAACCGCGGATCGTTCATCGTGCGCGAAGTGGCGGCGGACGAGTTGCGCAAAGCCTGCACCGAACTCGGTCTGCGGGCCTACGCCGGAGAAGCGCCGGCCAACGTGAAAACGCATCCGGTGCGGGCGGCGCGCATCGCGTTTCTGCACACCTGGCAGGGCACTCAGGGCGAAGGCTGGTGGCGTCTGGTGTTCGACCGCCTGAAGATTCCGTACGACTACATCAGTACGCAGACCGTGTCTGCTACGCCCTACGGGTCCGGCGGCCTGCGCGCAAAATACGATGTGATCGTCTTTGCCCCGGGCGGCCGTGGCAATCCTCAGGCGATTATCAGCGGGATGCCGATGTACGGAAATCCGTTGCCATGGAAAGTCACACCGCTCACTCCCAACCTGGGCAAGATCGACGAAACCGACGATATGCGTCCGGGGCTCGGCTGGAATGGGCTCGAACGACTGCAGGAGTTCGTGCGCCAGGGCGGGCTGTTCATCACGGCAAACGACACCACCAGTTTTGCGGTGACGTTCGGATTCGCCCCGGGCGTCACGATCGCGCCGTCGCAGAAGCTGAAGGTGACCGGCTCGGCGCTGCGTTCGAAGACGGTGGATGCAACCAGCCCGATCGTTTACGGGTATAACGACAATCTCGCGATCTTCAGCTCGAACCCTCCGATCTTCAATATCGCGAACATGATTGGGGGCGGGGGCGGCGGCCGGCGTGGAGCCGCGGAGGAGCGCGAGCGGCCGACGGGCCGCGGTACGGCCGACGATCCGGATGTGGCCCAGGGGCGCGCGCCGGCCGAGATCCCGGAAGAGCCGCACGCCGAGAAGTGGGAAGCCTTGCCCTTGACCGACGAGCAGTTGCGGCGTCCGTTCACCGTGATCCCGCCCGCGGCGCGGCCGCGCGTGGTACTGCGCTACGCCAACGCCAAAGATCTGCTGGTTTCCGGACTGCTCGATAACGGCGCGGAGCTGGCTCAACACCCGGCGGTGATCGATGCGCCTTACGGTGAGGGGCATGTGGTGCTGTTCTCGAACAATCCGTTCTGGCGCGGGGAGACCAGGGGCAGTCACTTTCTGGTGTTCAATGCCATTTTGAATTTCGACAGTTTGAATGCGGGAAGGAAGCTGGCGGAAAGGTAGGCGCGAGTTCCAGGCGAGTGGCGCTCGCCTGCGCCGGCAGGAGTGCCGGCGCGGCAGGCAAGAGTGCCTGCGCCACCTCCGCACCGAACTGCCGCCCTCGGGGAAGCAGATGTAGAATCTCCCGACCGTGGGCTGAAGCCCCGGCAGCACGCTACTAAAGCGTGCGCCACGAAGGCTGACGGATCTCCAGGCACCCTTTCCCTGTAGGCAGCATTTTGCCGGGGTTCAATCGATTGGCGGGATCGAACAGTTCCTTGAAGCGGCGCATCATGTCCAGCGTTTCCGGCTTGAACTGGCGCGGCATCATTTCGTTCTTCTCCATCCCGACTCCGTGCTCGCCGGTGATGGACCCGCCCACCGAAATGCAGTATTCCAGAATTTCGGCGCCGGCCGCCCGGGCTTTATCCAGGTCGCCCGGTTTGCGCGCATCGAACAGGATGATGGGGTGCATGTTGCCGTCACC
>Ga0187855_10003691_pt1 | contig 11183 bp, 10 predicted proteins | sample June2016WEW_8_10_2_FD_132969 | JGI IMG/M metagenome (GOLD analysis project Ga0187855, IMG submission 132969) | Peatland microbial communities from SPRUCE experiment site at the Marcell Experimental Forest, Minnesota, USA - June2016WEW_8_10 | ecosystem: Environmental > Terrestrial > Soil >...
CGATAAGAGATCACCGCGGGGTCGAAAACGATCTCGATCGCTTCGGCATGGCCCTCGTGGTGGCGGTAGGTCGCGTTGACGACGTCGCCTCCGGTGTAACCGACGCGGGTCGTGATGACCCCGGGGCGCTTGCGGATGAGGTCCTGCATTCCCCAGAAGCACCCGCCGGCGAGTACCGCGGTCTCGGTTTCGTTGGTCACTGTGACGCCTCCTCTTTCGGTGCCGCGTTGTCGAACAGATGCTTGTAGTCGCCGTAGCCCGAGGCCTCGAGCTCGTCGTACGGAACGAATCGTAACGCCGCGGAATTGATGCAGTATCGAAGGCCGCCTTCCTCCCTGGGGCCGTCGTTGAACACGTGACCCAGGTGACTGTCGCCGTTCGCCGAGCGCACTTCGGTCCTGGTCATGCCGAAGCTGCGGTCCTTGTGCTCGACGACGTTCTCGGACTCGACCGGAGCCGTGAAACTCGGCCACCCGCACCCGCTGTCGAACTTCTTGGTCGAGGTGAAGAGCGGCTCGCCGGAGACGATGTCGACGTACAGCCCCGCTTCGTGGTGATCCCAGAACTCGTTGCGGAAGGCCGGTTCGGTGGCGCTCTCTTGCGTCACGGAGTATTGGTGGGGAGTCAATCGGGCGATCGCCTCCGGGTCCTTCGTGTACTTCTCGCTCATGGCCGCTCCTTCTCGAGAGGCTTCGACGTCTCTCATAGTGCCTCTCTAACGGTATCGGGGAGTGCGAAATTCGTTACAAGGCCCCTCCCAAGTGGAAGGGGCCTTGTCTGACCGTCGTAGAGCGACCGTCGGTGAGTTTCGGACGTGCTATTCGACCATCGCCAGAGAGACCATCTCTTCGGCCGTTTCCTCAGCGCTCGAGGTGATGGCTCGCGTCGGTCGAATGAGGAAATAGGCCACGAGGAAGGCCACGGTGATGATGCCCGCACCCGTCAGCAGCGCGTCGGAACGTCCGTGGGCGGCGGCGATGCTGGTGAGGGCTGCCACGCCGACCGCGGCGCCGGTCTGCTGCATGGTCTGGAGCATCCCCGAGGCGGCGCCGGCGTCCGCGCGCGGGACGCCCGCGAGGATCGTGACGCTGAGTGGCAAGAAGCACGAACCGGCGCCGATTCCGAAGAGTACGAGCGGTCCGAAGAGGCTCTCGAAGTAGCCCTCGGACGGCGTAGCCCGGGAGATCCAGAGTGTCGCCACGCCGAGCGTGAACAGGCCGAACAGCAAAATCGGGCGCGCACCGATACGACTCACCAGACGCGGCGTGATACGCGAACTCGTGAAGATCAGTCCCGTCATGGGCAAGAACGCGAATCCCGCTTCAATCGCGCTGAAGTGCAGGTCGCCCTCGAGGTACTGGCTGATGAAGAAGAAGACGCCGTACATTACGGAAGGCACCAGCATCATCGTGAAGTAGGCCGGTCCACGCAGGCGATCGGTCAACAGGCGCATCGGCAAGAGCGGCTGCGCGCGTCGCTTCTCAACGTGCACGAACGAAACCAAGAGCACCGCACTGAGCAAGAAGGAACTCAAGGTCACCGAACGACTGCCGTGTTCGGCGAGCCGGATGAAGCCGTAGATCAGGCTCCCGAGGCCACCCGTCACCAACGCCGCGCCGGCGACGTCAAGGCGCCCGCCGTTGCGCGGCGGTTCTGGCACGAAGCGCGGCGCCAGGACGATGATGGCGACACCGATTGGAACGTTGATGAACATCACCCAGCGCCACGACACCCACGAGGTCAACGCGCCGCCGAGTATGAGGCCAAGCGAACCGCCGCCGGCCGACACCGCGGTGAAGATGCCCAACGCCTTGTTCCGCGCAGGCCCCTCTTCAAAGGTGGCACTGATCAAACTGAGTGTGCTGGGCGCGGCCAGTGCGGCACCGACACCCTGGACGGCGCGGGTCAGCAGCAGCATGGTCGAGGTCGTGGCCATGCCGCCCAGGAGCGATGCCGCGGTGAATATGGTGAGTCCGATGACGAGCATTCGTCGACGACCGAAGACATCGCCGGCCCGGCCGCCGAGGAGTAAGAGCCCGCCGAAGGCGAGGCTGTAGGCGTCGATCACCCACGAGAGCCCGGCCGAACTGAAGTGGAGGGAGTGCTTGATCGGCACGAGGGCGATGTTGACGACGGTGGCGTCGAGCACGACCATCAATTGACAGGTGACGATGATGGCTAAGGCGATCGTCGATGCTCGTTTTTGGGCGTGAGGTGTCAGAGGCACGGTGGCTCCTTTTTTGAATAGAGGCTTAAAACTCCGGAAAATCGTGGATTGGACAACCTCGCTGCCCGAAGGCGTTGCTTTCGGTCTCCGGAGGACCTAACATGAGGGTGCCTCCACATACTATACGGAGGTTGCCTCCGTTTGCAAGTACTTCTTGAGAAACTTTCGGGGCAGTCCCTTCAGAGGAGCCGCGATGAGCGAAACGGTGGTGAGGAAAGGTCCTCGCCGAGCGGACGCCCAGCACAACTACGACGTGATTTTGGCGACGGCGCGTACCGCGATAGCCCAACGCGGCGGGGACATCGTGCTCGAAGAGATCGCGCGAGACGCGGGTGTCGGGATCGGGACTCTGTATCGTCATTTCCCGACGCGCCAAGATCTCCTCGAAGCCGCGTTCCTAGATGAGGCCCTCGAGCTTCGTCGGTGCGCCGAGGATCTGCAAACGGCACCGGAGCCACTCGACGCCTTGATCGTGTGGCTCCGCCTCCAAATGGACTTTGGTGCCCACGGTCGAAGCATGGGTGCCGCCGTCATGAACGCGAAGCACACCGAAGGTACCGAGATTCAGATCGCCTGTGTCAGCATGCGTGAGGCGGCGGCGGTGTTGCTGCGTCGTGCCCAAGACGCCGGGCAAGTGCGACCGGACGTCGAGATCGTCGACCTGCTTCGATTGATGCAGAGCATCGTCATCGCCAATGAGCAGGCGCCCGATCAGTCGCGCGTGAATCCAATGTTCGACGTCGTCATCGCGGGCATCCGCACCTGATCTAAGCGGTCCGCGGCGTCGGGACGAGTTCGACGAAGCAGATCGTACGATTGGTCAGTTTCTGATAGGCGCCCCAGCCGCCATAGTGTCGTACGAGTTCGCTCCAGCGTTGCGGGTCATCCGTCGAGGGAACGACCCGGGCGACGGCCTCGAACCTCTGGGCGCCGACCTGCAAGGTCACGGCGGGGTTCTGGCGCACGTTGGACAGCCATTCGGGGTGCTCCGGCCGGCCACCGTTGGACGCCACGACGTAGTAGACGCCGTCCTCCTCGTAGTAGAGAAGCGTCACCGAAAGCGTGAGTCCGCTTTTTCGACCGCGGACCTCCATGAGCAGCATCGGCCCGAGCGGGCTCTTATGACCGATGGCGCCTCGCGTGAGTCGATAGAGGTGCACGTGCCACCGGTAGATCGTTCGTCCGACGGTGCGATCGATCGCCACAGTCCAATTCAAAGTCGTTCTTCTCTCTCTTTGAGAATCCCTTGTGAAGTCTCTCACGGTTGTCGCAAAACGTTGATGGGACCGCCATTGGCGGTCGCGTTCACTGATTCTCGAGCGACGGGCTCCGTTTAAATTGGGCGAGAAGGGCACGACGTAGTGTCCAGGGGGAGTAGCGCCATGGAGATCGTACGAAACGCCGACGGTAGTTTGTTGGTTCCCATTCCTGAAGGTCGACACCATGAGGACGACGAGGAGACACCGAGGGGCGCCGGCGCCGAAGACGGCGAGGTGCCGACGACGCGGTTATTGCATCCCGGCGAAGGTGGGTACAACGAGGCGCTGGCCGAGTGGGACCTCCAGCAAAACCCCGATCGCGCGCCAGCCGTTTCGACCGCGAGCGGCCGAGAAGAGGCGATGAACGTGGTGCACGCCGTCGCGGAGTCACCGGACCACGACGTCGCGAGTGCGTTAAAGGACGTCAACGACGCTGTGGCGAGTGGCGAAGCGCTGCGACACGTGCTCGTCGGCGGGACGCACTCGGTCGAGGCGTTCTCCGAAGAGGTCGCGCAGGCCGAAGGCGGTGAACCGCTACCGGCGCACAAGATGACCAAGATCATCGGAGAAGTACTGGCTGAACTGGACAAGTAACCGGTTCGCTCGCGGTGCCGTTCGGCGCCTACATTCGAAGTGATGGCCGAAGTGACAAAAGGACAGGTGCGAGGTGGACGTTCAAGAACTGTTGGGTAAAGTGGCGCAACATCTCTCGGTGAGCCGAGCCTTTGGCACGGCGTACGAGAAGGACGGCTCGTTGGTCATCCCCGTCGCGCTCGTGGCGGGGGGCGGCGGGGGAGGCGAGGGAACGTCGGGATCGCCGACGAGTGAGGTCCTGGACGTCGAGGACTCCGGGGCCGAGGTCCCAGCAGACGGCGAAGCGTCGAGCGGTTCCGGCGGCGGATTCGGCGGCGTCGTGATGCCGGTCGGCGTCTACGTCGTCAAGGATGAACAGGTGCGTTGGGTCCCCGCGGTGAACGCCAACTTGGTGATAATCGTCGCCTTCTTGACCCTCCGGATGGTCGCGCGCGCCCGTCGGCGCGCCCGTCGACACGCGTCGTGACCGGGTTGCGCTATCGATCGATCGCTGACCGTCGCCCCCGGCTCTTATGATTGGCTAATGGCGCTGACCGTCGGATCACTCGCGTCACGACGCAACCGTGGCTAGTCGCCAGTGGTTCATCCGACGTCGCTTCGGCTTCGGCTTTCGACCGCGAACGTGGCAGGGCTGGCTCATTACGGCGATTGCCGTCGGGGCGGCGATCGGCGGATTCACCGGTCTGCGGAAGTCGGGCGGCGAGATTCTGACGGTGGGCGTGGTCGGTCTCTATCTCGCGGTCGGGTACAGCTTCGGCGGCATGACGAAGCAGCTCAAAACCGAAGCGTTGGAGAACTCTGCCGGAGATCTCGCCGTCGAGTACGCCGTCGCGAAAGTCACGGTGCCACCGGAGGTCTACGGATCACAGACCCCGCGTGAGATTGCGGAGGCCATCGTCTCGCGATCGGGACAGTTCGCCGATACGTCCGAGAAGGACACGATGAAAGATTCGGTCATCGTGGTTGAACACCTCACGAAACAGTTCGGTTCGCGCGTGGCCTTCGAGGACGTGTCCTTCAACGTCCGTCGAGGTGAGGTCTTCGGGTTTCTCGGTCCCAACGGTGCGGGAAAGACCTCCACGGTACGAACGCTCAGCACACTCGTCACACCGACGTCGGGAACCGCCAGCGTCGCCGGCATCGCCATTGACAGTGGTCACGACGTCGAAATTCGAAAACGGATCGCGGTGATGACCGAGGTTCCCGGTCTGTACTTACGCTTGAGCGTCACGGAGAATCTCGCCTTCTTCGCCGGACTCTACGGTTTCAGCGACGCCCAACCTCGGATCGATCGAGCTCTGGAGGCCGTCAATCTCTCGTCCCGTGCGAACGACCTTTGCGGCGGCCTCTCCAAGGGCCTCCGTCAACGTGTCGGGTTGGCTCGAGCGCTGCTGAACGACCCGGAGATCATCTTCTTGGACGAGCCGACCTCCGGTTTGGACCCCGTGGCCTCGCTCGACGTTCAGAACCTGATCATCGGCCTTCGCGACAAGGGCGTCACTGTGTTCCTGACGACCCATCGCCTCGATGAAGCCGAGAAGCTGTGTGATCGAGTGGCCATATTGAACACGACCCTGCGCACGGTGGGACGTATCGACGACCTGCGACAGAGGATGTTTCAAGAATCGATTCTCGTGTCGACGGTGAGCCCATTGATTGACCCCGCCAGACTCTTCTCCGCGATTGACAGCGTGACGGGTTGGTCGAATGACGACGCCGGCGGGTACGTCATCACGGTGAGCGATGTACGAGTCGCCGCTCCGGCAATCGCCAGGGCACTGGTGGCGGCGGGCGCCGACGTCCTCTCACTCGCCGAGGGTCACCACTCGCTAGAAGAGGTCTACTTGGAGTTAGTCGGAGCCGCGGGCAAGGTTGGTACGCAGTGAGCGAAAGCGCGATCAGAGTTCGAGCGGTGATCCGCAAGGAGTTCCGCGAGTACCGTCGGAATCGATTCATCATTTATACGATGGGTACGCTGCCCTTGATCTTTACGGCCCTGCCGGTCATAACGCTCTTCAGTATCTCGAACTCGGAGGATCCGACCACCGTGCGCACGCAGGTGGCGATCACCCTGCTTCTCTTGCTCGTGATCCCCGTCGTGTTGCCGGCGACGATCGCGGCCTATTCCGTCATCGGTGAGCGTGATCAGGGCACCCTGGAACCGCTTCTCACTACGCCAGTGACTCGCGAAGAGTTCCTGCTCGGCAAGTCCCTGGCGGCGACGATTCCGACCGTGGGAGTCGCGTACGTCTTCTTCATCGTGCTCGTCGTGGCGATTCGACTCGGCGCGGCGAGCATCGTGTCGCACGCCGTCTGGCAGCCCTCGTGGTTCTTGGCGGAGTTACTCTTCGCGCCGCTCCTGGCGGCGTGGTCCGTGTGGGTCGGTACGGCGATCTCCGCTCGGTCCTCGGACGTACGCGTCGCCCAGCAACTCGGCACCCTGGCGAGCCTGCCCGCACTCGTACTGCCGCTCCTGATGTCGCTCCAAGTCTTCAAACCAACCGCCACGACCGCCGTGGTGATCGCCGTGGCGCTGGCCATCATCGACGTCGCGGCATGGCGGATCGTGTCGAAGATGTTCGACCGCGAGCGGTTGATCACCGGTGCGTCTGCCGTGACGATGCGCGCCGAAGCGGGTACCTAGGCGCAACCGTTTGATCCACCAGGGATGGCGAACGTTCCCCGGGCAAGTCTCGGTCAATCTTGTTAGATTTGTCGAACTCTGCCGACGCAGAGAGGGGCGGGTCCAGTCACTGCGCCCGTGGGGATGGATTAAATGCAAGGGCGATTGTCACATCATGCGGTTGAATCAACGGGGACCCTTCGAGGTCTCTTCGTGTGCGTGCGGACGGCCTTGTGTGCCCTAACAGTGAGCGTCCTGATCGTCGTGGCCATGCCGGCGCTTTCTTCGAACGCGACCGTGCGATCGAGTGGCACTGCGGAGAACGTCACTTCGTCGCGAAACTGTAACGCGCGCCGCGCGAGTGTCGCCTCCGCCCATAACAACGGCGGATCCCAAGCGACCGATCCGGGATGCTGTCCAACGACGACAACGACGACTACCACAACGACGACGACCACGACGACCACGACGACGGTTCCGCCTACGACCACGACGACCGCTTCGCCGCCGCCTGCCTTGACTCCGACCACCACGACGACGACCACCACGACGACCACCACAACGACGCTCCCGCCTCCGACTACGACCACCACCCTCGCACCGGTCCACATCGTGTCGAGCCCGCCTCCAGCCCCACCGCCACCCTTAACGCTCACCATTGAACCCTTCGGCGAAGGCTCCTACGCACTGTCGGCGGTACTGAAGTCAGAGATTCAACGGATGGCTCAGACGATTCAGAAGAGTCACTATAAGACGGTCGGTCTGACGGGCTACACCGACAATGTCTTCACGGCGGCGTTCAACGTCACGCTGAATCAAAACCGTGCGCAGGCGGTCGCCGCCCGATTGACACTCGACCTCCAGGCCCTGAGAGACCCGGGCGTCACTATCACCATTGTCCCCGGTTACGGCGTGGTCCTCGTCGCCACGAACACCACCGCGAAAGGTCGTGCCGAGAACCGTCGCGTCGTGGCGACGCTCAAGGCGAGCTGACCGCGATCAAGATGAAGATACCGGTTGCCTCGGTTGGTCGACGCCGAATTCGACGGGCGTTGTGGGGTCCGGCGCTCGTCCTCCTCGTTGGCCCGCTCCCGATGGTTCTCTCGAGCACCGCGAGTGCTTCGCCATCGAGTGTGTCCAATGCCACCGTGTACGTGACGAACCTGACCCTCAACTCCGTTACCGCCATCGACAGCGCGACGTCGCACACGATGCTCGTCCACGGTGGACCTCCCAAAATGAACGGACCACTCGGCATCGCGATCGCGCCGGATGGCAATACCGCTTACGTCACTAACTCCAACGGGAGTACCGTGACGCCGATCGATCTAAAGTCCAACCCGCTCACTCTCGAGACACCGATTCACGTGGGCAGCGGTCCCGCCGCCATCGCCATCGTGCCCGATGGCGCCACCGCCTACGTGAGCAACTTCAACTCCAACACCGTGACGCCGATCGACCTGGCGACGAGTCCAGCGACTCCGGGACGTCCCATCGCCGTGGGCGATGGACCGTGGAGCATCGCGGTGAGTCCTGACGGTAGGTGGGTCTGCGTCTCCGACTCCGAGGGTCAGTCCGTCAGCGTGATCAACACCGTCTCGCGCGCGGTGACGCTGTTGTCGCTGACGAACGCTCCCCAAGCGATTGCGATCGCCCCGAACGGTCGGACGGCGTACGTCGCCAACGGTAAAGAGGTGACGCCGATCGACTTGGCGTCGGGAACGCCCAGGCTCGAGCCGGCCATCGCCGTGGCGAACGGGCCCCTCGGCATTGCGATCACGCCCAGCGGATCCATGGCCTACACGGCAAATAACGACGACACCGTCACGCCGATCAACCTGGCCCGCACTCCCGCGACGCCGGCCGCCGCTTTCTCCGTCGGCAGCATTACCCAGCCCGACGGGATCGCCATCGCGCCCAACGGTGAGACGGCGTACGTCGCCAACGCGAGCAACTCGGTGACGCCGATCGACATCGCCTCGGCGACGCCCCATCCCGAGGCGCCGGTACAGGTGGGTTCTGCCAGCTTCGGTATCGCCATCGCGCCGGGCCAGGCTCCGTCCGCGCACCTCTCGGTCGTCCAAGCGCCGGCGGGACAACCGACACAGTTTGACGCGTCCGGCTCGTCGTCAACGGGTAACCCCATCTCCCACTACGACTGGACGTTCGGTGACGACACGTCCGCGATCACGACGACCGCGACGACAACGCACGTGTACGCCAAACCCGGCACGTACGCGGCGTCGGTGACCGCGGTCGGTGAGGACGGCACCTCGACGTCTCAGACGTTCACCGGACAGACCGTCAGCAACAACGGAAGTCCTTCAGCCCGGGCCCGGCTCTCGCTGGACGTCGTCTCAGCGTTGCGCTCCACGCCGTCGTCGGGACCACCGGGAATCGCGATCACGCTCCGAGATCCGACGTTTCTCGCCCCCTGCAAATCCGTGAACGTGTTCTATGACGACCAACTCATCGACTCGGTGGCGAGCAGCGCCTCGGGATTTTCGGTGACGCACCTGGTCATTCCGGGTGACGCCACCCTGGGCACGCATCACCTCGCGCTTTCGTGCACGACCGCACGTCCGTTCCTCTTGTCGACGCCGTTCGACGTCACCGCCACGAGGAATCATCTGTCGGAGTTCAGTGTCGCCATGCCGAGCCCGACGCAGTTAGGGAACCACATCGTCGCCTCGGGCGGGATCAGCATTGGCTTCTTGCTCGTGAGTCGGCTCCTCGCTGCCGGGTTCCCGAGCGAGTGGTTGGACTCGACCTACGCCGAAAATCGAGACCGAATCCAGGCTCGCGCGCGCCGACGCTTCCCGCGCCTATTCATCGATCGCGAAAAGGAGAAGTCGATGAGTCGCCGGGTGGCGATCGGCACGGCGCTCTTCATCGGCTTCATCGGCTTCGCCGGACTCATCAATTCGTTCCTCGACAAGGGGTTCGGATTCAATCGAACAACGCTCTGGCTGTACCTCGGCGAATGCATCGGTGTGGGGATCGTCACGTTGACCTCGCAACTCCCGATCCTCTTTGGCGGACTCCGCGAACACCGCATGATCCACATGCACGTGCTGGTGGGCGGCATGATCATCGCCATCATCTGCGTGAGCGCTTCGCGCGCCATCGGGCTCTCTCCCGGGTACTGCTACGGCCTCATCGCGGTGTTCGTGCTTCGCCCGCACACCGATGAGAAGGACTGGGGACGGCTCCACGCCATCGCCTCGATCTGCGTCCTCGTCGTGAGCACGGTGGCGTTCTTTCTCACCGTGCCGGTCTTTCACCTGGCGACGCAGAGCTCGCCGTCACCGCTTTGGCTGATCTTGGACCCGGCGCTCAACGTCGCGTTCCTCGGGGGTTTCGCCAGTCTCGCCTTCGGGATGTTGCCGCTGCCGTTCCTACCGGGTCGACACGTTCGCCACTGGAACAAGTTGGCCTGGATGGTGATCACGACGGTCGGTCTGATCGGTTTCGTCGCCGTGCTTCTCACACCGGGTAGCGGCAGTCCGAGCGAGCTTCACCACGTGGCACTGGTTCCACTTTTCGTGGCGTTTGCCCTCTTCGCGCTTGGCTCACTCGCCTTCATGGCGTACTTCCATCTGCGGCCGGCGCCGCCACCGAGCCCGAGTGTGACGAGGGCTTCAGCCGACTGAACGTCCTCGACACCTCACTGTCGAGGTCGACGATTTAGGGCAGGTTGGGTAAGACGTCATTGGCCCACGTGTAGGTCATCGGGGGAGCCGTGCCCTTCGGGATCTCGATGAGGTCGACGTAGGACGCGTCGCCGTTCACCATGGCGAAGCCGGTGCCCATCTCGCAGTTCGTGCAGCCGAGGCCGACGCCGGGGTTGTAACCGGGGTCCGAGCCGAGGAGTTCGTCGCGGTGGGCCCAGCAGCCCGCGGCGCCAGCTGAGGTGCACGCGATGTTGGACGTCTTGGCCGCGCTCCCGCCCCAGGTGTCGTCGTACATCCAGATGTAGTCCGCGGCGAGAACGGTATAGCCACCCGACCAGGCGCCACCAAAGCCCTCGGACCCTTGGGCGTCATCGGCCATCGGAAATCCGGGGGCCACGGAGGGGTCACTTCTGGTCGCCGCGGCGTGTTGGGCGTCCGCGGTCAGCGCGGTGTTGATCCCCACGTACGGGGGGAGTCCGCGCGCGGTGCGTTCGAGGTCAGCGATGACGAAGAGCTGCTCCGGAACCGAGAGGCTGAACCAGTTGTTGGGAAGGACCATCGGTCGCACGCCCTCGATCGCGCGGGCGTTGTTGATCGCGGCCAGGACGTAATCGGTGCAGGCCACGCCGTTGGTGTAGCCAGGCCACGACAGTGCGCTCGCCGACCCCACGACGCACGGGTTCGCGCAGCTCCAGACACCGGCCCCGAACGTGCACGTCCCGGGAGCCAGGAAGTTTGGACTCGGTGCGATGTTGGCTGACGGGTTAGAGATCGACGGCGCCGGGGCCTTGGTGACGGGCGGGCTC
>Ga0187855_10003694_pt1 | contig 11181 bp, 13 predicted proteins | sample June2016WEW_8_10_2_FD_132969 | JGI IMG/M metagenome (GOLD analysis project Ga0187855, IMG submission 132969) | Peatland microbial communities from SPRUCE experiment site at the Marcell Experimental Forest, Minnesota, USA - June2016WEW_8_10 | ecosystem: Environmental > Terrestrial > Soil >...
GCCGACGGACTCGTCGGCATGTTTGATGACGAAGATCTTGGCGACGTCGCTTTCGTCGGTCATGAGTTTAAAGAGCAGGCTATAGCCTTCGTTTTGGGCGTGGATCAGTCCGCCGCTGGAGGGTTGATCCGGCGAAGAGGCGCAGGCAGTCAGGAAGATCGCGAGAAGAAAAACGGTTGGGCGGACGGGCATGGGCAATGGTTATAGCTGACTATGGGCCGTGGAGCACCATCGACGCCACATGAGACGATAGGCGTCCTCGACGCCGCGCGCAAATTGTGCACCATCCATTATCGGTGAGCTCTTCATTCGATCGCGAAGAGTCGCTCGGATTCGGGCCAGTTGCGGCAGATCGTGGGCCCAATCTTCAAACCGCACGAGTACAATGTCTACGCCGCCGCGATTGGTTGCGAGCGCGCCGGCAGGGTCCAGCAGCAGTTGGAACACCTGGTTGTACGGGGCGATTTGGATGTGGTACTGGAAGCCGAGCTCGCGCATCCAGAAGGCGAGCGTCGGTTCGATAGCGTCCGCGGTGAAGGTGGCGCCGATAACGATGGAAGGGCCGGACATCGGATTCACCACCATTATAGGAGGAGGCGGGTGGTGCGCCGGGGCCGTGGCGCGAAAGGCAGTGAACGGGCTCTGCATCGATTCGACGCCGTCCGGCATGTCCTCCCGCAGCCGTTGCGGATGGGCGTACCGGCACGCTAGGATCACAGCATATGCGCAAGGTGCTGCTGGTCGCGGTGGCGATGACGGTTCTGCTTTCGGGCTGCCACCGGCACAAGGTCGCGCGGAAGCCGCCGCCTCCACCTCCGGCGCCCGCCCCCGGCTCGGCGCCGTCGCCGTCGCCAACGCCGGAATCCGGCGAAACGGGCCTGGCAAGCTGGTATGGCCACCCTTATCACGGGCGCGCATCGGCCTCGGGCGAGATCTACGACATGGAGCAGATGACGGCCGCGCATCGCACGCTGCCGTTCGGCACCATGGTGCGCGTGCACGATCTGGATAACGAAAAGTCGGTGGACGTGCGGATCAACGACCGCGGCCCGTTCGTGGACGGGCGGATCATCGATCTGTCGCACGCGGCGGCGCGGGCCATCGAAATGATCGGTCCCGGTACGGCACGCGTGCGGCTGGAGATCGTGAGCGCGCCCGCCGCGGCCGGCCAAGCGCATTTCGCCGTGCAGGTGGGCGCGTTTCGGAATCGGGAAAACGCCGAGCGCCTGCGCCGCGCCATGGAGGCGAAATACGGCCGGGCGAAGCTGGTGGAACGCGCGGACACTCCGGGCTTGTGGCACGTGGTGGTGGGGATGGAGCCGACCGAGGATGGCGCGTCCGCCTTGGCCGCGCGTATCCGTGGCGAGGAGCGCGCCGTGACCTCTACCTTCGTGGTTCGCCTGGATTCTGTATAATCGAAGCAGCCAATGGAGCGTGGTGCTAACGGCTGGTCCCACGGCCTGGTGGGCCAGTCGCCGCAGATCTGCGAGATCCGCCGGCTCATTGAAAAACTCGGAAAAACGCGCGCGCCCGTGCTGCTGCTGGGGGAAAGCGGCACGGGCAAAGAGGTGGTGGCGCGCGCCATTCACGCCGCCAATCCAAGCGGCGAATTCGTGGCCATCGACTGTGGCGCGCTGGTGGGGCCGCTGCTCGAAAGCGAGCTGTTCGGGCACACTAAGGGCGCCTTTACCGGAGCGTCGGAAGCCAAGCGGGGCCTCATCGAAGTGGCGGACGGCGGCACGGCTTTCTTCGACGAGATCGGCGATCTTCCACTGGACGTGCAGGTGAAGCTGCTGCGGCTGCTGCAGGAGCGCGAATTCCGTCCGGTGGGCTCGCTGAAGCAGCACAAAGTGAATATCCGGGTGATCGCCGCCACGCATCACGACTTGGCGCGCGACGCCACGCATGGAACGTTCCGGCAAGACCTTTACTACCGGCTGAACATCGTCAGCCTGCGGCTGCCGGCGCTGCGGGACCGGAAGGTGGATATTCCGGAGCTAGCCGAGCACTTCCTGCGGCGTTTCAGCGCGAATCACCAACTCACCCCGGACACGCTACAGGCCATGATGAACTACGATTGGCCGGGGAACGTGCGCGAGCTGCAGAACTCCATCGAGCGCATGGTGGCGCTGAACACCGGTCCCTGGTTGCATATCGCGGACCTGCCCTCCTGGTTGCAGAACCACCGGCAGGCCGAGCCCACGCTGGCTTCCGCGGTAGCCGCCGGTTCGGAGACCGCGCTGCTGCCTTTGCTGCATTCGCCGCCGCGGACAACGGGATTGTTCCTGCCGGCGGTGGAGAAAGAGACCATCCTGAAGGCGCTGGAACAGACGCACGGCGACCGTGCCAGGGCAGCCCAGTTGCTGGGCATCGGCCGCACCACGCTCTACCGCAAGCTCAAGGAATATAAAATCGAGAATTGAACATCGCGCTGGATTCCACGTATAGCGTAGGCGCGGACCTGTCCGGGGTGGGCGTGTATTCGCGGGAGATGATGGACGGCCTCGCGCGCGCGCATCCCGGCGACCGGTTCGCATTCTGCTACCGGCCGCACAGATTTTTGCGCTCGTTCGGTGAGCGGTTGCCGGCCAACGCCGGGCGGTTCCTGCTGGGCGAGCGGCGCGCGCCGCGATGGGCGGACGTCTTTCACGGTCTGAACCAACGGCTGCCCCACGCGCGCCTGCGCCGCGCCGTCACCACCTTCCACGATCTGTTCGCGCTCACGGGCGAGTATTCCACGCCCGAGTTCCGGCGGCGGTTCGCGGAACTGGCACGCGACGCCGCCCGCCGCAGCGACCGCATCATCGCGGTCTCGCAGTTCACGGCGCGCCAGGTGATGGACCTGTTGGGCGTGGAGGAGGCGCGCGTGCGGGTGGTGCATCACGGAGTCAGGCCGGCAGCGGGAGCGGCCGCCGCGCGCGAGAGGATCGTGTTGCACGTAGGCGCGATGCAGCACCGGAAGAACATCTCGCGCCTGGTGGACGCTTTTGAGCGAGTGGATTCCGGCTGGCAACTGGTGCTGGCAGGGTCCGCCGGATATGGCGCGGCGGAGATCCTGGCCAAGATCGGCGCGGCTCGCAGCCGGGAACGGATTCGGGTGCTCGGCTACGTGCCGCGGGCTGAACTCGCCAATTGGTACGCGCGCGCCACGATCTTCGCGTTTCCCTCTCTGGACGAGGGCTTTGGGATGCCGGTGCTGGAAGCCATGGCTGCCGGGACGCCGGTGATCGCCTCCAATCGCTCGGCGGTGCCGGAAGTGGCGGGAGATGCGGCTTGGCTGGTGGATCCGGAAGACACCGAAGAACTGGCGGACGCGTTAGTGGCGCTGACGCTCGATCGGGAGCGGCGGGCGGAACTTTCGCGCCGAGGGTTGGCGCGCGCGGCAAAATTCACGTGGGTGGGAGCAGTGGAGAAAACGCGGCGCGTTTATGGCGAGTTGGCCGATGGCAGGCCGGACTAGCGGGCTTCGTCGTCCACAGCGATCTTCAGGGCTTTCAGGAAGCGGTGGTCCTGGGTGGTGAACTTGATCTTACCGGCGCTTTCGAAGCCGCGTTTCCGTTCCGGCTCGGCCCCCGGCTCGGCTTCGGAGGTTTCCTCGCCATCTTCCCGCTTATTGAAACCGATGGTGGCTTCCAGCACCAGGAAGACATCGTACCCGGCGCGCTTAATCTCGCCAATCGCCTCGGCAATCCGGTCGGATTCTGAGAGCGAGTCGTTGATCGCGTTCCCCAGTTCCTGCATCAGGTTTCTTAATGGCTCGTCCACAACGACCTCCCCCTAATATTGTGGGATGCGACCGCCTTACATCTCGTTGCAATTTCAGCAACCGCAACCACCGTACCCGTTTAGATTGTAGTGGAGGTTGTACGGCTTCACAAGATCTCCACCTAATTTTTTTATCGGCATCCCAAGCCTAAACCAACAGGTACCATTACTTCTGATAACATCGAGATGTTGTGCCTAAGCGTAACATTTATCGAGACGGAGCGCGAGTTTACAAAGAAGGCCGCCGCTTCCTGGGGTTCGTAGTCCCGGCGGTTCTGAAGCCAGCCCGCACGCTGTGGCACGAAATCCTCGGATTCGTGTTCATCATGATGGCCATCGCCTTTGTTTTCTCCGGTTTCCGCGCCATCCGCCAATTCGACGGGAGCGCCGCGGCAGTCCTGCGGCTGGCCATGCTGGCCGTCGGCGTTTGCCTGCTGGGCGGATACGGCATCTCCTCGTTCCTCCGGGCACGCAAGATTTCACGGTCGTGACGCTGGCCGGCAGGCCCAGCCACCGCTACATGTGCATTTCGATCCCAGCGCTGGGGGCTGCATAAACCTCGCGCACCGGCTCCGCGGGCGGAGCGGCGGCAGGCTTTGGACGCAGACCCAGGCGGTGCATCAGGCGGCCCACGTGATCGGGATCGTAACGGATGGCGAAACGCGCCTCAATGGCCTGCGCCAACCGCGCGGTGGTCCAGCGATCCGATTCAAAACCGAAAGCTCCAGGGCCGGAAGCGAATATCTCGCACACCTCCGCAAGTTGGCTGACCGAGAGCCGGCTCGGGCGTCCTGGCGCTTTGCGTTTGCGCAGACGATCCATGCCTTGTCCCTCCAGAGTGCGGTACCAGCGGGAAGCCGTGGTCCGGCTCACCCCGAACTTGCGGGCGACCCGGGCTTGGGTGGTTCCCTTCAACAGGTCCTCGGCAGCTTCGAGGCGCCTGCGTTCCATTTCATCGCGATTTAATGTAACCGTAACGGCAGCGTACATTCCTCGCGCGGATTATTGGCCAGAGCAATATCAATATACACCAAAACATTTTCGATGTAAATTGATTTTTCACGCTGCGGGAAATATTTTTTCGATGGCCCCCGCGAAGCGGCCGCTGGACGGCCAGCGCCAGCGCAACCCAGGTGGGCTTAGAACTTAGATTAGAGCGCGCCCTTGACGATCTTGCGGTAGTTGTCGAGCGCCGCGCGGCCTGGCTCCGTAAGCCGGCAGATCGTCAGCGGGTATTTCCCGCGGAAGGTCTTTTCGATCGCGATGTACCCGGCATCTTCCAGCTTGCACAAGTGGACCGACAAGTTGCCCTTGGTAAGCCCTGTCGATTGGTGCAGATACTGGAAGTCGGCTTCCTTGACCGCCGCCAGGAGCGCGACCACCATCAGCCGCGCCGGCTCGTGGATAACCCGGTCGACCTCCGCGAGTCTCCGGATTCTTGCGCTCATCTCATTCGCCCGCCTCGATGGGCCGCCGGATCAGGCGCAGGAACGCGATGCTGCCCGAAATCAAGGCCACCAAGCCCTGGAAACCGAATAGAATCGCGAAGCCAGCCAGGAGCGGCACTCCGGAGAATGCCACCAACAAGCCGGCCGCCGCCATGAGGGCGCCGCCGATGACAAAGCGGGGCAACCGGCCGCAATAGGCAGCCAGGGCGCCTCCGAACAGCCCGGTCCCGGCGAGCAGCCAACGGTCCGGATGTGACAGCCGGGGCACCACCCCGAACAGCGCCACGCCCATTAGAACGGCCAGCCCGATGCCGGCGCCGATCTGTTTCAAGCCCATCGGGTAGCTTTCCACATAGCCCACCCTGGCGATCAGATATCGTCTTCGCACCCACTTCAAAATCCACGGCGAGCCAAGCATCAGAGGGGTCAGCAGGAGCGGGAAGGCTGGTCGCACAGTTTTTCTCCCGATGAATTCCGGGTTCCGAACTTTGAGGATGAGATCGAGCGCAAGGGGGTTCCTCGGCGCGTTTCGCTGCGGCACTCGAGTAACCGGGTAGCTTCATTCACACTCGCCGGCAGCCGTCGGCCACCCATACCGATTCGAGTAGCGCCAGCCCACCGGCGTTCAGCGGCTTGACGATATGGACCTCACTATCCCTCTGCGCAAACGAGAGGCCGAGGAAGCCCAAGCGCTCGAAGCGAACTTGCGATTGCGAGACATCACGCTCTATCGATGCGAAATAGACGGTGCCGGCCCTTTATCGGAGACAATGGAGCCAGCCCGCCTGCTTGAGTCTGAGATTGACTCGGAACTGAGCCGCCGGGATGCATCCGGGCTGGACTTTGCCGTCACCCTTCGAATCATGTGCGACGAACCGGCATTTCACATTCATACTACCTTCTTAGTGCGGTACCTCTTTGCGGATGCCTCGCGGAATGGCTCCAAGACGCAGGTTGAGGCATTCCGGAAGAGTCACGCCGTGATGACAGTGTGGCCCTATATTCGGGAATTTGTCCAAACCATCACCGCCCGGATGGGTTTCCCAACCGAGCCTTTGCCCTTCGTTCGTCTCGCCACGCGCTCGCGGTAAGGACCCCACTATCCCGCACCTGTACCCCGCGCTACCATGAACGGATGGCCCCAGTCATCCGCGCACCCCGCGGCACCACTCTGCGCTGCCGGGGATGGAAGCAGGAAGCCGCCCTGCGCATGCTCATGAACAATCTCGACCCCGACGTCGCCGAGCGCCCGGCCGACCTAGTGGTCTACGGAGGCACCGGCAAGGCCGCCCGCGACTGGCCCTCCTTCCACGCCATCGTGCGCGAACTGGAATCGCTCGCCTCGGACGAAACACTGCTGGTGCAATCCGGCCGCCCCGTGGGCGTGTTCCGCACGCACGAGGAAGCCCCCCGCGTACTGATCGCCAACGCCAACCTCGTCGGCCACTGGTCCAATTGGGAGCAGTTCCGCGCGCTCGAGAAACTCGGCCTCACCATGTACGGCCAGATGACCGCCGGAAGCTGGATTTACATCGGCTCGCAAGGCATCCTGCAAGGCACTTACGAAACGTTTGCCGCCGCCGCCCGCAAGCACTTCGGCGGATCGCTCGCCGGCCGCCTGGTGGTTACCGGCGGACTGGGCGGCATGGGCGGAGCCCAGCCCCTGGCGGCCACCATGAACGGCGCGGCGCTTCTGGGCATCGAAGTGGACCCGGCGCGCATCCGCAAACGCATCGAAACCGGCTACTGCGACGCGATGACGGACTCACTCGATGAAGCGCTTGCCATCCTGCGCGCGGCCATGGATGCCGGCGCGCCCAAGTCGGTCGGCTTGGTTGCCAACTGCGCCGAAGCGCTGCCCGAAATGGCGCGGCGCGGTATCGTCCCCGACATACTCACCGACCAGACCAGCGCGCACGATCCGTTGAACGGCTACATCCCCGCAGGCCTCACCGTGGAGCAGGCCGCCGAACTGCGCGCGCGCGATCCGCAACAATATCTCGACCGGTCGCTCGATTCGATTGCCACCCACGTGCGCGCGATGCTCGATCTGCAACGCGCCGGCGCGGTCACTTTCGATTACGGCAACAACATCCGCCGCTTTGCCGCCGACCGTGGTGTCGCGGACGCGTTCAAAATCCCAGGCTTCGTCCCCGAGTACATCCGGCCGCTGTTCTGCGAAGGCCGCGGCCCGTTCCGATGGGTGGCGCTTTCGGGCGAGCCGTCGGATATCGCCGCCACGGATCAAGCCATCTGCCGCCTGTTCGGTTCCAACCCCAGCCTCACGCGCTGGATTTCGCTCGCGCAGCAGAAGGTGCATTTCCAGGGCTTGCCGGCGCGCATCTGCTGGCTGGGCTACGGAGAACGGGCGCAGTTCGCCCTCGAAATGAACCGGATGGTGGCGACCGGCAAGCTGCAGGCGCCCATCGTGATCGGCCGCGACCACCTGGATTGCGGCTCGGTCGCCTCGCCCTATCGCGAAACCGAAGACATGCTGGACTCCAGCGACGCCATCGCCGACTGGCCCATTTTGAACGCGTTGCTGAACACCGCCTCCGGCGCAAGCTGGGTTTCGGTGCACAACGGCGGCGGCGTGGGTATCGGCTATTCGCAACATGCCGGGCAGGTCACCGTGGCCGATGGCACCGATCAATCCGCGCGCTGCCTGGAACGCGTGATGACCTGCGATCCCGGTATCGGCGTGTTGCGGCACGTGGATGCCGGATACCAGGAAGCCATCGATTTCGCCGGTCCGGCCGGGCTGCGCGCCCCCATGCGGAGTGCCGAGTAACGCCCGATGACGACGCTGGTGAGAGGTGCGCGCCAATTATTGACTCTGCGCGGCGGAAGCGGTCCACGGCGAGGGACGGCGTTGCGCGAGCTCGGCATCGTCCCGAACGGCGCTGTGTTAATCAAGGATGGCGCGATCGTGGACGCCGGTCCCGCGCGCCGGATCGAGAAGCTGCCCGCCGCCCGCCGCGCGCGCGAGATCGATGCCGCCGGCCGCGTCGTGATGCCCGGATTCGTGGATAGCCACACGCACCTGGTCTTTGGCAGGCCACGCCTGGTCGATTACGAAATGCGTCTCGCAGGCGCCAGCTACGCGGAAATTGCGGCCGCGGGCGGGGGCATTTTGTCGAGCGTGGAAGCTGTCCGCGGAATGTCCGCCGGGCAGCTTGAAGCGCAAGCCCGGGCGCATCTTGACGCCATGGCCGTGCACGGTACAACCGCGCTGGAGGCCAAGTCCGGCTACGCGCTGGATGAGGCCGGCGAACTCAAAACACTACGCGTGTTGGCGAAACTAAATGGCGACCCGCTGGATATCGTGCCGACCTATTTGGGCGCGCACATCCAGCCTCCCGAATACCGTGGGCGGCCGGACGCTTACATAGACTGGGTCGCGGCCACGACGATGCCACGGATTTATCGCCGCAAGCTGGCGCGCTTCGTGGACATCTATTGCGATGACGGCGCGTTCTCGCTCGATCAATCGCGGCGTTACCTGGAGCGCGCGCGCAGTCTCGGCTTCGGGCTGAAGATCCATGCCGAGCAGTTCGCGCGTACCGGCGCCGCACGCCTGGCCGTGGAACTGGAAGCCGCCAGCGCAGATCATCTGGAGCAGGCCGGCGAAGAAGACATCCGCGCGCTCGCGCAATCGAACACGATTGCCACGCTGCTGCCCGGCTCTGTTTTTCATCTTGGCCTGCGTAAGTATGCGCCCGCCCGCGCCCTGATTGACGCTGGAGCCGCTGTAGCGCTGGCCACCGATTTCAATCCCGGCACCAGCCCGACATATAGCATGCAAATGGTGCTGTCGCTGGCCTGCACCGAGATGCGGATGACCCCGGCGGAAGCCATAGCCGCCGCCACCATTAACGGCGCGCACGCCCTGCGCTGCGCGGATCGGATCGGCTCGCTGGAGCCCGGCAAGCAAGGCGACCTGCTGGTGCTGAACGCATCGGACTACCGCGAACTACCCTATTACTTCGGCACGAACAACGTGCATCTAACCATCAAACGAGGAACGCGACTAGCATGAGCGCCAACCACCAGCCACCAGCCACCAGCCACCAGCTTATAGAGTGCGTCCCCAACTTCTCCGAAGGCCGCGACGCCGCCAAAGTAGACGCCATCGTCGAAGCGATCCGCTCCGTGCGCGGTATCGCCATCCTCGACCGCGAGATGGACGCCGACCACAACCGCTCCGTGGTCACCTTCGCCGGGCCCGCCACGGCCGTGGTCGAAGCGGCCTTCCGCGGCGTGGAGCGCGCCATCGGCCTGATCGATCTGCGCCATCACACCGGCGTGCATCCGCGCATCGGCGCTTGCGACGTGGTGCCATTCGTGCCGGTGGAAGGCGTCAGCCTGGAAGATTGCGTGCGCCTGGCCAATGAACTTGGCTTGCGCCTGTGGGAAAGCCTGCACGTGCCCGTGTATCTTTACGAAGCCGCCGCCCGCCGCCCCGACCGCCTGAATCTGGAGAACATCCGCCGCGGCCAATTCGAGGGCCTGCGCGACGAAGTGCGCACCAATCCCGACCGCCTTCCCGATTTCGGCCCCAATTTTGAAGATGCCGAACTGCACCCCAGCGCCGGCGCCACCGTGGTGGGCGCGCGCAAATTCCTGATTGCCTACAACATCAACCTGAACACGGGCGACGTGGAGATCGCCAAGCGCATCGCCAAGGCCATCCGTTTTTCGTCGGGCGGATTCCGCTACGTGAAGTCGATGGGTGTGCCGCTGGCTTCGCGTAATTTGGCGCAGGTTTCCATGAACCTTACCGATTTCGAACAAACCCCCATCCATCGCGTGTTTGAAGCCGTGCGCGCGGAGGCCGCCCGCTACGGCGTGTCCATCGTAGGCAGCGAGATCGTGGGCCTGATTCCCAAGCGCGCGCTGGAAATGACCGCCGAGTGGTATTTGCAGGTGGAGAATTTCCATCCTAGGCTGGTATTAGAGAACCGTCTCGCGGAGGCCGCTCACATGGTTGTAAACCACGATGGCTTAAACGAGTTTCTGGACGAGCTAGCCGCGCCCACCGCGACGCCAGGCGGCGGCAGTGCGGCGGCGGCGGCGGCGGCCATGGCGGCGGCGCTGGGCGCCATGGTTTCGGGATTGGCGAAACTGCCCGCCGAGGCTTTCGAGACGGATCGCAAGTTTTTCGCCGAAGCGGTGAAGCGCGATGCAGCGTCCTACGACGGTGTGCGCGCGGCCTACAAACGGCCTAAAGACGAGCGTGCGCCGTTTGTCGAGCAGGCGTTGCGCGGAGCCGCGGTGGTGCCGCTGGAAGTGGCCGAAGCCGCCACGGCTCTGAAGAACCGGCTGCGCGACCTGGCCGCCACCGCGCCCGCCAAATTCGGATCGGACATCGAAACCGCGCAAGGCCTCGCACAAGCCGGTATCGACGGCGCATTGGCCAATGTGCGCATCAACATCGCATCGATGAAGGACGAATCGCTCGCCGCGCCCCTGCGCGAGCGGCTTGGCAAACTGTCATGAGCGCGAGCTTGGTTTCCATCATGCCGACCGCGCCGCCCCGTCCTTCCTGGCTGCGCGCACCCGCGCCCGTGGGCCAAAACTATCGCGATCTGAAAAGCCTGATCGACGGACTCGGCCTGCACACGGTCTGCGAGAGCGCGGCTTGCCCGAACGTGGGCGAATGCTGGAACCATCGCACCGCCACGTTCATGATTCTGGGCAACGTGTGCACGCGCCGTTGCGGATTCTGCGCCGTGCAGAAGGGCGCGCCGCTGGCAGTAGATTACGACGAGCCGCGCCGCGTGGCCCAAGCCGTGGCGGCCATGGGCCTGCGCTTCGCCGTGATCACCAGCGTGAACCGCGACGACCGCGCCGATGGCGGCGCCGAACTGTTCGCCCTCACCATTCGCGCGATCCGCCAGCGCATCCCCGGCTGTGGCGTCGAAGTGCTGGTGCCCGATTTTCAGGGCAGCCATGCGGCCATGGACAC
>Ga0187855_10003702_pt1 | contig 11162 bp, 10 predicted proteins | sample June2016WEW_8_10_2_FD_132969 | JGI IMG/M metagenome (GOLD analysis project Ga0187855, IMG submission 132969) | Peatland microbial communities from SPRUCE experiment site at the Marcell Experimental Forest, Minnesota, USA - June2016WEW_8_10 | ecosystem: Environmental > Terrestrial > Soil >...
CCCCCATACATGAAGAACGGATTGTAGGAACGCCCTGAGCGTCGCCCAAGCCCCGGGGCGTTCCTACAATCCGTTCTTCATGTATGGGGGTCGGGCTGGGGAAGACGCATTTGATGCAAGCCATCGGTCACGCGGTGATCACAAGCGGTAAGTCCCGCCGCGTTTGTTATGTGACCGCCGAGCAGTTCACCAACGACTATATCCAAGCCATCCAGACCAACACGGTGACCAAATTTCGCAAGAAGTATCGGCAGATGGACGTGTTGCTGGTTGATGACATCCATTTCCTTGGCGGCAAGGAGCGGTCGCAGGACGAGTTCTTCCATACGTTCAACGCCCTGATCGATTCCCAGAAGCAAATTGTCCTTTCGAGCGACCGACCAGCGGCAGAAATTGCCAACCTCGAAAGTCGGTTGGTTTCCCGGTTTGAGTGGGGTTTGGTGACTGAATTGCACCCACCTGCACTCGAAACTCGCATCGCGATTCTCAGGAAGAAAGTGGCAACGTTCGACGTGAAGATCCCTGACCGCGTGATCGAGTTTTTGGCTGAGCGCATCCGCACCAACATTCGCCGACTCGAAGGCGCACTGATCCGTGTCGCCGCCTTTGCGCCGTTAACCGGTCAAGAAATCACGATTGATTCGGTTGAAACGCTCCTGGGCGATGCCCTCCACGAGGAAGCCAAGCACACCATCACTGTTGATGCCATTCAGAAGCAGGTAGCCGAACATTTCGACATCCGGTTAGCCGACATGACGAGCCATCGCCGCCCCCAAAACGTCGCCTTCCCGCGACAAGTCGCCATGTTCCTGAGCCGCACGTTGACCGATCGGTCGTTGGTGGACATCGGCGAACGCTTCGGTGGGCGCGACCACGGCACCGTCCTGCATGCCTGTCGGCTGATCGACAAACGGATGGCGGAGGATCAGCGCCTGCGCGAAACGATTTCCCATCTCCAACAGGTGTTGCAGAGGTAAGAAGTTTTCCACGGCAGCGAAGGGGGCCCACATGGTTTATGGCAAACGACTTACTGAGCGGGTATGAGTCGTCGATTCATTAGTCCGAGCACACGCCGTCTGGCGGTGAAGCGTCACGGGCGCAGCATCCTCCGTAGCCCCCCCAGATACGGCCCAATTCGCCCACAGGCCCCACAGACTGGGGATGGGGGCTCCACTTCCCCGCCTTCTGGTTCGCCCACCACGCTTTTTTCGCCCTCGCAATCGCCAGCCGTCCCGCTCGGCTCACCTTGAGTTTCTTCTTTCCGGAATTTGAATAGCGACGGAACGGAGTCTGGAAAACTGCAAAACTCCTATGCCTCAGTTCGATTCCGACACCCACCTGCAACTCTCCTTAAGACGACCTATCAGATCGGGAGAATTCTGTGTAGCCGCCCCGCTCTTTCGCCCTTCCAGAAAGAGCCGGGCGTTTCGGACACGGCTTATAGAGCCGTGGCTACACCAGCACAGGTGGATATTTCGCACCCGCATTCGGACGAGTGTGAAATTTCCAGGTTAGGAGGCGGTCGAGGCGATGCGACGGCGTTTCTGGCTGTAGGTCAACTTGCGGAAACGGCTGAGTTCCTTCGTCCGCCCGGCGCGGGGAAGACGGTCGAGATACCGCACGTACCGTCGGGCCAGACGGTTGGTTTCCTGATAGCGCTCAGCCAGGCAAGGATCTTCAAAAGCGGCGTTGTCGCGATCGAAAACACAGGTTTTCAGCCAGCGTCGGTCGGCATCCGTAAGGCGCGGTGGTTTGACGAAGAACGCGCAGTATTTCTGGAGGACCAAATAGGTATCGACTTTCGCCTGGAGTTCGAGGTCGCGCACGAACATTTCACTGTGGATGTCGCGGACCCCTTCGCGGAATTTCAGGGCGGCGTGGACCGCGTGATCCAGTTCCTCCAGGAACACCATGAACGGAACGATATTCTGGTCATTCAGTCCGCAAGCGGGATTGTTGGCCTCCAATGCCTCGATCACACCCGGGTCGTAGTGAATTCCCAGGCGCAACTGGCCATCGGTGATTCGCAGGAACACGCGTCCCAAATCCGAGATTTGCGCGGCACTGGTCCCGGCCATTTCCGCCAGGATGCGACTGCGCTGAGGGCTGAGGATGAAATCCTCGAAGTTTACGCCGGTGATCCCGTAGGTGCGTTCCAGTAACAACTGAATCTCGCTGAGCAAGGACATCGTCCTCATATTGAGCAGCTTGGATGCCGTTCGCGAAAATGACGGAAGTCAGCAAATACAAGGCGTGCGGGTCTCGCGGTAATGAATTGGAGGGCCACGCTCGGCAGCCTGCCCCGATTCCTGCGTCGGGGTGGTCGCACCATGGCCGCGCAGCAGCGCGGCCCCACCTTCATGGACGCGACGAAGCGCGTCCCTCCGACGGGCTCGGCCCTACAACGGCAAGCGGAGCGCTTGCCCTACAACAGCAGCTCTTGCGTTGAGAGCGTTCTTTGTGTATAGAAAGAGCTGGAGGCGTGAGAACCTTATTATGAGTGAACCATTATGAGTGAACCGCGAATTATTGCCTGGTTAAAACCGAGCTGTGGATGGAGCAACGGCGTGCGCGCCGTGCTGCGGAAATACGATCTGAGCTTTGACGACCGCGACGTGATCAACAACCCCGCCAACTATGAAGAGATGGTCGCCAGAAGCGGTCAGGCGCTTCAGCCGACGTTGGAGATCGACGGCCAGATTCTGGCCGATGTCAGCGGCGAAGAAGTCGAGGCGTGGCTGATCGAGAAGGGGTATGTAAAGCCCAGTTCTGCGCCGGCGGACTCACCGACCAATCAAGCCTGTCAGGACCACCCGGCACCGGCTTCCAGCGTGGCGGTGAACATTGCCGGCCCGACCGGGCCGCATTCCGGGCGAAGAATCCGATAACCCCAGCCGCGCGGCCTCGACCTCGAAGGGTAAACCGCGCCGCCCTACCTAGGGCGCTGGGTGTGGTGGGAAACGGCTAGGCGGGAAACGACAGAGATCCTTCGACTTCGCTTCGCTACGCTCAGGATGACAAATGAAGGCTGCGCTGCGCTCAGGGCAGGCTATCGTCCCGTCATTCGACGGGAGATGACAAATTACGGCTCGGCGGGATACCCCGAAACGGCATCGGGGCATCCCGCCCGACAACTCGGCCGCGCGGCTGCGCAGCTTTACCTACGGAGCGGAGCTCGGCGGCTCGGCGGCGAGGCCCTACCTACGACACAGAAACGACGCGGTCGCGCGGCGCTCGCTGAAAGATTTGTTCACGCGGCTGCCATCCGCGAAGATCACGCAGATCAAGCAGTTCACGCCCTCAGGGTGGGCCAGGTCATGTCGGACTCGATCCGATCGTTTCTGCTATGGCACTACCCGGACGCGATAGAAGCGGGAAGGGGCGTTGGTCGCGGCACCGGTATCGAGGTGGTTGGTGGTGGTGCCGACGGTGTTGGTGACGGTGAAGATGTCAGCGAACCCGTTGGTGTCGTAATCGCCGAATCCGTCGCCGGCGGTAAACTGTAGTGCGTTGGTACGGTTGGGCCCCATCGTCCATGTCACGAGCAGGTCGTTGCCGGTCGGTGTGATTGATGTGATGCGGAATGCCGCAGCGGGATTGGTCGGGTCGACGCCCACGAGATAATCCTGAAGGACGGTGAAGCCGGTGCCGTCCGGATCATCGGTCGCGAGCGAATTGTCGTTGGACTGGCCCGTGGGATGGCCGAAGTACTGCTCCGTCCACAAGTCGGGAATGCCGTCGCCATCGCTGTCCGCCGGCGGGGGACTGCTGAGTTGCTCGAGCGCGATGCGGTAGAATACGCTTGTGCGCATTGCCCCGCCAATGTCTTTGACCCACTGAATGGCGTCGTTGCCGGGGATATTGGTCACAATATCGGTCCACGGTCCGCCCATGAAATCGCAGCTCTCCAACGAGTAATACTTGCTGTTCACAGACGTGAAGTACACCCTGACGTCTTCGCCCACCGCCGCAATCCCCGTAATCTGGAGCACCGAGTTCGCATTGGTCGGGTCAAGGCCGGCGAGATAATCCTGCAAAACGGTGAAGCCGGTACCGTCCAGGTCCTTGGTGGAAAGATACGGGTCCAATGGATCGAGTCCGTACTGCAGCTTCCAACCATTCGGGATCCCGTCGCCCACGGCACTCAGGTTCGGATCAAGCACCAGATTACTGTAAAAGAGCGTGCCCCCAGTGTGAATGAGCTTGCCGCAGGCATTGGTCAGCACCAGTCTGTCCAACTGCAGCATACCGCCGTTTTCGAGCGTAAGTTGGCCGTTCCGCACATCCAGGAACGCTGTATGACTGGCATTGGTCACAAAAAGGCTGCCGCTGTTGCCAACGGTTACCTGACCTTTGGCGTAGTGATTGCAATCTCCCATTACAAGATTCGACCAGACAGAAATCGTGCCGCCCGACAGTTGCAGAATCCCGTGCGCGCCATTGGACTGACCGACAATCAGCGACAAAGCCTGCATCGTGCCGTTGGTGACCGTCAAGAACCCGGGGGCAGGACCGTTCGAGCCAACGACTGCGCCGCCATTGGTCAGGACAAGTTGTCCACCCGTCAACCAGACCGTGCCTAACGAACCGGAGGTGCAAATAACAAGGTTTGAAGCAGTCAGGTTACCTCCGGCTATCGTCAAGGTTCGAGCTCCGTGGTTCCCGACAGAGACCAAACCCGCCAAAACGGTGCCATTCGACATGGTCATTTGGCCCAGGTTAGACCCGCCAATAGTCACCACGTTGGATTGGCCGGGAATGAGATTGGTTGCCGTGAGCTGCCCGCCTTTGACCCAAAACGCGCCTGCCCCGCCATTGCCGATGGTCAGTCCGGAGAACGTGGTTATGCTGCCGCCGGCCATCGTCACCGTGCCTTGTGAGCCCGAATAACGCCCCACATAGGCGGCGCCCAATTGCACTGAGCCGTTTGACACGGTCATCTGGCCCAAGCCGGAGCCACCAATCGACACGCCGGATACTCCCGACACTAAATTCGATGCTCCGCTATTGGTGGCGATTAACTGCCCGCCCGTCACCCACACCGCGCCAGCCGCACCCGAGGCACTGCCGATGTTCATGATCGAGGAAACAGTCAAGTTGCCCCCAGCAACGGTCAAAGTTCCCTGCGAGCCTGACTGAAATCCGACGCACGCTTGGCCTACCAGTGCCGAGCCATTCGAGACCGTCATTTGGCCTTTACCGTTGTAACCGACATACAAAGGGCCTGGCCCCGTGCTGCCGGACACGTAGACTTGGTTGGTACACGTCAAGTTTCCCCCCGTCATCCAGACGGTGCCTGCGGCATTTGCGTATTGACCAAGCGATAGAATCGACAGGCTCGAGATGGTCGCTCCATCCATTATCGTGAACGTTCCCTGCGAACCGGAATTATCGCCCACGGTGATCGTGGCTCCGGCTCCCGCAACCGTTCCTGTCGATACGGTCATCTGACCGGTGGCGCTGTTGCCAATGACAATCTGAGTCCCGTACCCAGAATAACCGCTGCTGGGAGTAAACGTGATCGTGCCGCCGTTCCTGAGGAGGAGCGTACCGTCAATCGTCAGATTGCCCGGGTACGAGTCCGACGACGAGTTCAATTGCAACGAGGAATCCTCAACGTCGAGCAAGCCACCCGACAACAGGGAGGCTCGCTGCGTCACATACAGTGGGGTCGCGCTGCCGGCTGTGCTCAGCAGCACCGTATTCGTCGCCCCGTACGGGGCTGAGACAGTTACCGTGCCGATATTCATTGAACCCGGGTAATTGCCAACGGTCGTGGCATCAATGGTGACTGTTTTCGAGCCTGCATTGGTGACGAGCGTGCCCTGGAGATAGATCGACGGCGGCACACCCAGCGACCAACTGCCTGCGGTCTCCCATTTTCCGTTCGCTGGATTGATCCACGAATCATAGTCGCCGCCGAGGGTGGTTGCGTTCGCTTGATTACTGTAGAGGGAATAGCCACTGGCATTGTACGCCCGCACGCGATACCAATACGTTGTGTTCGCCGCCAGTCCCGTATCCACATAAGTGGTGACGTTGGAGCTGACAGTCGCGATCTGCGCAAACGTGCCAGGAGTCCCGCTGCTATCGAGGGCGCGTTCAATCGCAAACCCAGTCTTGTCGGTGGCGCTGTCAGTCCACGACAAAGTGATTACCGAACCGGCTTGTGGTGTCGCTATCAAACCTGACGGCGCGATAAGGGTGGTGGCTCCGGCTTGGTTGCTGTAGTCCGAGTTCTCGCTCCCATTGAACCCACGGACTCGATACCAGTAGGTCGTGCTCGGCTGCAACCCGACATCGCTGTACGCCGTAACATTGCTCGAAACGGTGGCAATCTGCGTCCACGCGCCCGGAACGCCGCCCGCGTCGGGTGCCCGCTCGATGGCAAATCCAACCTCGTAGTTGGAGTTGTCAACCCAGCCCAAGTTGATCTGATTCGATCCGACGGCAGTCGCTGTCAGGCCTGATGGCGCGGCAATGTTCAATGTCATCGCGTCGGCCGGATTGCTGTAGCCCGATGTCCCGCCAACATTGTACGCGCGGACGCGGTACCAGTACGTGGTGAGCGGCAATAGCCCAGTGTCGGTGAAGTTAGTGGAAGTGGGCACCCCGTTGAGGGCTGCGATGATCGTCCACGTGCCCGGCACCCTCCCATTATCCGGTGCACGTTCGACATAAATGCCAGTGGTCGCTCGGGGATCATTGTTCGTCCACGACAGCTAAATCTCGCTCTCAAACACTCCAGTCGCGGTCAGTTCCGATGGCGCGATCGGCGCCGACGGCGGCGTGGCGCTGGCCGGTGCGCTGAAACCAGAGACGCCACAGCTATCGAAGGCCTGCACCTGATACCAATACGTCACGTCAGAGGTAAGTCCCGTATCCCTGTAATTCGTAACAGTAGATCCGACCGTCGCGATCTGCGTCCACGCGCCCGGACCGCCGCCGTACGCACCGTTATCAGGCGCCCGTTGAATGTTGAAGCCGTCGGGAAAGCCGGTGCTGGCCCATGCCAAGTCAACTTCATTGGACGAGACGGCCGTAGCGACGAGTCCTGTGGGACCGCTGACAACCACGCCCACCGCAAGGCCATGGCTGGGACCGGTGGCCATGTTGAGGACGCCAGCCAGACCCGCGGGCGGGGTCGAAAAAGAGTAGTTGTAGTAGGTGCTTCCCCAAACCACGACGCTGCCGTCGCTTTTAAGCGCAAAGCTGGCGTACTCGCTGCAAGCAACGGCCACGACTCCTGTCAGCCCGGCAGGAGGATTCAACTCTTCCTCGCCATTATAGCCCCAACCGATCACGGTCCCGTCACTATGAACGGCCAAAGCGTGCGCTGGGCCCAGCGCGATGGCGACGATGCCGGTCAGCCCGGCCGGCGGACTGACCTGGCCAAAGGAGTTGGCGCCCCACCCAACGACCGTGCCATCGCTCCTCAACGCCAAACCGCACCCATTGCCCGTGGAGATTGCTACAACGCCCGTCAGTGTCTCCCCCACTGAGACTTCCCCGTCGCCATCGTATCCCCAGCCGACGATCGTGCCATCACCTTTTAGTGCGAGGCTGAAGTAGTCACCAGCACTGATGGCAACCGCGTTCGTTAACCCGGCCGGCGGCGTCGCCTGTCCATTGCCGTTGTTGCCCCAGCCAACCACGGTGCCATTACTCTGGAGCGCCAGGCTGTGGGAATTCCCTGCGGAAATCGCCACCACGTTCGTCAACCCCTCCGGCGGTGTCGTCTGCCCGTTGCCGTTGTTACCCCAGCCAACCACGGTGCCGTCGGTCTGGAGCGCCAAGTCGAAAAACACTCCCGCGGCGACTGCCACCACTCCCGTCAGCCCTGACGGCCCTGCTTCGCCGTAGAAATTGTCTCCCCATGTGACAACTCCAACTGATGGCGAGCAAAGCCCCAGCGTTTGGGCTCCGGCGACGTTGGAGAAACCCGAATTCCCTCCCGCATTATACGCTCGCACGCGGTAGAAATAGGTCGTGACGGGGAACAAACTGGTGTTTCGGTAGACGGTCGTGGTGGGCAACAACTGTGCGATCTGTAGGAAGTTTGTTCCGTCGAGCGACCGCTCAACTTTGAATCCGTCCTCATTGGTGGACGTGTCAGTCCAGCTGAGGTTGATCTGGATTGCTGATACAGCGCTGACCTGAAGATTGGTCGGAGCGCTGGGAATGGTTTGCGCGCGGGAAACGACACTGACGGCGACAAGCCAAAAACTCAAGCCGTATGTCGTCCAGCGTCGACGCTGTTTCATCACACACCTCACACGGTTCTCATTGCGGCCCGAGACCAACCCGCCTGTTCCTAGCCAGCGGTAGGGATGATAGGGATTTCATTGCTGGATAGCGAGCAAAAAGGGAGGCTGCGGCGGCGAGCCAAGGCTTGTGCCCGGTCGAAATTCGCGACGGTTTAGAGCGCCTAACAAAGCCCGTTGTGCGTGGTCTCTTGACCCAGCACTATTTTCGACCGAAGGTCTCCGTGCCAACACGGATAATGGAGACCACACGGCCAATCGACCCCGGAAACGACGTTCGGGGCGGGCGGCGCGGTCGGGAGACCGGCGCCGAACACCGGTTTTGTTAGGGGTTCTTAGGCGGGCAATGGCGCGGCCCTGCCTATGGCGCTCGGGATGGGAAAAATCATGGTTTCCACGATATACAACCACCAGCCATTTTTGGTTTAATTCGGATTGAATGCAGGATGGTTCGCTTGAGCCGTTACGAGCGGTTCGAGTTGCCATTACCAGAATACAATTTGGCAGTGTAGGGGATGGACATGCCCTCTTCGACTGCGAGGATAGCAGTCAAAGAACTTTCCCGGGGTATGACCGGAACCTACGCTGCCATTTCATTGAAGTCGGGGGAAGGCGTTGTGATCCAGCACATTGAACACGATGCCCACACGGCCCTCCGGAAGTCCATTAACCCATCGTGCGCCCCCAAACGAACTGTAGGCAATGTGAGGGCCCAATCCCGCCCCACAAAAAGGCATCTCGGCGGGATGCCTAAACGACAGGCATCTGGCTGAGCCTTAGCGGAGCATCCCGCGATGCTGTTTAATCCAACCTTTCGCCTCTCGGTAATAGGGACAGAGATGCTCAACCAACCGCCAAAACCGCGGGGAATGGTTGTGCTCCTGGGTATGGGCCAGCTCATGCAGGATGACGTAATCCCGGACGGCATCCGGCATCTGTATCAACCGCCAGTTGAGCGAGATGGTTCCCCGACGCGAACACGAGCCCCAGCGGGATCGCTGATTGCGGATGGTGACGCCATTGACCGTCAAGGTGTGCTGTCGAGCCAACTCCAGCGTCCGTGTCGTCAGCTCGCTGGCAGCCAGCTTGCGGAGATGGCGCTCAATGATGGGACGAAGATTGTCGGCGTGGCGAATGCGCAAGGTCTGGTCGCCAAATTGTACGAGATGCCCGTCTTGATTGAGGCTGACGACGAGTTGGACTTTCCCGCCCCGGTACAGAACGTTGGTTCCGTGCTGCCAGGCGGTGGGATGGGAGGGATTTTCGTGGTGTTTCTGGAGTTGTTTGAGGATCCAGTCGGCATTGCGTTCCGCGAAAGCCCGGGCCTCTTTGATCGAGCCAACCCGAGGAACGGTTGCGCGGACGGAGTTGTCAGACTGTACGCGGATGATGTAGTGCCGTGCTCGGCGATTGCGGACGAACTGGATGGGGATCGTTTGGGAATTGATCCGCAGGGCATGCTTGATCGATCCGGCGTCCGTACGCGGGGAGAAAAGGAAGTCCAGTTGCATGGAATGAGTAAATCAGGACTGATTGTCGTTGGCAACCGCTGGGTTTACGGCAAAGGGTAAATCCATAATGATTGGGGTCCCCAAAGAATTCTTTGGTATGGGGGTGGTGGCTGGGTATAACATTCAGTCGTTGAAGGCGATCCACGGAGGCTGAAATCCATCCGGGACGGGGATGATATTCGGGTCGAAGTGGCGGAATAGAGAACAGGGAGAAAACATGATACCAAAACTGGCCTTTGGTCGGACGGGGCATTTGAGCACCCGCACCTTATTTGGCGCAGCCGCTTTCTCGCGGGTGAGCCGGTCAGAGGTTGACCAGACGATGGAAGTGTTGATGGAATATGGGGTCAATCATATCGATACAGCAGCGTCTTATGGCGATGCCGAGCTTCGGTTGGGACCGTGGATGGCACGCCACCGAAACGAATTCTTCCTGGCCTCCAAGACTGGCGATCGTACGTATCAAGAAGCGAAGGAATCCATCCACCGCTCGCTGGAGCGATTGCAGACGGACCATCTGGATCTAATCCAACTCCACGCGGTGATTGAGGATAATGAATGGGAGGTGGCCATGGGTACCGGGGGCGCATTAGAGGCGGCGGTGGAAGCCCGGCATCAAGGATTGGTGCGCTTCATCGGTATTACCAGTCATACGTTGCACGCGCCGATTATTCATAAGCGCAGCCTGGAAACATTCGATTTCGATTCAGTCCTGCTGCCTTATAATTTCATGTTGATGCAGAATCCAGGATACGCCGCTGATTTTGAGGCCTTGTACGCCCTGGCTCGAGCCAAGAGCGTTGCCGTGCAGTTGATCAAAACAGCCCAACGCCGACCGTGGCAGGATCAGTCACATTTTGCCGCGACCTGGTATGAACCGTTCACCGACCAGGCTTCAATCGATCTGGCAATCCATTGGGCCATGGGCCGTTCAGGGGCCTTTATTAATACCGCCGGCGATATTCACATCTTGCCCAAGGTGCTGGCAGCCGCCAGTCGATTTAGTCAGGCGCCTTCTTCCAACCAGATGCAGGCCATGCTCCAAACGCAAGCGGCTGAACCCTTGTGGGCTTGATTGCAGAAACCACAGTTTGGTTGTGAGTCAGAGGGCGGTCGGCGGACGGCTCGGTGGGATACCTAAACGACAGGCATCCCGCCCTCCAATTCGGACGGCGGACGGCAACGGCAAGTGGCCACAGATTGACACGGATGGGGATGGAGAGGATGGCGGAGGAGTCGGCGACTCGTCCCTACCAACGGCGGGGGAACGGGACGCGCCTCGCAGAGGCGCGGCTACACCGGCGGCGGACAACGCGGTGTGGAGCTCGGCCGCGCGGCCCCGACCTCGAAGTCGGAGTAAACCGCGCGGCCCCACCTACGACACGGA
>Ga0187855_10003704_pt1 | contig 11161 bp, 9 predicted proteins | sample June2016WEW_8_10_2_FD_132969 | JGI IMG/M metagenome (GOLD analysis project Ga0187855, IMG submission 132969) | Peatland microbial communities from SPRUCE experiment site at the Marcell Experimental Forest, Minnesota, USA - June2016WEW_8_10 | ecosystem: Environmental > Terrestrial > Soil >...
CTCATAGATAGCCTCAAGGCACTAATTATAGCATCAAATGATGTCATTATCCGTGCTTAGATTGTAAGAGCGAACTTTCGTATTTGGAACTGACCGATTACCACTCGAGGCCATCTCATGATGAACGCCAGCGGCGACTTGCGAACTCCCTCAGTGGCTGAAACACGTCTTTCAGCGAGCGGCACGGCTGAAGCCGTTCCCTCCCATGTCACCTGCGAGATAGCGCCTATAAAAGTATTTTAGCGGCCCTACAATATCCGCACCCCCTCATTCGTCTACAACCATAGGGGAAGCACGTGGCGAGCCTGGAGCGGATGGCAATCGAACCGGACCTGTGGATCTCCGAAGTGGTCAAGCGGGAGCAGTCCCGGCTGCGCAACTTCATTCGCCGGCGCGTGCCTGACCCGCGCGACGCCGAAGACATTCTTCAGGACGTCTTCTACGAACTGGTGGAAGCGAATCGGCTGCTGATGCCGATCGAGCACGTCACCGGCTGGCTGTTTCGCGTGGCGCGTAATCGCATCACCAACCTCTTCCGCAAAAAGAGGCCGGAGAGCTTCCGCGATACCGCCGTCGCGGATGAGGACGACGAACTGTTGCGGTTGGAAGACCTGTTGCCCTCGCCCGAGGCCGGACCGGAGGCGCTTTACGCCCGCAACGTGATTCTGCATCAATTCGAGCAGGCGGTCGACGATCTGCCGCAGGAGCAGCGCGAGGCGTTTGTAGCGCACGAGTTGGAAGGGCGCAGCTTCAAGGAAATGGCCGCCGAGACCGGCGTTAGCGTGAATACGCTGCTCTCACGCAAACGCTATGCGGTGTTGCATCTGCGCGAGCGATTGCAAAGCGTCTACGACGAATTTACGAAAGCATGAGGAACTGAACATGAGAAAGAAATGGATTTTCATCGCTCCGCTGGCGATTCTGGGAATGCTGGCATTTATCGTGATCGGCAGCGAAATAGTGCTGCACCTGTGGAATTGGCTGCTGCCGCCGCTCTTCGGCTGGCGCCAGGTTACCTTCTGGCAAGCGCTTGGACTTCTGGCGCTCTGTCGGATCCTCTTCGGCGGATTCGGATTCCACGGTTCCGGCCGCTCCCATGGCCGCCGCCGCATGAAGGAGCGCATGGAAGAGCGTTGCGAGCACATGACGCCGGAAGAGCGGGAACGATTCCGGCAACGCATGCGCGAACGTTTCGGTTTCGGCCCATCCACCGGCGAGAGCAAGGCGCAATAAAGGCAGACGAAACGCTGGAGCAGGTCAGCTCCGCGGCGGAAGGTCAATGAAAGTCCACTGGCTACACCAGGTAATACAGCGGCTGGTGATTCGCCCCTGAGAACTCACTTTGCATGCAATGATCGCAGGGATTGTCTTCCAAGAGTTCGTAAACATGGCGAACGGCCTTCAGAGTGGCAGAAAACTTTTCTGGTTCTTCTGGAAAGATACGGTCGGCCGGAAGCCAATCATGGAAGTGCAGATTTGCCATGGCCTTCGCAAATGCCGGACGTACGCCGCAAAGCAGAACCGTTACTCCCCGCGCCTTCATGTCATGCAAGAAATGGTCAAAGCGTTCGAGGGAAACCATATCAGGATTGCGAGTGCGCTTGAGGCGCAACACGACGAAACGAATGTCTTCGTCCTCGGTACGACGTTTCAAGTGATCGAAACATCGGTCGAGCTCCGGAGCTGCACCAAAGAATAATTCGCCTTCCAGATCGTAAAGCAGCATCGCCGTGCAAGGACGGTCCTCCGGCAGGCGTTCGCGCACCACGCGATCGCTGCTGACCACCAACTCGGTCGACCGCAGAAGCGCTGCGCGGGGAACAAACATCAGAATCGATAGGGCGACACCGATCAAGATGGAGAACTCAACACTGATGAAGATTGCAGAGAACGCAGTAACCAGAACTAAAGCGGCATCGTAACGCGAGGCCCGCATGGCATAGCTCAGCCGTTTCCAATCCACCAACCGGACAGCCGTGACCAGCAGCAGACCGGCCAAAGCGGCTTTGGGAATGTAGCGGGCGAAGGGTGCTAGTGCAACCACAACGAGTGCGACCGTTCCCGCCGCGAAGACTCCGGAAACGCGGCTTACGGCGCCTGATTGAAAGTTAATAGCCGATCTGGTCAGCGAGCCGGAACCTGGCAGGCATTGGAAAAATCCGCCGGTAAGATTAGCCAAGCCTTCAGCGAGACACTGCCGGTTGTAGTCGAGCGATTGGCGCGTTGTGTTGGCGATCGATTTTGCGATCGCCAATGCCTCCAGTAGTCCGAGAAAGGAAATAGCCAATGCACTTCCCGACAATTCCTTCACCCACCAGAACTGAATCTGGGGGATATGTGGCATCGGCAGATTGCGCGGGACGCTACCCACGACAGAGATAACAGTAGCGCCATTGAGCGCTGGCTCCGACCAGCCGACGGCAGCGGCCACAAGCGCCGCAACGATTAGGGCGAGCAGCATGTCAAATTGTGGCAGGCGATATTTACGCGCCAATTGTCTGAGCAGGATGACGAGAATAATGGTTCCTACTCCAATGCCGAGAGCGCGCGGATTCACATGGTCGCCGCTAAGCGTCAGCCAAATGCGGTACAGCACATGCTGCTGCCCAGTTCCGCGATCGCGCAAGCCGGTCAGGTTGCCCAACTGGGTTAATCCCACCAGAGTTCCGGCCCCGGCCATGAAACCAATCACGACGGACTCCGAGATGTAGCGCGTTAAGTCTCCGAGTTTGAAGATAGCGATCAGGATCTGGATGCAGCCAATCATGACCCCCAACAGGAACATGGCCTGGTAGGCGTCGAGCCGCGCGTCGGGATTGAAGAAGCCAAGAGCACTAAAAACCACGAGCGAAATAGCGTTAGTGGGGCCGTTAATCAGGTGCGAGGACGAACCGAAGATCGAGGCCACGAGCGTAACCACAATCGCGGAATACAGCCCAAAGCGCGGGTCGACACCCGCGATGAGAGCATAAGCCATCGCTTGTGGCAACGAGATGGCGGCGACGGTCACGCCAGCGAGCAAATCGTTGCGCGTATCTCCCCAGGAGTAGTTGAACTTCATTCCGATTCACCTCACCCTTGCCGGATCCAATCTCAGACTGAGGACATGATGCGAGAACGACCACTTCGTTTGTAGGCTCATCGTCGCACTGGCTTATCGCACTATTCCAAGATTGAGCAGTTGGGGAGGAATAAAATTCGCGCGGTCATCAGGCAGCTCTCCCGACCGCGCTAGCGTCTTCCACTTCGATCAGTTTTCCGGAATGGACGTCATAAACGAATCCGTAAACTGGAATCGACTTCGGTACCAGAGGATGGTTCCGGATTCGCTCTACATCATCGATAACAGCCTGCCTTTGGTCACGGATGGTCAGCCACTCGATGTACTCACCTGCTTTGGAGCCTGGCCCCCGGCCCACATCGTGAAAGCCTTGCGGCGTTAACTCGGCGGTTTCCAGACTTGAAGCCAGCAGCCCCCGTATGACTTCGTTCGAGAAAAATTCCATCCCGCAATCGGTGTGGTGGATGACGAAGAACTCCCGCGTCCCGAGCAGTTTGTAACTGATCACGAGAGATCGGATCGCGTCGTCGCTGGCCCGACCGCCGGCATTACGGATCACGTGCGCGTCTCCTTCGGCTAGGCCGGCATATTTGGCAGGATCCAGCCGCGCATCCATGCAGGTGAGAATTGCGAAGCGGCGTGCTGGCGGCAAAGTCAATTTGCTCTTGTCTCCGAAATTGGCAGCGTATGTGCGGTTAGAGGCAAGTACTTGCGAAAGAATCTGACTCATTGGGCACCTTCCCAGTTTGATCTATCTGGCTCACGTCTTCTGTCTGCAGCTGTTGACCAAGGGTCCCTAAGATCCGCCACAAGGCCCCATGTTTTGTGGATCATGGATCTCTGCTCCATAGCGTTGGCCGAGATAAAGATGGAGCCACCTCGAGCCGAGCCTTCGGCAGTATACTATATCGTCGATGGATGTACTCGGGATTCATAAAGCATGCTATGGCGGGAGCGTTGAAATGGCGACACCGGCGATCCTGCTATGAACTCATACAACCACTAAGCCTTTGGGTCCGTTGTGGCTATCGCTCAGTGGCCGGGATCGATACTGACCCGATGGCACCCGGCTATCGACAGATCACGATCCATCCTCGTCCGGACACTCGCATTACCCACGCACGAGGAGAATATAATTCCGTTTACGGCCGGATCGTTAGCGATTGCAACGGCATTCCGGCCGGACCGTTCTCCCTGAAGGTCAGATTCCCGCCAACACGATAGCGAAGGTCTTCCTCCCAGCGATCCCAAACGGGCATGTGACACAGGAGGATGGTCGTGTGAACGCACAGCAGGAATCAGATTCTTACGTAGTCCTACTCGGCTCGGGCTCGTACGAACTACAGGTGAACTGAGCCCTTCCGTCGACCGGCCACCCCCTCGATTCGGCGTTCTGGGTTCGTTTGCCTAACGAAGAGGGGATCTTAGAGCTGCGCGGTGTGGCTCGTCACGACAAACCCTGAGCTCTAGTCGCGCGGCCGGCGTTAAACGAGCCAGCCGTGGCGAGGCCTGGTTCTCGGTCTGTGTCGCCACGAACAATCGTTGATCGCCGGAATTCTAGTTCTCGCGGATACAGTGGAAACGCTGCGCCAACCCAGGGACACGAACCTTGTCGGCAAGATCGCGGGTCAGGCGACTGGGTTGGTAGAGATTCCTACTCTCTTCATTGATCGCCATTGCAGGTCTCCGCGGAGGTACTGCCAGATGCCTTGGAGACGCCAAACCATCGTGAGTTGGCGGTAGGGGAAGTGTTCGAAGAGGCAGTAGACTAGCAGGCGCGCCACCTCGCGCCAGTCGCTGTAACGACGGAAGGTCATTTCTTCGAGCAGTACCGAACCGATGGAAATCAGCGTGGCGAAGGCATAGCCGAACAACAGGAATTGCAGGAAGAATGACCTGCTCAGCACTCCTGAGATCAGTGCGAGGATGATGGTGGAATATCCGACGATCTCGATGATGGGTGCGAAGAATTCGAAGATCCACATGTAAGGAAGCACGAGCCAGCCGACGCGTCCGTAGCGGGCGCGGAAGAGCATGTCGCGATTAGGCCAAAGTGTATCGATGAGACCCTTGTGCCAGCGTGCGCGCTGGCGGGCGAGCGACTTCAAGTCGGTGGGCACTTCCGTCCAGCAAGTGGGATCAGGAATAAAGTCGATGTGGTAAGAGCGGTGATCTTCATGCAGGCGGCGATGCATGCGAATGACGAGATCGATATCTTCTCCGACCGCGTGGGTGCGAAAACCTCCGACTTGCAGGACGAGGTCGCGCTGAAAAACTCCGAATGCACCGGAAATTATCGGGAGCATGTTGAAGCCTGCCCAGGCTTCGCGGCCGACAAGGAAGGCGCGCAAGTATTCGATGACCTGCAGGACTTCGATCGGACTCTTGGGAAGGCGCACTTCCTCGATCTGATTGTTCACGACGCGGGAGCCGTTTAAGACGCGTACGATGCCGCCTACGGCCATGATACGGCCAGGGTCGGCGAATACTCCTGCCATGATGCGAATGAGAGATTCCTTTTCGAGAATTGAGTCGGCGTCGACTACGCAAATGTAAGGACTGGTGGCAGCGTTGATCCCGGCATTGATGGCATCGGCTTTACAGCCGGCGGCTTCCTTGTCGAGGACGAACAGGCGCGGATCAAGCGGACTGCGATAGATGGCGTGGAGTGGCGCAGTCGCAATGTCGGCAATATAGAGGATGCGGGCGGTCTGAAGCTGATAGGCCTGCCGCAGCTTTTCCATGGTGGCATCGTCCGATCCATCGTTGACGACGATGACCTCGAGGGAGGGATATTCGAGTCCAAGCAGCGCCCCGACACTGCCGACGATTGAGCGTTCTTCGTTGTGCGCAGGAACGATGAGAGTGATGGGAGGGGTGAAGGGAGAAGCTTTCACCAGTTCCAGGCGTTGACTGCCGAGACGATGACGATGGCGGACGTTCTTGACAATCGCAACGATCAGCAGTCCAAGGTAAATAACATTGGATAGCAAATAGTAGATGAACAGGGTATCGTTCGAGATGGCGAGAAAATGCACGGTCAATGCGCCCCAGCCGCGGCTGCCGCGGTTTTACCAGTGAGTTCCACTCGTTTTCTTGCTTCCGCTACAACTTCCATCAACGCCGTTTCGGCGGAGTGATGACCTGAACCAGCAAAGCTGCCGACAATTTTCTCGATGGCGCCGGACCGCTCGAGTTCGGAGACAAATGCCTGCAAGGCGTAATCGTCTTTGGTAGCGACCACATCTTCGAGGATCTGATCGAGCTGCGGCTCCATCCGCGCGAGTGCCCATGCGGCGCGCTGACGTACGTGGCGGTTGGCATCGCAGAGGGAGCGCAGCAGGATGCTGATTTTACCGATGTTTTCGATCTGCCCCAGCGCCACCACAGCACGGAGACGAACAAACCATTCGGGATCGGCGGCTAAACTGTGCAGCGCCGGCAGAGTATAAGAAGCGTTGGTATTGCCCAGGGCACGGGCGGCGGAAGCGCGTACTTCCGGTAAAACATCTGAGGCCAGGACGAGTAACTCCTCACCGAGTTCAGGTGATGCCAGCTCGCCGAGCACGCGCGCCAGCAACTCCCGAACCGGACCGTGCGTGCGCTCAACGTAGTTGACCAGTACCTCGGGGTGGGAGCGGCAACAATTTACCAAGGCATTTTTCAACGAACGTTCGGGCGCATCGAACCGACCGGTGACGATGCGGTCGAGAATTGGGATGGCGGCTTCCATGCGGGCCGTGCGGCCGAGGCCACGAACCGCGGCGATACGAGTTTCGCGCAAAGGCGAATCCAATCCCGCGGCCAGAGCCGGGATCGCTTCCATGGCGCGAGTTCGCCCCAAAGCCAGCAGGGCGGCTCGCTGCTGCAATCCGCGCGATGTTCGGGCTTCGTAAATGCGCATATCGAGCAACCCGCTGACGCGAAGGCAATCCAGCAGCGGGGGCAACTTGTCAGGCGGCGCCATCTCGATGCTATCGAGCAGAATGGATTCAACGATGTCGCAATCGAGCGGTTTGAAGCGCCAGTCTTCGGCGGGGATCTTGCCCGAGAGGATGTCGTCCCATTGGGAGCGCAAGGCAACGGTGCGGTGGTTTCTCTTATAAAAATATCGAGCGCGGTACCAGCGTCGCAGAACGATGAATCCGACGAGGAGAAGGATTCCCAGTAGTGAGACCAGAATGGCCTCCAGCACCAACCCGGCGGACCCGAGCTTTTCGATTCCCTTAAAAACGGATTCCATAACTCAGTCCGAAGCTGGTATCGATTTGACCCTGGGTGCGATTTTGACGAGCCACGTAGCCCTTGATGTCCTGGCGGGCAGCGAACTGGTAGGCCAGACCACCACCGAAAGTGTGGGCAGAAAAGCGTCCGATCTGGTCGATTTGAGCAAAGTTTTCGCTGCCCACGCCGAAGAGAACGTTGCCGGTGACGCGACGTTGCAGCGGGAAGCCAAGTTTGGTCCAGCCGGATGGCGTCCAGTCGACGGGAGTAGCCAAGAATCCGGTACGAGCGCCAGTCACGTTCAGGGACCAAGTCCACTCGTGGGGAAGGTAGACAATCTGGCTCGTGTCCAGGGTCAGGACGTGCGCGCCGTGATACCAGAACCAATGTTGCTGGTAGGAACTTTCCAGTCCTTGAACCCAACGATTTTCGATTCGGAAGGCGTGGCCGTATTCGAAGTAAGCTTCGTTGGTGGGCACCACATTCTGACTGTTGGCAACGGCGCTACCGACGCTGAACCAGTCCCGCGCGGTGAGGTGGAAGGCGGTGCTGGCGATAAACTTGACGGCATCCTGGTCAAACCTTTGATAGGTGCTGACGCCGAAGACGGTTGACCATCGCTGGTTCCACTGGGAAATGAGGCTGACGCCCTGGGTCTGCCCGGCGTCGGCGTAATTGAAGACATCGACGTCTTCGCCAATGCGTAGTTCGTGTTTAGTGTTGGCGCGCAGGCTGTCCAGACCTGTTCTCGCATCCGTATTTTGCGTATCGAATAGAAGAGTCTGTTGGTATTCTGAGCGCGCTTCCGGCGTACGGCCCAACAATGCCAGCACGCGAGCGCGGCGTGACAGAATCTCAGGGTCCGAGGGCGAGATCTTTCTCGCCTGGTCCAGAGTCTGTAGCGCTTCGGTATATTTCTTCTGCCAGAGGAGGACGTCGGAGAGACCAGTCAAAATTTCGGCGTCATTCGGGACTTTGTCGAGGACAAATCTGTATTCAGCTTCGCCTTCGGACCAGCGGCCTTTCCAGGACAGCATTCGTCCACGCCAACCGTGAGCTTCCAAATCTTCGGGCGCGTCGGCCAAACGTTGGTCGACGATGGCAAGAGCAGCATCGATGTGCTGATTCTCGACATCCTTGCGAACTTGTGGCTGCCAGTCGTCGGTTGTTTGCGCGGCGAGAAGATGCACGAAACCGAGTAGCAGCAAGGCTGCGATGATGGTCCTTAGGGGCCGTCCGGGCAGTTGATGAATGAATCTGTTTTCAGACACTCTCACTACAAAACTCCAGCGAATTGTGGTCCGTTTGATCCGAAGCCGGCATTGCGTTCACGGCTCGAGGTCCTGAGCGCAGCAACGCGCCATCATTGGGTTCCTTGTTATTGTGGCCTCAATAGGGTTTCGAGCGTAGTTACGTAAGGTTACGTGAGGCCCCGGGGCTTAGGTGCGGATCCAACTGCGTGTTTCGATTTTCAAAATTCCAGAGCCGAGGTCAGTGCAGATAGTTGATGTGGATTGAAACGGCGTGGCCCGGTGCGAGTTCTGGCAAAACGAGGTGCCGATTGTCCCGGGACATGGTCGCACTGCCGGTAACGGTCGCTATCGGACGTTGGAATTCGAAGGTGAGACCGCTCACAGACTCGTCAGACTTTACTTGCAGCACGGCTCCTGTGGGTGCGGAGGTCGCGGTCAGGCTCCACTGGAGACGATCGCGAGCGCGCCAGAATTTTGCAAACGTCAGCATGTCGGTTTTGACGACGTCAGGAGGTAGCTGACGAAGCAAATCTTGTTCGGCTGCTGCTTTCAGGATGGATTCGTTGGAATGAATCAACACCACGCTTACGGCTCCATTTTCGGCGTTGGCGAGTATCACCTGCAATGCCTGGGGCACTCGTTTGGCGAAGCCGGGAGATTCTTCGTCCTCAATGGTAACCGGAAATTCATAGATTTCGCTGTCCTCCTCGAACCCAAGATCGCGGGGAAGCGCAAACGGGAAGTTGGAGAGAACATCGTCGGCGGTGAATGATGAGTCGAACTGATATCCAGAACGCTCTAGGGCTTCCGGCAGAGAAACGGGAACGCGGAGGTGCCCGGCACGGAAGAATATCGTATCTTGACCCGGAATTTCTCCGTCCAGCAATTCCTTGCTGACTCGAACTTCGCCGAAAACGGTGGCTCCCGAGGCGGTATCGAAGCCGAGTCCACGAGGTTGATAGCTGGAATAAGTTTCATGGCCTGAGCCCAACTCGAACTTATTGAAGCCTCGCGAATGGATGATGGAATGGCTGCCCACGGTCGAGCCGCCTGCTTTCAGTTGCCGAAGAATGTCGAGGTTAGGCGCGAAAAAGAAAGCTTTGCTGTTGGCATCGTCGACATATTTAGTCTGAATGAAAAAGCTACTGCTGGCTTGGTTCGCTTTCTCAATACGAGCAAAGTCGAGGCCCGGAGCAAATGAGTTTTCCCAATCCACATCATGGGAGAGCAGCAAAGCCGACCGCTGGCCTCCGGGAATCGTAGCGAGGCGGACCCAATCTTTGCCATAGGCTTCGTACCAAGCCCTCAGGACCAATAGCCAAACATCCGCACCGGGTTCAAAGGCGTTCACATAGTGACGTTGGGCTTCGTAGTCGCGGTTGCTCTGATTGCGTAAAACAACGTCAAGCAAACTCAATCCCAGGAGATACACCTTTCCTTTGCCAACCGAGTTCGTCAGCAGAGCGGCACTCCCATCGTCAAAGTGCGCCAGCACTTCAGCGCCAGGGCCAGGAACGTATCCATTACTCCAGATAATTTCGCGAAAGTGATCGCTCCCCAGTTGAGTTTCGCGCTCTTCGGGGCGATTGAGATACTTCGTGACAGGATCTTTCGTCACGGAAAATGCCAAGTGATAACGTTTGCGCGAAGGAGCGAAGCTGCGAAAACCGAACAGATTCTGGAGGCCTCCCCAGAACACATTCTGGGCGAAGATACATCCACCCTGCTGCACGAAACTGGTCAACTGGTCGGCCTGGGGCTGGGTAAAAGTGTGTGCATCAACACTGGGATAGAGAATGACGAGGCGATGGCGGAGGGCTTGTGGGAGATCGCGAGTGATAAAAAAGGGAATGCCCATCTCTTTCAGAGAGTGGACGAGGGGGAGAGGATTCTCTGGATCGGGGCCGGGGTTGGTCCAGAATACCGCGACTTGAAGCGGGAAAGATTCTGGAAACTGCTGAAATGGGTCACCGTGGTGATGAACGATTTCGAGCAATGGAACCTCTTTGGTTCGCAAGGCAGGCGTGGCTTCGGCGGTGAGTTTCCAAACGGCAGCGCTCCCGCACAAAGCGAACACCAGAAGCGCGACTGCTAGAGACTGTTTCAACTCCGAATCCTTAAGATATTTAATGATTTTCCGTGAGAACCTTGGATGTAAGTATGAGGCATGGAAGGGGAAAGCAAGAAAACTGAAGGCTCGGGCCCACGGTGCGGGTTCGGCAACGGGGTACGAGGAGCGACACTCGTGAGGCGCCGGCGAAACACTTTCCGTAGCTTGCGGACTCTTCCCGCCCAGGGTCTTTTCAGAGTCGTTGGCTTTAGGCCTTGAGGGCAAGGATCTTCACACGAACAAGATGCTAGTGAATGCGCGTGCTGAATTCATAGTCGTTAGTTTCTTTCTACCGGAATGCTCAGAGTCGATTTATCGCCACTAACCGTATAGGCACTTACAGTGATGGGACCAATTCCCGAAGCCGCGCTTGAATTGGCGGGAACGGTGAGGGTAACCTTCGCTATCTGGGTTGCCACGTTGCTAAAATCCACCACAGTTCCATTCAACGAGTTGCTGGTGTCAACTGAGCAAGCTGCGTTAGAGGATGCGGCCGAACAAGTCAGGAAGACA
>Ga0187855_10003706_pt1 | contig 11157 bp, 9 predicted proteins | sample June2016WEW_8_10_2_FD_132969 | JGI IMG/M metagenome (GOLD analysis project Ga0187855, IMG submission 132969) | Peatland microbial communities from SPRUCE experiment site at the Marcell Experimental Forest, Minnesota, USA - June2016WEW_8_10 | ecosystem: Environmental > Terrestrial > Soil >...
GCGTCGTCCCAGTTAATGAGCTTGCCATTGTGCCAGATCTTGTCGGTCTTCTGAATTGCCATGCGGACTCCTTAGGTGTCCATTATAGCCGAGGAGAATCGAGTTCTCTGGCGGATGGGTTTGAGCGCTCGATGCTGGACGTTGGGTCTCGATGTCCTGCTTGGCTGGGGCGAACGGCATGTCGAGATCTCAACATTTTTTTTATATCTATAAGCTAAACTCTTTGTTTCCGTGGGGTTGGGCTGCTGGGATAGGGCGGCATCCGGGCAAAATATTGTAAAGGCAGGGGTTATACGTAAAATATTATGAACAAAAGAGTTAGCTGTCATTAATTGATCGCCCGCGTCTCCTGTTTTGGGAATTGCCACGTATTGCTGGGAGCTAACCACTGAGTACTATTTTAGCATTCGAGATGGGTGATTGGTGTGCGGTGAGATTTGTATAGGGCTGGAAAGGAAGGAGATAGAAATATTATTGGGGGGCTTGACAGGTAGGTTCTGAGGGCGGGTCTTCAGCAGTCTGAAGCCGGGACCGTGCAGTCAGCGAGACGTTTTCTGCGAGGGAACGTCCCAGTTTATCTTCCCCCAGCCGCATCTCGTTACTGCTCCGCGTTCCCGGAATTCAAACTGGATGCGTGGCCCCCAGCGGCTAAAGCCGAGTTCTCGGTTGGAGCTTGAGCGGCACGACTGGAAGTCGTGCCCTTCCCGGTTGTGTCCACGTCTTCGATCGCGGTTGCTCGATTAGTCATGCCTCCAGATCGCGCTGTGGTGAGTGAAACCTCCAGGACGGTGACGTGGTTTCTTGCGGGAGAGCTCGTTCTTCCCGAAATGGGTTGACCGGAAAATATTCCGAACGGGAAGGGTACGACTTCCAGTCGTACCGCATTAGGCTGGCGTAGAGACCCGGCTTTAGCCGCTGAGGGCCAGCGCTGATGAAACCAACCCGTCTGATCTCTCCGCCGGGAACTTATTTCGTGACCTTCGCGACCTTTCAACGCAGGAGATTTTTCGTCGTCGAGTCCTACGCAAGGCTGTTGTTGAAAACCCTCTACGGGTACCGCAGGCAGGGGCGATTTGAACTTCATGCCTTCGTTCTCATGCCGGATCATGTTCATCTGCTGTTTACGCCCGAGATCGACACGACGCTAGAGCGAGGGGTGCAACTGATCAAGGGCGGCTACTCGCACGCGGTTGGGATCGAGATCAGTCGAAGAGAAATCTGGCAGAAGGGATTCACCGACCATCGAATCCGCGACGCGCAGGATTTTGCTGAGCACCAGTTTTACATCCATCAGAATCCGGTGATGGGGAAGTTGGTCGGGACCCCGGCCGAGTATCGTTATTGCTCCGCGCTCCCCGGATTCAAACTGGATGCGTGGCCCCCAGCGGCTAAAAAGCTGCGACAAACAATGCGGAGCGCCCGGCAGACGGAAAGTTGTGCTGGGCACCACAACTCATCTTTCGCGTGCGTGCGCAGGCCAGCATCAGGACCGAGCGGCCAATTCACTATCAAAGCGGGAACGATCATAAAACGATTTCTGCGTTCCCACGCCGGTGGTGGACAAGCCTGCGTAGAGGTTCGCGCGGCGAACGGCTTCCCTTTCAGGAACTCCTTCGGCAAGAAATACGGCGAAGCTGCCGATGAAAGCATCGCCCGCACCGGTGCTGTCAACACTGTTGACCGAGAACGGCGGCACGTGTTCGCAGACGTCACGGCCGGCGAGAAGAGATCCGTTTGCTCCCAGGGTGATGATCACTCGCCGAATCCCGCCAGCCACCAGTTGCTCGGCACACTTCTTCGCGTCTTCGACGTTTTTCACCGGGCGGCCGGTGATCGTCTCGGCCTCACTCTCGTTCGGAACAAAATAGTCGAGATCTTTGAGCGCGCCCAGTTCGACGGGCTGCGCGGGAGCGGGATTCAGGATGCAGCGGATTCCATGCGTGCGCGCAAACCGGATCGTGTAATAGACCGTCTCCACCGGAATTTCGAACTGCAACACGATGCAGTCGGCAGATTTCAATGTCTCGGCAGCGGCGTCAACGTCAGCGGGCTTGAGCGCATCGTTCGCTCCCTTTACCACTAGAATGCGGTTCTGACCGTTGGGCTCGACGAAGATGGGCGCAACTCCGCTGGAGAGTCCCTCGACTTGCTTCACATGCGTGGGATCGATTCCCTGCCGGCGAAAGTTTTCAATGGTCGCGGGGCCGAAAAGGTCGCTGCCTACGCGTGCGACCATGAAAACTTCCGCGCCGCAAAGTCGAGCGGCCACGGCCTGGTTCGCTCCCTTGCCGCCGAAACCTAGATCGAATTTTTGTCCGAAAATGGTTTCGCCCGGCTTGGGAAACTGATTTGTGAATGTCGTCAGGTCAATGTTGGCGCTGCCAACTACCGCAATTCGAGGGCGCTTGGCCATAAGAGTGTCGCTGTTCGAAAGCACGCCGAGTCTATTGACCTCGCCAGGAGTGTGTCAACGAACCCGCGTTTATGGAACCCCGGACGCCTTGTCCGGGGACCAGCGCCACACGAGTGCCCAGCGAGAGCGGCGCCAACGCCGGGGCGGACGAAGGCGTCCGCCCCTCCACTCTGGTATATTGCGTTCCTCAACTCCGGGAGGTCACAATGCCCCGCAATGTCCGCTGTGCCCTGATTCAAGCCAGCAACGCGCTCTCGACCGAACGACCGCTCGCGCAGATCAGGAAGGCAATGATCGACAAGCACCTCAAGCTGATTGAGCAAGCGGCGCGCAAAAAGGCGCAAATCCTCTGCCTGCAGGAGCTTTTCTACGGTCCGTATTTTTGCGCCGAGCAAAATGCCCGCTGGTATGAACTCACCGAGCGCGTGCCTGACGGCCCAACCACGCGTCTCATGCAGAAAGTTGCGAAGAAGCATCGCATGGTGATCGTGGTTCCGGTTTACGAAGAACAGATGCCTGGCGTGTATTTCAACACGGCCGCGGTCATCGACGCCGACGGGCGCTATCTCGGCAAGTACCGCAAGCATCACATCCCGCACTGCCATCCTGGATTCTGGGAAAAGTTTTATTTCACGCCCGGCGATCTCGGTTATCCCGTATTCGAAACCAAGTATGCTCGCGTCGGCGTCTACATCTGCTATGACCGCCATTTTCCTGAAGGCGCGCGCATCCTGGGATTAAACGGGGCGGAGATCGTCTTCAATCCTTCCGCCACCGTGGCCGGACTCTCGGAATACTTATGGGAACTCGAACAGCCCGCGCACGCCGTGGCCAACGGCTATTTTGTCGGCGCAATCAATCGTGTAGGGACCGAAAAGCCGTGGAGCATCGGCGAATTCTACGGCAAGAGTTATTTCTGCAATCCACGGGGCAAGATCATGGCCCAGGCCAGCCGCGACAAAGACGAAGTCGTGGTCGCGGATCTCGATCTCGACATGATTGAAGAGGTGAGAAAGGTCTGGCAGTTCTTCCGCGACCGCCGGCCAGAAAGCTACGGCCTCATCACGACGCAGAGCGGATCGTCTGCCGCGGCTGACTAAGCACGAAGCACAACCGTCGGCTCTTCGCGACATTAAGACATCCAATGACGAATCCGGACCCAAGTCAACTCCGCGCTCGAGTTGAATCCAGCCCGCTGTACAACGAGGATCTTGCGCCTGCTACATCCGAGCGCAGGCACTGGGGAACCTACAACTTCGCGGCGTTGTGGATTTCAATGTCGGTGAACATCCTCACCTACATGCTGGCTGCCAGTTTGATTCAAGGTGGGATGAACTGGAAGCAGGCAGTCGCGACCATCTTTATCGGCAACGTAATCGTGCTGGCGCCGATGCTGCTGAACTCGCATCCTGGCGCGAAGTACGGAATTCCCTTTCCAGTTCTGGCGCGAGCCTCATTCGGAGTGCTGGGTGCGAACGTCGCGGCCGTGCTGCGCGCCCTGGTCGCGTGCGGATGGTTCGGCATTCAGACGTGGATTGGCGGCGAAGCCATCAGCACCTTGCTGGCAACGCTATTTCCTGCCTGGAAGAATTTCCCTTACGGCCCCGGCGTCTGCTTTTTTCTTTTTTGGCTCATCAACCTCGCGGTCGTGCTCAAGGGAATTGAATACATCCGCATTCTGCAGGGCATCAGCGCGCCGGTTTTGCTCGGTGTGGGATTACTTCTGTTGGCTTGGGCCTATCGCGCGGCCGGCGGCTTCGGGCCCATGCTGTCGGTGCCTTCGCGCTTCACTAACTTTTCCGACTTCCTGAAGTTTCTGATCCCTGCACTCAATGGCACCGTGGGATTCTGGGCCACGGTTTCACTCAACATTCCCGACTTCACGCGATTCGCACGGAATCAACGAGAGCAGGTGATTGGTCAGGCCCTGGCTTTGCCTACAACGATGACGCTGTATGCCTTCGTCGGAATTGTCGTGACGTCGGCAACGGTAGTCGTCTACGGAACCGCGATCTGGAATCCGGTTGAACTGCTCAGCCGCTTTCACTCACCCGTCGCCGTGGTGATCTCGCTGGTTGCAATTTTGTTGGCTACTCTGAACGTCAACATCGGAGCCAATGTGGTTTCGCCCGCGAACGACTTTTCCAACCTGTGGCCGCGTGGGATCAGCTTTCGCACCGGCGGCATCATCACCTGTTTTATGGGCATTGCGCTGATGCCCTGGAAGCTGCTCTCCAGTTACAGCACGTTCATCATGGGATGGCTCGGCGGCTACGCTGCCTTTCTGGGGCCCGTCGCAGGAATCATGATTTGCGATTACTTCGTCATCCGGCGCCGGGTGTTGCAGGTGGACGATCTGTATCTTCGCGGCGGGCTCTATGAATATTCGCGCGGATTCAACTGGAGAGCGATCCTTGCCCTGGCGCTGGGCGCGGGCACGGCGCTTGCCGGGCTTGCCATTCCGCCTGTCCGCGTGCTCTATGACTACTCATGGTTTGTCGGCTTCGCCGTTTCGTTCGTTGCGTATTACGCTCTGATGAAGTTTCAGGGCCAGTCTGCCATTGCTCCGCAGGAAGCCGCCTAACGTCGCCTACACCTTGCCAGCTTGCAGAAACTCAGGCAGCACATCGCGCTGGTAAATGTCGAGCGTTTGTTCTTCATCCCCGCACATCAGGTAAATGTTGAACTGGGTCACACCCACGCTTTCCAGCTCGCGTAGTTTCTTTTTGTGGGCTTCGGCGGGGCCGACTAGGCAGAAACGGTCGATCACTTCGTCGGAAACGAAGTCTGCGTTGTCGCTGCCAACTTCGCAATGATGCTGATAATCGTAGTGCCCGCGGTCCTGCACGAACGAGGTCAGCGCCGGCGGAAGATCTTCAGGCTTGTATTGCCGGATCAGATCCATCACATGGTTCGACACCAGGGCGGGGAACCAGCGCACGCGCTCGCGAGCCACGCTCAGGTCATCTGACACCCACACCGGCGCGGCCGCCATCACTTCGATGTGTTTCGGATCGCGCCCGGCAGCGCGCGCACCCTCATTCACGAAGCCCATGCACCAGGCAATCAGCGCCGGATCAGCGAACTGCAGAATGATTCCATCGGCCACTCGCCCCGCCATGTGCAGCACCTTGGGTCCGTATCCGGCGATCCAAACTCGCGGAGAATCTTTCGCCCAACTGAGCCGCGTGGGTTGACCATCATGTTGCACTTCCTTGCCGGATGTCAGGTCGCGGAACTCTGCGACGGCGGCTTCCAACTGCGACCAACTCACGGGCTTCTTACCCATCACGCGCCGCGAACTGTCGCCGCGCCCAATGCCGAGTTCCATCCGACCGCCGGAAATCAGGTTGAGGGTCGCAAATAAACTGGCGGTCACGGTTAAGTCGCGCGTCGCAGGATTGGTAACGCACGTGCCCAGCCGCATCCGTTTTGTGTTCGTCGCCATCAGCGTGAGCAGAGGATAGGGTTCCTTCCACAAAACATGGGAATCGAAAATCCAGCCGTATTCGAATCCCGCGGCCTCCGCCTGCCGCGTCAGGCCTACGATGCGTTCGATCGAAATGTCAGGTTTCAGTGCGATGCCGAAATGCATGGCTGGCCCCCTTCGTTGAGAAACTATGAAGAACTGACTCCTAGCGCCGAATGCCAACAACTAAAGGGCGGCAGTGTAGCATAGAATGCTTTTCTCAACTCGGCCAACCTCGCGGCGCCGAACCGACGGAGGACTCGATGGGTTTCGACACGATCATCAGAAACGGTTCCGTGGTCACCGCAACGGACACTTACACAGCGGACGTCGCCATCGTGAACGGGAAGATCACCGCCATCGGAACGGATCTTCCCGCGCAAAACGCCGGCCGGATTCTTGATGCAACGGGCAAACTTGTGCTGCCCGGCGGCATCGATGTTCACACCCACCTCGACATGCCTTTCGGCGGCACGACCAGCGCTGACGACTTCGAGACCGGCACGCGGGCTGCCGCGTTCGGCGGCACAACCACGCTGATCGACTTCGCCATTCAATACAAAGGCCAGCCTTTGCGCCAAGCCTTCGACACGTGGATGAGCAAGGCCGCGAACAAAGCCGTTTGCGATTACGCGTTCCACTGCATCGTCACTGACGTTTCTGGTGGACAGCTTTCAGAGATGAACGATCTCGTGCACGAAGGCGTGACCACCTTCAAGCTATTCATGGCGTATCCCGGCGTTTTCATGCTCGACGATGGCAGCATCTTCAAGGCTCTGCAGACTACGGCGAAAAATGGCGGGATGGTTTGCATGCACGCCGAAAACGGCAGTGCGATTGACGTCATCGTGCAGCAGGCTCTGGCTGAGGGAAAACGAGCGCCGAAGTATCACGCGCTTACTCGCCCCACGACCGCGGAGGCCGAAGCCGTCGGGCGGGCCATCGCGCTGGCCGAGATGGCGGGCGCGCCCATTTACATCGTCCACTTGAGCTGTAATGATGCACTCGAAAAAATTCGCGAGGCCCGCGACCGCGGACTTCCCGTCTATGCGGAAACTTGTCCGCAATACTTGTATCTATCTCTTGAAAACATGGATGCGCCCGGTTTCGAGGGAGCGAAATATGTTTTTACTCCTCCGCTGCGCGAAAAATGGCATCAAGAAAAACTCTGGAACGGCCTGAAGCACGATCACTTGCAAGTGGTCTCCACCGACCATTGCCCGTTCTGTTTCAAGGAACAGAAAGAAATGGGCCGCGACGATTTCACGAAAATTCCAAACGGAGGCCCCGGGGTGGAGCACCGCATGAGCCTTATCTACTCGGGCGGCGTGGCCAGTGGCCGGTTCAACGCGAACCGCTTTGTGGAACTGGTCTCGACCACTCCCGCCAAATTGTTCGGACTGTATCCCCGCAAAGGAACTATCGCCGTCGGCAGCGATGCCGACCTGGTGATTTTCGATCCCCACCGCAAGCACACCATCAGCGCCGCAACCCATCACATGCGGGTGGATTATTCGATGTTCGAAGGCATCCAGGTCACCGGCATGCCCGACGTAGTTCTTTCCAGGGGCAGAGTGGTTGTGGAGAACGACAAATTTCTGGGACGCGCAGGACAGGGAGAATTTCTGCGGCGCGCCACTTACGCACAAATAAACGGGTGAAATGCTCGGCCCCGTGCTGGAAACATCTTTCAAAAGGGAGAAAACATGTTCACGCCGCAGAGTCTGACGGTTGCGCTCGTAATGATGATTACCAGCGCCATCTGCTGGGGATCGTGGGCCATTACTTACAAGGGTGTCAAGAATTACCGGTTTGAACTTTTTTATTGGGACTACGCAATCGGTATTTTTCTGAGCTCTCTGGTTCTCGCCTTGACGATGGGGAGCACCGGCCACGACTCCTCAAGCTTCGTGAATAACGTTCAGGCCGCGGACCATTCCAACATCGTCTCCGCGCTGGTCGGCGGAGCCCTGTTTAATCTGGCGAATCTGCTGCTCGTCGCAGCGGTCGACCTGGCCGGTTTGGCGGTCGCATTTCCCGTTTCCATCGGAATCGCGCTCGTGGTGGGCGTGGTATTGAACTTCATCCTGCAGCCCAAAGGCAGCGTGTTGCTTTTGGCTGGGGGCGTGGCGTGCGCGCTGATTGCCGTCGTTCTCGATGGCAAAGCTTACGGCAGCCTCCCCCGCGCCGGGCGCGGAACCTCGCGCAAGAGCATCATTCTCTGCGTAGTCTCGGGAACGCTGATGGGATTGTGGAGCCCGTTCATGACCTACGCGATGACCCGCGGACATTCGCTCACACCCTACAGCGGAACCACGTTCCTCACGCTGGGCGCGCTGCTTTCGTGTTTTGTGTGGAATGTCTACTTCATGAAAAAGCCGCTGGTGGGCGATCCCGTAAGCTTCGGTGGATTTTTCACTGGACCTCCTTCGGGACATTTGCTCGGCCTGATCGGCGGCTGCATCTGGGGGCTGGGGACGGTGCTCAATCTCACGGCAGGCAAGCTCACAGGACAGGCAATCTCTTATGCGATCGGCCAATCGTCGCCGATGGTCGCGGCGCTGTGGGGCGTGCTGGTATGGAAGGAATTTGACGGATCGGGAAAAACCGCCAAAATTTATCTTGCTTTCATGTTCGTTTTCTATGGCCTGGCAATTCTGCTGGTCGCGCACGCGAATGGCTGAGCGACAGAGGTAGATCTATTTTCCTTTGATGCGGCCGATGAACAATTGCAAGAACCGATCCGCATCGGAGGCCATGCAGACGAGCGCGTTCGGCTTCAAGTCGATCACACCTTCGATCTCGTAGTGGTCGCCGTGGAGCACGTTGTTCTCGTTCGATCCCATGCGATTGGCGACGGTTTCTCCGCGTGTGAACTCGCCTTTTGTTTCAACATCCACGTGCATGTCTTTGAGGGTTACCAGCGCGGGATCAATCACGACACCCACCGCCAGCGGATCATACATTGCCGCCCCTTGATATCCGCTCTTCTCCGAGCGCGTCAGGTAGAAGTCCGCCAGTTTCGCGATGAAGTCGCTCTCCGGTCCGTGCAAGGATTGCAAATCCGCCAGATACTTCCGCGTGATAATGGTGCGTTCTCCCACGTCGGAGCCAACCATCGTCACCATCCAGCCCGCATTGAAAACGATGGCCGCGGCTTCTGGATCGCCATAGATATTCGCTTCGGCGGCTCCGTTCACATTTCCACCCGAGATCGAGCCACCCATGATCACGATGTCTTTGGTCAATGGCACGATGGACGGGTCTTTCGAGACGGCCAGCGCAATGTTGGTGAGTGGGCCAACCGGAATCAGCGTGATCTCATGCGGATATTTGTGAATCAATTCGATGATCAGGTCGGGGCCGAAACGTGGATCGGCTTTGCACTTCGATGCGGGCAATTCAACTCCGGCCAAGCCATTCTTGCCGTGCCAGAACTGAGCTGTGATCAACTTCTGGTTGAGCGGATGCTGCGCTCCGCCAGCCACCGGCAAGTCGCAACGGCCGGCGAGGGAAGTCAACTTAAGTGCGTTCTCCAGCCCCTGGCGCCCATCGACGTTGCCGGGCACCACGGTCAGCGCCTCGACTTTCAGTTCCGGCGAGTTCAGCGCGAGCAGAATCGCCATCGCGTCGTCGACACCGGGGTCCGTGTCAATAATCACGCGCCGCGGCGACTGCGCCACGCCGGTCACCACAAAAGAAAGGGCTGCGAGCAGAATGACGCCGCAATTTGTAAAGAATCGTTTCATGGAAAGTCCTTACTTGGAAATGGACTGAACAAATCTAAAGCAACATGCCAGCGATGGAAGCCGACATCAGGTTAGCCATCGTTCCCGCCAGCATGGCGCGGAAACCGAGCCGTGCTAGCTCGCCCCGTTTATTCGGCGCCAACGCGCCGATGCCGCCGATCTGAATTCCGATCGAACTGAGATTCGCGAAACCGCACAACGCGAACGTCGCAATCGTAAAAGAACGCGGATCGAGCGCGGCCTTCTGCGGGCCAAGCATGGAAAACGCTACGAGTTCGTTCAGCACCATGCGCGTCCCGAGCAAATTGCCGACGGCGCGGCAGTCTTTCGGCGCGATGCCAATCACCCACGCGATGGGCGAGAAGATCACGCCAAGAACGCTTTCCAGCGTCGACGGAAACCAGCCGATGTATCGGTGAATGCCGCCCATGACGCCGTCGAGCAGCGCGATCAGCGCCAGGAAAGCAATTAGCATGGCACCGATGTTGAGCGCCATGTGCAAACCGTCGCCTGTGCCGCGCGCGATGGCTCCGAGCAGGTTCTCATGTTTCTCTCGTTCCTCTTCCGCTTCGCTCATGACCACCGTGCCGGCGGTCTTGGGCTGCTCAGTCTCAGGCACAAGCATTTTTGAAACCAGGATCGTTCCCGGCGCGGTCATGATGACGGCGCTCAGCACGTGCCTCGGTTCAGCGCCGAATGCGAAGTACGCGGCCATGATCGAGCCGGAAACATGCGCCATGCCGCTCGTCATCACGGTCATCAGTTCTGAGTGCGTGAGATCGGCAAGGAACGGTCGAATCGTGACGGGCGCTTCGGTTTGTCCCATAAAAATGCTGGCGGCGACGTTTAGCGACTCCGCGCCGCTCGCGCCCATGACGCGGATCATCAGCCAGGCCGCAATGCGAATCACGATCTGCATGACGCCGATGTGGTAGAGAATTGCGAAAAACGCGCAGATGAAGATGACGACCGGCAGCACCTGAAAAGCGAAGATGAATCCGATGTTGGAAGACTGTTTGCCCAGGGGTCCGAAGACAAACTCGGAACCCACGAACGAATAACTGAGCACCTTGTTGGCGGCGTCGCCAATGACCTGAAACATTCGACGGCCAACATCAACCCGCAGCACGAAAATCGCGAACACGATCTGCAGGCTCAGCCCCCAGGCCACGGTTTTCCCCCGGATGGCGCGCCGGTTGGTGGAGAAAATGTAGGCGAGGCCGAGCATGGTCAACAGGCCAAGAATTCCTGTGAATCGTCCCATTCAGTTTTTCTCCGCGGATTTTCCGGTCACTCTGATTTTCCGATCACTCTGTGGATGAGGGGCCGCTTCATCGCCGGAGGCGCATCCTCGACCACGCAACTCGCCTCGATCAGTTGTCGGGCACGCGCCGCTTGCGCTTCACCGTTGTAGTAGATCGTCGCGATCGCTTCTCCGGTGGCCATTCGGTCTCCAACTTTTTTGTGCAGCACAATGCCCACGGCGGGATCGACGGCATCTTCCTTGCGCTCGCGACCGCCCCCGA
>Ga0187855_10003708_pt1 | contig 11154 bp, 10 predicted proteins | sample June2016WEW_8_10_2_FD_132969 | JGI IMG/M metagenome (GOLD analysis project Ga0187855, IMG submission 132969) | Peatland microbial communities from SPRUCE experiment site at the Marcell Experimental Forest, Minnesota, USA - June2016WEW_8_10 | ecosystem: Environmental > Terrestrial > Soil >...
CTCGCCCTCCAAACCTGGGGCCACTGGCAGCTTCTCTCCTCTCCCGACGGCGCCGACCTCATCCTGGTCGTGCGCTTCACCGCGCCGCTCGTCACAGGTCCGAGCTACGCGCCGCAGCTTGAGCTGACCATCCTCGACGGCAAAACCCGCGTTCCCCTCTGGACCTTCACCCAGCCCGTCGAAGGCGCCTTCCGCAAAGCCACCTGGAAGAAAAACTACGGCGACGGCATCGCGGCCCTGATGACCCAGCTCAAAGCCCTCACCACCCCAACCGCCACGCCCTGAATCGCCGCGTACCGGGTGCCCCACAACCTGGCCTGAGCGAAGCCGAACGGCTCCCTGGTTTAGGGGATGTGGGAGACGCGCAAAGCGCGCCGCTTTTCCTGAGCTCTGGGCTCTGTGCTCTGAGCTCTCTTCTCGGCGCTGTGTATCATTGCCCCCGTACAAATATTTCCCCGGAGCGCCCGCATGACCCTTCGCCGCCTCTGCCTCTCCGCCCTCACCTGCTGCCTCGCCCTCGCAACTGCCCGCGCCCAAAGCCCCATCACCCTCACCGTCGACACCACCCACTCCCCGGAAAAAATCCTCCACGTCCGCGAAGTCATCCCTGTCCACGCCGGACCCCTCACCCTCTACTACCCCAAGTGGATCCCCGGCGAACACGGACCCGACGGCCCCCTCGTCGCCCTGAACGGCCTCCACTTCACCGCCAACGATAAAGAAATTCCCTGGCAGCGCGATCTCCTCGACGTCTTCACCTTCCACGTCGACATCCCGCCGGGCGTCACCCAGCTCAACGCCGCCTACGACTTCATCGAGCCCGCCGGATTCTCCGCGACCGACAAGCTCCTCGTCCTCGAGTGGAACGAAGTCGCCCTTTACCCCGCCGGCACGCCCTCCAAAGACCTCATTTACAACGCCAGCCTCATCCTCCCCGACGGCTGGCAGTTCGGCACCTCGCTGCCCATCGACACTCAGTCCGCCAATCACGTCTCCTTCAAGCCCATCTCCTTCGATCTCCTCGTCGACTCGCCCGTCATCGAAGGCCAGTACTACCGCGTCGTCGACCTCACCCCGCCCGGCGAGCCCATCCACCACGAGCTCGACCTCGTTGCTGACAGCGAAGCCGCCCTCGCCATTCCGCCCGCGATCCAGAAAGGCCTAACCAACCTCGTCGCCGAATCCGGCGCGCTCTTCGGCGCGCGCCACTACCGCGATTACCACTTCCTCCTCACCCTCAGCGATCACGTCGCGCACTTCGGCCTCGAGCATCATGAGTCGAACGACAGCCGCCTCCCCGAGCGCCTCTTCCTCTTGCCCGGCGCGGCTTTCAACGTCGGCGGCCTGCTCTCGCATGAGTTCATGCACTCCTGGAACGGCAAATTCCGCCGCCCCGCCGACCTCACCACTCCCGACTTCGAAAAACCCATGGAGACCGACCTCCTCTGGGGCTACGAAGGCCTCACCGACTACCTCGGCCCCATGCTCGCCGCCCGCTCCGGCCTCTGGACCCCCGAGCAGTATCGCGAATATCTCGCCTCGATCTCCGCCTCGCTCGGGCCCGGCCGTCCAGGCCGCACCTGGCGTCCCCTCCTTGACACCGCCAGCGGCGAGGCCATGGGTGGCGGCGGCGGTCCCGGCCGTGGCGGCTGGCTCAACTGGCACCGTGGCACCGACTACTACGACGAAGGTGACCTGGTCTGGCTCGAAGCCGCCACCATCATCCACAACGTCACCAACGGCCAAAAATCCATCGACGACTTCTGCCACCTCTTCCATGGCGGCCCCAACAACGGCCCCGAAGTGAAGACGTACACCTTCGACCAGCTCGTCGCCGCCCTCAACCAGATCGCTCCCTACGACTGGGCCGGCTTCCTCCACCAGCGTCTCAACTCCATCTCACCCGACGCGCCCACCGGCGGCATCGAGAACGGCGGCTGGAAAGTCACGTACTCTGCTGACCCCATCCACCTCCCCGGACGCCGTGGCAACGCCGGTGACGCCTACTCCATCGGCCTGCAACTCGGCGAAGACGGCGCCGTTAGCGACTCCATCGTCGGCGGCCCCGCGTACAACGCAGGCATTTCCTCCGGCATGAAAGTCATCGGAGTCAACGGCCGCGTCTACACCCACGACCTGCTCGAAGACGCGATCGCCGCTGCGAAGGACGGCACCCAGCCCATCACCCTCACCTACGTCACCGACGACTACATCCGCACCGCCACCATCGACTACCACCAGGGCGCCCGCTTTCCCCACCTAACCCGCGACGACTCCAAAACCGACACCCTCGACGACCTGATCAAAGCACGCGCCGCCGCCCAATAACGATCCCGGTTGCCCCGGGTCTCGCTCTTGAGACCCGGGATAAGCGGGTGCCCCACATCCCTGGTGTTGGGGATGTGGGAGTCGCGCGCAGCGCGCCGCTTTTTCTACTCCCTATTGCCTACTCCCTGTTCCCTGTTCTTCTCGCGTACAATCACCCCCCCTCGGGAACTGCAACTCCATTCGCGGGACGAAAGCGAATACCCACTATGCTCGGAAAGCAAATCAGCGAAACCAAAGGCAAACGAATCGTCAGGCGCGTCCTCTCCACCGATCCCCCCACCGTGGAAGTCACCTTTGAAGACAGCGGCCACATGGACGGGATCCCCACCACAGGCATCGGCACCTACACCTCGGTCGTCGCTCCCGATCGGTCGCTGGAGGGCCACGGCCAGGGAATCATCTCCACCCAGGACGGCGAAGGCGTCACCTGGACAGGCACGGGCTTCGGCAAATTCGGCCAGGCCGGAGCCGTCAGCTATCGCGGCATGCTCTTCTTCAAGACCACCTCGCAAAAGCTGGCCCACCTCAACAACGCCTGCGGAGCCTTCGAGTACGAAGTCGACTCCTCCGGCGCCACCGTCTCCAAAGTCTGGGAATGGAAGTAACCCACCCCTCACCGGCCCGCTCCGCACTCCGACCCTCCCCCGTCCGGTCTCCGCGCCACAACTTTCCGCAGGCTCGACAACGAAGCCAATGAGAAAGCAACTGTCTTCTCAAACCGAGCCAGTCTTCAGATCGGCGCCCGGTCGAAGGACGTGATGAACTGAATCCCCCGGACCGTCGTCCCCACCAACCGTTCGTCATTCGTCAGAAACAGATCGCATCCAGCATTTCCCGCCGTCGCCAGTTGAATAGCATCCGGCGGCTTGATCGTCCCCGTCGCGCGAATCTGTGCGAATAATTCAGCGGCCTGCTCCACAAACGGCAGAATCGTGATGCCCGGCCCGCGGAAAATCTGCCGGTACCGCTGCGCCAGCACATGGTCGCCCCTCTTCAACGGGGCCACCAGGACCTCTCCCAGGCTCATCGACGACGTCAGCACCTCGTCCTTGCGCTCCGAAAATGCCCGCCGCAGGTACCGGGTTCGCGCCAGTTGCGGACCTGCGCCCTCAACGAGATAGATGAAGAAGTTGGTATCTAGAAAGACCCGGCTCACTCCCAACCCTCACGCAGCTTCCTCACGTATTCGTCCGGATCGACGCCCTCCAGATACTCTCTGCCCAGCCCCTCCAACTCGAACAGCGACTCCAGCCAGCGCTGGGGCGTCTCCTCGCTCGACGCCCCAGCCCCAGCGGTGCCGCCTGAACCCCCGGGGCCCTCCCCGCCCTGTTCGTACCTCGTTTTTGCCCACTCCAGCACCGGACGATACCGCTCCGGCACCTCGTCCGCCTCCGGAAAGATCTTGCCCGTACGTCCCGGATGAACTTCGTCGCCAGGCAACAGGAGCCGACGCGTGTGCTTCCCGGTAGCGAACAGCATCCTGTGCTTCAGGGAGTTCGGAGCTTTATTCGCCACACAATGCTGCGAAGCGTGAACGCCCACGCCGGTACGCATCTCACCGGTGATGTTCTCTCGCGCCGCGCGGCTGACGATCTCCTGGATCGTGAAGTCCGCTCTACCCGGCTGTTCCCGGTGGAGCAGAGCTGCGGCCAGAAAAACCTCGACCGCGCACGATGCATCGGCCGAAACCGCCTGTGACGTCATGCAATTTGTCCTCGATGTGACGGAAATCTAAATGCCATGATTCATAATGGCATTATTTTGAAATAATACATACTAATTTCGAAATAATAAGGACGGAATCAAGAATACGCTTGGAATCAAACACTTAACAAATGCATAACGAGGCGTAGGAGGGCTTGCCTACTGGCTACCGGCTCCCAGGTTCCCAGGCTCCCAGCTGCCTCTCAGCTTCTTCCCTGTACCACCTGCTCGTACACCTCGACATATTCCGCAGCCGGTTTCACCCACGAAAAGTCCTGCGCCATGCCGTTCCGCATCAGCGTCTGCCAGGCTGCCTTGTCCCGGAAGACGCCAAGCGCGTGCTGGATCGCCGCCAGAAAATTGGCAGCCTTGTAGCCGTGGAACTTGAAGCCGGTTCCGGTCCGCGCTTCCGCATTCCACTCCTCGATCGTGCTCTCGAGCCCGCCCGTGCCGTGCACCACGGGCACTGTGCCGTATTTCATCGCGTAAAACTGGCTCAGCCCGCACGGCTCATACCGAGACGGCATCAGGAACATGTCCGATCCCGCCTGGACCTTGTGCGCCAGCGTCGTGTCGTACCCGATGTGCACCATGAATTTGCCGTCGAACTTTGCGGCCAGCGAACGCAGCAGGTTCTCGTAGTACTCCTCGCCGTTACCCAGCGCCACCAGCACCACGTTTTCCCGCATCAGCGGCTCGGCGATTTCGCCGATCAGGTCGATCCCCTTCTGCGTCGTCAGCCGGGTCACCACGCCCAGTACCGCAGTCGAGTCGTCCACGTGTCCAGCGCCGAAAGCGTGCAGCAGATCGCGCCGGCACTCGGTCTTGCCGCTCAGATTCTGCGGCGTGTAATGCGCCGCGATGTTGCCGTCGTTCGCCGGATTCCACTGCTGGTAGTCGACGCCGTTCAGGATGCCGCGCAGATCGGCGGCGCGCCTGCGCAGCACGCCGTCGAGACCCTGACCGTATTCCGGCGTCTGAATTTCCTCGGCGTAGCGAGGACTAACGGTGGTCAACCGGTCGGCGTAAACGATGCCCGCCTTGAGGAAATTGAACTGGCCGAAGTAATCGGCTCGCTCCGGCGTAAAGATGTCCTTGGGAAACAGCAGCCGCTCCACGGTCGCCTCCGGATAGCGTCCCTGATAGCCGGCATTGTGAATGGTCAGCAGAGCGCCGCGATTGCGCAGGATGGGATCGTAGTAATAGAGCGTGCGCAGATAAACAGGCAGCAGCGCAGCCTGCCAGTCGTGAACGTGAAAAAGGTCGGGGGCACCCAGCAGCTTCGATCCTTCGAGCACCGCGCGGCAGAACAAGCCGTAGCGCTCCCAGTTGTCCTGGTATTCGCCGGAAGACGTGCCGTAGAGAAACTCCCGGTCGAACAGCTCCGGGCAATCGACGAAGTACATCTGCACCCCGTCGTGCACGCCCCCGTCCAGAATGGCCGCGAAACGGCTGTAGTTCTGGAAAGGAATGGTGATGCTGCGAACGGCGTAATGCTTGTCGGGTGCCTGCTCGCGCACCTGCCGGTAATACGGGATGTAGACCGCAGCCTTGTGGCCAAGCGTCGCGATCTGGCGCGGCAACGCTCGGACTACTTCGCCAAGTCCACCGGTTTTGGCCCACGGCGCGCATTCCGAGGCCGCGAAAACAATCTGCATGCGAGGCACTCCATAACTGTTGTCCACTGCGGAGGAACCGAATGCTGAGGATAAACCGTCAGGCGCATCTCGCGCATGAATCGCCTCGCAATAGGCGGCTCGAGGCAGCACAATCAATATGGATGCAGCAGCGGCCAAAACTGGGTCAGAACTTTCTCGTCAGCCCGACCGCGCAGGCCGCGATTGCGGATGCGCTGGGCGATGTGTCGCGTCGCACCGTCGTCGAAATTGGCCCTGGACGCGGCGCGATCACTGCGATTCTGGCGGCGCGCGCACGGAGACTGGTCGCCATCGAGCTGGATCGCAATTTCGCCGCGAGCCTGCGCGAGCAGTTCGCGCATCGGCCTTCGGTTGAAATCCTCGAGCAGACGGTTCTGGCCGCCGATTTCGCCGCGCTGCGCGGAGCCGAAGAAGAACGGCTGCTGGTCGTCGGGAATCTGCCCTACTACATCACGTCGGATATTTTGCTGCTGCTCTTCCGCTTCCACGCTTCGATCGAGCGGGCCGTGGTGATGGTCCAGCGTGAGGTTGCCGCGCGCGTGGCCGCGCATCCGGGCTCCAGCGATTACGGCGTGCTTTCCGCGACCACGCAGATGTACGCCCGCGTCGAATCGCTCCTGACGCTGCCGCCTGAAGCGTTCTCGCCGCGGCCGCAAGTGCATTCGACGGTGCTGCGCCTGACCATGGCGCCGCGCTTCGACGAGCTGCAGGTGGCGCCGGACGAATTCCTGGCCTTCGTCCGCACCTGCTTCGCGCAAAAACGCAAGATGCTCTCGAGGAACCTGCGCAACGCCGGTTTCGACGCAGCAACAATTAGCGCTGCGCTCGAGGGGTGCGAGGTTTCTCCAAACGCCCGCGCCGAAGAGGTGGATCCGTCGAAGATGGCCTGTCTGTTCCGCGCCCTGGCTCAACGCTGACCGGTGTTCCGCTGACCGGTGTTCCGCTAACCGGTTTTTCGCTAACCGGTTTTTAGCTGACCGCTTCTTAGCTGCCTTTCAGTGTTCCCTCACGCTGCCATCGGCCCGGTGGCTGACGCGGCGAAAGAGCCACACCATGCCGCCGGCCGCAAACGACACCAGCGCGGTCCAGCGGAAGATGTCCACAAAGCCCCAGAGCAGCGCCTGCCGTTGCAGCTGCATGTACATCGCGGCCAACGCTGCCGGCTGACCCTGCGCGTGGCCCAGCTGCCGCGCAAAGTACGCGGCCATGTGCTGCGCGTGTTGCTCGAACCAGATGCCCGACAGCGGCACTGACCCTGCGATGCGCGCCTGATGGAAGGTCATCCGCCGCGTGAGCATGGTCGCAGCCATCGAGATGCCGATGGAACCGCCGATGTTGCGCAGCAGGTTGAAAATGCCGGTGGCGTTGCCCATCTGCTCATTGGTGACGGTGAGAGTCGCCATGTTGCCGATGGGGACAAAGAGGAAGCTGAGCGCGAACCCTGTCACCATGATGGGAATGAGCATGGTCAAGGGACCGATGCCCGTATTGATGTTGGCGAACCAGACCGAGCAGAGGCCGAAAATCAAAAAGCCCCAGGTGAGCAGCCAGCGGTTGTCGACCCTCTGCGTAATGAAGCCCACGATGGGCAAGCCGATCATGGAGCCGATGCCGCGCGGGGCGACGACCAGGCCCGCAGTCAGCGCCGTGTAGCCCAGCACTTCCTGGTAGAACAACGGCATCATGGCGACGGTGATGTAGATGGCAAAGCCCAACATGAAGACGAGCAGGCAGCCCACCGCGAAGTTGCGATTCCGCGCCAGGATTTTCAGGTCCACCAGCGGCTGCTTCGCCTTCCACGAGTGCCGCACAAACCACACCAGCGAGACCACCAGAATCGCGACGGCCCAGCGGATCCAGACCGCGCCGAACCAGTCGTCTTCCTGGCCCTTGTCGAGGATCACCTGTAACGCGCCACTCCACAAGCAGAGCAAGCCGAAGCCGAGATTGTCGAACGGTCCGGCTTTGGCGTTCTTAATGTACGGCGGGTCGTGGACAAACCGGCTGATCATGAAAACGGCCAAGATGCCGACCGGAATATTGATGTAGAACGCGTAGCGCCAGCTATAGGAGTCCGTCAGCCAGCCGCCCAGCGTAGGACCCAGCACCGGCGCAACCACTACGCCGAAGCCGAAAAGAGCCATCGCCGCACCGCGCTTCCTGGGTGGGAAGCTTTCCAGCAGAATCGCCTGCGACAACGGCTGCAGCGCGCCGCCGCCAGCTCCCTGCACCACGCGCGCCAGCAGCAGAATCCATAACGACGGCGCAGCCCCACACCAGAACGATGCAAAAGTGAAGATGCAGACGCAGGAGATCAGGAACCGTTTGCGCCCGAAGCGCAGCGCGAACCAGTTGCTCGCCGGCAGCACCACCGCGTTGGCGATCAGGTAGCTGGTCAGCACCCACGTCGCCTCGGAGTTGGAAGCCGCCAGCGACCCCGCAATATAGGGCAGCGCCACCGACGCGATCGCGGTGTCCAGCACCTCCATGAACGTGGCCAGCATCACCGAGATGGCCGCAATCCATGGATTCGCCGCTGGAACCGCTGCCGCTTCGACGTGGGTATGCGACGGCGGCGCAGCGCCCGCATCCGCGACAACAGCAGCAACCGGAGGTTCGACCAGCGTCGCCATCGCTTTCCTCCCGGCGACGCTTCAGGCTAGGCTGGGAGAAGACAGATAGGCTGTGCCGTCCATCACAACGGAGAAACCAAAGGAATGTCCCGACTTGCCCCGAGTCGAACTTCATTTCCAGGTGGACAATAATGATGAAGAACCGTAGGCTGGTGCCCTTCCAAATCTTGAATCGTCTCGAACAACCCACACGATGCGACTGTCGTTTGTAGGATTCGCCTGGAGAAATGTATGGCGCCGCCGCTTGCGGACCGCGCTCACCCTGTGCGGAATCGGCATGGGCATTGGCGCCTTCGTCGCTCTGGTGGGGTTCTCGCGTTCCTTCGAGCACGCGTGGCTGGAGATGTATGAGAATGCCGGCACCGACCTCGCCGTCGTGCAGAAGACGTTTCTCAATACTTCCGTCGACCAGAGCATCGCGCCGGTGCTCCAGCGCATTCCGCAGATCGCCATCGCCGCGCCGATGATCATCAATATGATGGCGGTCACGCCCGAGGTCAACACCCTGGTCTACGGCTGGCAGGCCAATACCTTCGAGTTTTCCGCGCTGAATATTCTTCAGGGACGGCGATTCCGCGATGGTCAGCAGGAAGTCATGCTCGGCGAGCTGCTCGCCGGCAGCCTGAACAAAAAAGTCGGCGACACCATCGATCTGCAGGGCGGCTCCTTTACCGTGGTCGGCATTTTTCGCAGCGGATCGGCGCTCGAAGCCGGCGCCATCATCATGCCGCTTGACCAGATGCAGTCGCTGTCCGGCATGTCGGGCAAGGTTACGGCGTTTCATATCCAGCTCAAACCGGCGCCGTCCGGCGTATCGCCGGATCAGTGGAGGCAACAGGCGGAGGACGCTGTCGCATCGGCTCTGCCTGGCTTGCGAGCGGTTCCGGCCGCGGAACGGGCCGCCAATAATCAGCTCGTGATTCTGGCCCACGCCGCCGCCTGGGGAACGTCGCTGATCGCCCTGCTGGTCGCGGCGCTGGGCATCGCGAACACCATGGCCATGTCGGTCTTTGAGCGAACCAAAGAGATTGGCGTCCTGCGCGCAATGGGCTGGTCGCGACGGCGCGTGATGACCCTTATCCTCATCGAAGCCGCGGCGCTCGGTGTGGCTGGCGGCGTGGTCGGCGTCGCCCTGGGCTGGGGCGCGCTGCACATCCTCGCGATGCTGCCTCAGACCGCCAGCATCGTCTCCTCCACTTTGCCGCTCCGCACGCTTCTCGATGGCCTCGTTATGGCCATCCTGGTCGGCGTGGCTGCCGGCTCCATTCCCGCATGGCGCGGCGCGCAGCTTTCGCCGGTGGAGGCGCTTCGTCATGAGTGACCAAACGACAACGCCTCTCTCCGAATTTCTACTCGAAGCCCGCGACCTCAAGAAGAGCTACGACAACGGCGCCATCGAAGCGCTGCGCGGCGTCAGCCTCGGCATCGCCGCTGGTGATTTCCTGGCCATCACCGGCCCGAGCGGCAGCGGCAAGTCGACGCTGCTGCATCTGCTCGGCGGACTCGATCTCGCGACAGAAGGCACGGTGCTGTTTCGCGGCCAGCCTGTCGGCAAATCGCAAAATGGCGTCGCAGCCATTGACATCGATACGTATCGCGCGCGCTGGGCCGGCTTCATCTTCCAGTCCTTCCATCTGCTCCCGGCGCTCAACGCGCTTGAAAATGTGCAGGTCCCGATGCTGGGCACCGGAAGCCATCGGCGCGACCGTGAAGAAAGAGCCAGAGCCCTGCTCGTCGAACTCGGCCTCGAGAATCGTCTCAGCCAATATCCCAATCAGCTCTCCGCCGGTGAGCGACAGCGCGTCGCCATCGCGCGCAGCCTCGTCAACAATCCTGCCGTGCTGCTCGCCGATGAGCCCACCGGCAATCTCGACAGCGTCAACTCGGCGAAGATCCTGGAACTCCTCGCCCAGATCCAGGAGCGCCACGGCACCACCCTCATCATGGTCACTCACGACCTGAACATCGCCGCGACCGCACATCGCCACGTCGCCATGCGGGATGGCCGCATATGCAACTGAGGTCCAGGCTAGCCGTCCCGTTGCTGGCCGCGCTCGTCGTGTCGGCGGCCTGCGGCGCGCAATCGACAGCCGCGCCAGCCGCGCCTTCGGGCTCTCTCAAGACCATCCTCGCCGCCGCACGCGGTCGCGTCGAGAAATCCGATGTCCGCGCCACGGGCCGGCTGGTTGCAATCGCCGCCAACGGCGCGCGCACCAACAACACTCTTGCCCTCGCATCGCACTCCTTTCCCGACGGCCTTCGCACCCTCGTCACCATAACCACCCCCGACCACAAAACCGCCCGCTACCTGCTCCTCCAGGATTCCGCCGGCCACACCACCATCGAAGCGTTTCGCCAGGGAGACCCAGCGCCGGTGAAATTGCCCCAGGAACACTGGGGCGAAGCCGTCGCAGGAACAGCCTTTTACCCTGAGGACTTCGCCGACGGCCAGTTCTTCTGGTCCAAACAAACCGTGCTGCCGCCGCAGAAATATGGCGCGCGCGACTGCTTCGTGCTCAAAAGTGAGCCGGGCCCTGGCCAGCCATCCGTGTACGCCTCAGTGACCACCTGGATCGACCAAAAGACAGGCGCGCCCGTCTACGTGGAAGCCGCCCCAAAAAATGGCGATCCCACAAAGCAGTTCATCTTTTACGGCATCGAGCAAATCGGCGGCGCGTGGCTCTCCCGCCAGGTCGAAGCCAAAATCGCCGGCAAGCCCGGCTCCTCGATGATGCTCCTCGAACACGGCTCACCCCACGCCCATCTGCAGGCCAAAGACTTCAACCTCACAACACCTTCCCAATCCGCAGGGAGCAACCCAGGCCCATGAC
>Ga0187855_10003713_pt1 | contig 11151 bp, 8 predicted proteins | sample June2016WEW_8_10_2_FD_132969 | JGI IMG/M metagenome (GOLD analysis project Ga0187855, IMG submission 132969) | Peatland microbial communities from SPRUCE experiment site at the Marcell Experimental Forest, Minnesota, USA - June2016WEW_8_10 | ecosystem: Environmental > Terrestrial > Soil >...
GTGACAATGGCCACAACCGTGAAACCCGCCGATTTGCGCAACATACGCAGGCCGACGTGCAAGTCCTGAACGAAATCCTGAATCCAGTTCACACCTCGCGCGTCGCGGCATTTCTCTTTGGTTTGCTCGATACCACCCAACTCCAGTCGTGCGCGACGCTGCGCCTCTTCTTGCGTCATCCCGTGCGCGACGTATTCCTGGGTTTTTCCCTCGAGGTGGTCGCGCAGTTCGTCATCCAGCTCCTGATCCGCCTGCGCCCAGCGAAACAACGACCGCAGCCGCAGCGGAATCGTGAACATCCAACGCTCGGGTCGCATCTCGAACCTCCGTTTCGCCGCCGCGCGACGCTCAGGCCTCTTTGAGCTTAATGACTCGCGAAATAGCGCTCGAAAGCCTGCCCCAGTTGTCTGCTTCTTTTTCAAGCTGCCGGCCTAGCCGTGTCAGCGAATAATATTTCGCCCGTCGTCCCTTCTCGGACGTTTTCCACTCGGCTGTAATCCAGCCCTCCTGCTCCAGCTTGTGCAAAGCCGGATAGAGCGATCCGTCACTGGCTTGCAAGACGTCGCCTGACACTTGGTTCAGCCGCTGGCTAACCGCAAATCCGTTCATCGGCTCTAGAGCCAGAATTTTCAGCAGCAGCATGTCCAGCGTGCCCTGCACGAGATCGGAAGGTTTGCTCATCTCCATGTACTCGGTAACCGAGACTAACATCCTCTGCTCTCGGTAAGCAAGGGGAGAAGCTTCCGTGGCCCGAGACTGCCCGGTTTGTCCCCATCCAAAATGTCTCTGCGCAAGGAATCCGAGTCACAGAGGCTTTCGTCACTCTTTAAGGACACCCCTCGGAAACAGCTGGACGGATGCCTGACATTAGTACTACAATGTGCTTCTAATCATGCTTGGCGAATTTGAATACCTATTGATCACCGCCGCCGTTCGACTGGAAGAGAATGCTTACGGTGCGGCGATTCGCGACGAAATTGAAGCGACCACCGGACGAAGGTGTTCCATGGGCGCGCTCTATACGACCATCGATCGGTTGGAAGCGAAAGGTCTGCTGAAAACACGGATGGGCGAAGCCACGCCGCAGCGTGGTGGCCGCGCCAAGCGCATGGTTCGAGTGACCTCGACAGGCGTACACGCCGCGAAGGGCTTCTATGATGCAGTCACACGCGTTAGCCGTGGTGTGTCCTGGGTGGAAAACCGAATAGGAAACGCCTCATGAACGGAATCGCCTGGGTACTGGTGGAGCTTGCTTCGAGGCTGCTGGAGCACGACGAACGCGAGGCCGTGCTGGGCGACTTGCTGGAATCAAACGAAAGCGCCGGCCAAGGATTGCTCGATGTGTTCGGCTTAGTCCTCCGCCGGCAAGCAGGTCTTTGGAGAGACTTCCGCCCATGGCTCGCGGGATTCGTCGTGGCGCTTCCAAGCAGCTACCTGCTTACGTACGTTTCTGTTTCGGTGAGCTGCACTTATCAGCGGCTCGTCAACCACAGGGTCTATGATAAGTGGTGGCCGACGGGCCAAGAGGGTTTCTCCCTGCTGTTGTGTCACATTTTCCTGCTAATCGCATGGTCCTGGGCAAGTGGCTATGTCGTTGGGTCGCTTTCGCGGCGCACTGTTTGGGTGAGTGCCGCGTTGTCTTTGTTTCCCTCCGTTATTTTTTGTTTCCCCGCATACCCGTTGGAGTCGCTGTCTAAGCTTTGTTTGTTCCTCTTTCTACTGCCAGCGATCCTTGGAGCCCGCCAGGGAATGCGAAATACCCGGATCTCGCTACGGTCAGCGTCCCTTCTGGCGCTTACCGTGACCGTGCTGATGATCTCCGCGTGGAGCAGCAAAGCGCTATGGATTTCGAACTGGGCGCTGATTTTGCCCGCGTGGTACCTTGTCGCGACCGCATGGCCTTCCGGCCAAAAAGGCCGAACTGCGTCGCCTATGCACCTAGCCTAGAGCCCCAAGTGACCGCGAGCCCTCGACCGAAGCAGGCCCTACAACCATCTCGAAGAGTAAAAAGAAAAACGGCGCGGGGGTGGCCCCGCGCCGCGATCAATCTTTTGTCGGACGACGAAGATTGCGACTACTAAATTGTCTTGCCAGCGGTCGCCGGAGAAGAAGAATCCTTCTTCGAGAACGCGCTGTGGCTGGCGTCTTTATCGCCGGTGCGGTCGATTTCGATCGAGCCTTTGAAGTACGCGCCGTCTTCGATCATGATGCGCGACGTGGTGAGGTCGCCGTTGACGGAACCATCCTTCTTGATCTCGATCCGGTCCTTGGCGCGAAGGTTGCCCTTCACCGTGCCGTAGACCACGACTTCTCGGGCAATGATGTCAGCCGTTACTTTTGCCGTGGCTCCGACCGTCAGTTTACGCTCGTCGAGCTGGATCAGTCCTTCGACCGAGCCATCGATCAACAGATCCTCGCTGCCGGAGATCTCGCCTTTTACATGCAGGCTAGACCCAAGCCGCGCGCTGGAGCGGTCCGAAGTCGCAGTTAGTGGACGCATCGCATCTGTACTCATCGCGGGTTTTTCCTCCCAAGTCGCCGGAGCAGGCTTCGGCGGCTGATTGATTATTGGACTCACAGGCTTTGGACTCACGGGCTCCGGCTGCGCAGCTTGCGGCGTATCCGGCTTCTTGTTTCCCCACATCGAAAACTCTCCCTAGACAGTAGCACCCCAACGCGGATGGAACAGGTTGGGGCACAGCAAACTCTAGACCTTGGATTGGTAGCGGGCAAATGAAGCGTGGGCCAATCGTTCCAGAAGGTTACTGGACCTTGGTACAGGGTTTCGCTTTTTGTTTGGAATAAAGAAAGAAGAAATGAAGTAACGAAGTAATGAAATAACGACAAAAAAAGGCCCGAAAGAGATCGCGAGTTGCCGAGCCGTTAGCGTCGTAGCGGGATTGACGCCGGGCAGGGCGAGCCACGCCCCTTCAGGTGCGGCGGCGTTTGCCGCTCTTCGTTCGGTCATTACTTCTTTACTTCGTTGCTTCGTTACTTCGCTTTATTCCTATGCCGTGGGCTTGTCGGGAACTGGTTGGGTGGCCAGGAAATCGTTTTGGAAACGCGTGGCGTAGGAATTGAGGAGGTGTTGGATGCGGTCGTGGCTTGGAGATTTTAGGACGAAGCCGGCGTGGTGGTATTTGCTGACACGGTACACGATCTCAGGGTCGGTGTAGGCGCTCGTGTCGGGGTGTTCCTGGCGGGCGAGACAGAGGATGACACCGGCGTGATCGTCGCGGGTTACGGGAGGCGTGTATGGCTGCTTCCCTGCTCCCAGTTCCAGGCGGGCCCATTCGCGCCAGAGATTTACGCCGCTGGCGGCTTCGACCACATCGGCGATGTACGCGCCACCTACGCGGGCGGCAATTTCCAGGAAATAAAATTTGCCGTCGGCTTGGGAGCGGAGGAACTCGGCATGGGTTACGCCGCGGACCGAACCCAGACCTTCGATAACCTGGCGGTTGGCCTCAAGGACGAGCTTTGTTTCGGCGGCTTCGCGAGGAAGCGTGCTGGTGGTGAAGACGCCGCCTTGATGGGAGACGTCGAGAGGCGGGGAGCCGTAGGCGTGAGGTTCCGCGAAGACGATTTCGCGCTCGGAGACGACGCTGTCGACGTGGTAGACGCTGCCGGGGATGAATTGCTCGAGGAGATAGAAGGATTGCTGGTCGCCTAGCTGGTCGAGCCACGGCCAGAGTTCGTCGGACGTGTGGATCTTTTTCATCCCGATGCCGGAGGCTTGCGATCGGGGCTTTAGCAGCCAGGGGCCGGGGACACGGGCCATGAAGCCGCGGAGGTTGTCGTAGTTGAGGACGTGGGCGAATTCGGGGACGGGGATGCCGGCTTCCTGGGCGCGGGTGCGCATGGCGAGTTTGTCGCGGAAATAGCGGACCGTCGTCAGGCCCATGCCGGGGATGCGCATGTGTTCGCGGAGGGCGGAGACGTTTTCCATATCGAATTCGTCGAGGGCGACGATGCGGTCGATGGGTTGGCTGCGGGCCATGTAGCTGACCGTGTAGATCAGGTGCTGGAGCGGGAGCTCTTCAGGCATGAAGAACATTTCGTCGATGGCTTCGCGGGGCCAGTCGCCGTTGCGGAATTTTTCCACGGTGAGGAGCAGGACGCGCCAGCCGAGGGATTTGCAGGTGCGCAGGAAGTCCTGGCCTTTTTCGTAGGAGCTTACGCAGAGGACGGTTTGGGGGCGGGATTGCGGCATTTGAGGAGACACGATGCCGCAGGGGTGCGTGGAAGGTCAAGGGAAAGTGGAGGCGGGCGAGGATCGAAGTCTTGCGCGGGTTTGAGTTGAGGTCCTTCGGCTATCCTTATCGGATCGCCTCAGGATGACAGGATGTTGCCAGTTGGGAATCGAATCGTTACCACTATGATACCCCACCCCCCTCCCTATTTTATGTAAGTGTTCATTCTAAAGGGAGATGAAAGCCTTTGTTTTGATACACTTTTGCAAGTGTTCATTCTAAATGAGTTAGACCATTTGGCTCCATCGGACGTCTGGCAACGAAAAAGGCGGGTCTTGGCCGCCTGGTTTCGCGCATCTCTAACTGGTTTATACATTACCTGAAAGATATTCTTGTGTCAAGGGATTTTTTGCGTTGGGCCACGGGACCGACGTGCGGAGGCGGTTCTTGCGGAACGATCTTGCCGAGATGGGGCGCAGCGGTGCTGCGCCCCTACAAGGGCGTGCCTGGACGGGGCGGATTATGGATTGGGAGGGATGGGTGGGTAGAGGAATTGGAGGACGCGGCCGATGCGTTGAGACCAGGCGGCTTCGTTGTGTTCGCCGCCTTCTACGCGTTCGTAGTGGAGGTCTTGGCCTTGGCGCCAGCCTTTTTTGAGGAGGACATCGCGGAATTGTTCTACGTCCTGGACGATACGCGGGCCCTCTTTCGTGCCGATATCGAGCCAGATCGAGGGCCTGGGCTGGACCGGCGCGGCGGCGGCAAAACGGTGAATCATGCGCTGGTTCCACCAGACGGACGGGGAGAGAGCGGCGATCTTGCCGAACAGTTGCGGATATTTCAGGCCGAAATATAAGGATACGAGCGCGCCTAACGAGGAGCCACCAATACCGGTGACGGACGGGCCGGAGAGCGCGCGGTACTCCCGCTGGATGAAGGGCATGACTTCCTGCAACAGAAATTTGGCGTAGCGGTCGGCGCGGCCTCCACCTAGTTTCGGGGCTTTGGTGGGCGTGTATTCCTGGATGCGGGATTTGCCGGTGTTGTAGATGCCGACGATGATGAGCGGTTCGAGGGAGCCAGTGTTAATCAGAAGATCGGCTGCGCCGTGAACGTTCCAGTCCTGGCCTCCGAAGGCGGTGGCGCGATCGAAAAGGTTCTGGCCGTCGTGGAGATAGAGGACCGGGAAACGGCGCTCGGGTTGTTCGTCGTAGCCGGGTGGGACATAGACGATCAGGTCGCGCTGGTTGCGGAGGAAGCGCGAGCGGAATTGATCGTGTTTGCGGAGTTGGCCCGAACTCACTGGAGAAGGCTCACGGAACGATGGTCACCAGCAGATCCTTGGCCTCGACGTGCTGGCCATGGGTGACGGCGAGTTTGCTGACGCGGCCGGAGATGGAGGCGTAGATATTGGATTGCATTTTCATGGCTTCGAGGGTGAGTAGCTTTGCGCCGCGCTCGACGGTCTGGTTGGCCTGGACGGCGATGCCGGAGACTACGCCCGCAGTGGGAGCGCCGACCTGGCCGGGCTCGGCGGGATCGGCTTTGGGGTGGGCGCGCTCGACGACGCGGAGGGCTTTGTCGCGGACGTTGACTTCGCGAGGCTGGCCGTTCAATTCGAAGAAGAGCGTACGAGTGCCGTCGGGGTGCGGGTCGCTGCTGGTCAGGAATTTGAGGATGAGCGTTTTGCCGGGCTCGATGTCAACGGTGATCTCCTGGCCGGACTTCAGGCCGTAGAAGAACGGTGGCGTGGGGAGGACGCTGACGTCGGAATAGGTTTGGCGGAACTTGTCGTACTTGAGGAAGACTTCGGGGTAGAGAAGGTAGCTAAGCAGAGCGTCGCGCTGGATTCGGTGGCCGAGTTTTTTCTCGAGAGCGGCTTGCTCGTCTTCGAATTTGGCGGGGTCCATGCCGGCACTGGAACGGCCTTTGATGGGGGCGGCGCCGCGCAGGATGATTTTCTGTAGTTTTTTCGGCCAGCCGCCCGGAGGGACGCCGAGAACACCGGAAAACATTTCGACCACGGAATTTGGCAGCGAGAGATCGTGCTTTTCGTCGAGTTTCAGCAGGTCTTGCGGACGCATGTCTTTCGCCATGAGGAACAGCGTCATGTCGCCGACGACTTTGCTGGACGGCGTGACTTTTACGATGTCGCCGAAGAGTTGATTCACTTCGGCGTAGGTGGTTTCGACTTCGCGCCAGCGATGGCCGAGTCCCATGGCGGCGGCCTGTTCGCGGAGATTGGTGAATTGGCCGCCGGGAATTTCGTGCTGATAGAGGCGCGCGGAGCCGGCTTTCGGGCCGGAATCGAACGGAAGATAGTAGGTGCGGACGACTTCCCAATAGTCGGAGCATTCGTTGAGGGTGGCGATGTCGAGCTGGGTGTCGCGCGGCGTGTGGCGCAACGCTTCGACGATCGAATTGAGGTTGGGCTGGCTGGTGCCGCCGCTCATGGAGGCGATGGCGGCGTCGGCGACGTCCACGCCGGCGTCGGAGGCTTTGAGGACAGAGGCGGCATTGATGCCGCTGGTGTCGTGGGTGTGGAAATGGATGGGAATTTCGATCTCGTCGCGAAGCGCTTTCACAAGCTGGAAGGCAGCGTAAGGTTTGCAAAGACCGGCCATGTCTTTGATGGCGAGAAAATGCGCGCCTAGTTTTTCGAGTTGCTTGGCCATGGCGACGTAATACTTCAGCGAATATTTGGGGCGCGATTCGTCGAGCATATCGCCGGTGTAGCAGATGGCGGGCTCGCAGATGGCGCCGGTTTCGAGAGCGGCGTCGATGGAGACGCGCATGTTATCGATGGAATTGAGGGAGTCGAAGATGCGGAAGATGTCGATGCCCTGGGCGTGCGATTCGCGGACGAATTCTTTTATTACGTTGTCGGGGTACGAGGCGTAGCCGACGGCATTTGCGCCGCGGAGCAGCATCTGGAAGCAAATGTTGGGGACGCGCTCGCGAAGTTCGCGGAGGCGCAGCCAGGGATCTTCGTGGAGAAAGCGGAGGGAGGTGTCGAAGGTTGCGCCGCCCCACATTTCGAGGCTGAAGAGATTGGGGAGGCGCTGAGCGACGGCGCTGGCGGTGGCGAGGATGTCGAAGGTGCGAACGCGGGTGGCCATCAGCGACTGGTGCGCGTCGCGGAAGGTGGTGTCGGTGATGAGCAGGCGCTTTTCTTTGCGAGCCCAGGCGGCGAATTTTTTGGGGCCGAGCTTTTGCAGAAGCTGGCGCGAGCCGGGCGGCGGTTCGATACCGGGCACGGATGGGAGGACAGCGACTTCCAAAGCTTCGGGGACTTTCTTGCCTTTGACTTCGGGATTGCCGTTGAGGATCACGTCGCCAAGATAGGAGAGCAGCTTGGTGGCGCGGTCGCCGCGACTGGGGAAACGGAATAATTCCGGCGAATCGTCGAGGAATGAGGTGGTGATTTCGCCGGCGCGAAATTTGGGGTGATTGACTACGTTTTCGACGAACGGAATGTTGGTGGTGACGCCGCGGATGCGGAATTCGCGAAGGGCGCGGTCCATGCGGCTGCAGGCTTCCGGTAAGTCTTTGCCCCACGCGGTAACTTTGACGAGGAGCGAGTCATAGTAGGCGGCGAGGACGGCGCCCGCGTAGGCGGTACCACCGTCGAGGCGGATGCCGAATCCGGCGGGCGAACGATAGGTGGAGATTTTTCCGTAGTCGGGGGCGAAATTTTTCTCGGGGTCTTCGGTGGTTACGCGGCACTGCAGCGCGGCGCCGTAGAGCGGCACGCTCTGCTGCTTCGGCAGCGACATTGGCGGCTCGTGCAGCTGGTGGCCTTGCGCGACGAGAATTTGCGATTGCACCAGGTCGATGCCGGTGACCATTTCGGTGACGGTGTGCTCGACTTGAATGCGCGGATTGACTTCGATGAAGTACCACTTCTGCGCATCGACGTCGTAGAGGAACTCGACGGTGCCTGCGTTGCGATAATTGGCTTTACGCGCGAGGGCGACCGCGGCTTCGCACAGCTCATTGCGAATGCTTCCTGGCAGATTCGCGGCGGGGGCGACCTCGACGACCTTCTGGTGGCGGCGCTGCACGGAACAATCGCGCTCGTAGAGGTGCAGCAGGTTGCCGTGCTGATCGGCGAGGATTTGTACTTCCAGGTGGCGGGCGCGGGGCAGATATTTTTCGAGGAAAACGCTGGCGTCGCCGAACGCAGAGCGCGCTTCGCCTTGGGCTTCTTCGAGCAGGGCCGCGAGCTGCGAGGGATCACGCACCACGCGCATGCCGCGTCCGCCACCACCCATCGCGGCTTTCACGATGACTGGATAACCGATCTCTTGTGCGATTTTTTGCGCCTCGGCGGCGGACGTAACGGGATTCTCGGTTCCCGGTAGAACCGGCACGCCAGCCGATGTAGCCAGCCTTCGCGCGGCGGTCTTATCGCCAAGGAGTTCCAGCAGTGCGGGCGTCGGGCCCACGAAAGTAATTCCGGCCTTTTCGCAGGCGCGCGCGAATGCCGGATTCTCGGACAAAAATCCGTAACCCGGGTGAATCGCGTCCACGCCTCTCTCTTTCGCGATGGCGACGATTCCGGCGATGTCGAGATACGCTTCGACGGGGCCTTTGCCGGCGCCGACCTGGTAAGCCTCGTCGGCCTTGAAGCGGTGCAGGCCGAGACGATCCTCCTGCGAATAAATACCGACGGTGCGGAGCCCGAGTTCCGTGGCGGCGCGAAAGATGCGAATGGCGATCTCGCTGCGGTTGGCGGCGAGAAGTTTCTGAATCGGTTTGGTTTTCTTCATTCCGGAAACGATCAAAGTGCGACGCGAAACCTGACATTGTTTCACGTTCGCGGGGTGGCGCAGCAGCAGTTTATTCGATTCGGGGGAAAAACAAAATTCATGTGGGGGACGGGTGGGTTAGCAGGGGTACATGCCGGAGCGGTTTGGCCGATGGCAGTTTACGTTGAGATCCTTCTGCCATCCTTGTCGGATGGCCTCAGGATGACAATGTTTCCTTTTTGTCTTTGGCCTTGGCGTTGTTGTTGGCGCGAATCGACCACGCTGCCTCGGCTTCGGTGCGACTTGTTTGGTGATGTTGGGTCTAAACCCCGCCCCCTTAAAAGAGGGCGGCTACAGGGAGGGCGTTGCTTCTGCCGTGACTTGCGGTGGGGGGGCATTCTTCAGTTGTTGCAGGGCCGTCTGTAGCTTGGTCCACTCTTTCGGTTTGCGACGGGTGGCGTAGGGAGCGTTGGGGTCGGAATAGAATTGCAACAGCTCCGCGCGCAGGTCGGGGGTGATGCCCGCGAAATTGTGTTTGGCGAGGGCCTCGATCAGCTCCGCGTGGACATCGTCGTTCATGAAGTAAACGCCGGGCGGTGTCGGGCCGCCGGTGTCGAAATTGTCGTTGGGCACGCTGGGCGGCGATGCTGCGTTCACCTGCGCCAACTGGGCTTTGTAACGATCCAAGGCAGCATTGAAGCTGAGTTCGAACTTATGCTCGGTGTCGGGCGTCGGTGTGCGCAGCTGAAGAACTTTTAGCGGGCCGAACTTGGGAAGCAGCTTGAACAGGAATGCGGCGAGGCGCTCGAAAAACGTCGGCTTTTGATAATCCTTGCCCCAATTTTTTTCATAACTGGCGCGCGAAAGATTGTATAAAAACTTTCTTTTGGTAAGGCTGGGCTCGTCTTTTTTGATGTCGTCCTTTTTCAGGGTCCAGGCGATGCGCGTGGCCTCAGGAATCAATTTGCCGACGTCGTAGCGGTACGAGCCCAGCACCTTGTCTTCATCTTTCAATACCGCTTTGAGATCGAGGCCGTAGGTTTCGCGAAAGGCCTGCTCCAACAGCGAAGTGGCGACTTCAAAACCGATGAAATCGTGATAGCTGTCTGGAGCGTAACGCTGTCTGGCGACCTCGAGAACGTCGAATCCAAACTCCGTCTTCACGTGCGCGAGGGGATTTTGCTCGTAAGTCACCGAGTTGCCATATTTTTTTCGCAGTTTCGGATACAGGATGGGCACCGATGGATTGGTGCCAAGTTTGTGACCATCGTTGTCTGCGGCGTAGTGAGAAAGCGCGCCAAGCGCGAACGCATATCCGTTCAGGTCCTGCGAGTCGCGCAGCAGCGCGAGAATAAAGTCGCCGCTGCGGCAATAGTGGGTCAGATCGCTGAAGAAGTGGCTGCCATGCGGGTAATAACCCAAGTCCTGAATGATGGCGCCGCCGTACGCATAGGCATGAGCTTGTTTCATTTCCTCGGGCGTGGCGTCGGGAAATCGCTGCAACAGGAGTTGGCGAACGCTTACGTCCCAAGCGGCATCGATGATCGCTTCATGCGCCAAAATGGAGTACGCCGCGCATCGCGAAGGCCACCCCAAGACCAGCGCCGCAGCCAATAGAACGGAGCAAACTCTTACGAACCAGTGCCCACGGTTGGTCTGCTCCATTATTTACAAATCCTCGATCTGCGATGTGCGGGGCGCGCCGGGTGTCGTGAAACAGTCTAGCAGCATGCTTAATAGACTATCGTCAGCCGAGGATGGTTGCGGCCGGAAAGGTATCACTACGCCCGAAAAATACTGAAAATGCTTAGGAGATGCCCCGCGCCAGGATCAATATTTTCGCAAAACGCCGATGACGCGGCCTTGAATCTTTACATCGTTCGCGGGGACGATGATCGGGGCCATTTCGGAATTCGCGGGCTGCAAGCGAACTTTGCCTGGGCCTTCACGATAGAAGCGTTTCAGCGTGGCTTCGTCGCCGCTCACGAGCGCGACCACGATATCACCCGGATTGGCGACTTGTGTCTGCTCGCAGACAACGAAATCGCCATCCATGATGTGGTCTTCGATCATCGAGCTGCCCTTGACCTTGAGTGCGAAGGAATTTCCGCCGTGGGTGAAATCGCCCAACGAAAGCGTCTCGCGCTCTTCGACGGCTTCCAGCGGGCGGCCAGCGGCGATGCGCCCAACGAGCGGGAGCTCTTGCA
>Ga0187855_10003716_pt1 | contig 11150 bp, 8 predicted proteins | sample June2016WEW_8_10_2_FD_132969 | JGI IMG/M metagenome (GOLD analysis project Ga0187855, IMG submission 132969) | Peatland microbial communities from SPRUCE experiment site at the Marcell Experimental Forest, Minnesota, USA - June2016WEW_8_10 | ecosystem: Environmental > Terrestrial > Soil >...
CCAGAACTTCAAGAGCCTTGAGGACTGGCGTGCGGCGCTGGACGCCGGGCGCCTGCCGGTAGAGCGCGCGCTCGTCCTGGACGAGGAGGACCGGCGGCGGCGCGTTCTCATCATGGGCCTCATGTGCGACCGGCGGCTCGATTTCGCGGCGCTTTCCGCCGCGCTCCGCGTCGACGTGGCCAAGGAGTATGCGAAGGAGATTGCCGGGCTGGCCGACCTCCAGGCCGACGGCCTCCTGGTCTGCACGGCCGACGGGATCGAGGTTCTGGCCCGGGGCGTGCCCCTTCTGCGGGTCATCGCCATGCGCTTCGACGCTACCTTTGTCCCCGGCCCAGGGCGCCACGCCCAGACCGTCTGACCACGAGCTTGACGGTCCTTGGAGGGGCCGGCGCCCCACCGGCTCCCGGCTTGCGCCCGGTGCGATCGCCGCGCTGGGTCCGGCCCGGCCGGACCCTCATTTCCTGCCCCGGCGGCCCTGCGATCAGAGCGAGTACGTGAAGGCGAGGTAGGCGAGCGGGCTCTGGTAATTCGTGAGCCCGCCGGTCAGGTCGTCCGTCTTGCGGATGTAGCCCACCTTGCCCTCGGCGATCAGGCGGTCGCCAAACTTGTGCTTGAGCCCCGCGGTGACGCAGGCGATCTCAAAGCCGGCCCCGTAGGGTATGCCGCCGTAGGCGACCTGCGGGTTGTAGTCGGTAGCCTGCTGCCAGTACGCCTCGAGCTGTGCATCGGTCTGCTTGTCGAGCACAAAGCCGACCAGGGCCGATCCGCTGACGTAGTTGTCGTTGGAGTTCTCGATCGGGGGAGGGACGTACGAGGCCGTCGACACGAGCACGACGGGGTAGGAGGTCTGGATGTAGTTGTATACGACGTTGATGTTCCCCTGGACATAGACCTCGCTGTTGGGATTCCAGTTGACGGTCTCGCTGAGCATCTGGCCCCTCGCCTGGCCCGAGGTGCTCTCGGTGCCCAGGCCGCCGTTCACCACGTTGGCGAGGACCGACATGTTCCCGCTCTGGGGCTGGTAGCGGGTGCTGAAGGAAAGCTCCGCCAGGGGCTTGAAGATGACGCTCAGCTTCAGCCCGGTGAACGTGTAGCCGGTGACGTAGAGGCCGCCGTAGCTCGCCGTCCCGATGATGTCGTCGGAGCCGATGAACTTGTTGACGTGGTCCTTGCGGTAGACCTCGGCGCGGACCGTGAGCATGGAGGAGGCGTTCCAGTTGGCGCCGATCTTCGCGTCCTCGTAGTCCTGGTTCGCGTCCTGGAAGAAGACGCTGCCGATCGGGGCGGGTGTCAGGGTGACGAGGCCGGCGCCGGTCGTCGTGACCGCGGCGTAGGGGTTGATCCAGTGCTGGGTCCCGCGCGTCACCCGGTCGTCGAACGAGCCGTACAGCACCAGCCCTGAGATGCCGGTGTACTCGAGCGAGGCCTCCGGCGAGGCGATATGGTCGATGTAGTGCGAGTAGGTCAGCTCGTCCTTCGTGGTGATGTTGGTGCTCGCGACGGTTTTTGCCCCCGTGGCCAGGCTGGTGTTCGTGAAGCCGCCGCTGCTGGCGATCGAGTCCGTCTCGTCCCGGAACCCGAGGTCTCCCGACCAGTTCGGGCTCGGCGTGAACTTGAGGAATATGTTGCCCACATAGTCGTCATCCTTGGTCCCGCCGTAGATGTCGACGGCCGTGTCGGCATTGTAGACAGCGTTTGCGGTCGAGCTGTAGGTCGGCGTGATCCACGAGCCCCCGTTTTCGGAGGTCAGGTGCGAATACGTGAGCCCGGTGTCCAGCGCGATCAGGTCGTTGAACTTCGTCTCCGTCTGGTTGAGGATGCGGAAGCTCCTGCTGTCGCGCGTCTCCTCGTCGTCATGGACCGTGACCGTCGGGTCGGCGATCACGTTGGAGTTCGGATACTTCACGTAGCTGCGCCAATCGTCGTTGTTGACCCAGTCCCCGGTGATCCTGAGGGTCTCCGTGGTCTTGCCGAGCGTGGCGACCATCGAGGCCTCGAAGACCTCGTGGTGCTCGTTGAGGTTCTGCACGTTGGGCGAGATGTAGATGGCGTTCGCGGGCGCCGTGTTCCCCACGAGCGCTCCCTTGGCGACCGGCGCAAGCGGGTTCAGGATCGGTCCCCAGATGGTGGAGTCCTTCATGCCGTCGCGGGTGTCGTCGTGGAAGCTGATCGTGAAGACGGGGCAGTTAGGAAGGGCCAGCTTCGCGTCGATCCAGGCCGTGCCGCGGTCCACGTGGAGGCTCTCCGGGCTCATCGCAACGAACGTGTCGGTCAGCGGGAAGAAGCCGCCAACCCCGTCGTAGAAGGTGCGGAAGCGCTTGTAGCCTGCGTCGATCGAGCCGACGTTCGCCGTGGTCACGTTGACATCCGCGAGGTAATCGTCCGACCCGCCCATGGCGCGGCCCTTGACCGTCACCGTGGTGTTGTCGGAGAGGTCCTTCGAGTAGTACAGGTCCTCGATGCCGGCCGCGCCCGCGCTGGGCGTCTGCGTCGTCTTGGCGAAGGAAGCGTCGTCACCGTTCACCCAGGCCGCCTGGCCCGAGATCTTGACGTAGCTCTCGTACGAGGGGAAGGCGTCCGCGGGCACCGGGGTGTCGGTGGACGCGGCATTGACCGCTGGAAGTGCGAGGGCGGCTCCTGCGCAGAGGAGGCCGGCGCCGCGCCGAAGGGCTTGGGGAGTGGCGATCATGGTCGTAGTCTCCTTTGGGGGTTAGGGCCTGAGGGAAGCGTTGACGTTGGAGCCGTGGACGTCCTCGTGGCAGCCCGCCGACCAGCACGTGCCCTCCGACAGGCGCGAGCCGATGGCGGAGGCGTGGGTGCTGCCGGCACTGTAGCCTCCGAGATTGAAGCCGGGGGCGAGGTCGGCGAGGTGGCAGCGCAGGCAGAGGTTGGCGTCGCGGGCGACCAGCATCTTGTCGTTGACGGAACCGTGGGGGTTGTGGCAGGCCGTGCAGCCCTCCTCCCTGATCGCGCCGTGGGGGTAGGTGAAGGGGCCGGCCTGGGCCGTGTGGCAGCGCAGGCAGGTCTCGGTGCGGGCCGCCAGGGCGGCGCCGCCGCCGCGCACCGACTTGCCCTTGTGCACGTCGTGGCAGTCCACGCAGCTGACCTGGCCGGCGAGCACCGGGTGGCTGTGGGGCAGGCTGACCTCGCCGCGCTTGTCCAGGTGGCACTGGAAGCAGGCCTCGGGCGACTTGCGCGGGTTGACGATGGTGCCGGCATGGCCGCCGGACTGCACGTGCAGGCTGCCTGGGCCGTGGCAGGCCTCGCAGTTGGTGTCGCCGACCTTGTCGCCTGTGAGCTTGAGCCGGGAGTGGGTCGAGCCCGCAAAGCTGCCGGTCACCTCGGAGTGGCACTGCGCGCACGCCTTGCTGCCGACGTAGGCGGCCCCTGGCGTCCCGGCTCCCGGCGCGACCTCGATCCGGCCGGCCGTCTCGCAGGAGATAAGGAGCAGGGACCACAAAGCGCAGCCCCCGAATATCAGTTGGTTCGCGGAAAGGCGTCCTGGGAGTATTCTCACGGTAAGGGATGGTTCGATGTTTGCTTGGGGTACAACGGGCTGGGGTTGGTTTGGCTTGCGGTCACTCTGCCATGCCGGCCGCGAATTCATCTGCGCATCCCTTGGCGAGATGCGTGCATTAATTGCCTTATGCGGCCTCCAGTAATATATTTTATAGCAACTATTTCGCGCGCCGCGGACCCCGCGCAACCGCCGCGCACGATTTTGCAAGAACTGCGCACGCTTTCCCTTCGACAGGGGGGACGGGCGCTGCCTCAATCCTGACCCTTTCCGACCGAGAAGAAACCATCCAACCCCGAACCCCCGTGCATTGCATGCCCAGCGTCCCCCCGACCCGGAGCCTCGTGGCCTTCCTCGCGGCGGGCGTCTGCTTCGGCCTGACCGCGTGCAGGGACAGGGGCATCGCGAGCTATCGGGTCCCGAAGGAGCCCGACGCCGAGCAGGCCCCGGCCCCCGATGCCGCGGCCCCGTCCGGGGCTCCCGCCATCAGCTGGACGGTGCCGGACGGCTGGCAGCCGCAGCCTGCGACGGCCATGCGCCAGGGAAGCTTCCTGGTGGCGGGCGCCGACGGCGCCTCGGCCGACGTTTCGGTGGTATCGTTTCCGGGAACGGGAGGCGACGACCTCGCGAACATGAACCGCTGGCGCGACCAGCTGAAGCTGGCGCCTGTCTCCGCTGCCGACATGCCCGCCCAGGTGCAGAGCGTGACCGGCGCCGCCGGCCAGTTCGTCTTCTCCGACCTGGCCGGCCCCGCTGGCGAGAAGGGCGCGGTCCGCATCCTCGGCGCGTGGCTCCGCCAGCCGGACCGCGTGTGGTTCTTCAAGATGATGGGGCCGTCGGACCTGGTCGAGGCCCAGAGGGACGCGTTCGTCGGCTTCCTCCAGTCGGTGCGCCTCGCCGAGGCGCAGGCCGGCGCGGTGCCGCTCGCCAGGAGCGGCTCAGCCCCGCCCAACACCAACGACCTGCCCAAGGTAGTCCCGGGCGCGAACGCTCCCCTGGTCCAGGCCGCCGCGGGCGCAGGCGAGATGAACTCCATCCCGGTCCAGGCCGCCGGCGGCGCCTCGCTCCTCTGGCAGGCGCCCCCGGACTGGCAGACACTGCCCGGCAACGCCATGCGAAAAGGCAGCTACGGGGTCGGAGGCGCGGAAGTGGCGATCACGGCCTTCCCGGGCGACGTCGGCGGGGTCCTCGCCAATGTGAATCGATGGCGGGGGCAGGCGGGCCTCCCCCCGGTGGATGAGGCCGGCCTTGGCCAGGCGACGACCTCGATGGAGAGCAACGGGCTGCACTTCCTCGTCGTCGACGCCGAGGGCGGGTCGGCGCCGATCGTGGCGGCGCTCCTGCCGTGGAACGGCGGCACCTGGTTCTTCAAGCTGACGGGGCCGGCCGAGCCCGTTGCCCGCGCCAAGCCCGCGTTCATCTCGTTCCTCAAGACCGTCCGGGCCCCCTGAGCCGATGCCCCAGTCCCGCCCGAGTCTGCTCGCCCTGCTCACTTCCCTCCGGCTCACGGTCGTGCTGCTGGTGCTTTCCATCGTGCTGATCTTCGCAGCGACCCTTGACCAGGTGCATCTCGGGGTCTGGGGGGTGCAGGAGAAGTATTTCCGCTCGTTCTTCGTCTTCAAGCAGGTCGGCGCCTCGGGGTTCCTCTTCCCGGTGTTTCCCGGCGGCTACCTCCTTGGCGGGCTGCTGATCGTGAATCTGGTGGCGGCCCATTTCAGCCGCTTCCGGCTCTCCTGGCAGAAGTCGGGCATATGGCTGACGCACATCGGCCTTATCCTCCTCTTGGTCGCGCAGGGCCTGTCAGGGATGCTGCAGCAGGACAATCAGATGCGGATCGACGTCGGCCAGAGCCGGCGCTACTCCGAGAGTTTCCGCGAGACCGAGCTCGCCGTCGTCGAGACCACCCATCCCGGATACGACCAAGTGGTGGCGATCCCTGCCGCGCTGCTGGCCGACGGCGCCCCGATCCAGCATCCGATGCTGCCGTTCCTCGTGAAGCCCGTGGCCTACTATCCGAACGCCATGCTGCGGTTGCGCACCCAGGTCGCCGACGCGCCGCCTAGCATCGCGACGGCGGGGGAGGGCACCGGCATCGTCGCGACGCCGATACCGGTCACGACCAAGCAGGACGAGGCGAACTGGCCGACGGGCTACGTGGAGCTCGCCGGCCCCGAGGGAAGCCTCGGCACCTTCCTCGTCTCGACGATGCTGCAGCAGTCTGACCCCTTCACGTACCAGGGGCGGACCTGGCGGATCGCCCTGCGCGCCAAGCGCGACTACCTGCCGTTCTCGATCACCTTGCTCAAGTTCACTCACGACATCTATCCGGGAACCGAGATCCCCCGCGACTTCGCGAGCACCATCCGCCTGCGCGGCGACGACGGCCGCGACGACCGCGAGGTGCGGATCTTCATGAACAACCCGCTGCGCTTCGCCGGGCGCGCCTTCTACCAGGCCGGCTATGACAACAACGACCGCACGACCGTGCTGCAGGTCGTGCGCAACCCGAGCTGGCGCATCCCGTACGTCTCGTGCGCGCTGATCGCGCTCGGCCTGGTCGTCCAGTTCGGCATACACCTGCTCGGCTTCTTCAGGCGCCGCGCCGGCCCCGCGCCGCGCGGCCAACCCCCGGGTACCGCGCCCGCCCCCGCGGGCCTGCGCCCCTCCTCGCCATGAAGAGACACGTCGCTCTGGTGGCCGTTGTGCTCGCGCTGGCGTTTGTGGCGTCGACGCTGGTGCCGCGCGGCAACGCCGGCGCGTCTGACCTTTCCGCGTTCGGGCGGCTTCCGGTGCTGGCCGACGGCCGCATCAAGCCGCTGGACACGATAGCGCGGACGAGCCTCCTGATGCTGCAGGGCCGCCAGATGGTCGCCGCGGACGGCGGCCGCGAGCTGTCGCCCGAGGAGTGGCTCCTGGACGTGTTCTTCCGGCCGGGCCTTGCGGACTCCTACGCGATCTTCCGCGTCGACAACACCGACGTGCTGTCCCTTTTCGGCGTGGGGTCGGGCGACAGCGCGGGCCGGGTGAGGTTCTCGTTCAAGGAGCTCCGGCCCGGCCTGCCCGAGCTCGAGCGCCAGGCCCAGCTTGCCGGGCCCGTGGACGCGGCCGTGCGCACGGCCTTCCAGCGGGCGGTCGTCGAGCTGTATGAGCACCTGGAGTACTACAGCCGGCTGAAGTACACCCTGCAGACGCCCGACACCACGGATCTCTCGGCGTTCCTGGACAACCCCGGCCTCTTGGCGGCGGGGCGCCCCGGCTTCGAGTCGATGGCGACCTTCAGCATGCTGAGGGCCGTGCCCCCGGCCGCGCCATCGGTGCGCGCCGACGAATGGAGGAACGTCGGCCAGTCGCTGCTGGAGACGCTGTCGACGGGAGCCGTGAATCCCTCGGTGCGTCTCTACGCCGCGCTCGGGGCGGCATGGCGGGCGTCGCAGCCGGACGCCTTCAACGCGGCCGTCGGGGCCTGCCGGGCCGGGCTCTCCCCTCGGTTCGACTCCGCGACGCGCCGATGCTCCTTCGAGGCCCTCTTCAACGGGGCCGAGCCCTTTTACACGAGCCTTGTGCTCTATGTGGCGGCATTCCTGCTGGCAGCGGTCTCCTGGCTGAAGTGGCCTGCGGAGCTCGGGCGCGCCGCGTTCGGGGTCATGGCGCTCGCCTTTGCCCTCGCGACGGCGGGAATCGTCGCCCGGATGTGGCTGGAGGGCCGGCCGCCCGTGACCAACCTTTACTCCTCCGCGCTGTTCATCGGCTGGGGAGCGGTGGCCCTGTGCCTTGTCCTCGAGCGGATCAACGGCAACGCCGTGGCGAGCGCGGCGGGCTCGCTGATCGGCTTCAGCACGCTGGTGATCGCCCACAACCTGGCGCTCAGCGGCGACACGCTGGAGATGATGCGCGCGGTGCTCGACTCGAACTTCTGGCTGTCGACCCACGTGGTCACCGTGACGACGGGCTACGCCTCGACGTTTCTGGCCGGCCTCCTGGCGACCATCTACATCGTGCGCGGCGTGCTGACGCGCACCCTCGACCGGCCGACGGCCGACTCCCTTGCCAGGATGACCTACGGCATCGTCTGCTTCGCGACCCTCTTCAGCTTCATCGGCACCGTGCTGGGCGGCATATGGGCGGACCAGTCGTGGGGCCGCTTCTGGGGATGGGACCCCAAGGAGAACGGCGCGCTCATCATAGTCCTGTGGAACGCGGTGATCCTGCATTGCCGGTGGGGCGGCCTGGTGAAGCAGCGCGGGATGATGGCGCTTGCGGTGTTCGGCAACGTCGTGACGGCCTGGAGCTGGTTCGGGACCAACATGCTCGGCGTGGGACTGCACAGCTACGGCTTCACGAACGCGGCCTTCCAGGGGCTGGTTGCGTTCGTCACCGTGCAGCTGGCGGTGATCGGCCTTGCGGCCGTCCCCCGGGCGAAGTGGCGCAGCGCCCCGGCGCCCGGCGCGGCCTGAAGCCGCCGGCAGGCGCGGCATTGACCAGCAGGTTTGGCTGTACGCGGCGGGCCGATCCGTCCAGATTCGTTGGCAGCCTCCCCGTCCGTCCCACAACAAAAAAGGCCCTACCATGAAAAATGTCATTATCTTCGCAATCGGGTCGTCAGCCCTGATCGCCGCCCCGGTGGCGTTTGGCGCCGACGCCAGCGCCAACTACACGCAGTACTGCGCCTCGTGCCACGGCAAGGACGGCGCCGGGCACACGAAGGCAGGCCGGCTCCTAAAGGTGAGGGACCTGACGGACGCCCAGGTCCAGAAGACGTTCACGGACGCGGTCGCGATCAAGGACCTCACGGAGGGCCTGCTGGACAAGGACGGCAACGTCCAGATGAAGCCCATGAAGGACAAGGTTTCCGACGACGACATCAAGGCCCTCGTCGCGTACGTCCGCACGCTGGTGAAGTGACGGGGGAAGCCGGGGCGCGCCGCCGCCCGGCGGCCTGGCCTCACGCCCGACGCCCGGGCGCCGGCTGGAGTATGGCGCTCGCCTGAGGGGGCGGCCGCGAGAGGCGGCCGCCCGCGCGAAGCTTTGGGGCGCCGGCGCCGTCGTGCCGGCGCGTTCCCAGGGCGCGCAGGCGCCCTCCAACCGCGGCCCGGGCCGCCGGCGCGGCGGCTAGACCCGGCATCCGCGCGTCGCGGTACTGGCAAAGGGAGCAGAACAGCCCCACGTCGCGCCGGGCGATCTCGTGCAGGACTAGGCACATCTCCGACACCGCGGCGTCGCGCGTCCCCGGCGCCAGGCAGGAGGCCTCCTGCGACAGCTGGACAAGCGCCCCCCTGAGCGCGCGTTCCCCGGCCAGGTAATAGGCGAGCAGCGGGTTTCGGCCGCAGCTGCATTCGGCGCGGATGTCCTCGCCCGGGCTTGGCGGCCCACAGCGCCGACGCCTTCCCGGCGCCCAAAGCGACCTTAGAACCACGTTCAGCGTGCGGTTGATGAGGTGGGAAAGGACGTCGGGATGCCCGAGGGGCGTCGCGACCGGCTCGGATCGCAGGAGCGCCTCCCACTCCCTGCGAATCGCGGGACGGTGGGCTCGGAGCCGCCTCCAGAGGTCTGCGTCCATGCGAGCAGGGTACAACGCGCGCCGGATCCTGGCTCCGCATAAGTTGACGAGCCCCGCGCATCTCTTGCCCGAGCGCGCCTTTGGCGGGGTCGCCGCGCGCAGGAACGATGAGCGCTTATGGTTGGTATTAAGAAGGCAGGCCAAGAAATGCGCAAATGCCGCCAAAGGGCGCGGAGCAGCGCCGGGGCGTTGTTCCATAGGATTGGCCGGGAGCAGTCGCCCTCCGGGGCGCTCCGCACAACCCAAATGGCCGTCATCCCCATCACCGTCACCATCAGCCTCGTCCTGGTGCTCGCCTTCGTCGCGTTCTTCCTTCGCGAGCAAGGGCGCGAGGGCCGGGGCGGCGCCGAGCGCGACTCGCTCCTGCCCCTGGCCGAGGAAACCCGCCGTCCCGCACCGCCGCGCGTTCCGCCGGTCGCGCCGGATGCCCGGAAGCGCTGAGACCCACCTGCCCATGCCCAACGAAAAAATAACCATCGAGTTCAACGACCGGGTCGTGCGCCAGTTCCTCCTGGCGACCGTTATCTGGGCGGCGGTCGCCATGCTGGTCGGCGTGCTGATCGCGGCCCAGCTCAACTTCTGGCAGCTGAACTTCAACACGCCTTGGCTGACGTGGAGCCGTCTGCGGCCGCTGCACACGAACGCCGCGATATTCGCGTTTGTCGGCAACATGATGTTCGCCGGGATCTACTACTCGACGCAGCGCCTGGTCAAAGCGCGCCTGGCGAGCGACTTCCTGTCCCAGTTCCACTTCTGGGGCTGGCAGGCGATCATCGTTGCGGCCGCCGTGACGCTGCCGTTCGGGCTGACGCGCGGCAAGGAGTACGCCGAGCTCATCTGGCCCATCAACCTGATGGTGGTGGTCGTCTGGGTCGTCTTCGCGGTCAATTTCTTCTGGACCCTGGCCAAGCGGCACGAGCCGAGCCTGTATGTCGCGATCTGGTTCTACATCGCGACGATCGTGACCGTGGCGATGCTCTACATCGTCAACCACCTGTCGATCCCCACGAGCCTCACGCACAGTTACCCGATCTTCGGCGGCGTGCAGGACGCCCTTGTCCAGTGGTGGTACGGGCACAACGCCGTGGCCTTCTTTCTGACGACGCCGATCCTGGGCATCATGTATTACTTCCTCCCGAAGGCGGCCGAGCGCCCGATTTACTCGTACCGGCTCTCCGTCGTCCATTTCTGGTCGCTCGTGTTCGTCTATATCTGGGCCGGTCCCCACCATCTCCTCAACACGGCGCTGCCCAACTGGCTTCAGACGCTGGGGATGACCTTCTCGCTCATGCTCTGGGCTCCCTCCTGGGGAGGCATGCTCAACGGGCTCCTGACGCTCCGCGGGGCTTGGAACAAGGTGCGGACGGACCCGGTGCTCAAGTTCTTCGCCGCCGGCGTGACCTTCTACGGGATGGCGACATTCGAGGGGCCGCTCCTGTCGATCCGCTCCGTCAACGCGCTCGCCCACTACACGGACTGGATCATCGCCCATGTCCACGTCGGCACGCTCGGCTGGAACGGCTTCATGGCCGCCGGCATGATCTACTGGCTGCTCCCGCGCCTCTGGAGCAAGCCGCTGCACTCCACGGCGCTCGCGAACCTCCACTTCTGGATCGGGCTCGTGGGCATCCTGCTCTACGTGTCGGCGATGTGGACCAGCGGCATCACCCAGGGCCTGATGCTCAGCGCCACCTCCGAGAACGGGACGGTTCTGACGTACCCCAACTTCCTGGACACCCTGCCCGCGATACGCCTCATGATGCTCATGAGGGTCATCGGCGGCGGCCTTTACCTCACCGGCTGGCTGCTGCTCGGGTACAACTTCCTGCGCACCGTGCGCGGCTCGCGCCCCGTGAACGCAAGCGTCGAGGTGTTCGCCGGTGCGGCCGAGCCCGAGCCGTCGACGCTCAGCTTCTCCGGCTCGCTCTTCAACCCCCCGGTCGTCTTCTCGGTCGTCATATTCGTGTTCGCGTGCGCCTGGATGTTCGGCGGGGACCTGGTGAGAATCGCGGGGATCGTCGGGGCCATGTTCTCGGTCGTCCTCGCGTACCTCCATTACGAGTCGCGCGGCAGGCG
>Ga0187855_10003720_pt1 | contig 11143 bp, 11 predicted proteins | sample June2016WEW_8_10_2_FD_132969 | JGI IMG/M metagenome (GOLD analysis project Ga0187855, IMG submission 132969) | Peatland microbial communities from SPRUCE experiment site at the Marcell Experimental Forest, Minnesota, USA - June2016WEW_8_10 | ecosystem: Environmental > Terrestrial > Soil >...
GAACGTGAGAAGGCGCGCCCCGATACCGCTGTCCTCCGGGATGGCGACAGGGAGTGTCCCGGGCGGCTGAAACCGCGAGGGACTGTTCAGGGTCCGGTCGAGGACCTCACGGCGCAGGGTGCCCATCAGCCGCTTGCAGATCGCGTTCATCCGCCGCGCCCGCACCGCGGTGCGCAGGATCGTGGTGCCGGTGGCCTGGAAGACAGCCTCGAAGGAGGCAGTGAAGATCCCCCCCGCAGCCCGCGGGCGAACGCTTTTGCGGAGCGGTTCGTGCTCACCGCCCGAACCGAGGCCGCCGACCGGATGCTGATCTTCGGCCAGCGGCACCTGCGCGCCATCCTGGCCGAGTACGAGGCCCACCACAACGGACGCCGACCCCACCGCAGCCGCCAGCTGCACCCGCCGCAACCCGACCACCCTCCTGCCGACCTCTCCCAAGACCGGATCAAGCGCCGGCCCGTCCTCGATGATCATCCGCCGGTAGCTTCGGGTCCCTCCCGGATGCCCGCGTTCAGCGAGGTCTTCTTCATCTACTACAACAACGAGCACCGCCATTCAGGCATCGGCCTGCACACGCCGCCCGCTTCCGTCCACGACGGCACCCGTCACCCGGATCCAGGCCCGCCGCGCCCGCGCTCTTCAGCAGGCCTACGCGGCCAGCCCCAGCCGTTTCCGCCGCCCGCTGCACCACCGCCCCGCCTACCGCAGAGTGCCCGGCGAGCTGATCCCCTCGGCCCTGCACACAGTCGAGCAGTACGCGAACAACCCGGTCGAAGCAGACCACGGACGGCTCAAAGCCCGGCTCCGGCCGATGCGCGGACTGAAGAGTTACCGATCAGCGCGGATCCTCGCCGCCGGTCACGCCTTCGTCCAGAACCTGCGCCGCGGCCACTACGACATCGTCACTGACGTCTCCGGGCACCACAGGCTACAGAAGGCCTTCGACGACCTCGCAATCACCATCTGACCAGCGGAGTACCCGAGCGATCATGCTCTGACTCTCTGCGGCAAGGCTCAACGCAACAGGTGCCCTTTCAGCATCGCGTATCCGGTGGCAGGGCTGGCGGGAGTGGCCCCCGTCAGGCCAGGGCGAGGACGATGGCGTGCAGGGCCAGGCCTACGGCCGCCCCCACCACCGTGCCGTTGACGCGGATGTACTGCAGATCGCGCCCGAGGAGCAGTTCCAGCTGGCTTGACGTCTCGGCGGCGTCCCACCGCTCGATAGTCGCTGTGACAAGCCCGGCGAGCTCGTCCTGGAACCGATCGGTGAGTGCCTTGGATCCTGACTCGAGCGCACGCTCAAGGCCTTCCTGGAGGCGGGCGTCCGACCCTAGGCGCCGGCCGGCCGCCACCAGGGCAGCGGCCAGCCGGCGGCGCAGCTCAGACTCCGGGTCAGCAGCCTGGACCCGCAGCGCTTCCTTGGCTTGCTGCCAGAGCGACGAGGACCAGTCCCGCAGGCCGGCGCTACCCAGGACATCGCGCTTGAGGCGCTCCCCGCGCTCACGCAACTCCGGGGATGTCTCCAGGCGGCCGGGAAGCCCGGCGATCCACTCCTCGAACTGATGCCGGGCCTCGTCGTCGGGATTGGCGGCCATCGCTACCAGCCGCTCGCGCAGGCGGGCGTACAGGCGGTCGAACACCCGCCGGTAAACCGCTTCGGGCAGCCAGCGGGGCGCCTCGGCCGCGAACAGCTCGCGAAGCTCCGGCTGGTGGCCAGCGAGATAGCGGTCAGCAGCGGAGACGATGGCGTTGAAGAACTCGGCGTGGTGGCCTTCCGCGATGATGGCCCGCAGGACCCGGCCAGCCAGCGGCGCTACCTCGACCGCATCGACCGCCCGGGCCAGCTCGGCGGTGAGCACGCGCTGGACATCCTCATCGCGGAGAGTCTCGGCCACCGTGACGACCAGATCCGCGGCGCGGCCGGCGAAGCGGGCGGCGTTGGCCTCGTCGGCCACCCAGGCGGCCAGGCGGGGAACGAGCCGAGCGGAGCGGATCCGCTCGGCAAGAACGTCGGCGTTGAGGAAATTCTCCTGCACGAACTGGCCGAGGGTGGCGGCGAACTGGTCCTTGCGCTCGACGATCAGCGCGGTGTGCGGTATCGGCAGGCCCAGGGGATGACGGAAGAGGGCGGTCACCGCGAACCAGTCGGCAACGCCGCCGACCATGGACGCCTCGGCGCCAGCCTGCACGTATCCAAGAAGGATCCCGTGGGCGCCGGCCACGGTCACGGCCACAAACAGAACCGTTGCCCCCACGAGGAGGGCAGTAGCCCGCCGGCGCGCGGCGGCGAGGCCGCGGGCCCGCTGGGCCGCCGACTCATGCCCGGGCGCGGCGACCGGCGAAGCGGGCATCGGTGCGGCAGGTTCCATCGGGCAGCCCCCGGTCAGTCCGCGGTACAGGGCGGAAAACGGCAATCAGACCCGTCAACGATATTGACCGGACTTCCGCCGCAGGTCAAATAACCAATGGTGGCCGTCATGCTGGGAGGGCTGTCTGGGGACCTCTCCAACATTGACGACAAACTCGTTCCGGACCGCCGGAAGCACGGTCACAGTGAGCGAAATCGGGGTGCCCATCTGGTCGAAGCCGGTCCGGAGAATTTCAGCCAGCGGTACACTTCCGTCGCTTGGCAGGTTGAAAAACATCGCCTCGTGCTGATCTGGCGGACGGACCGCGATGTTATCGCGATAGCCAGCATGCCTGAGCCCGAGATTATTTTGCAGATATTCGACTGCGCCTTCGTCGATATTCTTATCCCCTATAAGCTGGTAACCGCCGTGTGTGACCAGGTCCATCGAGTAAAAACCGTTTGCAATGACCAGAGCGTACCGTCGATGTAACGTTCCTGATGCCGGCTGACCACCTCCCCGCCCGCCGCCAGCGACAACTCCCTCACGAACGGATCGGTCTTGACGGTAAATGGTCCGTGGCCAGGGACGTAATACGTCCGCCGGGGGGGTGTCCCCATGTTCTTGTCAAGTCTCATCGAGCGGGAAGTTGCTCGATCAGTGCGTCGAAGGTGTCGGTGCCGGTTCGCTGGCTGCGGTGGCCGTAGGCGGTGAGGTCATGGGTGCCGGTGGGTGGCAGTTCCCAGCGGACTCGGTCCGGGTCGAGCTGGCTGATGGCGTGGTACCAGTCGCGGAGCGGGCTGGCCAGCTGGCTGTGGAGGTCGAAGTTCCGGCGGCGGCGAGTTGTGTCGGCATGACGGCGCGCTGCGAGTGCGGCCGGGTCCGGGATGCTGATGAGGATCATGTCGGCGATGCCGAGCCGCTGGTCAGCGAAGAGCCGGCGGCTGGCGGCCATCTCGGCGCGCCACTGGCTGGTGGTGGCGTTGCCGGCCTGCCAGAGGGACCATATGTAGTGCAGCTTGAACGGGTCGGTGTCGCAGACCGTAATCCCGTGCCGTTGTTCTGCCTGGCAGGCCGCGGCCCACCGGGCAGCGTTGATCTGTGCCCAGTGCGCTGCTGCTGCGGCCGGGTCGAGGTTGCGGTCGGGGGCTGGCCCTGGCCTGGCCTCGCCGATCACGGTGGCGTCGTGGCAGTGCGCGGCGATCCAGGTGGTCTTGCCGGCTGCGCTGGGGCCCTCAACAACGATGATCACGCCGCATCGCGGATGGCTGTGCTGCGGCAGTCAGGCGTGTACGGCTGGCGGGTGCGGAGCATGGCCAGGATGACGTCGCAGCGGCGGCGGGCCAGGCAGATGAGGGCGGCGTTGTGGCGTTTGCCCTCGGCGCGCTTGCGGTCGTAGAACGCTTTGGACGCCGGGTCGCGCAGGGAGGCGAATGCGGCGAGGAACATGGCGTTCTTCAGCCGGTGGTTGCCCCTTCGGCTCTGGGACTCGCCGTTGATGGACTTGCCGGACTGGCGGGTCACCGGGGCCAGGCCCGCATAGGAGGCCAGGCGGCCGCCGTCAGCGAAGCGGGTGCCGTCGCCGATCTCGGCCAGGATCCGGGATCCGGTCCGCGGCCCGATCCCGGGCAGGGTCGAGAGCAGCTCACCGAAAGGGTGCGTGAGGAACACCTCCTCCATCTCGGCGGCCAGCGCATCGCGGCGGGCGAGGATCCGGTCCAGCTCGCTGGCGAGCTCGGCGATCACCCACCCGGTCGCCTCCTCGGCCGGGACGGTCACCGACTGGGCGTCAAGGGCAGCCATCACGGTGCCGGTGACCTTGACGGCCAGGCGGGGTGAGCGGGCCTTGATGACCTTGGTGATCCGGGCGCGGCCCGCGTTCCGCAAGGCAGTCAGGGTCGGGTAGCGGGCCAGCAGGTCTCGCACCCCGGCCTGGGCCAGGCGCGAGCCCAGCGCCCGTTCCAGCGCCGCGTGCAGGTCGAGGGCCTCGATGAGGTCGGCGAGGTCATCGGCGTAGGTGTCCAGGTCGTTGCCATTCCAGGGCTGGCCGGACCGGCCGCCGCCGCGGCGGTCGTGGGCGATCGCGCGGTAGCCGCTGGATGCGACCAGGAACAACTGGTCGTCCCAGGCGTCGGCGGTGAGCGGCCAGCCGTGGCTGAACACGACCGGCTGGCCGGTGCCCCAGTCCTTGTAGACGATCTCGGTGCCGTCTCTGGCAGTGATAGTTCCCATTGGATTTCTCCTTCTGTGGTGGTGGCGCTGGGGATCTCGGCTGGTTCCCGGCTGGCGGCAAGCTGTCGCATGGCGGTCGTGATCCTTATGCCGAGGCGGGCTGCCGCGGACATGGCAAATGGTGGTGATGCCGTCTTATGCTGTGCGGACCGTCAGGCGGCGGGCTGCAGGGCGTGGTTACGGCCCAGTCCAGTGCGTAGTCGGCGACTTCTTCGCAGCCCGCCTCGGCAAAGTTTCAAGCTTTCAGCAATATGTGGATACCGCGCAACTTCAGGACGTGGTGGGCACACGTTAATCGCGTCCGTCAAGGGCATCCCTCCGCCTCATGCTGGGCGCGGTGCGGTCCAGTTCTACTCGTCGGCGATCCAGCTGCCATGGAAGCCGAGCGGGATCCGGGCGGGCAGGTGGACCCGGGCCACGGGTTCGGCGCTGAAGTCCTGTGCGGCGAGGATGACGAGGTCGGTGGCCCCGCGGTCGGGGTTGTGTACGAAGGCCAGAACGTAGCCGTCGTCTTCGGCCGCGTCCGGTGAGGCCGGGGTGAACACCGCCTCACCGGCGGTGGCGTCCCGGCCGAAGTCGTGCAGTTCCGCAGTGTTCTGGGCCAGGTCATGCTTGAGCAGGGCGTTGGTGAATGCCTCGTCGGCGAAGTTCCCGGTCAGCGGGGAGATAGCCTGGCCGACGTCACCGATCATGGCGCTGTACCCGTAGCGGTGCGGCCGGGAGACGACCCGGTCGTCGACCCGCGGGAATTCCTGGGTGCGGCCGTTCAGGGTCTGCTGCTTCACCTGGCCGGCGGCGTGGTCGATGATCCAGCGGTCCAGGGTCGCCGGGCCGTGACTGTCCCAGAGCGTGGCCACGTCGAACGGGTCCGGGTACTGGCACAGATCGACCACGACCCGCGCGCCGTCGTCGTAGGCGTTGAGGGTGTGGAACACCCAGCACGGGTTGATCTCCTGCCAGCGGACATCCGCCGAGCCGTCCCGCGGGAGCAGGCCGACACGGGCCTGATGGGCCGGATTCCACATGTAGGGCAGCTCCCGCCCGGCGGAGACCGCGTCCAGGCTGAACGTGACGGGCAGATCGAAGAAGACGACGTATTTCTCGGTGAGCGCGAAATCGTGCATCATCGGCCCGTCAGGAACGGCGATATCGGTGGTGCGGCTGACCTGGCCAGCCGCGTTCACCACCACATGCTGAACGTGATCCCAGGCCCAGAAGTACGCGATCGCGTGCAGTTCGCCGGTCCGCGCGTCCAGCTTGGTGTGCGCGGCGAACCCGCCGGGCAGCGTCCCGCCGAAGTCGCACGGGCCCCGGGTCTCCAGCTCATCGGAGAGCTCATACGGCAGCGGCCCGGCCTCCACGGTGGCGAGGATGCGGCCAGCGTGCCTGATGATGTGCGTGTTCGCGGCGAAGTCCATTCCCTCGTGGACTGGCCCGGCGGGCCATTCCTCGCCGAGCGTCGCGGCGACAGCCTTGGAGCGAACCCAGCGGTTGCGGTACCACTCGGCCTTTCCGTCGCGCAGCCGCACGCCATGCAGCATGCCCGCGCCCAGGAACCAGTGATAGTTGGGGTCGTCCAGGCCGAGCGGGTTGGGGCCGTTCCGCAGGTAACGCCCGTTGAGCTCAGCGGGCACACGGCCGGTGACCGGCAGGTCAAAGGCGGTGATCTCCTTGGTCACGGGGGCGAACGGTCCTTGCAGGAAGCGATTGTCTGCAGGCATTGGACTATCCCTTCGGGTGAGCAGACGCCGGGGGGGCCCGGATCCGGTGTGGTGCGGAGTCGGTGTGCGACGCCCCGCTGCTATAGAGCCTGCGGGCCGTACCTGAAGCTCCGCCAGGTTCTGGTGAAGACCATCGCGATAATGCCCATCATCAGCATCCACAGGGTGCCCGGATAGCTGGCCAGGCGCTCCGCGCCGCCCACCCCCAGTCCCAGGTACAAGGACGAGCCGGCGTACTGGCCGGCGGTGGACAGGAAACTGGCGGCCAGCCCCACTACCGCCGCCACGATGCCAGTGGTGGCCAGCACCCGGCTGCTCCGGCGGATCGCCAGGCTGAGCAGGAGGATGGCGATGCTTTCCAGCGGGACGTTCAGCGCCCCGATCAGGTGCAGGCCGATGCGGGTGTTTTCCGGGACGAGGCCCACGACGATTTTCCCGAGCCCGGAGAGGACCCACAGGATCAGCGCCCACCGGGCCAGCCGGCCGGCGGGCCAGATCGGCTGCAGCAACAGGGCGCCAGCGATGGTCAGGACGCCGAAGATGATGAACGAGGCGTTCATGACGGCATGCGACGGCGAGCACACGTAGTAGGGGGTGCCGTGCGGCACATGGAACATCCCGCAGGCGGTGTTACCCAGATCGCTGATGTAGTTGTTCTTCAGGCTGTAGGGCCTGGTCCACGCGCCCGCCGCCACGACCTGTGCCGCCGCGTACTGGACTACACCGACGGCCCAGCATGCCCCGCCTGCCACGGCCGTGGCCCGGCCCGCGCCGGGGACATTCTCTGTGCCCAGGGCAGGGCTATGGATTGCAGCCATTTCACTGTCCTTCTCTGTCATGCTTTCGGCCTTCTCTGTGATGCTTCGGGAGTCACGGGTGCCGGACGGGAGCGTGCGCCGCCAGGTCTTCCCGGGTGATCGGGGTGCCGCCAACAGCCTCATAGGCCTCTTTTGAGCGGCCGAGGGCAGCCATCAGGGTGGGTGGCCCGAAGAATGGCTGGCCGCCGATGTGCCAGCTGTCGCGTTTGAGTTCCTCGATGAGGACCCAGACCACTTCGCGGAAGGCCTCGGAACCCTCGAAGGCCACCATCACGTCGGTGATCTTGGCGGCGAGGTCGTGCTTCTGCTTCTCGGTGAAGAGTCCCTCGGCGACTTTGATGATGACCAACGGCATGACGCGCTCCTCCGCAGGCGTGTGAACCCCTGAGGCCCCGGGGGTGCAGGCGGATGGCCCACTCCACAACCATCCGCCTCTGACGAGGGCGTTCGCGTCTACGGGATCCTTAGCCGGCCCCCTGGTTTCCGCAGCGAAGTCCCATGGGCTGTTCATGAAGGCGGGCCAGTTCTACTGTGATCAGGAAGCCGCCAAGAGGGGGTGGTGATGCTCCGCGGCCGTGGCCAGCAATGCATGGTCCTCGATGGGCTGCTCGCGGACGTCCGGGCGGGGCGCAGCAGGGCGCTGGTGGTGTCCGGCGAGGCCGGTATCGGCAAGACCGCGCTGCTGAGTTACGCCGCCGGCACCGCACAGGACTTCCAGGTGGCACGCGCTGAGGGCGTCGAGTCGGAGATGGAGCTGCCCTTCGCGGCGCTGCACCAGCTCTGCGGCCGGATGCTGGATCGCGGCATCAGGCTGCCCGGACCGCAGCGTGATGCTCTCGGCGTCGCCTTCGGGCTGCGTTCAGGCAGCGCACCGGACCGCTTCCTCGTGGGTCTGGCGGCTCTGACCCTGTTGTCCGAGGTGGCCGCGGACCAGCCGCTGCTGTGCCTGATCGATGATGCGCAATGGCTGGACCAGACCTCGGCCCAGGTCCTGGCCTTCGTGGCCCGCAGGCTGGAAGCCGAATCGGTCGCGATGATCACCAGCATCCGTGGCCCGGGCGCGATGCCCGTCGCGCGCCTGCCTGAGCTGATCCTCGAGGGCCTGCCCGACGCTGACGCCCGGGCCCTGCTGGCCTCGGTGATTCCCGGCCGGATCGATGAGCGAGTGCGCGACCGGATTGTCGCGGAGGCCGGCGGCAACCCGCTGGCGCTGCTCGAATTGCCCCGCGGGATCACGGCCGCGGAAATGGCGGGCGGCTTCGGCGTGGCAGGCGAGCTGACGGTGACCGGCAGGATCGAGCAGAGTTTCCAGCGGCGGATCGCGCCGCTTCCGGAGATGACCCAGAGCCTCCTACTCCTCGCCGCAGCCGAGCCAGTAGGCGACCCTGCCCTGCTGTGGCGCGCGGCCAGGAGCCTCGGCATCAGCGCGGACGCCGCCGGACCGGCCGAGTCAGCCGGGCTGTTCACCGCGGGAGCCCGGGTCACCTTCCGCCACCCGCTGGTCCGTTCCGCCGTCTACCAGGCCGCGCCGGCGACCCACCGCCGGCGGGCCCACCACGCCATCGCCGAGGCCACCGATCCGGGCACCGATCCCGACCGGCGGGCCTGGCACCGGGCCCAGGCCGCGCTGGAGCCCGATGAGGGCATCGCTGCCGAGCTGGAGCGCTCGGCGAGCCGCGCGCACGCCCGCGGGGGCCTGGCCGCAGCCGCCGCCTTCCTCGAACGCGCCGCCGCACTGACGCCAGCGCCGCGGACGCAGGCCACCCGCGCGCTCGCCGCAGCGCAGGCCAAGTACGAGGCAGGGATGCCAGACGCGGCCGTCAGCCTGCTGGCCATCGCCGGGACAGGACCGCTCAGCGAACTGGACCGCGCCCGGCTGGAACGGCTGGACGCGCAGATCGCCTTCACCCGGCTGCGGGGCCGCGACGCTCCCCCGCTGCTGCTCCAGGCGGCCCGGCGGCTCAGCCCGCTCGACCCCGCCCTGGCCCGCGAGACCTACCTGGAAGCGCTGTGGGCGGCGATCCGCACCGGCCGGTCCGGCGGCGGCCACAGCCCACGTCACGTGGCCCAGGCCGCCCGGACCGCGCCAGCGCCAGCCAGCCCACCGCGGGCCGTGGACCTCCTCCTCGACGGCCTGGCGGCCCGGTCCGCAGAGGGCTACTCGGCCGGCGTACCCGCACTCCAGCGTGCACTGGGCGCCCTCAACGACGGCCAGCGCAGTACCGGGGGTGAGGACACACGCTGGCTGTGGCTGGGCTGCCACACGGCCATGGACCTGTGGGACGACGAGGCCTGCCGCACGCTGGCCGCCCGGCATGTTCAGCAGGCCCGCGAAGCCGGGGCGCTCACCATGCTCCCGTTCGCCCTCAACTACGTCGCGGCCCACCACATCTTCGCGGGCGAGTTCACCGCCGCTGCGGCCCTGCTCGAGGAGGCGGACGCGATCACGGCGGCCACCGGCAACGCGCGGATAGCCGACTTCTCCCTGCTGCTCGCTGGCTGGCGCGGCCACGACACGGGCCAGTTCAAAACCGCGGTCCAGGACGCAGCCGCCCGGGGCGAGGGCCTGGCCATGGCTAGCGCCGAATTCGCGACCGCCGTGCTCCGCAACGGGCTGGGCCACTACCCGGCCGCTCTCGCCGCCGCGCAGCAGGCCGGTGAGCATGACGAGCTCGGCTTCGGTGTCTGGGTCCTGCCCGAGCTGATCGAGGCCGCGGTGCGCTGCGGGGACAGTGAGATCGCGGCGGCCGCCCTCGGCCAGCTCTCGGAGCGGACCAGCCTGAGCGGGAGCCAGTGGGCACGGGGCATCGAAGCCCGCTCCCGCGCTCTCCTCGCCGGCGGCCAGGACGCCGAGGACTTCTACCAGGAGGCGATCGGGCAGCTCGGCCGCAGCAGGATGACTGTGCACCTCGCCCGAGCTCACCTGATCTACGGAGAATGGCTGCGCCGCGAGAACCGGCGCGTCCACGCCCGCGGGCAACTGCGCACCGCGCATCAGGTGCTCGCGTCCATGGGGGCCGACGGCTTCGCCGAACGAGCCGCGCGGGAGCTGCGCGCCACCGGCGAACGCGTCCGCAACCGGACCACCGATCCCCCCGCCCAGCTCACCGCCCGGGAGACTCAGATCGGCCGGCTGGCGGGCGACGGCCTGTCCAACCGCCAGATCGCTGCCCAGCTGTTCATCAGCCCGCACACTGTCGAATACCATTTGCACAAAATTTTCGCGAAACTCACGATCGCTTCCCGCAATCAGCTGCCCAGTGCCCTGGCTAATGGCCTGAGCGGGGCTCCTTCACGCCCGGTAACGTCAGCGACCAGTGATCAGGCGCCAGCTTGAAGCTGGCGATCGGTGGCGCTGGAATAGGCGAATTAGATACCGCTTGAGCTACTCAGGCCGGGGGTCTTCTGTGCCCGGGAGGACGGCAACGCCCCAGCGGCGGCGGACGATGTCCCGGTGCCAGCGCACGATCATGTCCGGGGTAACTAGCAGCCGCAGCCCCTAGCGGCGTGCTTTCGGTATCACGCCGAGCAGGGTTGCAAGCAGAGCCCGGTCCGCCCAGTTCAGCTTCGGCCGGCCCGGCTGCCGCCGCTGCAGGACGGCAAGCTGATGGCGCAGCATCAGGATCTCCGCTGTCTTCCACGCCTCCTCACGCCGCGACAGCCGCAGCCTCGCGGCGGCCCGCGTGACCAGGAGAAACACGAACCGGGGGCACATGAGCGATGATCATCACGGCAGAAGGACCGAAGAAGCAACCCTGCTGACCAGAGCCGCGGACGAGATTCTCGGCACGCACAGGTTCAGTCTGTAGCGATATTTGCTGGTAATCGTCGCCGTACTGTCGTGGTTGATGTCACCACGCCAATCAGGAAAGTCATCTGAATAAGCCGGCGGGTAATCACGTTCAGGCGGCCCCGGCCAAAGCGTGTTGCAGCACGCGGCCGGGGCCTTTGCATGGCAACGGAACCTCGGAGGTAACAAGCCATGACGCTTGTCAGTATTGCAGCTGGCGGGGTGGCCAAGTCC
>Ga0187855_10003722_pt1 | contig 11142 bp, 12 predicted proteins | sample June2016WEW_8_10_2_FD_132969 | JGI IMG/M metagenome (GOLD analysis project Ga0187855, IMG submission 132969) | Peatland microbial communities from SPRUCE experiment site at the Marcell Experimental Forest, Minnesota, USA - June2016WEW_8_10 | ecosystem: Environmental > Terrestrial > Soil >...
GCAGCGTTTCGGACGTAATGCGATTCTTCGAGTAATCCAGGTAAATTCCCAGCGCTTCGGCGTTCAACCGGTCGCCGCGCTCCGGGTCGCCGGAAAACAACTCCCGAAGATGCGATCCGCGGATTTTCTGGTGATGAGCCTGGAGGGCTTTCCACGCCGTGCGTTCGGTGGCCGGCTTTACCTCGGGTGTTTGTTCGCGTGATGGCATACCTGTTCCTAAGCATTGAGAGCAGGCGCGGCGAGCGCGGCACTCTTGGACGCAATCACGGCCATCAGGTCATTCCAAGACGCGACGAAGGATTTCGCGCCTTCGTCCTGGAGTTGCGTCGCCAGGGCGTCGACGTCGATGCCCGCGGCGGCGAAACGTGCCAAAACTTCCTCACAGCCACCGCCAACTACCGGCAACTCGCCTGTTTGGGTCCGGTCCGCCAGAGCTTTCAAGGTTGCCTCGGGCATCGTATTGACGGTGAACGGGGCGGCTAGCGCGTCGACGTAGAGGGTTGGCGAAGCTTTGGGGTCCTTGGCGCCTGTGCTCGCCCACAACAAGCGTTGAGGGCGGGCTCCGAAGTTGTAGGCGCGCCGCCACCGTTCGGAGCCAGTAATATCGCGCGATGCCTTATAAGCTCGCTGGGCTATCGCAATACCAAGCTGGTTGCGAAGCTGTTCGGGCACTTTGTTAGCCACGGCGGCGTCCCAGCGGCTGACGAACAGCGACGCCACGGAGGCGACCTGGGGGTTTAGCCCAGCTTGGATGCGCCGCTCGATGCCGCGCATGAAGGCATCCGCCGCCGCAAGATACTGCTCGCGTGAAAACAGGAGAGTCACGTTTACGGGAACGCCGGCTGCGATCGCCTTCTCGATCGCGGGCAGACCCTCCTTGGTGCCGGGAATTTTGATGAACACGTTGGGCCGGGCGGCTCGCGCAAACAGATCTTGAGCCGCACGCAGAGTACGGTCGCTGTCGTGGGCCAGGAGGGGCGATACCTCCAACGACACCCATCCGTCGACCCCGCTGGTTCGTTCGTAAATCGGCCGGAACAAATCGGCCGCGCGGGTGAGATCTTCCAGCGCGAGGTCGAAGAAAAGCTCCTCGCCCGACAAGCCTTGCTTGACTTTCTTCGAGATTGCCGAGTCATAAGCCTGGCTGTTCTTGATTGCGTGGTCAAAGATCGTGGGGTTGGAGGTAAGTCCCGTAACCGAAAGCTCGTCGATGTATCGTCCAAGCGTACCGGTATCCAGGAGGTCGCGCGTGATGTTGTCGAGCCACAAACTCTGGCCCTTATCGTGAAGGAATTGCGTCGCTTTAATCATTTTCTTCCTTTCGAGCCATTCTGTTGGGTGACGCGCAATCCGCCCCGCAACGATCAGCGGTGGCCTTTGCTTCCAAGAATACCAAAGCCCACAGGTCCGCTGGCGAACACGCCGTCCGCTCTGGGAAATATCCGCATACCGGATAGCCCAGCACCTTCCGCGAACGGTTCAGACGGTGCGTCTGATCGTCCTTGCACCGTCCCGTAGTTCGCCCCGGCACCACCCAGTTGACTGTACGGTAACACGTCCCGCGAAACCGCCCGCGTCCACAACAGCTTCCAGAAAATAGATCGGGTGGCCGTAGATGCGCTCTCAGTCCTGCGATAGCACGCGGGCCATGGCAGACGACGGCCTTGTGACCACATATCGTCCAGCCAAACCGTCCAAACGCGCCACGTTCGCAGGACCGGCGAAGCATCGCCCCAGCACGTAACGGATCGCAGAAACGATGCACCAGTGTTAGCGTTCTGCGCCGGGGTCGCCAGTAGGCGGCGGGGCGCGATCCACCGCAACCGGGGGGCCCAGCAACTCCGTGAGGACCGGTTTCAGTGCATCTGCCCAGACTTGATACGCCTTCACGGTCGGATGGAGCCTGTCTTTTGAGTCCATCATCCCGTCGAACAGCCTTCCATCGCCGTCGGCGAGTTTGTCATTGATGTTCAGATACCGGACCTTCTGGCCATCGGCGAACCTGGACAGATTGACGTTGATCCTGTCGATGACGGGCATTAAAGCGATATTGTCGTTTCTCGGGAAGAGGCCCATTAAAATGATCGTCGCCGCGGGCGCCTTCATTTGGATCACGCGCACAATCGCCTGAAGACCTCGCGTGACATCGTCCACTCTCGCGTCGGCATCCCCTCGGGCCGATCGATTGCCGACGTTGTTTGTGCCAGCGAGCAAAACGACGACTTTGGGGTTGACTGCGTCTAACTCGCCGTTCTGCAAACGCCACAGGATGTTCTGCGTTTGATCGGCTCCCCATCCGAAATCAGCCGCGTTCCAGCCAAAGAAATTCTGTTTCCAATTAGCGAGCAGGCCGGGGTAATCGATAGCGCCCCAGCGTCGTGTGATCGAGTCACCTTCGAAGTAGACCTCGATCACGCCCTGCTTCGCCTTCGCCAGGAGCTCGGAATGAGCCACCAGGGAGTTTGGGTTGGTTCGAAAGACCGGCTGATCGGCCGGAAGTTCCCAGGACGGCGCTTGATAGTTGAGGAACTTGTCCGCCCAGGGAATGAAGTACTTCCAGTTCGGGGCATCGGTGTGGCCGCCGCTATGCTGGCGCCACACGAGTTGGCCATCGAGAAGTCCGGTATCGACAGGCGGCATCCTCGCGGTGTGATAGTCGTCCGTAACTCCCAAATCCTTGGCGCCCAATAGCCGGAAGACAGGACCGGCAGCCACGGTTGCCATGAAGCTGCCCTGCTGGTCCAGCCACTTTGCGTCCCCGTTCTCGGGGATTCCATAGCTGATGAAAGTCAGACGCGGTGCGCACAGCGCAATCAATTCGTTCGAGTCGACTGGCAAGTCGCCGGCATTCCTGCTTCCGAAGGAAGCCTCAGCCGCACCGTACTTCAGGAAGTTGCCCGCCATCCAGTGGTACTCGCCGGACCCCGTGAGATTCTCCACCTCCTCTCCGAAATTGCGTCTGTGCGGTTTGGCGCCTCCCTCCCCGGAGGAACCCACCAGCACGACCGCAAAGCGAGTGTCGAACGCCATAGTCACCAGCGCGGCCTTCCCAAAACGAGAGACACCTTCGATGCCGACGCGCTGCGCGTCGACGAGTTTGTCAGTCTCCAGATAGTCGAGACCACGAGAAGCACCCCACGCCCACGCCCGCAGCGCACCCCAGTCCTCCGGCTTGCGGGGCTGGCCCTGGTTGGCAAGGCCGATGACTCCCCTGGTAAGCCCTGCGCCATTGTCCGGTTGAATCGTACTCGGGTCGATGAGCGCGTAGCCCCATCCTCCAGCTATCAGTTGTTCCGTCGAAGCCGGATCAGTCCCCATCATCGCCTTCAGTTCGGGACGGCTGGCTGCCATTTCCGCCATCCGCCTGAGAAATGCCGCGCTGCCGAACATCATCATCACGGGTACGGGACCATGCGCATTAGCCGGCGTCACCAACGTGATCTCAATATCGACGTTGATCGAAGGGCACGACGAGTTGTCCGCGTGTCCGACGAGTTGCTCTTTAATGACGGGAAAGATTCCTGCCTTCGAATCCGTTGTACTCGTCACGGCCCAGGTCACTTTCGGCGTATTGGGCGGGACGCGGCCGAGCACCTCGCGCTCGAAGTCTTCGACGATTTCCCGGCGTCGCTGATGCCACCACTGTGCCGCCGACGCGACCCTTTGTCCGCTTTTCAAGGTGAGCGCATCGGGCAGATCCGGAAACGGATTAGCCTTCGACTCATCGTAGTTGGCGTGGTCCGGGGCCTTCTCATTCCCGCTCGGTCCTGGGCGGAGCGCCTGGATGCCCAGTTGATCCATCATGTTCCGATGATCTTGTTCCGCCGTCCAATTCATCGGCGGCGCGCAGCCGTTCGCAGTGGGCGCGCCTGCAGACGGGCTGTGACTTTGCTGTCCCGTGGCCATCTGAGAAGCGAGGACCGCTAAAGCGCCCAATGCAGCGACCCTCGATGTTGCGTGTTTCGAGCGCGAGGCAAAAATCATGTTTGACTCTCGAATAAAATGTTAGCGGACAACGATCGGGGACGCCAGTTCCCGGCCATAGCCGACTCCTTGTGCAAGCATTCCAAGTCCACCCAGTCACCCGGCGACGGCGTATGGATGCACCTCGGTAGGTAAAACTGCGCGCGGCCAAGCCTTTTGGAGCGGCCCGACGGGGGAGCTGGCGACTCATTTGTCCAGGCGTTCAGTTCGGGGAATCAGTTGAAGCTACCAGGCCCCAGAATCGGTGGCCGGGCCGAGCCTCAATTCGGCGCCGTGTTCGCAGGTACTGCTCCGTTTCCTCCGCATTCGGTCCTACCGGGATCTCGCGCGGGTTCACGACGCCGACACCATGAGTGGGCAGAAACCCGCTTTGACCGAGGATCTGCATGCACGTGTCCTAGTCCAGTGCCAGTCCCCAACCGGCATTGCTCACGACCAGCCGATCACGCGGCTTCCCGTCCGCAGGTCCGAACCGATCCTCCAGCCGGCGCGGTCGCCTCGCGATGGCCTTCACCACCGCCTCTTCTTGAACGGCTTCGGTGCTGCGAGGATTTTGAACTTGATGCCGGTATCAACCCCCTGGGCCTCCGGCGATACGGAGATGATCCTTAATACGAGCGGCTCTTCGTTGGCCGGCAGCAGGTGGTCCTCGAGCCGTTCCAAGCGCCGCGCGAGGTTCCTGCGGACCATCGCCGGGCCCTCCCGTTTGCGCCGGCCGTGCTCGGCACTGATATCCCTGCCTCCTCGCTTTGCGAAGCGAGCGCCATTGCTCACGCGAGGCCCGCATCGCCTCGGCGAGCGACATTCCGGATCTAATGGCAACTGCCGGAACGTCATCCGGCACCGAGGCGATATAATCGCTCGTGGCCAGCCCGCCAAAACGGAATTTCCGCCTCCAGGAGGACAATGTGCCGCATATCATCAGCCGTAGAGAGTTCGGTGGCCTAACAGCCGTTCTTGGGGCTCAGGTCGGTCGTCTACTAGGCGACACCAATCGCGTGGACAAACTCGATGACACGTTGCGCTCTGGAATCGCGCAAAGAAAAATTCCCGCTGTCGTGGGTATGGCGGCTAGCGAGCGCAGCATCCTTTATTCGGGCGCGTTCGGCACACGGGATTCATCGGGCGTGCCGGTCAACGCCGATTCGATCTTCGCTATCGCATCGATGACCAAAGCCATAACTACCGTCGCCGCTCTGCAACTGGTGGAGCAGGGCAAGGTGAAGCTTGATGAGCCGGTTTCACAATACCTGCCGCAACTCCATACATTGGAAGTTCTCGAAGGCTTCGATTCGGAAACCGGCAAAGCGAAGCTGCGTCCCGCCAGAACTCCAGTGACACTGAAGCATCTGCTCACGCATACGTCGGGAATCTGTTACGACATCTGGGACCGGGACATGTTTCAGTACACGTCGAAAACGAAAGGTGAGGTTCCGGCCGTGCCGCCGTTAATGTTCGAACCTGGCATGCGCTGGCAATACGGCATGGGAGTCGATTGGGCCGGGCGGCTAGTGGAAGTGGTGAGCGGCATGAACCTGGAAGAGTACTTTCAGGCCAAGATTCTGGGACCGCTCGATATGCGGGATACAAGCTACCTGATCCCGGCGTCGAAATTCGACCGGTTGGTAACTGGTTATTCGAGGCAGGCCGATGGATCGCTCCGGCAGAATCCGCGGGTCTTGCCACAGGTCCCCAAGGAATTCAACGGAGGCGGCGGATTGTATTCCACCACCGCCGATTATGTGCGGTTCATGCAGATGATTCTCCGAAAGGGGCGCGGACGAAACAACGACCGGATTCTTCGGCCGACTACGGTGGAGAGCATGGAGATCAACCAGATTGGTACCGCCACCGCGGGCAAGATGAAGAGCTACCGCCCGAATCTATCGAGCGATGTGGACATGCAGCCTGGAGCCACCGAGAAGTGGGGGCTCGGATTCTTGATCAATACCACCGCATACGACGGCGGCCGCTCGGATGGAAGCTTGGCGTGGGCAGGTCTCTTTAATACGTTTTATTGGATCGATCCAAAGCGTTCCATGTGCGCGGTGTTGATGATGCAGTTCTTGCCGTTCGTGGATAAAGAAGCGGTCGGGCTGCTGGGTGATTTCGAGCGCGCGGTGTACAGTACTTGACGGCTGAACGCCTGATGCGCGCCTTACGGAGAGCCGGGCGCGGCTGAATTGCTGGCGCCAGAGCAATCTCGATCCCGCGCATGATCTGGCGCGGATGCGGACGATCGAGAACCCGGAGACGATCCAGCCATTGAGCAACGTGAAACTGAGTTGGACATTAGGGGTGTCTCATTTTGTCTCATTTGCCCGAACCCGCGTCGCGGTTCGCATGATCTCAAAACGCAGGATCCAGTTCCGCCGGCCCTCACCCTCGACCGGTGCGAATTGCCAATGTCGGGCCGCTTCCAGCGCCAGCTTGCCAAAATAAGGCGAGCCACTACGCTCCAGCGTGGCCTCTGTCACATTCCCTGATGGATCCACAGCAACCCTGACGAACACGGTCGCTTTGCCGTGAACTGTATTCCGGGCTTTGGTGGGAATGTCGGGGAGCACGCGACGCATGATTCCATCCTGCGCAGCCGGCATGCTATGCGGTGGCTCCGCTTCGCGGTCCGGCGGGACAGGTGGGGCGGCCTTCGGCTCAACAGTCGGCCCGGTTGGCGAGGGTCCGGGTGGGGCAGAGGCGGGCGGCCGCACGCGCTCGGCGGCCGATGGCACGGGGGCAGCCGTCCGATGCACCACCAGGCCCCCAACAATCGCCGCGCCCACGACCACCAGAGTGACGGCTAGAACATAATACAGGGGCCTCGGCTTCCCGACCGCGGGTTTCGCGACCAGCGCTCTGGACGCCTGGAGGGTCGAGGCAGACTGTTCGGGCGAACGGAGCCATGCCCCGATCTTGCCGGCGGACCATCGAAGCTGCAGGTCAGGGTGTAGGCAGTTTTGCGCCATCTCCCGGAAGGGCAGGGGTAGCGTGTCAGTTGCAGGATCCTGGCCGCCTCGCGTGACGGTTGCCGCCTGTCGCGTCAAAGCGTGTACCAGCGTCACTCCCAGCGCCCGGATGTCCGCGGCGGGATCGCCGGCCGACACCTCCTCGCTGGAGATCTTCACGGTGTCTTCTACCGCGAGAATGTTCGAGGGCTTCAGCTTGCCGTGAATCAAGCCCTGCCCATGCAAGTACGCCAGTGCATCCGCGACTGGTTGAAGCATTTCGCGAGTTTCGTCCGTGGTGAGCGGCCGTTCGCGGAGAACGTCCCCGAGGTTCTCCTCCGCGTATTCCATGACGAGATAAGCCAGTGGCATGCCTGCCAGTGCCCAGGTTCCGGCCGCAAAGATCGGGAGCAGATGAGGATGGCGGAGCGTGCCGGTACGATTCCAACGCTCGACAAGCTCCCCGGCTTGCGGCTGGCCAGCGAGCACGAGTTTAATAGCGGCCCTGCCCGAGGCAAACCGGGTGAGGAAGACCGCGCTCCCTTCGCTGCCGCCGAGATACCGCTCAAGCGGGAATTCCCCGCCGACAAGTTCGCCTGTGCACGCTTTCCAATCGGGCATCCTCACCTACGCCAGTTCGGATCGTTATCGGCGCGAATCTCTTCGGGCATTTATCCGGAATTCCCATTTTGGATGCCCGACTTTCGGTTAGTATACCCCCTCTTGCAGGAGTTTTTCTGTCAGGGCCGGGTTACTTGATGCAATTCTGGCGGTACAGCGCGCGCAAAGGCTGCCCAGTCGTGGGTCTTGCAACACACGACCCGACCGTTGGACGCCGCCTCGGAACGAGGGCGCCGACCGAACTTCCGAAAAGAATTTCGCGGCACTCATGGCCGTCTTACTGCGCACGTCAAAAAAAAAGCTCCACCGCGCACCCTCGGGGCGGTGGAGCCTGAATGACGGGTTCGGTCTGCGGGTTTAGCGAACGCTGAGAGCGGAAACGATCACGGCGGTCATCGGTTGACCGTTACCCTCCGACGCGAGTTCACGCTCCAACTTCGCGGGGGCTACGTGGCCGCGCACCGCGCCGGTCTTGACCTCAGCCAGGAAGTATCGGTCGCCGATGCAGTGGAACAGAACGACGCTTTTGTTCTTGTCGCCCTTGTATTCACTCACGCCCGGGTTCGCTTGCATGGCGATCGTCTTGCCGGATGCGGCGTTGCGGATGACCAGAACATTGGAAGTCTGTGACAAGCGCGCCAGGGTGTACTCGCCGGCAGGCAGCGTGGTGTCCTGCGCCGTGAATTCGAACGGCATGTTGGCCGTCGCCTTTGTTTGCGCGCTCAGCAAAGTGCTTCCCAACACCGCCACCGCGCTCGCCGTCAGCAACATCGTTTTTAGCGTCCTCATTTTCGTGTCTCCTTTGTTTCTCCGCCGAGTGCTTTTTTCCGGTGGATTATGTTTTCTCTTGAAAGCAAGCTCGATGCCAAACGCACATCTCTCGGCCGGCTTTTCACAAGCCTCTGACAATCGAGCGGGTTAGGCGCCGAACACGGAAATCGGGGCGCGCGCATCCGGCTGCCGGAGGGAACCTCCAGGTGAATCCAGTAACCAAAAGGTGAACAAATAGAAGATTGATGAACCCCCGACTGTTGGTGCGCGCAGTGAGCACACCGGCAGCTTGCCCGAACCGCCGCTGAACGCGCCCTCCCCCGGCTCAAAACGGCCACAATGTTCTACCGCCTCCCGGCGCCGCATCGGGACGGTTGTCGCGAATCGGCACGCGCGTGACCGCGCATTATGGCGGCAGAATCCAGGCGCAGGAAGTGCTAAGCCAGGCCAGCTTCTACTCGGCGAACGATTCGGCACGAGTGCCGGCTGGGCACATACAGCCGCACGCACTTCGCGACCGCGCCGGACGGCGTGCGACGGCCGGCCCCCGCAGGAACGCCTTACGCATGCAGCCGGCCGCCTCTTGGGCGTGCCGCAGCGAAGCGCTCGCAGGATTCCCGCCGGCGTGGGTCGAGCGCATGGGCGGGTGAGATCTACACGCAAATCGTGTGGCGCGATACCAAAGAAGTAGGATGCGCAGTCGTGCGCCATAGGAGACAGTGCGCTGGCTGGTTGATGCTCGCTGCCCACAATGCTTGTGCGGGCGCGGGTGGTGTGGTCCGCACGGCCGGCAGCACGTTCGCAAGACTCGGCCGATACTCTACTGGCGCGCAGGCAATTCGTCCACCGCCCGAACTCGACCTACGGCGAGAAGCGCAATGGGCGACTCGCCGGCCGAATGAGAGTGGCAAGGGGAAATGCTGGATGTGCCAGAGGCAGGAGGGCGCGGGGTCTCGCAATGACGCTGCGGCGTGCAGCCGAATATGTTCACAGCTCGCAGACGAAGGTCAAGCTCTACTGGCGGCCGTGCCAGCGCCCGTCGTGGTCGGCGCGGTATTGAAGCGCAAAAAGAAAGCCCTGAAGTCCGAGGACGGCAAGGCCGGTCCCAGCGCTCGCCGATGCCAACGCGACTAAGGCAATCAACAACGTGGACATTGAGGGACCTCCCGGCCCGTGCTGTGCCGCGAAAATGCGCAACACCACTACCATCCTTAGGGTCTTACCAAACCTGCCTCTACCACAACGCTCTCGTAAGTTAATCGCGCACCCAAGCGTGGATGGTCAGCGGGCCGGCAGTGCAACAGAAGAGCGCACTTTCGCGCTCCCCACAAAAGGCCGTCTCGTTGCCATCGAGTCGCAGCCGGCGCAAGAAATCGACCCGCCGCGGAGCCGTGGTTTGCCTGGGCCATACTTACTGGCCGTGCGTCGGCGACTGCGCGCCAAGCGACGGTTCGCGCCACCAGTCTACTCGATGGCCGCATCGTGTCCGGCGCCTGCCGGCGCGCCGGTCCGGCGGTGCGCCAGGGCGCCCGGGACAAGCTGTCGTCGCCTCGCGATCGCGTCCCGAGCGCTGGTACGCACGAGGCGGCGCTCCTTGCGAGAATAGACCATAGAGCCCTGGTGGAGCTTTTATGATTGACACCGTGCTGAACCTGCTATTCCGCTGCGCCCACCGCCGCCTTACCCGCCCCGTGGCACCGATCACCAAGGCGGGCCAGCCGCACAGCCAGAGCTACGTCGTTTGCTTGGACTGCGGCAAACAGTTCGAGTACGACCTGAAGGAAATGCGCATCGGGAAAGCCGTCGGCCACTCGCATGAAGCCGGGGTTGTGCCACCGAATATGCCCAAGCCGCACAAAACGAAGATCAAGTACGCGCTCCTGGCGGCTGTGCCAGCGGCCGTCATGCTCGGCGCCGTATTGAAGGGCAAGAAGAAAGCCGTGAGGTCCGAGGACAGCAAGGCCGATCCGGACGCGTGCGACGAATCAGGTCGGCGTGAATCGTAAGTTACGCGGCCCCACTCGCCGACTCCCACGGCTGCGCCGGTTGCGGGTCGCTCCGAGAATCGAAGGATGGCGTTCGAGGCGCCTGGGGTTGACACGCAATTTTTGCAGGATCAGACTATATGCGTGCGCTGGATTCTGCGTATCCTGAGGACGATTCCGTTCACGCCTTGGTGGCTGTTCGCTCGCCGGCGACGAGACCGGCGTGAAATGGTGGAGCATCTTCGCCGCTATTACGCGAACGGGCGGTAGACGCTCCAGGTGATCCTTAAGACGCTCGATTGCACTGGCATGCGCATTTCAGAACTGCTCGGGCTGCGGTGGAAGCACGTGGAACTGGTGGACGGTTGGCTGCGGATCAAGGAACCGTACCACCGCGGAGACATTGACGTTCCCAAGACCGAGGGCTCCGTGCGAGAAGGCTTGTAACGAAGTTCCCGGAAGTCGGCGGCCAGCGATTAATTAAAGCGCAAAAGACAGCCGGCCATTCGAGGGCTGACACCGCGAGCGAGTACACCATCCTGCAACGCGGGCACCGGGAGAAAATAGTCCGAGAGGTCCAGACGTGGTGTGGCAAGGCGCAGCAGGCACCCGGCCCGAAGGTACCGGCCGCAGCCGCCGCGGGCGGGAAGTCATCGAAGTTTTTTGCACGAATCCACGGCGCGAAAACGTGATTGTCGTGCCCACGCGGGAGGCGCATAGGCGGCAATGTTTCAAAGTGAAAGGTGGTGGGCCCGTGGCGACTCGAACGCCAGACCTCTACCGTGTCAAGGTAGCGCTCTAACCAACTGAGCTACGGGCCCGTCTTGGCGGGAGAA
>Ga0187855_10003723_pt1 | contig 11142 bp, 8 predicted proteins | sample June2016WEW_8_10_2_FD_132969 | JGI IMG/M metagenome (GOLD analysis project Ga0187855, IMG submission 132969) | Peatland microbial communities from SPRUCE experiment site at the Marcell Experimental Forest, Minnesota, USA - June2016WEW_8_10 | ecosystem: Environmental > Terrestrial > Soil >...
CGTCACGGACTCGGGAGGGTTCGTCGGGCTCCCGCATTCGCAAAAGACCGATGGCTTCAATCTCGCGGTTGGATACAGCCACGCTTTCTCCAGCAGCAGTTTGATTGAAGCCAGGTTTGGTCGCGTCGTTCTGACCATCAATCAAAATTCGAACCCCTCCGGTGCTCCTCCTAGTTTCGGCGCCACGATTTTCAATCCAAACTATGCCAGCAATTTCAGGGGCGGCGCCGAGATGGTTCCGGAGGTCGCCATCCTGGGTTACATAGGCAATTCCAACGCCAGCGCTCACAATGCCGCACAGTTTGACTACACCAAGGCCTCCGACATCTGGGAAGGTGGCGGAGCGTACACCAAAATCTATCAACGTCACACCTTCAAGATGGGTGTGGACTTCGCCAGCAACAACGCCAACGCGGTGTATCTGAACTCCGGTGTCGTCTTTGCGGCCGCTAACACCTCGGCCGCGAACACCGCGACCCAAATCGGTACCGCTACGGGAGACGCGCTGGCTTCCTTCTTGCTCGGCCTCCCCAACAATGCCACCCGCCGCAATGTTGTCGAGTCTGAACACGGCGGCTGGGTTGACGGTGCCTATTTCATGGATCAGTGGAAAGCCACCAACAAGCTCACCGTGAACCTGGGTCTTCGTTATGACCTGACGCTGATGCCGATCTACGGCAACAACGGCTTAGCAAACAATTTTGTGGGCGACTTGGATGCCCGCCACGGGATTTACTATATCGAACGCAACGCTCCGGCTTGCGATCTCCCGACCATAGGCGCTCCTTGTATTCCCGGTGGAGTGCTTCCGGCGAACGTTTCCGTCACTCCGGTCAGCAACGGAGGCATCTATCACAACGATTTGACCAACTTCCAGCCGCGCATCGGTCTCGCGTATCAGGTCAGCGATAAAACGGTGCTCCGTGCCGGCTACGGGAGGTTTTACGACAACTGGGCTGCCATCACCCAGACGGCGCAGAACTTCGAAGGAACCTGGCCCAGCTTAGACCAGCTCGGTGCCAGCAACACCAACCCGATTACGGGTTTGCCGAATGTTTTCGCAGAAGACCCGCTCAGCCAGGGGACCACACCTCCGGTTACCGGACCCACTCCGTTTAACCAGTCCACCTGGTTTGCAGATCCTTACATGAAGCGGCCATACGCCGATCAGTGGAACCTGGGCGTACAGCAGGAACTCGGAACTCACACCGTACTGACGGCGAACTACGTTGGCTCCCATGGCGGGCGTCTTGATCTCGGTCCATACGCCAACACCGTCAATCCCGCCACAGGCCAAAAGCCCTTCTCTTTCATCACTCCCACCGCTTGGGACTACAGCGGCGGCAGAAGCCACTACAACGCCTTGCAGGTTTCTCTGAACGGCAAGCAGTACAAGGGGCTCACCTACCTTATTTCTTACACCTGGTCGAAGAGCGTGGATATCGGCTGCACCGGCTGGTACGGCGTGGAAGGCTGCGGCATCGAGAATCCCTACGACGTCAACGCCAGCGAGGGTCCTTCCGCAATTGATCTACCGCAGATTTTTGTTGCCTCCTGGACCTATCAGATCCCCTTCGGAAACGGCCAGCAATTCTCATCGGGCAACAAAGCCTTGAACTATGTCCTGGGGGGCTGGGGCCTCAACGGAATCCTGACCCTTACTTCCGGGGCGCCATTCGATCTGGGCGAGGGCGGCGACCCCGCACTCACGCAGAACTTCGGATGCTGCAACGGCTACTATGACCGGTTGAATGTGGTTAGTGGACAGCCGTTGTACGCTTCCAACAAAGGACAATCCACCGCCACCGGCATCCATTGGATTAATCCCAATGCCTTCACGGCTCCGCCCACAGCGCTCGGTTCGTTCGGCGATCTGGGCCGCGACGCGCTGCGCGGCGATAGCTTTAAGAACCTGGACTTTTCGCTATTCAAGCAATTCCCCATCACCGAACGTTACCGGGTCGAATTTCGCTTCGAGACGTTCAACACGTTCAATCATCCGACGTGGGGCTTCCCCGACCAAAACATATTGGATCCAAACTATAACGTGATCACATCAACCCGAAACCTTGCAGCCAGACAGTTGCAGTACGGCGTAAAGTTTTACTTCTAGCGATTACAAAATACCTCGCGCTGAGCGCTGCTCGGACGCCCGCGCGAAGGTCCGGGAGCGGCAATCGCACTTGCGCGTCGCGGTTGGTGAACCGAACGTGCCTGAAGGAAACCCCCACCCTTGCGGCGCCGCTCCCGGTGCCTTGGCGCGAGAAATGACATGGTCTTGCGGATGGATGAGGTATCCGCGCCCGCAGATATGGTCAGGCGATCCTTTCGTTCCCTCCTTCGTTGCACCCGCTGGGCGCGTTCCGGTGGCTCGGCGATACGGCACGGAATATACTTGTGAAAAAATCAGGCCGGGAAGGTTCGCTCGGGGCGAATTCAAATGCAGCACAACGGCAGATCGCGCTTTCGATATGCGCTCGTGGAAATTCTGGCGCTCGGCTTCGCGGCCGCGTTCGCAGCCCCACCGTCGTGCGCCGCTCAATCGCCCGCACCACCTCGGCAGGGAACCTCACTGAATCGTTCGGCTGCTCCCGGCGCTCTCCCCAAGCCGTGTCTGTTGCCAGAACACGCTTCCGAACAAATCGCTAGCTTGCTCGAAACGGTGAAAGATCATCCCACCGCCGGCGCCTACAACACTCTGGGCGCGCTCTATGCAGCAGCAGGGGAGGTCAAGTGCGCCATCCCCGCTTTTCAGTTGTCGCTGCACATGGATAGCAAGAACTGGGAAGCTCATTACAACCTGGCGCTCGCGCTACTCACCGTCCGCGACCACGCCCGCGCCACCACCGAACTTCGTGCCGCCATCGCCGAAAAGCCGGATTCGGCGAGTTCGCATTTCGCGCTGGGCACGCTACTCTACAACGAAAAGAAGCTCGCACCGGCCGCCGCGGAATTCGACGCGGTAATAAAGATCGATCCCAATTTTCCCGGCGCGATTATCAGCCGCGCGCAGGTGCTCATAGCGGAAGGGAACTCAGCCGCCGCAGTCGCGTCGTTGGAATCGGCCCTTGCGCAACCCCCTCCCGCCGAGCAACTCATACCCGTCACAGTGGCGCTAGGTCTGGCCTACTCACAAACCGGAGACGCCGCCAAAGCCACGCAGACACTGCAGCAGCTCGTAGCAACTCACCCGGATTCCGCGGACGCTCATGTGGGTCTGGGAACCGTCTATGCAGAGACCGATCCTGCGAATCTGGACGCGGCGGTCGCCGAATTTCGCGATGCCTTGCGGCTCGATGCCGCCAAAGACGAAGCCCGACTTGCACTGGGGCGCGCGCTAACAGCGCAGCTTAAATATTCCGATGCGCTGGTGCCACTGCGGGAATACACTGAACATGAGCCACGCGATTTTCAAGGTTATTACACGGCGGGGCTGGCGTACCGAGGCCTCAGGCAATTCGATTCTTCTATTGCATCTTTGCAAAAAGCCGCGCGGCTCGATCCTGGGAGTTACGACGTCCGCTACGAACTCGGAGTGGTGCTTGCTGAAGCCAGCCAGAACGAACAAGCCATTCGCGAATTGCAAATCGCAGAAAAAATCCGGCCGTCCACGCCCGACCCTCACGATCAATTGGCTCGGCTGCTGGCACAGGCTGGGCAGCAAGAACTCGCCCGCAAGGAACATGCGGAATATGCCGCGCTCATTTCGCGCGGTGATCCGGACGCTGCGGCGGGCAAGTTTAACGCGCAGGCGAACGAGTTGCTGGCTGCGGGGAATACTCGTGCTGCGGCGGATGCCTACCGCTCAGCACTACGCGCCAACCCTAAGAATCCACAGCTGCACTACAACCTGTCACTCGCCCTGGATCAACTCGGCGATCTCGCCACGGAACGTCAAGAACTCGAAAAAGCCATCCAGCTCGATCCGGAACTCGCCGTCGCTCACAATCAGCTGGGCGTGTTGGACCTCCGGAGTAATCGGGCCTCCGAAGCTGAGCAGGAATTCAAAAAAGCCATCGCCAGCGATCCGCGCTACGCGGAAGCCCAGAACAATCTCGGCGTCCTTTACAACCGCGAGGGCAAAGATCAAGACGCGGCGACGCTCTACCAGCAGGCCATCGATAGCGATCCGAAATACACGAAAGCTCTAGTGAATTTGGGTCTGCTGCTCGCCCAACGCGGTCAGGTCGCTCAGGGCGAGCAGCAATTGCGCGCGGCCATCCAGATTAATCCCAGCGATCCCTCCGCGTACACCGCGCTCGGAATGATTCAGGGCAAATCCGGGCGAGGCGGCGAAGCGGTGGAAAGTTTCCGCAAAGTGGTCGCGCTCCAGCCCGATTCAGCGGAAGCCCATTTGAATCTCGGCATTGCCTTGGTGGATCAGTACGATCGCACCGGCGGCTTCAAGGAATTCCAACAGGCTGCCCGCCTCGCGCCCCAATCTCCGGCCGTTCACTACAATCTGGGCCGTTTCTTTTTCGAAACCGCCAAGTATGAAGACGCGCGCAAGGAACTGGAGGAAGCTCTACACCTCGATCCGAGCTATGCGCCAGCGCTTTACTTTCTCGCCCTTGCGGCAAAGCAGGATAACGATCTCCCTCGCTCCACCGAGCTCTTCGAAAAGCTTCTCGCGCTCCAGCCGGAAAATCCCGATGCGCAATTCCTCCTGGGCCAAAATCTCGAGCATCTGGGAAAAACCGATGAAGCGGCGGCCCATTGGAAATTGGCTCTGCGGGCGGACCCCAACTATTCGCAAGCTCTCTACAATCTGGCGCGTGCTTTAAAAAAGACGAATGATCCCGAAGCGCAGAAGTATCAGGATCGCTACGACCAGCTTCAAAAGGACCAGCAAATCTCCGACCGCGTGCAACAACTCGGAAATTTCGCCCTCGCCGCGTCCAACGCCCAAAACTGGCCGCAGGCTTTCGCGCAGATTCAAGAGGCCGTGCAACTCTGCGGCTCCTGCCCGGAGGCCGCACACTTGCACAAGAACCTCGGATGGATGTATTTCCGTACCGGAAAATTAGAAGAAGCTGAAAAAGAGCTGGAAATCGCGCTCAACCTGAATCCGAATGATGCCGACGCCAAGCAGGCGCTGGCCGCCATCCAAAAAGCTCGCGCAGGGCAGACGCCGTGACTCTATTTCGTAAGGGGTGATTGATAATGACTGATGTTTTCCCGCATCTCGATTACAAGCCGAAATTGCCGCGCAATCTCGACCAGGGAATCGGAATCATCGGTGCCGGCGGAATCATCAATTACGCCCATCTCCCCGCCTACAAAAAGGCCGGCTTCAAAGTCGTAGGCGTAACCGATAAAAATCACGCCCAAGCCGAAAAAACCGCGCGTGAGCACGGAATCCCAAAAGTGTACGCCAGCACGGAAGAATTACTCGCCGATCCGCACGTTCAGATCGTGGACGTAGCGGTCTACCCGGACGTTCAGCCGGCAGTCGTCGAGCAAGTCACCGCCGCGAAGAAACACCTGCTCTGCCAGAAGCCTTTCGCCGATGAATATGCCAAAGCAGTCCACTGCGTCGATCTCGCGCAAAGGGCCAATGTCAAAATCGCCGTGAACCAGCAGATGCGCTGGGACGCCGGCATCCGCTGCGCGCGCTTGCTCATCGACGACGGCTGGATGGGCACGCCCTTCTATGCCACGATTCAGGTCCACTGCAAGACCGACTGGAGTCTCTGGCCCTGGATCTATGCCGGAAAGCGACTCGAAGTGATGTTCCACAGCATTCACTACATTGATTCGCTGCGTTATCTGCTGGGCCAGCCGAATTTTGTTTTCACTAGTGGCACCCGCGCTCCCGGTGAAAAAACGGCGGCCGAAACGAAGACTCTCACCACCTGGGAATACAACTCCGGTCTTCAGGTCCTCATCGACGTCTGCCATTCCACCTGGACCGACGACCCCTATGCCATTTTCAGAATCGAAGGAACCGAAGGTGTGATCAAAGGCACGATCGGCCTGATGTACAACTATCCCTCAGGGCGCCCGGACACGCTCGAATTTATGTCCAAGCGCAACCCCGGCTATTGGTTTTCCGCTCGCCTGGACACCATGTGGATCCCCGATGCCTTCATCGGTCCTATGGCGTCCCTGATGCGTGCTGTCGAGGATGATTCCGAGCCGGAAACCAACGGCCGCGACAACCTCCGCACCCTGCAGATCGTTTTCGCGGAATACCAATCCATGGCCGAACGCCGCGCGGTGCGTCCCGAAGAGATCACCGCATAAACGTTCTCAACCGACGCGCCTTTATAAAGGTCAAGGCGGTCGCGAACAATTTCACAACTCACAATCGCGGCGATTCGGCTGTAGCGCGCCATTCGCCGGCGCAAAGGATCTCAACTCATGAAACGCTATGGCTCAGTAATCCGTGTGAAGCCCGCAGCGATCGCCGAATACAAACGCTATCACGCCGCCGTATGGCCCGACATTCTCAGCATGATTCGAAAATGCAATATCCGAAACTATTCCATCTATCTCAAGGACGATTTCCTGTTCGCATATTTTGAATATTACGGCGCCGACTATCACGCAGACATGGCCAAAATGGCCGCCGACCCCAGAACCCAGGAATGGTGGGCCGTCATGATGCCCATGCAGCAACCACTTGATACGCGCAAAGAGGGAGAATGGTGGGCCGAAATGGAAGAAGTATTTCACACGGACTAAATCGTCGCGCAGATCGCGCCGCGAACAGCGCGCCTCGCAAACTGAAATCGTGCGCCGGCCGGTCGAGCCCTGCGCAAAACGCGCCTGATTTCGAGCATTGAAACGCAGGAAATTTTAATTTGGCGCGCGGACTTTGTTGACGTGTTGCCGGCATTTGGGTAGATTCAGCCGCGCTTCGACGCGCTCCTCGAAGGACCCATGAAAATCGTCGATACCCACCAACATCTCTGGGACAAAGACCTGTTTCATTACGCCTGGCTCGAACCCCTTCCAGTCCTCGATCGCTCATTTCGGCTGAGCGACTATTCCCAAGCCACCAGCGGTCTGGAAATCGCCAAAACCGTATTCGTCGAATGCGATGTGGATGAAGCACAAATGCTGGACGAAGCCTCGCACGTCCTGCGCCTGGCCAACGACTCAGGCAATCGCGTTGCAGGCGTCGTAGCCTCCGGGCGTCCCGAAAAAGATAATTTCAAGCAACATCTCGACAAGTTAGCCGGCCATCCCAAACTCAAAGGCATCCGCCGTATTCTCCACACTCAAGCTGACGAACTCGGCCAAGGAAAGATTTTCATCGAAAATGTAGCGCGCCTCGCAACCTACGGCCTCTCCTTCGACCTATGCGTTCTCGCGCGCCAACTCCCCATAGCCATTAATCTGGCATCGCAATGCCCCGATGTCACATTCGTGCTCGATCATTGCGGAGTTCCGGACGTGAAGGCCCAAGTCCTCGATCCCTGGCGCGCGCATATAAGCGAACTATCAAGTCTTCCCAACGTTTCCTGCAAGATTTCCGGCCTCGTCGCGTACGCGAACCCCACGAACTGGCAGTCCAATGATCTTCGCCCGTTCGTCGATCACGTAATCGAATCCTTCGGCTGGGACCGCGTGATGTTTGGAAGTGACTGGCCCGTCTGCAACCTTTCCGCGAGCTGCCAGCGATGGGTCGCAACCCTGTTGTCGCTCACAGCTGGCGCTGGCGAAGCGAACCAGAAAAATCTTTTTCACGATAACGCAATCCACATCTATCGGCTGGACTGAACGCACCCATCGATCAACGAGAGGTCACTAACTATCATGAGCGCACAAGAAACCGCGGGACTCGTAGAACGCCTCGCCAAGATCCCCTACACCGGAGCCGTCAGCGACATCCTCGACGAGATGGGATTCCACGATCAGGTATTGCCCCACGAAATCCAGTCGCTTCATCCGGGCCACAACGTTGTCGGCAAAGCCTTGACCATCCTTGGCGAGCCCACCGCCAGCGAAGATCCGGAAGTGATTTTTGTTCCATTTCTAAAAATGTTGGGTGACGTCAAAGCCGACGACGTACTTGTGAACCAGCCCAACGACAACCTCGCAGCCCACCTGGGCGAACTTTCCACCGAGACCGCCCAATATCGGGGAGCCCGCGGCGCCGTGATTGATGGCGGCGCTCGCGACACGGACTACATCCTGAAGCTCGGCTTCCCCGTTTTTGCTCGATACAAGACTCCGGTAGACATCGTCGGCCGCTGGAGGCTCGTTGCTCACAACATCCCGATCGTTATCGGCCGCGTCAAAATCGCGCCCGGCGATTACATTCTGGGTGACCGCGACGGCGTTCTCGTAATTCCTCAGTCCATCGCCGCGGACGTCGTGACTAAGGCTGAAGCAGTAGTGCAAACCGAAAATCTCGTACGCAAATCAATCCTGCAAGGCGCGCATCCCGTCGATGCCTTTCGGAAATTTGGAAGATTCTAGAAGCTTATAGCGCAAATTCTTGCGTAACTAAATCGGTATGCTCGCCCACTTTTGGCGCAAGCTTTGCACTTTTCAGAATGTGCCCATCCAAACGAAACGGGCAACGCGTAGTAAGAATTTCCAATCCCTTTCCGTTCGTAAGCGTTTGCAGCATGTCCAGCTGCTGGAATGCCTCGCTGCTCAGAAGCTTTGGCCAGTCCAGCACTTCAGAACACCATATATCCGCGGCATCCAAAATACCCAGCCAGTGCTCGGTAGTGTCTACGCGCAGTCGCTGCGCGATCAGACGTTTAATTTCATCCCGTCGCTTGAATCCTTCCGCCGAGTCTTTGATTTGCGTCAATTCCGGAATTCCAAGCAACGCGCCGAGCGATGGAAGATGCGTCATCGCCAACGCCAGATGTCCATTTTTCGTGTCATACACACCGTAAGGCGCCGCCAGATAGCTGTGCGCATTGCGAAACGCCCCGCGCCGCGGCGCCCGCCGTCCATCGTTCATGTATGTAGTAAGGACTTCGAACTGAAAGTCCATCAACGATTCCAGCAAGCTGACCTCCACCAGCCCGCCTCGTCCCGTAACCCCGCGCCGCACCAAGCACGCCAGAATTCCCTGGCAAAGATTGTGTCCCGTCAGCATGTCCGCAATCGCCAGTGAAAACGGAGTCGGTGGGTCACCTTCATCGCCGCTCAACCACATAATCCCCGATCGCGCCTGCGCGAGCAGATCCTGGCCCGGTCGCTCGCGCCACGCTCCCGCGTCACCGTAACCGCTCACCGATCCGTAAACGATGCGCGGATTCGTTTGCGCCACCGTTTCGTAATCCAACTGCAGCCGCTCGATCACGCCCGGACGAAAATTCTGCACCATCACGTCCGCGCGTGCGATCAAGCGGCGCAGTTTTTCTATGTCACGTGGATTCTTCAAATCCGCCGCCAAACTCTCCTTGTTCCGATTGATGGCGTGGAACAACGTGTTCTCACCATTGATGTCCGTGTCGCTCAAATAAAGCGTTCGTCCCAGATCGCCCTGCCCCGGCCGCTCGATCTTGATTACGCGCGCGCCCAGATCCGCAAGCCGCAGCGTCGCCAGCGGCCCAGACAGAAATTGGCTGAAATCCAGGACCAGCAGCCCCTGCAGTGGCTGATCTTTCACAAGATTCGTCGAGGATCCGGTTGTCGTCATTTGCGTAACCTCAAGTTCCGCATCGCCTAGACTGCAGTATTGCATATATGAAATGGTATTTTCATTAGAGAAATTATCGTGTACACTGCCGTTCAGTCCTATGCGCGCTGCACCTCTAAAACGCAGGTTCCACTCCCCGGCGCCGTCCCCCAGCGCCCGTTACGCCGCCCCCGCCCTTGACAAGGGTTTAGACATCCTGGAGCTATTCGCCTCCGAACCGTACAGCCTCACCACCAGTCAAGTCGCTCGCCGCCTCGGTCGCACGGTCGGCGAAATTTTTCGCATGCTCGTTTGCCTGGCCGAGCGCGGCTATATCTCCCAGGTGCTGCCCGACGAACGCTTCCAACTCACGCTGAAACTTTTTGAACTCGCGCACCGGCACCATCCACTGCAGCGATTGATCGCCAAGGCGCGCCCGCTCATGGAAGAAGTCGCGCACAAAACCCGCCAGTCGTGTCATCTGGCGATGCCCAGCGACGGAGAAGTCGTCGTCATCGCCCAGGTGGACGCCCCCGGCAGCGCCGGCTTCGCCTTGAAACTCGGTGCGAAAATTGATCTCTTGCACACCGCGTCCGGCCACCTCATCCTCGCCTTTCAGCCCGATGAAGCGCGCGCGCGCTCCCTCGCAGCGTGGCGACGCCGAACCGACGGGCCACTTCCAACGGATCTGCAGGAACACCTCACGCGCATCCGAGAATGCGGCTACGAAGAAATGCCGAGCTATCAGGTCGCAGGCGTCGTGAATATCAGCTACCCGGTACTAAATCAGCACCACGAAGCAATCGCAGCTCTCTCCGTGCCCTTTCTGCCGCGCATCGGAGACCGCGTCGGTCCAGCGCAAGTGAAAGCAGCGCTCCAGGCCGCGAGCCGGGCGCTATCCATCGCTATCGGTGGGCGTAAAGGACAGCTCACAAGCTCCGGAGCCTGAGCCATGACGAAGACGGAATACTTCGAAGATTACGCAGTTGGCTCGCAACGGACCACTTCCGGCCGCACAATTACGGAATCCGATGTTGTCTTCCACGCCGGCCACACCGGAGATTATTTCCCACATCACGTAGACGCCGAATTCGCGCGCGAAACCCCCTTCGGCCAACGTATCGCCCACGGTACGATGACGTTCGCCATCGGAATCGGCCTCACTGCCAGCCAGATCAACCCCGTCGCTTTCACCTACGGATACGACCGCTTGCGTTTTCCAAAACCGCTGTTCATCGGCGATACGATCCACACGCGCGTCACCATTAAAGAAAAACAGCCAGACCCCAAGCGCTCCGATTCCGGTCGGGTCGTCGAAGCCTGCGAAGTGATCAACCAACGCGGCGAAGTCGTTATGTATTGCGAGCACATCCTCGTCGTCCAAATGAAACCCGCGCCGGGCAAAGCATGACGCTGCAACCAGAACGCGCGCTTATGAGGGCAATGTGGCCGTCACACTAAAAGGTCTCACTTGGGACCATCCCCGTGGCTACGCTCCGCTGCTGAAAGGCGCTCCGGAGTATGAGAATTCCCATCCGGGAATTAAGATC
>Ga0187855_10003727_pt1 | contig 11134 bp, 9 predicted proteins | sample June2016WEW_8_10_2_FD_132969 | JGI IMG/M metagenome (GOLD analysis project Ga0187855, IMG submission 132969) | Peatland microbial communities from SPRUCE experiment site at the Marcell Experimental Forest, Minnesota, USA - June2016WEW_8_10 | ecosystem: Environmental > Terrestrial > Soil >...
CGCAACAGCACCGCGACCACGACCTCGCGGCCCTGGTCGTAGATCGCCTCCGCCTCAGCACGCTCCACATATCCAGATTCGACGCCGCCCGATCATGTCCCCCAACCCACTGAACGGTTACTGGAAGATCGATCTGAGCAGCGCTTTCGGACGGAAAGCCTACGATACTCTCCCCCGCCGGGAGCTTCGGTGGCCCACCCGCCAGTTCGTTGATAAGCGCTGGGAACGCTTCGCCGGCCACCTTCACGGCCTGTTCTGGATCAAGACCCTCGAACTTCGTCTGCGATTCTTCGCGGGCCACAGCGGCTTCGGGGCTTGCCAGGCGAGCTTCTTCGGCGTTGCTCACCGCTTCGCTGCCCAGCAGCGGTTGCGCTTCTGGAACGACCAGCGGGTTTTTGAGAGGCGAGGATCCCGTCCCACCCAACGCAGTGGATTCGTCTGCAGCTGCCGAACCGGCGCTTAACGCGAGTCCCACCAGGGCGCACACCAGGCACTTCAACCCAAACCCCCGCATCACGGTCATTCCTGGCTCCTTTGGCCTAGACGGCACAGTTCTGGAAGACGGTATCGCGCCTCCGGAGGCCTGCCTATTCCCCCGGAAGGGTGATCTTCGGGGGATACCCGAAGGGGGAGTGAGTTAATGGTACCCGCGCATACGATCCGGTTGTCGCTCCCGATCTGATCTCAGCCCTGGAGGCCAATGAGCTCCGACTTGCGCGCCACGCCCAACTTGCGGCGCACGTGCAAAGAATGGGTGCGGACCGTCTCGACGCTGATACCAAGGGCGTACGCGATTGTTGGGTAAGCCTGCCCCAGGCACATATACTGCAATACTTCTGCTTGGCGAGGCGTGAGGCGGGCTGTCTCGCCCACGGCGCCACACCCATCTCGAGGATCGACGGCGAGCGTGATCATGTGGCGACGACCTTCGGCCGCGTGACGGACCGTGGCGCGGATGTCTGCTGCGGACGCATCCTTTGAGAGACAGGTTGCCCCGGCAGCAAGCAGTCGCCCAGCATACACGCGGCCGGGAAGATGAGCCATCACGACGAGCCCGATCTCTGGCTGCGCCGCCAGGAGCTCCGGCAGCAGGGAAGGCTCCGTCACGCTCCCCTCGTCCAGAATAGCTACGTCTGGATTCTGCTCAGCGAGAACGCGCTCAAGGGCAGCGCGGTCTAGGTCCCTCCCGATAAGCCGAAGGCTCTCGTCTTCACGCAGAACGTCGATGAGCCCGCGGCCGACTAATGTGCCGAGCTGACCGAGGGCGATCGTTATGAGCTTCGTGTCTTTAGCGGACACCATGTGCGTCCTTCCTGCGGCGTCGAGGGTTTGCGCACGGCCAACCCGCCGACGACGAGCGTGGCAAGCCGGTCTCCTTCGGCCCCCCACCGCTGAAGTCGTCATCACGCAGACAGGCCGCCGCGTGCCTCTCGGTCGTCGGCTCACGTTCAAACACTGAGATCGTCCTCCAAGTTAGTCGCCGTGTCGGCTGGAAGGCCGATCTCGGGCGGTACATACCCGAGTGCCAGCGACACCTTCTCGGCGGTCGCGCCGACCAGCGGGTAGAACCGCTCGATGAGCTTGCCGACCTCCACCTCGGACTGGTACACGGAGAGGTTCACGGCAGCGACGACCTTCGTGGCGTCCCGCACCGGGACCGCGAGCGACCGCGCCCCCGGGTGGAGCTCTTGGTCGCTGACCGCGAAGCCCCGCTCGGCGATTGCCTTGAGCTGTGCCCGGAGGCGCTTCTTCTTCGTGACGGTGTGCGGCGTCATCCGCCTGCGGGTGCTCTCGGCGAAGATGTTCTCGCGCTCCTCTTCGGGGAGTGATGCGAGCAGCGCCTTGCCGATGCTCGTGCAGTGCGCGGGCAGGCGCACCCCGGCTCGGATCGTGGGTCCGGTCATTACCTGGCCGTGACGATGGCTAGCGAGGTGGTCGGCATACACGGCCTCGGTCCCATCAAGGAGGCCAATGCCGACGGTGTAGCCGGTGCGCGCGCGGAGCTCTTCCAGGTGGGGGCGGGCTGCGGCGCGTAGCCCGGTCGTCTCAAGGACGGTCATCCCGAGATCGCTGACGCGTCCCGCGAGGCGGTACTTCCGCGAAGAGCCTTGCTCGAGGTAGCCGAGCTCGACCAGCGTAGTGGCGTAGCGATGCGCGCTCGATCTACCCATCCCGAGCAGCTCCGAGAGATCGGCGATCCCAAGCACCGGCCGCTCCGCGGAGAAGCACCCAAGGATCGCGAGTCCCTGGTCCAGCGAGGATGAGTAACGAAGTGAAGTGAGCTTTGGCGCCCGCGAGGGGTCCTGCGGCGGGATACGCAGACGGGGGAGAGGGCTCATGTCCGGCCGATCGCCTCGTGGTTGCGTACCGAGTCGAACTCGACCAAGCCGTCGGGGAGCAGCCAATAGAACAGGCGGGCAGCGCCCCGGCCGTGGCCGAGGTTGCACATCCACGCCTTTGCGCCGTCTTCGCGGACGGCTTGAGGGTCATCGCCGCCGCCGCTCTTGCCTTCGCGCCAGGGGTGCGGCTCCAGCCCGGGGAGTTCGGGTGCCCGGCCGCAGGCGACCATCGCGCACGCGAACGCGATCCGCGCGGTCGGTGTGGCGATACGCCGGTCCTCGACGCTCGCTATGAATTGCGGTGCGAGACGATAGCCGCCGAGCACCTGGTCGCGGCGGTCCGCCGCTTCCAGGGCGGTCAGCCATTCGCGGTAGATGAGGCGTTGCATGACCGCCTCGCGGTCCATGCCGGCGACGGCCTGAAGCTCAACCGTATCCAGGCCCGCGGCCTGCAGCGCGGCGAGCTGGCGTTGTAGCCCGGCGAGTTGTGTCTCGGCTGCCTCGGCGCGCTCGACTGCCCGGCGCTGTGCGGCTTCGCTCTCGCGCGACTTCGAGAGCGCCTGCGCCGACTGCTCCTCGAGCGCGGCGAGCCTCGTTTGGATCGGGGCGAGGTATCGCCGCACGAGCGGGCGACTTAACTCGAACGCGGCTATGAGCCTCTCTATCCCCCTGTGGCTGTCGCCGGCGCTGCGGGCAGGGACGAGGGGATGTTCGGCTGGGTCGCTGTCAGGGCCCGCGCCGGGCCAAAAGATCCGGGCGTCCCCACCATCGACCGCCAGCTGCAGGCCGAGGATCTGTGCCAGGCGCCTGCACAGGTCTGCGCTTTCCAGGACAAAGATCGAAGCGGGGTCCCTGAGCGCCGCGCGTGTCGGGACGGGCGCAAAGGCCGGGCTCTCGCCGCCGGCACCAACGGTGAGGACGACGATCGCGCAGTCGCGGTCGCCGCGGAGATCGGACAACAGCCGCCGGAGGTCTTTACGGGAGCCGACGCGGAGCAGAAGCGCTTCGGATGCCACGGTCAGTGGTGGTGGCGATCGGACCTGCACGAGCGCCTGTTGCTCAGGGGTGAGGTCCGCTGCTCCTGGAGGTTTGATCGCGAACTCGGCGGCAAGGCGTCGCAGGGCGTCCTCGCCGTAGACGCCTGTGGTGTCGTGAATCAGCGGGTGCCAAGCGGCGTCAGTGTGTTCGCTGACGCCCGGCATCCAGACTCTGACGGCACCGTTGTACGCGCTGAGCCCGTCCGGTAGGAGCTTGCTCATTTCGCGGGCCTGCTGCGGCTCGATGACGTAGATCGGGACGCTGGCCCACACCACCTCGCACACGAGGTGGACTGCCAGCGCCGGGTCGCGTGCCCCTGGGCGGCAGGTCACGCCCACTATCGGGCTGGTCCGCTCACCGTCGAGAATCTCAGCGCACATCGCTTGGAGTTGGCGCTCCGTCGCGACCCTGAAGATAGGCCGGGCGCCAGCAGAGTTAGCGGCTGGTGACGGTGCGAGCGCCAGCGACCGGGCTGGCTCCTGCCTCGGTGTGGGTGCGGCCCGTCCCGTTCTCAGTCGGCCATTTGAAGGCGCGCGAGGATCGATCGTCCCGTTCAATGAGTGCGGTGCGCGCCTGTAGTGCGCGCTCGGAGGAGTCGCCGGCATCTTCGTGTCACCACCTGGCCGTTCGCATCCACGAGATGACCCGCCGCGTGTGCTTCTCGATGTCTTGCTCCGGTGGGAAGATCACCTTCTCGATACAGCCACGCCTAGTTATTAGTGAAAGTCTCCGATAGCGGCGAGCACCGCCCTCTACGACGGTCGGCAGTCCGAGCGCGTCCGCGATCAGCAACTCGGGGTCGCAGAGCGTCAAACCGCCAGGGTCGCAGTACGGGTCCGCCAAGTCGAGCGCCTCCGGTACAGCGCTGATCACCGAGATAGCTCTCGCGTCCATCACCCCAAGCGCTTGCAGGCGACTCAAATGCGCCTGACGCGCAGCCATACGATCGCCGGCCTCCGGCGAAAGGGCGACCCTCCCGCCGGGCAAGAAATCGATGAGGACTCTGCCGGATATGTGCTTGCGTATCGGCACCCGCGTGCCGTGGAGACTCTTCAGTTCGACATCCGGGAGCTCGTGGCGGAACAGTCTCCGGTCAAGCCGCTGCGCCAGCTCCCTGTCACGGACCTGCTGGCGCAGCGAGCTGGCCTCCGGCTCCGCTTCGCGGATGCCAGCTACGGTCTTGCCAGGGTCGACGCCGGTCGTGTGGTCGGTGTCTTCGCTGTCGGGATGGGCGGTCATGTTGCGGCGGGGAGAGCGGGACGTGGCTGCCTGAGCGCGTCGCGGCGCCGGGCGCCCAGGCGGGCCGAGCATCGGGGCCAAGGGCTCCCCGTGGATGCTCGGCCCGCCTCGGGACACGCCCACCGACCCAGGTGAGCGCGGCGCCATGCTGGCGCCGACCTGGGTGGCCTCTCCTGCCCGGGGGCCAGGCGGTGTGGCTCCCGTCGGCTATCAGAGGCGCCCTGCCGGACCTTCGCGCCGCTTGTGGCCGCCGAGCGCAGCCGGCGAGGGCTGGGGTACCCCTCGGTCCGCTGCGCTGTCCATCGCGTGTCCCTAGACGCCACCGCCGCATGATCGGGCTTTTAGTAGAGTTTTGGTAGACAAAGTTTGAGGGTTCTAATGTTTGTAGATCCCACGGAGTTGGAAATAGCACTTGGCGGCGTGGGCAAACTTCCAGTAAGCTGCACCATTCTATGACGGCGGCATCGGCGGATACGGCGACCGGCAGGGCGATGACTTCGCCGGTCTACTGGGCGCTTCTCGGCCTCGTGATCGCGCGTCCGAGCTACGGCGGCGAGCTTTATCAGCGCTTCCAGCGGGTGTATGGAGGTGTGCTTCCGATCAGTAGCCAGTCCCACATCTACGGGGGGCTCAACGTTCTTGAGGGGCGGGGGCTGATTACGCCGATCGTCGGGGTCGACGCGCCTGCGCGCCAGCCCAAGCCGAACTACCAGGCGACGCAGTCAGGAATCGAGAGCTATGTGGAGTGGCTTGTGCAGCAGGTGGACGCCGAGCGTAGACGCCAGGAGCTGTGGGTGCGCCAGCTGGCGGTCTTCGCGCACAATCCCAGGGTGGCGCTGGACGTTCTGGGCCGCTTCCAGCACCAATATCTCAAGGATGCGGGCCAGATCGGGCACCAGCCGGCCGAGGGCGCGACCGGCTCGCGCGATGAGCTGATCGACGAGCTCGTCGCCAGGCAGCAGCGTATCGCTGCGGGGGGGATGCTCGAGTTGCTTCGCGACGCCCAAGATACGTTCGAAGCTCGCGCCGAGAGCGCTGCTCGCGATGACTCTGCTCGAGCTTGAGCATGTAGCCAAGGGCTACGGTCGCGGCTCGCGTATCGTGCTCGCGGATGTGTCGCTGGCGATCGACCCGGGGGAAATGATCGTCGTGTGGGGCGAGCGCCAGTCAGGGCGCTCAACGCTCATGCGGATCGCGGCCGGGATAGAAAGGCCGGACATGGGCGTGGTGCGTTTCGAGGGACGCGACCTGGCCGGGCGGTGCGGCGAGACGCTCGGCGGCGGGGTCCGCTATTGCCGCAGGGCATTCCGGCGGGATTGGGGTTTGACTGCCCTTGACCAGCTGGTGGCAAGCCAGTTGGTGCGGCGGGTTCCGCGATCCACGGCGCAGACCAATGCCTGGCGGGCGTTGGAGCGGGTGGACGCCGTGTCGTGCGCCACGCTGGTCGCTACCGACTTGAAGGTCGAGGAAGCGGTGCGTGTAGCGGTCGCTCGCGCGTTGACCTCCGACCCAAGTCTGCTGGTGATCGATGAGCCGACCATCGGCGTTGACTCTACGAGGCGAGACTGCATCCTGAAGCTGCTGCGCTCCCTGGCCGACGAGGGCATCGCGATCCTTCAGAGCACCGGCGACGGGACCGGGCTGCTCGGCGCCGACCGTACGCTGGCGCTTGGCAAAGGCAGGCTGAGCGGCGAGCTGACCCCCGATCTTGCGCCCGTGAGTGACCTCGCCCGCCACCGGCTGGCGCGAGGAGCGGGAGGAGGAGGCGTTGCTTGAGCTCGAAGGCGTGGTCAAGCACTACCACGGGGAGGGGGAGGAGGTGCGCGCGGTCGATGGCGTGAGCCTCACGATCGCGCCCGGCGAAATGCTCACGCTGCTCGGCCCCAGCGGCTCGGGCAAGACGACGCTGCTGTTGCTGATCGCGGCGCTGCTGCGCCCGGAGGCAGGCGCGATCCGATACCAGGGGCGCGACTTGACGTCGATCTCCGAAAGCCAGGCCAGCGAGTACCTGCTCAGGGAGGTCGGGTTCGTCTTTCAGAACTTTCATCTCATGCCTCGAGTCTCAGCGACCGAGAACGCGGCCCGTAAGCTGCTCCTCCAGGGCATCGGGATGCGCGCAGCGCGGGAGCGGGCGGTACCGTGGCTTGAGCGCGTCGGGCTCGGCGATCGTCTGAACCACACCCCAGAGAAGCTCTCTGGAGGCGAGCGCCAGCGAGTCGCGATCGCGCGGGCTCTCGCATGCGAGCCGGGCTTGATTCTTGCCGACGAGCCGACCGGGAATCTCGACAGCAGCCACAGCCGGGAAATCGTCGAGCTGCTGAGCTCGATCGCCCACGAGCGCGGCGCGGCGGTCCTGCTCGTCACCCACGACCAGGAGGCAGCAGCTATCGCGGACCGGTCTTGTGCACTACGCGACGGCCAACTCACCGACGAACACACAGACGGTCGCGCGCATGACTCTCTCCCGGCACACCCGCGCGCCGCGACCACACAGCAGTGAGTTGCTCCTCTGATGCGGCCCTATGCCCTTCTGTACTTCTACGGCAGGCGCCTACGGGTTCACGGCGTACAGGAGCTGCTCGCCGGGCTTGGCGTGGCCGTGGCCGTGGCCCTCGTGTTCGCCGTAACCGTCGCGGCGAGCAGCCTCACCGGCTCGGCCGTCGGCGTAGTTCACACCGTCGCCGGGCCGGCAGACCTCCAGCTCCACGCGCGCGGCCCAGAAGGATTCGACGAACACCTGCTCACCCAGGTCGAACATCTCCCAGGAGTCGAGCAGGCCGCGCAGCTGCTCGAACAGACCGCGACCATCATCGGCTCCCCCGGCCACCGCGTAACGGTCACGATCGCAGGGGCCGGTGGCGGCCTCGCACTGATGGACGGCCTCGCCCACACCCTGCCCGGCGGCGTACTCTCAGCAGGAGGCATTAGCTTCAGCAAAACGAGCGCCAACGAGCTTGGGATCACCGCCCTGAGCTCACAGGCCCTCGCTGCGGTGACGTTGGATCTACGGGGACGGGCAACCCAACTCAAAGTGTCCGCAGTCCTCGGCCACGAAGCCGCGGGAGCGCTATCCCTTGCGCAGGTCGCGGTCATGCCCCTCGCCACCCTGCAGCGACTCGCTGGGCTACCGCACCGCGTCACCCGCATCCTGATCCAAAGCGACCCCGGACACGAGGCTACCGTGCGCTCCGAGCTGGAAACCCTCGCGGGCGGACGCCTCACGGTCGCTACCGCCGACCACGAAGTCTCGCTCCTGAGCCAGGCCCTGCGACCGAGCAACCAGGCAAGCGCGCTGTTCGCAGGGCTGGCCGGGCTCCTCGGATTTCTGTTCGCGTTCAACGCGATCCTGCTCACCACCCCGGAGCGACGCGCCGCGATCGCCGACCTGCGCCTGGACGGCACTAAACGCACAGCGATCATCCAAATGGTCCTCTTTCAAGCATTCTGCCTGGGAGTCGCCGCGTCTCTACTCGGACTGCTCGCCGGCTATGCACTCGCACTCGGCGTCTTCCAAACAAGCCCCGGCTATCTATCCCAGGCATTCACCCTCGGAGGGAACACAGTGATCGGGATGCGACCGGTGGTGCTCTCGCTGGCGGGCGGGATCCTGGCGACATGCCTCGCCTCGGCTGTCCCCCTGCAAGACCTGCGCCGCAGAAGACGCCTGGACGTCGTCTACGCCGAGACCGGCGAACGAGACCAAGCGCCAGGACACAACACCCAACAACGGCTGTTCGCATTCGCCGCAGGCTTGGTCGCGATAGCGAGCGCACTGTTCGTGTTCGTGCCCTCAGCAGCGATCGTCGCATGCGTGCTACTCGCACTGGCGACCATCCTCGCGGTTCCACTGGTCCTCTCAGCCGTACTACGAGCCGCCGAGATCCTAGCACTGAGCAACGATAGGCTCACGACCCTCCCACTGGCAATCGGGTCGCTGCGGGCGCGCACGTTTCGCTCACTCGCGCTCACCGCCACCGGCGCGGTCGCCCTGTTCGGCAGCGTCGCGCTGAGCGGCGCTCAGCATGACCTGCTGCGGGGGCTTCACAACTTCGCGCGAGCGTATGCCACCGACGGAGAGGTCTGGGTAGTGAACCCAGGGTATATCCCGGAGACAACCAGCTTCTTGCCGGACAAGTATGCGTCCAGGATTGCTCGGATACCCGGCGTCACCGGTGTTCACGTACTCCAAAGTGAGTTCATGAATATGACAAACCGGCGTGTGGTAATTGTTGCGCGCCCACCCGGCTTGGGGCAAGAAGTGCTGCGTACGCAGATCCTCGCCGGTAATTTTTCGAACGCGCGCGAACGGTTGCGCGAAGGGGGCTGGGTTGCGGTTTCCAAGCAGATCGCCGAAGAACAACGCGTTCATATCGGACAGACGCTGAAGCTGCCGACTCCAACGGGCACATCCTCGTTCCGGGTTGCGGCACTGACGACAAACTTTGGGTGGCCGGGAGGAGCTGTCCTCATGAGCACCGTCGACTACAGTCGCCTATGGGCGACACGCGCGCCGAGTGCGCTCGCCGTCGATTTCACACCAGGCACGAACATCGCGCAGGCGCGATACGCGGTTGCCGCAGCATTGGGCGCAGGTAATGGCCTTGAAGCGATAACTGCGGCGACATGGAGCGAGCGGTTCGATACCCTCGCGGGTGAAGGACTCGGGCAACTCGGAGACATATCAACGCTACTCGTACTCGCCGCCGTCCTCGCGATGGCCGCGGCGCTCGGGTCGAGTATCTGGCAACGACGGGGCTCGCTGGCCGAACTACTCCTTGATGGCGCACCCCGAAGTCTACTCCGGCTCGTCCTCCTAACGGAAGCGATGCTCATGCTCTGCGCGGGGTGCCTGGCCGGCGCGATCGCCGGGGTCTACGGCCAGTTCGTGATCGACAGCTACCTCAAGCACATCACAGGCTTCCCAGTCGCGAGCATCGCCACCATAACTCGCCCTATAGAGACATTCGCGCTCGTGATCGCCGCAGTCCTTGTGTTGGTGACGCTCCCCGGCTGGCGCGCTTCGCAGGTCCGTCCCGCGCTCGGGTTGAGCGAGTAGCGGCCACCGATGCTTCCGCGAGCGCTGCGGCGCTTGAAAGAGCTTACGCTCAGAGGCGATGTCTCCATTTGGCGATCGTCTGCTCATGGCGCGAATGGGCTTGGCGCTCGTGCTCGCAAACGCTCGCTATTGGAGCACGGTCGCGCCGCTCGTCCACACCCAACTCGACTACTGGGGGCGGCGCGCGGAAGAGATCCCCGATCCCGCTCTGCAGGAAGTGGCGCTCGCCAACCTATGCGAGGAGGGATTCAATGCGCAGGCGACGGCGACGCTTGCAACGCTCGCGCCTCGCAAGCACCGCAAATCCGTGGTGGAAGCGATCGTCGGCCTTCAGGTCATCTACGACTATCTGGACAGCCTGGTGGAGCGACCACTAGCTGACCCTCTGGCGGAAAGCCGTCGGCTCTACCGCGCGTTGGTTGACGCAGTCGTCATGGACACCGAGCCCAGGCGCGATTACTACGCCCACACCCCTCAGCCAGATGACGACGGTTATCTGGAGGAGCTTGTAAACGTCGTGCGCAGAGCGCTGGCGCGGCTCCCGTGCCGAGCCGCAATCGCAGAGGTCTCTGAACGCGCCGCCGAGCGCTGTGCTGAGGCCCAGGTTCGCGCCCATGCGGTTCGTGTCCTCGGCCGCGCGCAGCTTGAGCTATGGGCGAGGAGCAACGCCCTCGACACCGGGCTTCAGTGGCAGGAGTTTCTGGCTGGGGCGGTGTCCTCGGGGCTCGCCCTGCACGCGCTGACCGCCGCCGCGGCCGACCCTCGCACCTCCCGAGAGCAGGCCCTCACCATCGATGAGGTCTACCTGTCCGTCTGCGCCCTGACCACTCTGCTCGACAGCCTCATCGACTACGAGCAGGATCGCAGCATGGGTCAGCCCGGGTACATCCGCTACTACGAGGATCGCGATGCGCTCGCCCGGGGGCTCAGGAGCGTGATTCATCGTGCGGCGGCCCGTGCGCGCGACACTCCCAACGGCGCATATCATCTCATGACGCTAGTCGGTGTCGTGGCCTACTACTCCTCGGCCCCGACCGCCTCCAGCGAGTTCGCGCGACCCGTAACCGAGCAGATCCGCCGAGAACTCAGGCCGATTATCACCCCGACGCTCGCCGTCATGCGAGCTTGGCGTGTCGCCAAGCGAGCTCGCACGGTGATCGCAAGCAGAGGGGCGCACTGATGCGTCTAGGAGCGGCACACGATGGTCCGCATCCCAGGGGGGCGCGCCATGTCGCGATTATCGCCGACGGCAACGGCCGCTGGGCGCGTTCGCGCGGCCTATCGCTGAGCGATGGCCACAACGCAGGCGCGGACACCCTGAAGGCGCGCCTGCGCGACGCTGTAGAACTCGGCATCCAGGAGCTGACCGTGTACTCGTTCTCGACCGAGAACTGGTCGCGCCCTGCCGAGGAGGTCCAGGGGCTGATCGCGATGCTCGCGCAGCGCATCGCCCGCGAGACAC
>Ga0187855_10003729_pt1 | contig 11132 bp, 16 predicted proteins | sample June2016WEW_8_10_2_FD_132969 | JGI IMG/M metagenome (GOLD analysis project Ga0187855, IMG submission 132969) | Peatland microbial communities from SPRUCE experiment site at the Marcell Experimental Forest, Minnesota, USA - June2016WEW_8_10 | ecosystem: Environmental > Terrestrial > Soil >...
CCTCCTTTCTATCGTCACGGGAAGCCGTTGCCTATTATCTTGCGCGGCGTGTCGCCAGCTATCTAGATGTTCCGGACAGTGGTCCGTTCACTAGCAAATAGCAGGGTTTTGCATAGCCCACCCCGTCCCTCACTGATGATCGTGCACGAGGCGATGCCCAGGATCGAACTGGTAAAGCCCGGGCGGTGCCAGTCGCTCTGGCGGTTCGCGGCAATCGCGATCATATTGGCCGCGGTGGCCAGTTTGCTGGCCCCTACCCAGCCCATCCGCGCAACTTTCACCGTGCCCAGGGATAGCCATTCATCGGCCCAGGCGACAGGCTGCACACCCGGCACCATACTGAGGCAGGAACGGGAGTACCTCCGCTTAAGGCACGCACGGGTGAACAAATGCCGGGGCAAGCAGGTCAGCACGGCGGCGGGCTGGCAGAGGAGCCGGGGGCCGCGCGGGCGAAGATCCTGGGCTGCCTTGGGGCGCCGCTGCGGCCGGTACGGCCGCCGGGCGCGGTCGTCGGTGGCTCGCGCTGCCGGTCGTGCGGTCGAGCCGACGGCGCGAGGGGTCAGTGCCTGAAGGCGTCCTTCATCTTCGCGCCGGCCTGCTTGGTGTCGCCCTTGACCTGGTCGCCGCGGCCTTCAGCCCGCAGGCGCCGGCTGCCCACGGCCCGGCCGGCTGTCTTCTTGGCGCTGCCTTTGACTGCTTCGGCCTTGTGCGCGATCTTCTTGGCGATACTCATGGCTGGCCTTTTCTACTGAGTCAGCCGCTGGGGCGGATGACGAGCCCGGGAATGATAATCATGACGGACTCCGGGGATTAACGCTGTTATCTACAGTAAACGCCAGTAAATGGCTACTGTCAACATCGTTGACCTACGCTGTAGCGCCAGATAATCGTTGATCGGCGGCAACAGGGAGGCGCCGCCGCGAGGGCACCATCGCCGGCCGGCCGCACCGTCCAAGACGCTGCGCGAACCGGAGTTTTGGCAGATGGTTGCCGCGGGCTGCCGCGGCCTGCTGCCTGGGCGGACCGGCAATGCCGCCACCACCGCATCACCCGGAGGGGACATGGGCGGATATCCGGCGTAGTCTCGACAGTGAGCATCGGTGAATCAGCCGCTGGGTCAAGACCCCGCCTTGCTGCCCAAGCAGGAAGGCGCGCCCATGTTCAGCGTGGATCTGAGTACCAGCGAATGCGATGGTTACGTGGTCGTCGCGTTGCGCGGGGAGTTAGACATCGCGGGCGCCGCGGCTGCGCTCGCCGCGGTCGCGGCCCGCAAGCCCGATATCGCTGTCGACCTGGCAGGCCTGGAGTTCATCGACTCCAGCGGCGTGGCGGCGCTGGCGCGCAGGCGCAAGCACGCCCGGCACGCCGGAGGCGACCTGCTGCTGGCCGCACCACAGCAGCAGGTACTGCGGGTCCTCACCCTCACCCGGTTGCTCCGCGAGACGGTCATGCCGCCGCATGCCCGCTTCGGCTTCGGCACGTCTGGCCCGGCCGGGACGAGCGCGGCCACAAGAAGGCCGGGAAAATGCAGAAGCCCGCCGGTCACAGGCAGTGCGGGCTGGCCCAATCCCGCAGGCAGCCACGCAACCAAGGCAGTTTGAGCTACTTACGTCCGGACATTTTTTCTGCCCCCGTCCAGGACGGGGGCCACCACAGGCTAGGAGCCTCCCTTGATCATTCTTGGCGTAATTCTCCTCATTATCGGGTTCATCAGCGGAATAGCGATTCTCTGGACGATCGGCATCATTGCAGTCGTGGTCGGCCTGATCCTCACGTTGCTCGGGATGGCCGGTCACGCGGTCGGCGGGCGCAGGCATTACTTCTAGCCGCTGGCCGAGACCGTGCCTGACTGCTGATTACAGGAAGGCACCCCACGGCCGGCGTGAATATGAGGACCCGCGAATGTGCCGGGGCAGGTTGCTGTCGCGTTGCGCGGGGAGTTTGGCATTTGCGGACACCGCGAGTGCGGCGGGTGGCCGTGCCGGTGCTGCCACTACGGCTCACCAGAGTTCGCTGGCCGTCCTCTCCGCCACGCGATCACGAACGCGAGTTCTGCGGAGGAGAGCATCGTGACCGGGGAAGGCATGCCGAAGCGGCGGGCGCGTGAGCACCCTCGGCGGCCGTCCGGCGGGGTCACTGCCCCTCGTGGATGGCCTGGCCTTTCCGCTGGCTGGCTGCCGCGCACCTGTGGCCAGATCCTGCCGCAGGGGCCGCCCGGCTGGCTCCGGGAATGACGGTTAGCCGGCCGGGCAGGATATGGGGCCTGGTCGCCGCGCAGGCCGCCACCCGGGTCGGGCGCATCTCACCAGCGGATGTGTGCGCGGCGGCCGTGGCCACGGTTGAGGTAACCGGCGCCTGGCTGAGTGCCGCGAGCGGCGCGGGCGCGGATCACCTGATGCGGGTGACGGACAAGGTCAGCGAGGAACTCGCCGAACTCCAGTTGACTCTGGGAGAGGGCCCGAGCCCGGATGCCGCTGCCTCGGGCGGGGCCGTGCTGGCCTCGGATCTGGGCGAGACGCAAGCCGCCCGCCGCTGGCCGGTATTCGCCCCAGCGGCCCGCCAGGCGGGGGCGGCGGCGATCTTCGCGTTCCCGCTGCGGATCGGGGCGATCCAGGCCGGGGTCATGGGCCTGTACCGGGCACGGCCCGGCCCACTGAGCGCTGCCCAGCTGGGCGATGCGCTGATCTTCGCCGACACAGCAACGCTGCTGCTGCTAGATGCCCAGGACCAGGCAGCGGGCAACCCTTCGGCAGAGTCTGGCCCAGGTGGCCAGCCCGCGGACCTGACCGCGCACCGCGCCGAGATCGATCAGGCCACCGGCATGCTCACCGAGCAGCTCGGCGTCGGCATCGCGGAGGCTTTTATCCGGCTCCGGGCTTACGCTTATGCTCATGACCGGCGGCTGGCCGATCTGGCCCGCGACATCGTGGCGCGCCGCGTGCGGCTGCATCCTGACCCAGACCCATCCAAGAATGCCGGGACGTAAGCGGCTCCGTCGCCGCCAGCGCGCATACTGCTTTGCCACATACCGGGGGGCATCTTGCTACCTTTCCCGGGAGAGGGTGAGCGGGGATGGACGGAGAACTGCTGTCGGCGACGTTCGTCGAGCTGACCGACACCATGGTCGCCGGCTTCGACGTGATCGACTTCCTGCACGTGCTGACCGACCGCAGCGTCCAGCTGCTGGACGTCTCCGCCGCCGGGCTGCTGCTGGCTGATCCGCGCGGTGAGCTGCGCGTCGTGGCCGCTTCCAGCGAAGCTGCCCGGCTGCTTGAGCTGTTCCAGCTGCAAAGCGACCAGGGCCCTTGCCTGGACTGCTTCCGGGCCGGCCAGCCCGTCGATTCCGGGGACCTGGCCGCCGCCGGGCAGCGCTGGCCGCGGTTCGCTCCCGCCGCCCAGCAAGCCGGCTTCGCCGCCGTGCAGGCCCTGCCGATGAGGCTGCGCGATCAGGTCATCGGCGCGCTGAACCTCTTCCGCGCCAGTCCCGGAACCCTGCCCCCCGAGGACATACGCGTCGGCCAGGCCCTCGCCGATGTGGCCACCATCAGCCTGCTGCACGAGCGCAGCATGCGCCACAGCGACACTCTCAACGAGCAGCTGCAGACCGCGCTGAACAGCCGGGTCATCATCGAGCAGGCCAAAGGCAAGCTCGCCGAGCGCCTCGGCCTGGACATGGATCAGGCATTCAGCCTCCTGCGGGACTCCGCCAGAAACCGCAACCGCCGCCTGTCCGACTTCGCGCAGGCCTTCATCGACGGCTCAGAAACCCTCACCCGCCCGACCTCGGCCAGGCCGCACCAGCCGCTGCCCGGCACCAGGCAGCGGGGCCCACGGCCCCGGCCGGGCTCAGCGCCCAGACCGTAAACAGAGATCCACACTGCACCCTGAGCTGTGCCCCCGGCTCTCCGGTGGGCTGGCCCGGTTCGCGTTCACGGTCAGGCCAGTGACCGATTGCCTGCAGAGGACCCACTCGACGTGAGCCGAAGCTCACCGCGCCGGCCAGCTCGCGGCGGCTGGTGCGGCCACCCAGCGAAATGCGGCCGGCGAGCCGTCCACGCCGACCACGATCCGCGCTCGGCGCTCGGCGCTTGGCATCAACCGCAGCCGGAGCAGGCGGGGGAAGCCCCCGGCGGCGCGTGCCGGCCGTCCATCCCCGCATCCGGGCAGGCCCCAGGGCCGATCACATCTGGAGGGGCCGCCAGGAGCCGCCGTTACTGATGGACCCGCCGCCGGGACACGGCGTAGCCTGGCGAAAGGCGGTCGGCGGCGGCAGCAGTCCCGGCCCCGCCCGAATTGCACGGCTTCCCAGGAGCGATGATGGCGACCGATCCCACGCCGGACTCAAAGCCCCCCGCGGCCAGTGGGCCGCCGCCTATGACTCCCTACGCCATCGCGGTCGCCCTTTTCGCCGCCTTCGTGGTCGGCGGCGTGCTCGGCAAGGTCGTGCCGCTATGGGTGGTCGTTGTTGCCGGTCTCGCGGTCGGAGCCGCCGTCTTCCTCTTCCTAGACCGCTACCCGCGCTTGCCCGGGCGTGGATGGACACGACGGGCCTGACTGTTCCGTCCGCTCGCTTCCCCGGTCAGGCCAGTGAGGTCGCGTTCTGGCCGTCCTGCCGTTCTGCTCGGCTGCAGGCTGGCTGATCTTGTTGTCCCTGCTCTTTCCGGGGCGGTGACTTGCTCGGGCACCATCAGGAGTGGGCGTTTGCGGCTCGACCGGCACGAGGATGGCCCGGGCCTTCAGGGGGCTCATGGGGCGGGCGAGTCACAGCAGCAGATCGGGCCTGGCTGATGTTCGCTGCCGCTGGGTGCGCCGTCGGCCGGGCGTCTGAGCTAATGCTTGTCAGGGGCGGGCACTCGGGCTGCTGGTGGTTTCTGGGGCTGGTCACTTGTTTGGTCCCGGTCTTGTTCTGGTTTTCGGGGGTGCAGCATGATGAGGGCGACGCCGACGGCGATGGCGGCGGCGGCCAGCAGGGTGCGCCCGCCGATCTGCTCGCCGAGCAGCCACCATCCCAGGATGACGGCGACGAGCGGGCAGACGAACGCATAGGTGCCGGCGAGCTGGCTGGATGCATGGTGGAGCAGCCATTCGTAGGTGCTGTAGCCCAGCAGGCTGCCGAAGACGATCAGATATCCGAGCGCCAGCCCAGATTCTGAGATGAGCGAGGCACCGCTGATGCGGCCGAGTTCCCCGCCGGCGGCACCGATCAGGCACAGTGCCACGCCCGCGCAGATCATCTCCATGCCGCTGGCGAGCAACGGTTGGCCGGGGTGCGGGGCTCGCTTGGCGTAGACCGACCCGCAGCCCCAGAACAGCGCGCCGCCGAGCGCGACGGCCGATGCCAGCAGATCCTGGGCGCCGGCAGTGAGCGGATTGACGAGCACTACGACCCCGGCCAGGCCCAGGGCCAGGCCGGCTGCGGTGAGGACCGAGATGCGCTCGGTGTCGACGATGCGGCTGGTGATGGTCATCCAGACCGGGACGGTGGCCAGCAGCAGCGCGGCGGTCCCGGCCGGGATCGTCTGCTCTGCCCAGGCCGCGCCGCCCGTGCCGGCGGCGGGCAGCGCGACGCCGAGGATGGCGCTGGCGCGCCATTCGCGGCGAGTCGGAGCCCGCCAGCCTGCTTCCGGGCGACGGTGGCGCTGCCACAGGCACCAGCCGTAGAGCAGCAGGCCGGCGGCCAGGAACCGCACACCGCTCATCGTCAGCGGCGGCAGGCTGCGAACAGCGATCCGCATCGCGACAAACGTCGAGCCCCACATTATGTAGACGACGGTCAGGGCCCCGGCCACACCGCCGCGCGGCGTCACCGATGCGCCAGACATGCCCGCAGCGCCTCCCCGGTCGTGATCTCTGTCCGTTCAGCCTCCCAGGCCGCGCCGGTCACTGCTGCATGGCAGAACAGACACAGGTACCGCAGTTTCTGCCAGACTGAGAAGGTGCTGCGGAATATCGCCGTCCCGGTCCTGGCGCCGGTGCCTGCCTTCGAGCTCGGCGTGGTCTGCGAAGCGTTCGGCCTGGACCGCGCACCGCCGGGGCTGCCCGCCTATGACTTCGCCGTCTGCGGCGAGCAGGTCACGCCAGTTTCGACGACGTCCGGCTTCGCCGTGCTGCCCAGCCACGACCTTAGCCGTCTCGCCGAGGCAGACCTGATCATCGTCTTGGGCGCCGCGCCACCGACGCCGCCGCCACCGGCCGCGCTCGTGCAGCAACTGCACGACGCCGTGACCCGCGGCGCCACCATCGCCAGCGCCTGCACTGGCGCGTTCGTGCTGGCCGCGGCCGGCCTGCTGGACGGCCGCCGGGCCACCACCCACTGGCTGCATGCGCCGCTGCTCGCCAGCCTCTACCCTCAGCTGACGGTCGAGGCCGATCAGCTCTACATCGAGGACGGGCCCATTGTCACCAGCGCCGGGTCGGCAGCCGTGATCGACCTGTGCCTGCATTTGATGCGCCGCGAGCACGGCGCGGAAGTCACCAACCGCATCGCCCGGCACATGGTCGTCCCGCCGCACCGCGACGGCGGACAATCCCAGTACATCGAGATGCCCGTCCCCGAACCGGACACCGCAGACGAACTAGCCGGAGTCCTGCAGTGGACGCTGCTGCACCTCGACCAGCCGCTGACCGTCGACGCCCTCGCAGCCCGCGCATCCATGTCCCCGCGCACCTTCGCCCGCCGCTTCCGCCAGCGCACCGGCGCCACCCCGGCCTCGTGGGTGAACCGGCAGCGCGTCCTGCTGGCCGCACGCCTCCTCGAACGCGGCAACGACACCATCGCCTCAGTATCGACCCGCAGCGGATTCGGCAGTCCCGACACCCTGCGGCGCCACTTCGTCCAGGCGCGGGGAGTCACACCAGACCGATACCGCCGAGCCTTCCGCCTCACCGAACCCGAAAACAGCACTCCACGACCCCCAGGTCATAAGGAGGACACGACGGTTGCACCGGCCTTCGCTGACCCCGGGTTCGCCGCCCTCCAGCCACCGGCGGTGGCGAGGATCTGGCATCGGCAGCGTCAAAGCCCCGGGCAGGCGACCTAGCGGCCGGCGCCCGGCCAAGTCCCGTGCGCCGCCTCGCGCCTGGCTCCTCACGTGGCGCACCAGCGCGCGGGCAGGCGCGCCGGGCTGCGCCACGGCGCAACCCTGCGCCTGAGCTGCGCAGCGCACCAGCAGGCCCAGCGCCAGACGGCGGCTCGACCTGGACGAGCCAGCTGCCCACTCCAACCGGCTGAACGGGTGCGGAAGAACACCCGCATCTGCCCACATCATCGGAGGACCATACGGCAGTGTTAACTCGGCCATATCGGCGGGTCCGTGTGCGGTTGCCGCGGCAGGGACCGTAAGGGAGCGTGCAAGCTACTGCGATGTGTAAGCGGCGTGGTCGCCGGCTGTGAGCGTCCGCTGCCGCCTTTGCTGTGACTAGCAAGGCGTTCCTGGCTCCTTGGGATCGATCTCACTCGGCTCGCGGGCCGGGCGCACAGACCGGAAAGTGGTGCGCTAGGTCCTGCCGTCGGCAACGACATCCTCTGCGCTGTGACCTAGTCCGCCGCCCCCACCATGGCCTGCGCCGCCGCCGGCCGCTTCGCCTGCATCTTCTGCTGACGTCGCGGTCGTTCGCAGGGTTCTAGCCCGCCTGGTCCAGCGGCGTAGCCAGAGTAGGCCGAAAACGGGAAGCACGAGCGGGACGAAGCCGTAGCCGCTGCCATAGCTAGACCACACCGTGGCATCAGGGAAGGTGGCCGGGTCAGCGAGGCTCCAGGTGCCGACCGCCAGCACGCCGGCGAGTTCGACCGAGCAGGACAGGACGGCGATCCGGCGTGCTGCTGGACTGCCGGCGGCGAGGGTGACTGTGGCGAGGATGTAGACCATGCCAGCGAAGGCCGACAGCAAGTAGGCGACCGGGGCGTGGCCGAACTTCGTCGCGATCTGCACCCCGGCCCGTGCGGAGGCGGAGAGCGCGAAGAGCGCGTAGATGGCCACCAGCAGCCGGCCCGGGCCTGTCCTGGTCGAGTCCGGCTGCGATGCCCTGGGCTCAGGCGGTGCCGCGGGCTCAGACATGGATGACCGGCCAGATCTGATGCAGCCGGACCATCAGCACGGCCGCGACGAGCCCGGCCACGGCGATGACCGCTGGGCCCCACCGGGATCGCTCCGCCAGCCCCCAGAACGCGGCGGCCACCGGGATGAACGGCATCGCAATCAGGTATCCGATGAGCGTAGCCAGCCCGGCCGGGCGTTCACCGCCGGCGAGCCTGGCCACGATGATACCGACCTGGACAAGCAGCAGGATCTCAAGCACGCCCACTGCGGCGAGGAGGGGGACGCTCATTCGCCGGTTTCGGGCGGTCATCAGTAGCGCGTATCCGGCCAGCGCGAGACCTGCGATGATGATCGTCGTGGGGACGGCGCCGTTCACACTTGACATGTTACTACGTTTCGTAGTAACCGACGCTGGCCGGGCAGTGAGATCCCCTGGACCGAGGCTTGCCCTGCGGGGCGGTAGTGCAGGCGCAGTACCGGTTGCCAGGGTGCCTGCATGACAAATCGACTGACGGGAATCACGATCGACTGCGCGGATCCAGCGCGGCTGGTGTCCTTCCGGAGCGCGCTGCTGGACAGGGCGATGACCGGCGAGCACGGCGACGATGCCGCGGCACGACTACGACGAGGGGATCGTCATGGTCATGCACGATCCCGAGGGGCATGAGTTCTGCCTTGTCCAGTACTACAGCTGAAGGGCGATAGCCGAGGGCCCGCGGACGCACGCCAGCCACCTCTGGCGCGGCACGGGCCGCCCTCACGCTGGACGGCTCGCCGATGCAGGACGAACGGATACGCTTCACGGGCTCTCCACCTATGGCTGCACCCAGATCATCCGGTTCTGGGCTTTTCGGGCCTTCGTTCGTGGTTCGCGGACGGGGAAGGCCCCCGGAGCCTTGCGCGACGCCGGGGCCGGGCCTTCCACGTATCTCAGGATGCTTGCCTGTCCTCGAAGCTTTTTTGGCGCACCTGTGGTGCCCGCGAACCTCCCTCTGGATGGTGGCTACTGCGGTGGGAGGACTCCTATATAACACCCTCGATTGCCTGGGCCAGCAATAGGTGCCCGGCAGGCGAGGGGTGGATGTTGCAGGTCCCGTCGGGAAGCTTGATAAGCAGTCCCGCCGCGCACGGAGAGCCCCCGAAGGCCGCAGACGGCCCTTCGAAGGCGGCGAAGCCGTCCGCGACCTTCCCGCCGAATTTCTCGGTCACCGACGCGATCACCGAGTCGAGTGCCTCAGTGCTGGCCACCTCGGCCGGATCGCTGTAGCTGACCGAATAGTAGGTCAGCGCGACCAAGAGGCCATGGTAGTGGGCGACGTCACGGATCAGGGCGTAGATGGTCGTCAGGTTCGCCTGGATCTCCTGCAGCACGGCCTGAAACTCGGCCGTGCTCGCGCAGGCGTCTGCCGTCGTTTCCTGGCAGAGGAACACATCGTTGGCGCCGATGTCGATCGTCACCAGCCGGGTGCGACGGTGCACGACCAGATACTTGAGGGCGTACTGCATCTGGGTGCCCGGGTATTGCACGTGCAACGGATACTCGGTGCGGTAGCCGATGGATGAGCCCGGACTGTTCTCGCAGCCGTTGCTCGGCGCTCCCGGCACGAGGAAGCTAGCCGTGGTCTCGCCGGGGCAGGAGGCATTCGACACCCGGATGTGCAGCGCTCGAGCCAACGTCCTCGGGGTAGCCGACGAAGGAGCGGGGGTCAAGATAGTTCGGCGCCGGCACAGCTTGAGGCGGCACATAGCCGAACGCTACCGAGTCCCCTAGGGCTAGGTGAGTGCCATTGGCGGCCGGCCCGGTGACTGGCGTGGCCGAGGCAGGAAGAGCCGACATCAAGCTCACCGCCGCCACCATCGCCGTCCCGGCCAGCCCGATTGCGATCAGGCGCCAAACACCGCTCACCCGGTAGCGCATCACAATTCCCCTCTATCCGTCTCGCGGGGCTGCGAGGCTCCAGGGGACGGAGACATCCGATGACGATCACCACCACCACCCTCGACGCTTCCGACAGCAACTTCGTGCTGGGCGAGACGCTGCGTCCGCTGCTGACCCACGCGATGGGATCGGCAGTCGAGGTCTTCGACACCAGCGGCCCTGCCGAGGCGGGGCCGCCGCCGCATCGCCACCCGTGGGAAGAGGTCTACGTCGTCCTGTCCGGCCAGCTTGAGGTCACGGTCGACGGTTCGACGCAGGTCCTCGGTCCCGGAGGCGCCGCCCACGTGCCGGCCGATACCGTGCACAGCTACCGCAACGTCACCAACGTCCACTTCCTGACCATTACCACGAAGGGCGACGCCGCGGCGTTCTTCGCCGAGGTCGCGAACAAGGTCGAGATGGACCCGCCGGACATCGCGGGGGTGGTCCGGGTCGCGGCCAGCCATGATATTGAATTCGTCATGTGAGCGAGGCCAGACGCTATGTCAGTCCCAAGCGTGAGGCGCAGGCCGCCGCGACCCGCAGCGCGATCCTCGACGCGTTCGTGGAGCAGCTGTCCGACCCCGGGCGCAATACGCTGTCACCCAGCGAGGCCGCGGTCCGGGCCGGGGTCTCGGTGCGCACTGTGCACCTGTACTTCCCGAACCTCGAGAGCCAGGTCGCCGCTCTCTCGGCGTGGTTCGACCAGCATCTCAACCCGGCCGGGATCACGCCCGCCGCAGGTCCCGACGACCTGCCGCGCTACTTCCGGGAGATCCACGCCAACGCGCTGGCCAGCCCGCTGAGTCGCGCGCTGGCGACCAGCAGCGGCGAGGTCTGGCAGACGGTGCGCCGGAGCCGCCGGGCGAAACGTCTCGAAGCCATCCGGGCTGCCGTGGAAGCCGTCGGGGCGCCGGCCCAGGCCACCGCGGAAGCCACCGCGATGGTGCTGCGCCTGTCCGGCGCCGACGCCTCGTGGCCGCTGCACGACAGCTACGGCCTGCCCCTCGAGCGCATCCCGGACGTCATTGCCCACACCGTCGAACTCATCATCCGCGACCTTCGCACCCTGGTCACCGGCGATACACCCACCTGAACCGCAACCCAGGAAGAAGACCCCCATGACAGTCACAACGGCATCCGCCCAGCGGCATCCGCGACCTCGGCATCTGCTC
>Ga0187855_10003734_pt1 | contig 11126 bp, 8 predicted proteins | sample June2016WEW_8_10_2_FD_132969 | JGI IMG/M metagenome (GOLD analysis project Ga0187855, IMG submission 132969) | Peatland microbial communities from SPRUCE experiment site at the Marcell Experimental Forest, Minnesota, USA - June2016WEW_8_10 | ecosystem: Environmental > Terrestrial > Soil >...
AATCCGTACGGCGACGAACAAGTCCTCTTCGGCTGGACGGCGCTGGGCGAGGGCGCCGTGCTGCTCGGTATTGTTCTCAGCGCCACCGTCGAGCGTTATTTGGAGCTGTTCACCGAAGCCGGCATCGCGGTGGCCTCGTTCACCTTCGCAGCCGCCGCAATTCACGCCGCCATCCGGTTGGGTCCTCCTCCTCCTCCCGCGTTCCTGGCCCTCGGTGGAGGGCGTGCCCCGGTGTCCTCCGCGGGTGAGTCCGGGGAGCCGCACGGCGTGGTGGAGGTCTATGGCGAAAGTCCGGCCCGCCCCGTTTTTTCTGCGGAGCTCGATTTGCCTCTCGATCGCGCAGCCGCCATGGCCGCCGCCGAATTGCGGCTTGACCCCGAAACCGCGGCGGTGAGTCTGGAGAGCCTCCTGCCGGCGCCGCGTGTCAACCCCGTGGAAAACGATCTGGCGCGCAACCCGCTGCCCTACGCGGCGGCGTTGGCGGGCGCCTGCCCACGGCTCACGCCTGCGGCGAACCTGCTGCCTCCCGAGCGCCGCGCCGCCAGTTCCCGCGGCATGCTCATCCCCACGGCCGCGATTGCCGCAGCGATGCTGATGGTCATGGGCGCTACTCTGGCTTGGCCGGGATTCGAGCAGCGCCAATACCTTCGGCAACTGGGCGCCGAGATCTCGCGTCTGGAGCCCGTAGCGCGCCGCGCCGCGAATCTCGATCGCCAGATCGAGCTGACGCGCAACCGCACCCGCCTGCTGGATGAGTTCCGCTCGCAAACGCGGTCCGATCTGGATGCGTTCAATGAGTTGAGCCGCCTGTTGCCGCCGCCGGTTTGGACCAACGCCATCGAGCTTTCCCGCGACGCCGTGGTGATCAATGGAGAGGCCGAGCAGGCCGCCTCCTTGCTCAAAGTGCTGGATGCCTCGCCGCTGTTTCATAATTCCGAATTCGTGGGTATCAACAAGGTGGCGAACGCCGAGCTCTTCCGCCTGCGCACCCAGCGGAGGCCCCACAAATGACCCCCGGCAAACTGGACCGCCGCACGGCGCTGATGCTCGGAGGGGGAGTGGCGCTCGTCCTGCTGGTGCGCTTCGTGGTGTTGGCCGACCGGCAGCCCACCGTAGTGGCCGCTTCCGATTCGGTTCCGCTGGCGGAGAAGCGTCTGGCCAAGCTGCGTGAGCTGGGCGCCACTGTGCCCGGCAAAGAGAAAGTGGCCCAGCAGGCTTCGGGCGAATTGGCCGCGCGCGAGAAAGGCATGATCCTGACCGCTACCGCCGCACAGGCGCAGGCCCAGTTGCTCGAAATTATCCGGCGCATCGGCAAGGACGAAGGCATCGACGTGCGCGGCGCCGAAGAGATGAAGGTGGCTCCGCTCGCCGCGGATTATGGCGAGGTCACCGTGGCGGTCTCCTTCACCTGCCGCATCGACCAGTTCGTGAATTTCGTGGCGGACCTGGCGAACCGGCCGGAGTTGCTGGCCACCAGCGACATCCGCGTGATCGCGGGCAATCCCAAGGAGAAGACCATCACCGTTCGGTTGGGGTTGTCGGGCGTGGTCCCGCGCAAGCTGGTGCCGGAAAAGAAAGGGCCGGTGTCGTTTTGAAGCGCAAGCTGCTGTGGGCGAATCTGGTGCTGCTTGGGCTGACGGCGGCCACTGCCGTCCAATTGCGCCGGCAATGGATCGAAAGCCGGGCGGGGGAGCAGGCCGTCCTGCAGCGTCGCATCCGGCCTGCGCCCCCGCCGCACATGGCGCCCCTGCCCGCGGCCGCGCCGGTCAAGGCGGCCGGCTACATCGATATCGCGCAGAAAATGCTGTTTTCGAAGGACCGCAATCCCACCGTGGTTGTCGAGCCACCGCCACCGCCGAAGCCCAAGCCGATGCCGCCGCTTCCCGTGTTCCACGGGCTGGTGGATATCGGCGATGGTCCCACCGCCATCATGAGCGAGAAGCCCGGAGCGCAACATCGCGATTACCGGCCCGGCGAGCAGGTGGGCGAGTTCAAGCTGGTGGCGCTCGACAGCGAAGAGATCGTATTGGAGTGGGACGGCAACACCATCACGAGGAAGGTGGATGAGATGATCGACCGCTCGGTTGGGCCGCCGCCCACTTCCAGCAAGGCAGCCCCCGCCGCGGCCCCCCCGCCTGTGCAGCCGGCGGTGCACGCGGATGCTAAGCCGGGAGCGGATATCGGCGGCCGTGGAATCAAGGGATGCACGACGGGCGATTCGTCTCCCGCCGGCACGGTAGCCGACGGCTTTCGCAAGGTGATCAAAGAAAGCCCGTTTGGTAAGAGTTGCTTTTGGGAGCCTAATTAATCGGTGGATGGGCGCGCGGTCGACGCCCATCCGGAATGGAGCTATAGCGAATGAGACTTCTGAGTTGCATGTTACTGATTTGCGCCGGCCTGGCGGCCGACGATCCCACCAAGCCCGCGTCGAGCCCGGCTGCGGCCCAAGCGAAGAAGCCGCCGGCCGCGCTGGCTGTCCCGGCCGACGCGGTCCAGATATCGCCGGGCCTGTTCCGTTGGCAGGACAAGGACGGCAAGTCCTGGATGTATCGCCGGTCGCCCTTCGGCGTGTCGCGGTGGGAAGAAGGCTCCGCGGACGCCAAGCAAAAGTCCGTGATCGACACGACCAAAGCGGTGGAACAGGGCGATTCGGTCCGTTTCGAGCGGGACAGTCCGTTCGGAAAGCACGTGTGGGTCCGCAAGAAAACCGAGTTGGACGAGACCGAGCAGAAGATTTGGGCACACCAGCAGGAGAAGATCGCCGCCAGCCGCAAGGCGGAAAAGGAGTAGGCGTTGACACACGGCATTGCAGGCTTTCGCGCCGTTCTGGCGGCCTTGTGCATCGCATGCGCGGTGGGGGCTCAACAAGCCCCGCCGACTGTGATGGGGCGCCCGCCGCAAAACCCACAGACCAATCCCGGCCCGCCAGCCCAACCCGGCACGCCCCAACCCGGAACACCGGGCCAAACCAGCCCGCCAGCCAAGCCCGGCACGCCCGCCACCGCCCCGCCGAGCGTGCCTTCCCGGGTGAAGCTCACCGACACCGGCGGGTTTATGCTGGAGAACGTCTCGCTCTCCGAACTCATCGACATCATCGCGCGCCGTCTGAAGATCAATTACCTGGTGGACCCGCACTTCAAGGGCGGTAGCGTCACCATCCACACCTATGGGGAAGTGAAGCCCACCGACCTGATGCCTCTGCTCGAGACGATCCTGCGCGTCAACGGCGGCGCCATGGTGAAGGTCGGCGATCTTTACAGGATCGTGCCGGTGGAGAGTGTCACACAGTTGCCAATCGCTCCGGCCATTAACGGCAAGGATTTTCCCGAAGACGAGCACATGGTGCTGAACCTGATCTTCCTGAAGTACGCCACCGCCAGCGAGATTTTCAAGCTGATCCAGCCGTTCCTGGGCGCGGGCGCCGCCGCGGAAACGTACGACCCAGCCAATCTGCTCGTTCTGCAGGACAACAGCCGTAATATGCGGCGCACCCTGGATCTCATCGGGCTGTTCGATAGCGACTCGTTTGTCAGCCAGCGCGTGCGGGTGTTCGAGGTCAGCCACGGCCGGCCGTCGGAACTGGTGAAGCAACTGGAGGCGATTTTCAAGGCCTTCTCGCTTTCCGAAAAAATCAACGCCGTAAAATTCATACCGGTGGACCGCATCAACACAGTCATCGCGGTGGCGCCGAATCCCGGAATCTTCGAGCAGGTGGATAAGTGGCTGCAGAAGCTGGATGTGACGCCGAAGGCGCCCGTAGGCGCCACCGATAACTACGTCTACCGTCTCAAGTATGGCCGCGCGGAAACAGTGGCGATGGCGCTCATGGCGCTGTATAGCGGCAATCCAATGGCATTGATGGCGCTGAGCTCCATGAGCAATATGATGATGGGCAGCGGCATAGGCATGTCACCAAGCTTCGGAGGCTCAGGCTACGGAGGTGGGTCATACGGAGGTGGCTACGGAGGCGGCTACGGAGGCGGCTACGGAGGCGGAGCTTACGGAAACCCGGCTTACGGAGGCGGAGCCTACGGAAACGCGGGTTACAGCGGCATGGGCTACGGGGGCGGCTACCAAAGCGGCTTCGGTGGTGGATATCAGCAGCAGACTCCTTACGCTCCCAACGTCAGTCCCTCGGCGCTGACCCAACCCTCGGTCGTCACCAGCGGGACGACCGGCAGTTCCGATCTGACCGGCTCCTACCTGGGCGCGGCCACCGGCGCCGCCCCGCGCACTGTCATGCCGCATATCATCCCGAACCCCTTCGACAACACGCTGCTGGTGCAGTGTACGCCCGAGGAATGGGAGCAGATCTCACGCTTGCTCGTGCAGTTGGACGTGCCGCCACGGCAAATCCTGGTCGAGGCGAAAATCTACGAGGTCGACCTGACCGGGAATCTCTCGTATGGCGTGGAGAACTACCTGCAACAAAAAAATGCTGCCGTTCCCAGCGGCTTTACCGGGCCGGGGCAGGCCGGCGGCTTTCTGGGCAGCGCCGTGAACGGCGGACTCACGCTGACCGGCGGCCTTCTGGTGGGCCACAGCCGCGAACTGCTGTCATTCCTCCAAGCCTCGGACTCTCAAGGCAGGTCCCGCATCATATCGGCGCCGTCGCTGATCGCCACTGACAGCGTCCCCGCCATCATGAACGTGGGCCAGTCGGTGGCCACGCTGACTTCCGAGGCGGTGGCTGGCGGCATCGAATCGAGTGGAACCACTCCATTTGCCCAGACGGTTTCCAACGTAAATACAGGCGTGACGCTGAACGTGATGGCCCGTGTCAACTCCAGCGGCATTATCACCATGCTCGTCAACCAGCAGGTCAGTACCCCGCAGCCGCCGTCGGGTCCGGTGCAGTCCCCCAGTTTCAGCACCCGCAGCTTCCAGACGCAAATTACGCTCCAGGATGGGGATACCGTGGCGATTGGCGGGATTATCCAGGACACGGCGACTGACGCGACCAGCGGAATCCCTTTCCTGAACCGGATACCCGTCCTCGGCGCGGCCTTCGGCACCAAAAGCAAGCAGACGAGCCGCACGGAGTTGATCGTCTTCTTCACGCCGCACGTGATCTATGACACCACGCAGATCGCCGAAGCCAGCGACGATTTGAAGAACTCGCTGACGCACCTGAAAAAATCGTTGAAAGAGAAGTAGCGGACCGTGGATCCTCAGTAAACGATCCGGTCCGGCTTGGATTGCCATTCCAGGAAAGCGCGCTGCGCCTGGCGCCGCATCAGGGGGATCATGGGGATGCGCCTCTCGCTCAGCGGCGCCTGCAGTTCGCTATAAATGACGGTGTCGTCGAAACCCGCGGCCGCCGCGTCCGCGCGCGTGCCCGCGAAGAAGACGCGCGCCGGCCGCGCCCAATAGATAGCGCCCAGGCACATGGGACAGGGTTCGCAGGTGGCGTAAATATCGCAGCCGGTCAACTGGAAGCGGCCGAGCACGCGGCAAGCTTCGCGAATCGCTACTATCTCGGCGTGCGCCGTGGGGTCGTTGGTGGAGGTGACCAGGTTGACGCCGGAAGCGATCGTGGCGCCGTCCTTCACCACCAGCGACGCGAAAGGTCCGCCCCGTCCGGTCCGCACGTTTTGGACGGCCATTTCGATTGCCTGCGCCATGAACGAATCCGGTGCCACCTCTCGTATTCTAGCCTTGTAGAGACTGGGTAGCGTGCCGCCATGGGCATCAGCCCACGGTCGAAATTCGGTGGGCTCAAGCTCGCCGGCCCAGAAGGCGCCCCGCGCCAAAGGGTGCTCCAACCGGCTCTTTGTACACATCGCCAAAAGAACATAAGTGCTCTGTTTTGTTTCAAACAGCCATGGACTCAGGCGCCAGACGAAGCGACATTGGGCGAAAGCGCCTGCGATCCGCGATTTCCTCACTACTGGCGCGGCTGCCAGCACCCGCGCTAGACTGGGGACACACGGCGGCTTAGGGCTATGTCAGCCACGGATCTGCGACAGCGTTTCAAAGAGCTCACGGTGGTGGCCGACATCGCGTCGGCCATGCTCTCGCCTCTCGAACTGAGCCAGGTGCTGGACGTAGCGCTGGAAAAGACCTCCCGCGCCATAGGCGCTCCGTTCGGGTCCATTACGCTCCTCAACACCGAAAAGACGCGATTGGAATTCGCCGCGGTTTACGGATTATCGCCGGATTACGGCGAAAAGTTCCGCGAGTTGGGATTGTTGCCGGCCGACGAATCGTCGCCTTCAGGCCGCGCGGTTTCGACGGGGAAACCCTATTGGGTGGCCGACATCACCCGCCATCCGCTGTGTGCAAGCTGGAGACATATCAGTCTGGGCGAAGGCGTTCGCGCGCTCATTTGCGTGCCGCTGTGGCTGGGGGGCGCGCCCTCCGGGACGCTGAATCAGTACCTGGCGGAGCCGCACCGCTTCTCGGCGCGCGAGGTCCGCCTGCTGCAGGTGGTGGCCCAGCAGGTGTCGCTGGCCATCGAGCGGGCCCGTTTGTACGACCAGCTCAAACAGCAGCACGAGGCCACGCTCACTGCCAGCGAGCGCAAGAGCCGTTTCCTGGCCACCATGAACCACGAGCTGCGGTCGCCCATGACGGCCATCGTGGGCTTCGCCGATCTGCTGCAACAACAGATCCCCGGATCGCTCAACGCCGGACAGATGCGGCAGGTGCGCATGATCGCCGCCAGCGCCCAGCACGTGATGGCGGTAATAAACGATGCGCTGGATGTGGCGCGCATCGAGGCCGGCAAGCTCGAATGCCTGATCGAGCCGGTGGACGCCTCGCAAATCATGCACGAAGTGACCGACATGCTCGCCCCGCTGGCGCACGCCAAGCGCCTGGAATTGGACATCCGCGAGCCGCGCGAGCCGCTTCGCGTACGCTGCGACCGGCAGCGTTCGAAACAGATCCTGGTCAATCTGGTTTCCAACGCCATCAAGTTCACCCCGCGCGGCCGCATTCTGGTGTGCGGCTCCCAGGATGCCTCCACTCCCCACCAAGCCCGCATTTCCGTGTCGGACACCGGCATCGGCTTGCGGCCGGATCAGGTTCCGCTGCTTTTCCAGGAGTTTCAACAATTGCCCTCACCGTACCAGCAGTTGGGAACAGGTCTCGGCCTGGCCATCAGCCGGAAGTTGGCGCGCCTCATGGGCGGAGATATCGAAGTCAAAAGCGACTATGGCCACGGCAGCACCTTCACGCTGATGCTGGAGACCGCATGAGCGCGCACACCCTGCTGCTGGTGGATGACGACCCCGCCGTGCACGAGCTGCTGGGGGCGGTGCTGCGCCCCCCGGACTGGCGGATCGACAGCGCGTACGACGGCCTGGAGGGATTCGCCCGCGTGGAAGCCCACGCTTACGACCTGGTCCTGACGGACGTGCGCATGCCCGGCCTGGACGGGCTGGAGCTGCTGCATCGCATACGGGAGATCCGGCCCGACGCCAAGGTCATGGTGATGACCGCCGAGAGCACGCCCGCCAACATCGTGCGCGCCATCCGCGACCAGGCCTTCTGCTATTTCAGCAAGCCGTTCTCACCAAGCACGGTGGCCGACATGATCACGCAGGCCGTCAACACGCACCACTGGCAGGACGATATCGAGGTGCTCTCAGCGTCGCCCGATTGGATCAGCCTGCGCCTGCGCTGCAAAATGGAAACGGCCGACCGGCTCATGCAGTTCGTGCGCGAAATGGAGATGGATTTCCCTCGCGAGGAGCGCGAGAATATCGCCTCCGCGTTCCGCGAACTGCTCATGAACGCCATCGAACACGGCGGCGGGTCGGACCCCAACAAGCGCGTGCAGGTGACCTATGTGCGCACCACACGGGCCATTCTCTATGTCATCCAGGATCCGGGAAAGGGCTTCTCGTTCGATAACATCGATCATGCCGCGGTCGCCAACCCGCCCGATGAACCCGTGCGCCATCTGGAGATCCGCGCCGAAAAGGGCGTGCGTCCCGGCGGCTTCGGCATCCTACTTACGCGCAACCTGGTGGACGAGCTGGTCTACAACGAGAAGGGCAACGAGGTTCTGTTCATCAAGTATCTGAAGTAGTGGGGCAGGCGCGGTGGGGCAGGCGCTTCCGCCTGCCAACCTTTTTTGTCACACCCTTTCAGAAAGCGGCCTTTTGGACTGCCCGGCGCCGGCGTCCACTCATCAAATAAATAGCCGCACGCAGCTCCAGCAGAGGGTCGCCGGAAGGATCGATTCCATCCACCCGCGGGATGGGATCGAAGATGATCTGTTTCCGCTCCCCATCGTTGTCTGAAACCAGTTCGGTCAAGCTCACCGTACCAAGATCGAGCAACGTCCGGTCCTCCGGCCAGTGGATAGTCGCATCATCCACGGTGTCTCCGTCGTTTGCCAGTTGGACCCGAATGAGGAACGCGATCGGACCCCGGGCAATGCGGTCCGCGAGATCGTCGAACAGATAGTTCGCGCTCTTGGCGGCCGCAGCCTCATCGGTCAGATGATCGTTGCCGGCTTCTGGGTCGATCCGGTAGCGACCATAGCGGCTGACCCCGTCCTTGTTCGTGAAGCGCATGGCCGTCACGCCGAAGAACGATTCTCTGGCGAAGCTGGATGGCGCGGGCTTGGGCGCCTTCACGAATGCGAGCGCCTTCGGATGCGTGCCGAGGTAGGCCTTAATCGGCGATGGCCCCGGGCTTGACGGATCGCTGGCAGCCAGCGCGCGGAAGAACTCCAAAAATTCCGGGCCGGTCCGCGTGGGAAATCCATCCGTCGAATGACCGATGATATCGGTGTGAACGTGAGGGGCGAGATGGAAACGAATCGCTATTCCGCGCGGATTCGCGTTGGGATCGTTATCGGGCACCAGCGGAAGGCCCGTGGAATTTGAAAAGCGCACCGTCACTGGGGTAGACTTCCGATTCATATGAGGCGCCCGTGTGAGGGAACCCGCCCCGGGCGAAGGCGTAAACGTTCCGGTCAGCATGGCGCCTTTGGCATGCACTGGCCGAAAGCCGGGGTGCCGTCCGAAGACGGTGTCGAACTGCGCCATCAGATCCTGACTCAGCGCCAAAAGCTTTTCGTCCGTGGGAAGCGGCATGGTCGATTTCCTCCTCAGAAATCAGTCTACTACGCCGTGCAGGTGGGGCAGGCGCTTCCGCCTGCCAACCATTTTGAGGGACATTCTATTTGCTCAATTGAAGCGCATGCAATGGCGCCACAATCTTCACTGCTGGCGCAGGTTGACTCCCCTTGATCATGGACCAGAGAATTGCGTTGAAGACCGTGTCGTTCACGCGATCCGGGGCGCTGAAGTCGAGCCCTTGGGACATTCTCGCCGCGGGCGTCCCGCTCGCGTTTATTTCGTCCAGATTCATTTCGGATGCCAGCGCGGCATAAGGCGCAAGATCCGGCGTATCCGCGAATACGTCGGCCAGCGACTGGCTGAAGTAATCGAATTTCGACAGGCGCCCCAATGCCAGAATGTCCTCGATTGCAGCCACTACGTCGGTCGTATTCGCAAATCGATGGACGACGCCCGGACGGTTGTAGGCGGAGATCGAGAAGAACACCGAACGGTGCGAATCCACGTGATCCGGGCCGGCCTGTGAATCGTCCTCCAGCACAAAAACGACCGTATCCTTCCAAAACGGCGAATGCGACAGCGCCTCCACAATCCTGCCGAGCGCCAGATCGTTGTCCGCCATGTAGGCGCGCGGTGTCCGGAATCCAGCGCGCCCGCCCGCCGTGTGGTCGTTGGGAAGATGCAGCACTTCGAGCATCGGCATTTCGCCGTCGCGGACAAATTGGTTGAGCTCCGCGATCCACGCGTCGGCGCGCACTTGATCCTTGATCTGGAAGTTGAATGCCGGGTACGTCGGACTCACATCCGCCGCCACCTCGCGTTGTGTGACAGGCCAGCCTTCGCTCTTGACCATCTCTCCATAATCGCGAAAGGTGACGCCACTCTTCTTCGCGAGCGTCCACAGAAATCCCGCGGGTGGCTCGATGGCTTCCTCGCCGTCCATTTCCGCGCGCTTGCCGGCGTACCCGGACGGAATGGTCTTTTCTCCATAGTCGGTGACGTAAGCAGCCGTGGACCACAGATGGCCTTGCGAGCTCACTTCGGCATTTGTGAAAAATCTGTCAAAGAGCCCGAAGCGGAGCGCGAGCGCATGATGGTTGGGCGACACGCCGCGCCCGAAGAAGACCAGCTTGGGATCGCCGTCGCCCTCTTTCAAATCGCCGAACACCTGGTCGTAAGTTCGATTCTCCTTGATGATGTAAACCACGTGCCGGAACGGAGGATATTTCCTGCCCGGCTGCGGCATGCGCCAATTATTCGCCTCCGCGACTCTTCGCGAGTATTCGGCCAAAGTCGCTGGAGTCAGCCTGGCCGGACAGAATCGCAGCGTGCCGTTGAGTTGTCCCAGATCGTATCCCAGAGGCCTAATCAATCCTTCGCCGGGAGTTGGACCATCCGGATTGGCGTGGCTGCCGTGCCCCTTACCGCTCAGGATGAGAATCTGGTTGTCCGCTTCGAGAACCGCGGTCGGATACCAATCGGCGGGTATGCGCCCTACGAGGGGATCTCCGCTGGAACCGGCGTGCGCATCGGACCTCTCGCGAGAGATATCGTATACGGCGACGGCGTTGTTGTCCGCTTCCGCGACGTATAGCTTCGTTCCGTCGTGCGAGAGCGCCAGCGCGTTCGGCGTGCTGCCCTCGGAAGGTCCACCCGGAGCGGCGTCGTTCAGGTATTGCAAAACCGTTTTTCTGTGCGTGTCGATGACTGCGATCTGGCTTGTGGCGGCGAGCGCCACATACAGTCGAGATCCCGCGGAATTCGCAACCAGCGCGGATGGATGGAAGCCGACATGCAGCCTGCCCACGTAGATCAGCGACCCATCCGTTCGGGCGCGAAAGATCGACACCGTGTCGCTTCCCCACGCGGAAACGTAAACGGTGCCGTCCGATGCCGCCTCGACCGCATACGGATAATGATCGGTCGGAAGGCGCTGCACGATCTCCGATGTCGCCGGGTTCACGACGGCAAGCATGTCGCCGACGTTTTCCGCGACGTACAGAAAATCTCCGCGCCTGGAGACTGCGATGCCTGCCGGATAGCGGGTTCCAGTCTCATCGGGTTTTCTCTCGCCGGTTTTGCCGAGCG
>Ga0187855_10003736_pt1 | contig 11124 bp, 8 predicted proteins | sample June2016WEW_8_10_2_FD_132969 | JGI IMG/M metagenome (GOLD analysis project Ga0187855, IMG submission 132969) | Peatland microbial communities from SPRUCE experiment site at the Marcell Experimental Forest, Minnesota, USA - June2016WEW_8_10 | ecosystem: Environmental > Terrestrial > Soil >...
AAACGCGGGACGAAATACCCTCGACCTGGCGTCGAAGAACTCCAAATCGGGTAGGTCCGTTGGTCGATAAGGCCCACAGAATGTGCATAGTCCAAGGGCGAGTGAGCACTTCGAGCAATCCACTCATGGGACAGGACGTAGGCGATTGAGCATAGCGGCGCATTGGTACCTCACTTAGTTACTTTAAAGTGCCTAATTTACAAATACAAGTAGTTATTTAAAGTAACTTCAAAAGCACAGTTGTCATCTAGTTCGAAATAGCAGGGGCGCTTTTGGGTCCCAATAATTCTTCAGGAGGATTTTTTATGGCCAGCAACTCAATTTCGCAGCGTTCACAAACTGCCAGTGCAGTGCGCACCACAGACTTGAGAGAGGGAGCATCCGTGGGCGCGTTCATCACACTTGCAGGACGGATACTGTTCTCCATCATCTTCATTTTGTCGGGATTCTTCCATTTCTCGCAGCAAGACATTGCCTACGCCGCACACGCGGGTGTGCCCATGGCCGGCTTCTTAGTTCCTGCATCAGGAATTCTGGCGCTGCTCGGAGGACTCAGCATTCTGCTCGGATACCGAGCTAAGGTCGGCGCCTGGCTGCTCGTGCTATTCCTGGTTCCAGTCACGCTCGCAATGCACAACTTCTGGGCGGTGAAAGACCCAATGATGGCTCAGATGCAAATGGCCATGTTCATGAAGAACGTGAGCATGCTTGGGGGCGCATTGCTGATTTCCCAATTTGGAGCGGGCCCGCTAAGTCTGGATGCGAAGCGAAACTCTTCGCGCTGACTTTTTGCAAACCTTAGCACTTAGCAGTCAGCACTCAGCATTCGGCCCTTGAATATCTACGCCACAGCCTCGCGAGCACATATCAGACTGAGTGCTCAATGCTAAGTGCTAAGCGTTGAGCACTGCTTCATCCTCGCGGAAGCAGTATTCGTCCGCGCATTCCGACCACTTGTCACATTCTTGTAAACTGCCTCACCTTTCCCAAGTCTGAACGTCAAACTAAGCAGTCAGTTTTTGGCTTGGACGAATTCCATCTCGTCCCGGAAAACGAGCATGGTGAACTTGCGTGATCAGACCCGTTTCTCAGGCTTGTCTCGAATCGAACTATGGAACTCAGGAGCACATCGTTGCGTATCTAGGCCGAGGAGTAGTGTGCAAGGCTAGAGCGAATCGATAAAGAGACTGGTCAGGCAAGTTCGGAGGGTGGGGTTATGCAGCATGGAGCGAATGGCAGTAACGGTGCGGGCAACGGAACCCTTCTCCACACTGGGGATCCTCATGTCCAGGAAGTAGTCAAAACAGCCCATGAAGAACTTCGCCAGTTGATGCGTCAGCGGGCTGAAATCATGAAACGCATTGGCACCCTGAAGCAGACCATCTCAGGGCTCGCCAATTTGTTCGGCGATGAAATCCTCGGCGAAGACCTGCTCGAGCTAGTCGACCGCAAAACCGGAGGACGCCAGCCGGGTTTTACGAAAGCGTGTCGCATGGTTTTGATGGAGGCCGGACGACCGCTGGCGGTGCGGGAGGTCTGCGAGCAGATTCAGCAACGCCTTCCCACCATATTAGTTCGTCACAAAGATCCGCTGGCCTCGGTGACTACCGTCCTCAACCGCTTGGTGGAATATGGCGAAGCATTAAGCGTGGTCCGAGAAAATGGCCGGCGGGCCTGGCAGTGGGTATCAGATCCAGTTCCCGGCGAGCAGCATAGAGCGTCGCTTTCGCAACTGTAGAGACGCAGCTTGCTGCGCCTGAGACATTGCAAGCAATCTCCCGACGGACTACGCGGGCAGCAGCATTCCTTTTTCCAAGTGCCGCGTAACATGCGCGTAAGACGCTGCATGCGGATCGTGCGTCACCATCACCACCGTCTTGTGAAAATCTTCATTCAAACGCTTCAGAATCTCCAGCACTTCCGTGGCGGAGTGACTGTCGAGATCGCCGGTAGGCTCGTCGGCGAGCAACAGCGTGGGATCGCTGACGATCGCACGAGCAATCGCCACTCTTTGTTCCTGCCCGCCTGAGAGCTGTTTCGGAAGGTGATTCACACGCTCCTCCAGGCCCACAAGTTTCAAAGCTGTCATGACGTGGTCGCGACGTTCTTGGGCATTCAGTTTGGTGAGCAGCAGCGGGAGTTCGACATTTTCAAACGCGGTGAGTACGGGAATCAGGTTGAAGGTTTGAAACACGTATCCGATATGCACATTGCGCCAGTGCGCCGATTGAGAATCGTTGAAGCGGAACACGTTCTCGCCCAGCACCAGCAGTTCTCCCGCGGTGGGCCGGTCGATGGCCGCAATCATATTCAGCAACGTCGTCTTGCCTGAACCCGACGGCCCCATCAGAGCCAGAAACTCACCGCCGCCGATCTCGATGGAAACGTCGTCAAGCGCCTTCACTTCGAACGCGTCGCGCTTGAAGATCTTGCTGACGTTGCGGGCCTGGACCACCTTGGTTTGCACTGCGGTATGGGGAATCGTAGCTGCGCTCATGACTGTCCTTTAATCTTGATTTTGTCGCCGTCTTTCAGCTCTGGTGGCGCCGAAGTGATAACATCTTCGCCCCCGTTGAGGCCCTGCACCAGTGCGCCGCCGTTGCGTTGCGCCTCGATTTTGACTTCCCGTGCCAGAGCCTTGCCGTTAAAGGCGAGGAAGACGAACTTCTTGCCATCGCGATCATGAATCGCGCCGGTAGGAACAAATACTCCCTGCGGCTGTGTACTCGTTTGTTTGTTTTCGTCCGCGAGAAACTTTACTGTAGCGTTCATATCCGGACGCAAGTGCGCATCTGGATTGAGAATTTGCACCTTGACCTGAACCGTCGCCTTGGCACGATTTGCTTCAGGAGAGATTTCGGCGATCTTTCCATCCCACTTGAGGTCAGGGTACGCGTCCACAGTGACGATGCCCTTTTGTTTGGGACCGAGCCTGGCGAAATCGTCCTGTGCGATATCGAGTTCCACTTGAAGATCGTTCAAATCAGCGAGAGAAACGACAAGACCCTGCGGACCGCCCTCGGCGGTGCTGGCGAATCCCGAAGTCACGAGCTCACCTTTTTCAGCGGCGCGCTCCAGAATGGTTCCCGTAACTGGCGCGCGGATCAAAGTAGCGTCGAGCAACGACTTGGCATAGTCCGCCTGCCCTTGGGCTTGCTCGAGAGCGCCGCGTGCCCGCGCAATTTCCTCCTTGCGGGGACCAAGCTTCGATAACTGGAACGCCTTGTCCAGAGAATTCACACGCTGCTGGTCGGCTCCGAACTTGCCTGTAGCGTCGTCAAGAGCTTGTTTCGAGACCACGCCTTGACTCCACAAATCTTTCGTGCGGTCGAGAGTGAGCTGATCATCCGCCAGCGTAGCCTTGGCCTCGTCCAGATTATGCTGTGCCTGCTGAATTTCCTCGGGACGAGATCCGTTCTGCAGTTCCTCAAGATAAGCACGGGCATTCTCGGCGGCGCCTTTCGCCTGTTCATACTGTGCACGGAATTCATCATCTTCCAGACGCACCAGGACCTGGCCCTCTTTGACGTGGTCACCCTTTTCCACGCCGATCCACGCGACCCGGCCGGTCACTTTGGAATTCAGATTGATTTTGTGGTGAGCCACAATGTAGCCGCTGGCGGAAAGCACTATGCCGCCGACATCGCTACTCTGGGCCGAGGCGCGAACCACGTCGACCTCCGGGGCATCGTGCGACAACAAGCGGTAGGCAATGGCTACCACACCCAACAGAACCAGGACTCCGATTCCGATAAGGATGTACCGCCGTGCCCACGCTGGAGGCTCGCCTTCACCGCCGGCTCGAGCCGTGCGATCGATTCGCAGGCTTTGCAGGTCTTCGTGCTTTGCGTCAGTGGGCATTTTGCTTAAAGATGATTCCGTGCGTATCGCTGATGCAAATTCCCTCTTCAAAAGTAGGTGACGATTCTAGTCCCGCAGAGCGCTAAGTATGTCTCGACGCGACGCATGCCAGGCGGGAGCAAACCCGCCTACGACGCCCATGATCAGGGCGAACAAAATGGCGCTGAAGACCACGACTGGCGTCATCTGCAGGCTGAATACGACTTCACTGAACGTGACCTGATTTTGCGTTCCCGTGGTCATTCCGTTGAACGGCAACATCAGTAAGATGCCCAGCGCGGCACCCAACAAGGACAGCAACAGCGACTCCAGCATGAACGAAGTGAGAATGCTGGGACGTGAAAACCCAATCACGCGCAGCGTGGCAATCTCGCGGCCGCGATAAGCCACGGCCGCATACATGGTGTTGGCGGCGGCGAAGCAAGAGCCGACTGCCATGATGAATGCCACGATCCAGCCAACGATTTTTATCGGCGCACCCGACTTGGTTTGCGAAGCATAGTAGTCGGGTTCCAACAGACCATTGAGTTCGAGGCGCTGATCGTCGTTCGCACGGTTCTTCAGGGCTTGAGCGGAGGCCGGGTCGGTTGCACGCACCAGAACCGAGGAGTATACCGTGCGTTCAAAATCGGTCACCAGTTGGTTGATGTCGCCCCATATTTCGGAATCATGCGCCGTGCCGCTGCCGTCAAAGATGCCCACAATCGGCCAGTCGCCTTTGCCGATGTGGACCATGTCGCCAAGGTTGGCATGCTCGAATCGCCGGTTGATCGAACTACTTACCACCACCTCGCGTTGCCCTGGTGTGAACCAACGTCCGGCGGTGAGGTGAATCTTGGGGCGCATTTCGATTCCGAGTGGCGTAAGGAATCGCGTAGTAACGTTGGTCTCGCCCGTCCCACCTTTGCGCGGCATCACCACCACCAGAATGTCTTCGCCCGAAACCAGAGGCTCGCCCTGGCTGTTCTTGGCGACTCCGGGCAGATCTTTCAACACTTGCATCGCATCTCGCGAGACTCCGCCCGCGGCTAGCTCCGAGTCCGAGCCTTTGCGGAGCATCAGCACGTTCAGCGGATCGCCAGTCGTGGCAAAGGCGCGGCCCAGGCCCGCAAGGAGCGCCATGATAAAGACCGCCGTGGCTACGGTAAGCGCGATTCCGAGCGCGGTCATGACCGTCAGGCTCTTGCGCAGCCGCAGATTGCGCACGTTATAACTAAGAGGGATTGCCATTTCTATTCTCGTCCTTCAGTCGTTTCCCTGACTTTCTTCCTTTGTGTACCTTTGTGCCCTTTGTGGTTAAGACACTTTCAAGGCATCAACCACAAAGGTCACGAAGGTACACGAAGGGCGCTCATCCGATGTGACGCAACCCGTCGACGATATTGATCTTCGCAGCGTGGTAGGACGGTATGAACGAACTGGCGAATCCCACCACCACCGCTATCAGGAGTGCCGCCGCTATCGTGATCGGAGTGACCTCCATGCCGGTGAACATTCCACCCTGACTCGCCATCGCCTTCACCACCAGGAAGGCGAGCAGCGACCCGAGCAGCCCGCCGATCAGTGCAAGCGAGACCGCTTCGCCGACGAACAACCCCAAGATGCTGTTGCGGGTGAAGCCCAGCGTCTTCAATACCGCAACTTCCCGCGTCCGCTCGCGAATCGACATCGCCATGGTGTTTGCCGACACCAGCAGAATGGTAAAGACTACTGCCAGGCAGATGCTCATGATGAAAGCCTTGATGTTGCCCAACATCCCGATGAAGCCCAACTGAAAAGCGTGCTCGCTCTCGGTCTTGGTTGGACGATCAGCATTGCGGAATTCTTCGTCAACCGCGCCCGCCACGCCCGGAACGGAATCGGGCGAATCGGCGAGAACCGCGAAGAAACCTTCTTGTCCTTTGAGCCTGGGAAAGCCTTCGTCGATGTAGTCTTTGTTAAAGTAAATCGACTGCGTGGGATCCGGCGGAGTGAAAATTCCGCGGATGGTCAACTCCAGATTGACGGGAAAAATCTTTCCCGTAATGTTCAGACGATCACCGACTTTCCAGTGAAACTTGTTCGCCAGCCCAACATCCACAACGGCACCGGCACGATCGCGCTGCCAGGCTTCGAGTTGGTCCGCGGGTATTTTGAATTCCGAATAGACCTTAAAAATTTCTTGCGGATCGGTGCCGAACTGCGCAAAGTAGTGTTCTGGCTTGTCGTCCATGTATTGCCCGCCAAACCACTGCTCATTCACCACTTCCTTCACATGCGGGATGGCCTGAATCTTTTGCCGGTAATAGCTGGGCAAATTGAAGACCAATGAAACCTTGTGCCGCACGATCAGGCGCTGTGCCGACTCTTCGGAGGGCTTGCTGTCATAGAAACTCCGCCAGATGGTAATCAAGAAGGTGAGCAGCAGCAATGAGCCGCCAATACTCAAGATGGTCAGGATACTGCGGCGCTTGTTGCGGAACGCGTTTTTCGTGACGAAACGGGTCAGGGTCATGAACGAACTCCGGGAGAAAACTTAGCCTGCCTGCGAAACCCCAAGGTTGCTCTAAGCATAGCCGATAGGCTCGGACCCGGACAACCTCACGTCTTCCATGGTCCCAGCATCGCCGACCGAGGCCGGGGATGCCAGTGGAGATCGTCACCGGAATTCGATGACAAATGTCACCCTGAGGCCTGCTTAACAATTCTGCTTTAACAATAACGGTCGCGGCCCGCGAAAGTTACGGCCCGACTTGGGCTTGTCGAGGACGGGTGTCCTCGTCCGTCCGATGGAGCAAAGGGTGCTCGTCCACGCACGTTAGCCCACGCGGTTGAGATCTTTACAGTACTAAAGTTTCTTCAATCCACTGCGCAATCGAATTTACGAGCACTTTCGTAACTCCACTTTCGCCCTACTCCCGGACTATCCTGATCACGTGACTTCCCCCAAGGACGTGCCCGAGGTTTCCCCACCGAGGGAAAGTCCCTGTTTGTCTTCATGAGGCTACGAAGATAATGTCGAACAAAATCGGGCGCTTCGAAATACTCAGCGAAATCGCGCACTCGGATTCAATTTCCGTCTATAAAGCCACCGATCCGGAGAGCAGTCAAACGGTGGCGCTGAAGACTGTCAAAATAGAAGCGTTGGGTGAGCAGGCGCCTGCTCTGGTGAAAAACCTTTTGGACGAGGCAGCTGCCAGCAAGGTTCTCAACAGCCACAATATTGCCGTGCTCTACGGCGCCGAAGAAGTCGACGGAGTTTTCTGTGCCTCTCTGGAATATGTCCAAGGCAACAGCGTCGCCACAATGCTGGCCCGCAAAGAAGGATTCTCCATCTGGGATCTGCAGGACATCGCGCGCCAAACCTGCCAGGGCCTCGACCACGCGCACGCCAAGAACCTCGTGCACTACACTCTTGAGCCGGCCAAGATTATGGTGTCGTGGGACGGCACGGTGAAGGTTTTGGGATTCGGAATTTCTACCATGAGCGCCTTTGCCGCCCAGGCCTCAGGGGCTGCTCCCGGAGTTCTACATTACATGTCGCCGGAGCAACTGCGCGGAGATCCGCTTGGTGCGCCTTCCAACATCTTTAGCTTAGGCGCGATTTTTTATGAGATGGTCACGGAGCGTAAGGCTTTCGATGGCGAGGATGCAGATCAAGTCCGGCAATCGATCTCAGAAATGACGCCGGTCGCTCCCGATCAGATCAATCGAAAGATTCATCCTGCACTGAGCCAAGTCATCATGAAGGCGTTGGCGAAAGCACCTGAGGAACGATACCAGTCTGGGCAAGATCTGGTGAACGATTTGGAGAGGTGCAAGGAAAGCGCCACCAAAGCCGCGGCCGCCGCGAAACCTGGACAACGCGGGCAGAAGGCGCCCACCGCGCAGAAACCTGCGCCAGCCGTCAGTGCGCCGACCGTGAAGCCAGCGCCGCCGGCAGCGACTTCGCAACCGAAACCTGCGTTCAAACCGCCGGCACCGGCAGCGGCTCCACCTCAACCGAGCAGACAAGTTACGCCGCCGCTCGCGACGCGGGCAGCCGTAGCGGGACGGGGCGCCGGAAACGACAGCGCCACGAGCGCCAGCGGTCTCATTACGCCAAATCTCGATCAAGCCGCCCCAGTCATCAACAATTCTGAAGAATCATTTTCCGCTCCATCCACAAACATGTCGTCGGCCGCAATCGTCGAGCCTGAAGTGGAAGCTCCAAATATCCACGTTGATCCAATGATGGCTGAAGGCCCGAGACCGGGTGCAGCCGCCACTCGCAGCTTTTCCGAGATCGATGAGTTGCCGCCCCTCAAAGAGGTACGCATCGCGCCGCCACCGCGACCGCCGGTAGAAGAAACTCCCGAACCCGATGCCGTGCACGCCGCAGTATTCAAGGGCGCTGCTGCTCCGGAAAAGCCGAAAGTGCAGCCGCGCGAGGTGGCAAGAAAAGCCGTCTCGGAGATCAAGAAGACGCCGCCGCAACTTTTCATGGTTTCGATTGCGGCCGCGATACTCGTCATTGCGGTAGTTGTGGCCGGAATTGCATGGCATATCCACTCCGAGAATGCTGACGATGATGCTACTCCCGCGCAAACACCGGCTCCAGCCGCCAGCGCGCCGGCCCAGCCGGGTGCAACCCCGACACCTGAAACCTCCGCCGCGAACCAAACTACAACGCAGGTCGCTCCCGAGGCCGTAACCGTGACGCCTCCGCCAGTCTCGGTACAACCGAAATACAACAACAAGAAAAAAGCCAAGCCCAAACCTGTGGCTCCAACCATTGTTCCCGGGCAGTTGAGCGTCACTTCAACGCCAGCGGGCGCGCAGATCCAAATTGATGGACAAAACGATTCCACCTGGGTTACGCCATTTAACCTCGCCGGGCTCAATCCCGGGCAGCATACGTTGACCATCAGCAAGTCCGGCTACGCGGCCGAAACTCGCACCATTGATGTTGGCTCGGGGAGCAAATCGTTTGTCAGCGTGCAACTCGCCCAGCTCTCAGCCACCGTTTCCGTGAGCAGTGAACCCGCTGGAGCGGCTATCTGGATGGACGGCAAGGATACGGGCCGGGTCACTCCCGCCCAGTTCTCCGTAGACCGCGCTGGCAATCACAGCTTCGTCTTCAAGAAGCAGGGCTACCTGGATGAAAGCGCCACTGCGAATCTCCAAATAGGACAAACCTTCCGCTTGGCGCAGAGCTTGAAGGCGCTGGGCAACACCGATGACATCAAGATCGGCGGCAAGTTCAAGAAGCTTTTCGGCAACGGTGACACCGCCGGAATGGGCGCAGTCAGCATCAAGACGTCGCCCAAGGGTGCACAAGTCGCGATCAACAACCGCATCCTGGACAAGAATTCGCCAGTCGATCTGTACCTTGATCCCGGCAACTACGTGCTCGACATTACGTTGTCAGGATTCAAGAGCATTCATAAAGTCATCACGGTAGAGAAGAGCGGTAAAGTCGCGATCGACGAAAGCCTCGACCGGGAATAGCTCCCAATCACGGAGGACGCGCGTCCTCGCCCGTCCAAATCTAACCTGCGTGCTGTAGAAACGTCGCTCGCAACGTCTCGCCCGCCACCACTGCTCGTCTCCGAAGGTGTTAGACTCTGGAGTTTTCCTATTGCTTGCAGGAGAAGCCTTCATGAATATTCAACGAGTCGGAGTGGTCGGCGCGGGAACGATGGGCAACGGCATTGCGCATGTCTTTGCCCGCAGCGGCTACGGCGTCGTTCTATGCGATGTGGAGCAGCGCTTTCTGGATCGAGGTCTCGATGCCATCAGCAAGAACCTCGACCGGGAAGTCGCCAAGAACAAGATTTCTGCTCAAGACAAGGCTGCCGCGCTCAAGCGTATTGAGCCAGTCGTCGAGCGGGCCAAACTTGCTGGGTGCGACTTTGTGGTCGAAGCGGCGACTGAGAAATTCGATATCAAATCAGAAATCTTTCGCGACCTTGACCGGCTGTGCCGGCCCGAAATCATTCTTGCCTCGAACACGTCGTCCATTTCCATCACGAAGCTCGGAGCCCTGACCAAACGGCCCGACAAAGTCATTGGAATGCACTTCTTCAATCCCGTCCCGGTGATGAAGCTTGTCGAACTCATCCGTGGCCTGGCGACCTCGAATGAAACTTTTCAGACCGTGCGCGACCTGGCGTTGAAGCTGGAGAAGACGCCAGTCGAGGTAAACGACGCTCCCGGATTTGTCTCGAACCGGGTGCTGATGCCTCTGCTCAACGAAGCCATGTATGCAGTGATGGAAGGCGTGGCTACGCCTGAAGCCGTGGACGAAGTTTTCAAGCTGGGGATGGCTCATCCCATGGGACCGCTGACCTTGGCGGACTTTATTGGCCTCGACGTTTGCCTCGACATTATGCGCGTATTGCAGGATGGCTTGGGCGATCCCAAGTACCGTCCCTGCCCGCTGCTGATTAAAATGGTGGACGCAGGCTGGCTGGGGAAAAAGAGTGGCCGGGGTTTTTACAGTTACTGAACCAGGGTAGAGGCTAGCCGGTGTAAACTAGACGGCGCTACTGGGTTCATGAAAGTCGGCGGTAGGGAGGTGACCCATGCGCCGCCAACCCTCTTTCTTCTTCATCAGCAGTTCGTTGCTGGCAATCCTGCTTGCTCTGCTATTTGCTAGCGATTCCTTCGCCGCCGGCGCTCATTATCGTGTTCTATATCGTTTTCTTGGTACTCCGGATGGGAGCGAGCCTTACGCTGGACTCACCATGGACGCCGCTGGGAATCTCTACGGCACAACCTACCGAGGAGGAACCGAAGGCACAGTCTTCCGGCTGGTTCGCGGATCAAACGGCCAGTGGACCGAGAGGGTACTTTTTGACTTCTCCAATCCTCCCATGAGTGGTGGATTTCCCATCGCTGGCGTAACCCTTGACGCGGCCGGCAACGTGTACGGCGCAGCCGAGCCAGGTGCGGGCAACCAAGGCGTGGTTTACGAGCTGACCCCAAGCTCGTCGGGCTTTTGGGATGTCGATGTGCTACACACTTTCAGCGGAGATAAGGATGGCGGGCAGCCCTGGGCAGCGCCAATCTTTGACAAAGCCGGCAATCTTTACGGCACCGCAACGCTAGGTCCGATCGACCCAGGCCAGGACGGCATGGTCTACCAGCTCACACCGGCCCACGGCGCGTGGCGGGAGTACATTTTCCCTGGGTTCAGCAGCCAGAAGGACGGCGCACAGCCGACTGCTGAACTACTATTCGACAAAGCGGGCAACTTATATAGCACGACCATGGAAGGTGGTACGGGCTGCCGCCAGGTGG
>Ga0187855_10003738_pt1 | contig 11122 bp, 12 predicted proteins | sample June2016WEW_8_10_2_FD_132969 | JGI IMG/M metagenome (GOLD analysis project Ga0187855, IMG submission 132969) | Peatland microbial communities from SPRUCE experiment site at the Marcell Experimental Forest, Minnesota, USA - June2016WEW_8_10 | ecosystem: Environmental > Terrestrial > Soil >...
CGATATTGGTGGATGACGCCACCTGCGCGGTCGTGCCGCCGGACCCGGAAATGATCCAGGTCGGTGGCGCCATCTGGCAGGGGCCGCAGTGGCGCGGCCTGGTTCAGGGCGCGGTGCGGCCGGTGGGAGTTGCAGGAGTCCTCGTACTCCCGCAGCACCATTATCAGGTGGCGCTGGTTCCAGATCAGGGTCCGGTCCAGCAGCTCACGCCGGCAGCTGCCAATCCACCGCTCCATGATCGAATTCATTCGCGGTGCCTGGACGGCGGAGCGGATGACCCGGATCCCGGCCGCCTGGAACACGGCACCGGACGCCTGCGTGAAGCTGGCGTCCCGGTCATGCAGGACAAATTTCGCCCGTGTCCCGGCATCCTCCAGGTCCATGAGCAGGTTCCGGGCCTGCTGGATGACCCAGGACCAGACCGGGTGCTCTGTGGCGCCCAGGACCCGGACGCGCCGGTTGCCGTGCTCGATCACCGCAAGGACGTATGCCTTCGTGCCATTGAGCAGGTCAGCGGTGAAGAAGTCCAGCGCCAGGATCGCCTGCGCCTGCGACCGCAGGAACTCCGCCCAGCCAGGGCCGTCCCGGCGGGGCGCCCGGTCGATCCCGGCGTTCTTGAGGATCTGTCACACCGTCGACGGCGCCACAATGTCGACGGCGCCACAATGATGCCAAGCCCGGCAAGCTCACCGTGGATCCGCCGGTACCCCCATGATTCATTCTCCTGCGCCAGCCGGTGCACCACCGACCGCACAGTGCGGCACACCGGGGCCGGCCGGAACGTCCCCGGCGGGACAACCGTGCCCACCGGCGGCGGACAATGTCCCGGTGCCAGCGCAAGATCGTTGCTGGAGTCACGATCAGCCGCAACCTGGCCAAGCGCCCGGCCGGCAGTGTCCCGGCGAGCAACGCCAGCCACGCCCGGTCTGGCCACGTCAACCTCGAATGAGCCCTCGGCTGCTCGCGCAGGGCAACAGCGAACTGACGGCGCAGCATCAGGATCTCGGCGTCCTTCCAGCACGCCTCCCGCCGCGACAGGCCCAGCACCGACACGGCCCGGGTGCGATGAGGAAGATCAGCTTCAAGCCTGCAAGCCGAAGATCATCGCACGCCAGCTCGAACCAGCCCGCCCTCCAGGCACTGTTCGCGTGACCGAGCCGACGGCGTCCCGCGAGCATCTGCCCAGGTGGCGCAGGTTTTCGGCACCCACAAGTGGGGTTCCTGGCGTACCCGTTGCCACCACCACACCTGAGGCTGCCCCCGCCGACGGGACCGGGCCTGCCGGAAGATCTGGCTTCCCGCCGGCCAGCCCGGGCCACGGCTAAGCCTCACCCAGGTCCGAAGACCAGCCAGGAAATCCAGGACCTGGTGCTGCGGCTCGCACGGGAAAACCCCGCCTGGGGATACCGCCGGGTGCACGGCGAACTCACGCCTCGGCCACCACGTCAGCGCAGCGACCGTGAGGCGCACCATGCGCGCCAGGCACCCCGGCCTGCTCCCCGCGCTCTGGACACCTCCTGGCGCACGTTCCTCCGCACTCAAGCCGATGGCCTGCTAGCCTGCGACTTTTTCCACGTCGACACGACCTTCCTCCGACGACTGTACGTCCTGTTCGCCATGGAGGTCGCGACCCGGCGCGTCCATATCCTCGGCGTCGCAGCCCATCCAGACGGCGCGTGGACCGCGCAGCAGGGCCGCAACCTGCCGCGAACGGGTGATCGGTACCCTGCGCCGCGAGCTTTTCGATCGTCGCTGATCGTCAATGAGCACCACCTGCGCCAGGTGCTCACCGAATACCTGCGCAACTACAACGCAGCCCGGCCGCACCGTGCCCTCGGCCAACTCGCACCGGCTCAAACTCACGCCCCGCCGCCGCAGATCAACCTCGCTGAGCACCGGATCCGCCGGAAACAAGTACTCGGTGGACTCACGAACGAGGACCAGATCGCCGCCTGACAGCTTCACTGCTACAAGATAAAGCAGGTTACCTCCACGATCGTGTATTCGAGTTCCACACGCTGATCGTTGAGAACTACTGATTATCAACTTTCATCGCCTTCCCGGCTCTCACAGAACAGCGACAGAACAAGGGCCATGGCAGATCAGGATCCTAGCCACGATGAACCTTGTGCAATCCGTAAAAATGTGGTAAATTAGCGTGATTCAAAGCTACTGAGGGGCATACGGGGGAGGCTCTTAGTGTTAACAATTCTTGATGCGTTCCTGATCGGCGGCGGCGTAGTCTTAGTGCTGCTTTTACTCGTCGAAGGTATTGCGCGTATAGGGAAAGCAAGTTTCCTGACGAGCGTGATCCTCGGTCAGGACAATCGCACGTCGACGTCTAAGACGTTCATATTCATGTGGACGCTGCTGGTCGGCTGGGCGCTGGTGAGCATGCTCATTGCCGGCGAGCTCATAACAGTCCACGGTTGTGTCGGTTCGCTAGCGAGCGCCCACCAGGTCACTAATGCCATCAAGACGTGCGGCAACATGAAGGACCAAGTCGGGCTGCTGCAGATCGGATGGCACAATTTCATAGTGAATGGTTTGTCGGGTGGCTATCTTGTGCTGCTCGGCATCCCTGCTTCCGCGGCGGTTGCGGCTAAAGCCATCACCCAGAGCAAGAATGACTCAGGTACGGTGTCCAAGAGCTCCGCCCCCCCTGCGAAAGGCAATATACCCAATAAGGCGATGGCCCGGGTCGCGCAGATCTTCAGCGCCGACGATGGCACTACTGATATTGGCGATTTTCAGTATGTGATATTCAACCTGGTGACAGCGGTTTACTTTGTCGCCGAGTTCGTGCGGCCCAGCCCCCTAGGCCTTCCGGTCATCCCTGCCACGCTGTTGGGCCTAACCAGTGTCTCGGCAGCATTGTATGTCGGCAAGAAGGCCGCGACCCGCACCCAGCCGAAGATAACCGGCGTATTCCCGTCCATTCTTCGGTCAGGCACGCAGGCTGTCATAACCGGGTCTGGCCTGACCGCAGACCCGGCGGTGCCGCCGCCAGCAGGTGCCACAGTTGGCGTCACCTTCAACGGAATACCGTCATCCGCTGCCGTCGTATCCGATCTTGTTGCGGGCAACCTGAAGGCGGAAGTCCCGCCAGGCTTGGTCCCCGCGGGGGGGCCCTCCATCAGCGGCACCGTCCAAGTCATCAACATTTACGGCGCTGTCACGCCCGGCTTCACGGTTGAACTGTCATCCTGATCACGTGGCGACACCGGTGGGTCGCGCGATATAAGGCGGACGGGCACGAGGCATCGGGCACCGGAGCCGCAGCCTGGTGCTGTCACGGGGTATTCGCCCACAACCTGATCAAGATCGGGGCCCTGGCCGGCTAACAAGCCCCGCACCGAGCCCACCTGGCGCTATCCAGCCGACCGCCACGACCAGCCCCTCAGTTCGGGGCCTTTTTCAGGTCGAAGTAGTTAGACATTGCACGTAGGTGCAGAACGGGCGGCCGCGTGCAATGGTTGGGTGCCGCGGCAATGGCCGGGAGGGGGCGAGATGCCGTCGGATCTGACAGCCTTGGCTAGCCGGACGGTGGTTGCCGCCGCGTCAACGGATGATGCGTCAGCGGATGAGTGGGAGACGGCGAAGCGCGGGGTCGCTGGGCTGTTTGGCCGCGGCGACGAGAAGCGGGAGCTGCTGGCGGAGCAGCGGCTGGACGAGACACGCGACCAGCTCCAGGCTGCGTCGGGGCAAGAGCTGAAGCAGGCCCGCGCCGATCTGGAGGCGGTCTGGCAGACGCGGCTGGGGGACCTGCTGGAGGAGCACCCAGATGCGGCTGGCGCACTGCGGCGGCTGGTGCGCCAGGTCAAGGCGGAGCTGCCCGACAGCGAGCGCAAGCCGTGGCACGATGCTCTGCAACCCATCCCCACGATCATCGGCTGGTATAGGGCCAACGCATTTGCCGGCATCTTGCTAGCGGCGGGGTTCGTCGTCCTCAAGGGATACGTTCTCGCCAGGGGCGACATCGCCACAGCCCTGGGGATCCTGCAGTACGCAGGGCTGGTCACCGTCGTGACCGCTGGCCTGCTCTCCAGCCTGCCCATCCTGGCCGCAGCGATGCTGGCATATACCGTCAGCCGAATGACCTGGCCCCTCCTTGTTAGAGTCGGCAGGGCATGGCGCATCGTCAGAGTCGGTAGGGCATCGCGCATCCCGGGGCCGGAGCCGCCGGACCTCCCCGGGCAGCTGCTCATGGTGACGCTGGGCGCGTTTGTGCTAGCCGCCTTTTTCACCCCGTGGGCTTACCTGGCGCTTGCCATGCTAATCGGCCTAGTGATCGGAATCCTTCAGGCGCGAGGTGTCCATAACCTGGCCGCCAGGCTGGTCTACGCGCTGTTCACGTCCGTCGCGGCGGTGGCCGTGATATTGAACCTTTATACGGTATGGGTGCCGCACGAGGTTGTGCACTTCCGGCCCGGCACCCTCCCTGCCCACACTGTCCCCAAGGACGCACAGGTCGGCTACGTCCTGTCGGAGGACAACGGGTGGATCACGATGCTGACCAGCGGGACGCGCCGAATCGTCCGTTACCCGGACGCCGATGTGACGACCCAGAGAGTCTGCGAGAGGTATCCGCAGCGTGGCGATCTCTGGTCGGAAGTCAGGGAGGGCGCCACGCTATGGGATGAGGTCACGTCTCACGCGCACTACTTGCACCCGGCACTCAACCAGAATTGTCCGTATTAGGTGCGCTGGCTGCTGTCCGGCAAGGCAGAACGTGCTGCTAGCCCTGATCTTTCGTGCGCCCAGCAGCCGGATCGGAGCCCAGCGTCAAGAGCCCTGTAAGGGGGAGCGACGGTGGTGATGGCGGGAACTGGGGAGGCCTTCCCCGGCCCGGTGGCCTGCGGATGTTGCTGCCGGAGCGTGGCGTCCTATAACCGGTGATCCCGGGAAGTGGATTGCTGGCCGGGTGGGCGTCGGAGGCGGTCGTAGTACCTGTGACCCGCAGGACAACACAACCTGCGGAGAGGGAAGGGCCGCTGCTTCGTCGGTGCGCAGCGTCTGTCAGGAGGGGCCCGGTGAGTGCCCGCAGGGCTAGTCCCGCCGTCTCAGGGTCCGGGGTTTGCCTGGATCCGGTCCGTGCCTTGCAGCATGCGCTGTACCGGGCGGCCAAGGCCGATCCCGGGCGAAGGTTCCACGCGCTGTATGACAAGGTCTGCCGCAGTGACGTTCTGTGGCGCGCGTGGGTCGCGGTGCGCAGTAACAACGGCGCTCCGGGCATCGACAAGGTCACCCTGGGCCAGGTCGAGGAGTACGGGGTTACCCGGCTGCTCGGCGAGCTGGCCAGCGAGCTGAGGGAGGGCCGGTACCGTCCGCTGCCTGCCCGGCGGGTGCTTATCCCCAAGCCGGGAACGACAGAGCAGCGGCGGTTGTCGATTCCTCCGGTTCGCGACCGGATCGTGCAGGCCGCGGTGAAGATCGTGCTCGAGCCGGTCTTCGAGGCGGATTTCCTGCCGTGCAGCTTCGGGTTCCGCCCGGGGCGCTTGACGTACTTGCCGTAATTAGGCATCTTATTTGTGAGATGGCCACGTCGCGGGTTCGTCTGTGATTGGGGCCGCATGTGCCTCTTCATAGTCCCCGGCAGCTAGCCGGTCCATCGCCCGTTGCAGGACCTCGGTGTTCTCCAGCGTGCGGATCTCGGTGACGCGACCCCATTTCATGTGCATGAACTGGTTAAAAATATTCTCATACGACGAACCGTCCGCGAGTGTGGCGTGCACGGCGACGGCGGTCGCGATGGAGGTGTTCCGCGGACTCCCGGAGACGACAATGTCGAGGACGTCAAAAGTAGCGCTCGGCATCAGCCTAAAGCTCCGCTCCCACCACCGCCGAACGGCCTCAGTGGTGTGGCGCTCCCCGGACAGCGCGCTGTCTCCATAGAAGTGATAGCTGAACCTCGGCGCCATCGCCTTGACCATCGGTTCCCAGTTTCCGGCGGTGATCTGCGCGAATGTGCTATGGACCTTTGACTTGACAAAGCGGTGATACATTTCCGAGCCTCCAGCTCCATGGGTTGTTTCCGCCTCGCTGTGATGACCAGCACGCACAGCGTTGATGGACGCGCTCGTGCTGCCCGGCAACGCTGCTGGTGGCCGTTCGGCGAGCTCAGCGAGCAGGGCAAATGCCCGACTGCATTACCGCGAAGTGGGCCGCCTCGCGTCTCGCGGTGTCGTCCATGCATAACTACGCCGCCACCTTGGCGGGCTCTTGGCCGATGCCGCGGCCGACGGGCGGATCCGGGCAAAGCCTGCCGCGAAGCGGCGCGGCAAGGCTGGCGCGGTCGCGGTCGTCGATGCCCTGCCTCCGACCGTGGCGCAGAAGCGGGAATGCACAGAGCCGCGTGGTAGCCGAGATCAAGGTTGGCTCCCGGACGGCTACCGTGCCTATGTCATCAAGCCCGAGGAAAGGCCTGGCAGGCAGGGCGAGGGTGACGTCTGTCCTGTGTGCGGTGGGGAACAGTCGGGCGGTCACGATTGCAGATGTCAGTCGGCGATGCAGACGTGCCTGTGCGCGGTGGCCGGGTCGTCGAGCAGCGTGAGCATGCAGGCGGCGAGGTCGGCGCGGGAGATGCTGAAGCAGTGGGGCAGGTTGCGGTCGGTCGCGGTGCGGTAGGTTCCCCTGGCGGGTTTGCCGGTGAGCGAGGGCGGGCGGAAGATCGTCCAGTCCAGGTCGCTGGCGTGGATCTCGTCCTCGGCGCCGCGGAAGTCGGCGCACACGTGGCGGAGGAACGTGCGCCGGACCAGGGGCTTGAGCAGGTAGCGCAGGTAAGGGCTTTCGCCTTGATCGGCGACGACGGAGCCGCTGACCGCGAGTAGCCGGCGGGCGCCGGTTTTCTGCATGGCCTGGATGATGCTGCGGGTGCTGTCCTGGCGGAGCGTGGACGGGCCGGTACCTGGCGGGGCCACGGCGGTCAGTACGGCGTCCGCGCCGTCCACGGCCGGGGTGATCGAGGCTGGGTCCAGGACGTCGGCGGTGACGACCTCCAGCCGCGGATGGGCGGGGACGGCCAGGCGGGCCGGGTCGCGGACGACTGCTGTGACCGAATGGTCGGCTGCGAGCGCCTGCGTGGTGAGGCATGTTCCGGTACCGCCTGTTGCGCCGAAGATGGTGAGTTTCATGGTCCTGGCCTTTCTGTGATGGTTCGGGTTGTGGTGGTGTTCCAGCGGGGGGTGCGGGCATAGCGTGGGCGCCATACCGTCCGGTAGAGGAGCCGGGCGGGCGGCGGGAGCGTGCTGAGCACTCGCTTGCTGGTGTCGGCTGAGGCACCGTCGAGCATCCAGGGGAAGAATTCGGCGCCTCCCCGCAGGCCCTGGATCTTCCCGGTCGCCTTCCGGAACGCGGCCCAGCCCGCTGGTCCCAGGTGCTCCTCGACGAGGGGCAGTGCCTGGTCTTCCTCATGTTTCATGTGGGCGGCGAGCGTCCCGGCCAGGGCGGTGGCATTGTCCGCCAGGCCAGCACGACCGGAGGCGGCGAGGGAGGTGTCGACCAGGGCGAGCAGCGGGTCGATGCGGGCGTGCTCGGCTTCCATCGCATCCAGCACCGCCATCTGGTCCGGCCGGGTGACCTTCTGCCGCAGCGGCGGCCACAGCGAGGTGTCTTCGGCGGTGTGGTGGACGTGCAGCTGGTTTTTGAAGGTCGCCCAGCCGGCGCGCACGACGGGATCTGCGGTCTGGCCCGCCTCGACGGCGGCGGTGAGGTAACGCAGGTCGCGGTGGAAGGCGTCGTGCACGGCGTACATGAGGGTGAAGTCCACCTTGCCCTGGACGGGACGTCGGCGGGTGTCATCGGTGGTCATCGGGACTCCTTGTGATCTGCGGAGGGTTGGGGTCATGACGTCACGGGCGGGGCGGCGTTCAGCTGGCTGCTGTCGGCGTGGGTGTTGGTGTCGGCGGGTGCTCCGCCGGTCGGTTTACGTGGTACATTATTTCTGTAATCCGTATAATATTGAGAGCATATCATATGATGACGACACTACCTGACGGCCCGGGCGCGGCGCACCGGGGACAGCTGAACCACGCGGTCAGGGAGTCGCTGCGCGACCTGAGCATTCACCTGTCCCTGCTCAGCCACCGCATCGGCGGGCACCTCGACCTCAAGGGCACCGACCTGGAGTGCCTTGACCTCATCGACCGTTATGGCCCGCTCAGCCCGAGCACACTGGCACGACGCGCCGGCCTCCACCCCGCCACCATGACCGGCATCATCGACCGGCTCGAACGCGGCGGCTGGATCACGCGCGACCGCGACCCTTCCGACCGCCGCGGCGTCGTCGTCGAGCCGGTGCGCAGCCGGCGCGCGGAGGTGCTCCGCCTCGCGTCCGGGATGAACGCGGCAATGGCGCGGATCTGCGCGGGCTATGAGGACGACGAACTTGAGCTCATCGTCGGCTTCCTGCGCCGCGCGGCCGACGCCGGCCGGACCGCCGTGGAAGAGCTCGATGCAAGCTGAGCCGCGAACAAGGACGGTCAGCCCGCGGGACCCCCTGACCTTGTGGGTGCCGACAATGTCGTCACTGCACGCGACCTGCGAATACTCGTGGAGGAGACCGCCCAGCCTGTCGCGTCGTCGGACGCGGATGTTGTCGTCGGCCGACACGACGGAGATCCTGCCGTCGGGTGGTCGCTGGCGGAGGGCCCGGTGCGGCCGGTGGGTGTTGTAGTGATCGACGTATTCGCTGAGGGTGTGGTGGAGATGCCGCCGGCCGGTGATGAGGATCCGGTCAGTGCACTCGCGCCGGGCGCTGGCGATCCACCGTCTGCAGATCGCGTTCGCGCGGCGCCTGGACAGGCGTGGTGATGATCCGCGTGCCGGCCGCAGTGAAGACAGCGTCGAACGCGTCGGTGTACTTGGCATCGCGGTCCCTGATCAGGAACTTCGGGCTGCCGGTCTGTTCGCCGAGGTCCATGAGCGTGTTCCGGGCCTGCTGGACCGTCCAGGCAGCGGTCGGGTGGGCGGTGACGCCGGCCAGGTGCACGCGGCGGTCGTGGTGCTCGATGACGAACAGGACGTAGAGCCGGCTCAGGAAGAAGGTATCGACGTGGAAGAAATCGACTGCGGCGATTGTCCTGGCCTGGGTAGACAGGGACTGTTTCCAGCTGGCCGACGCGCGTTGCGGTGCGGGGTCGATGCCGGCTGCCTGGAGGATCTCCCAGATGGTGGAGGGCGCGATCTTTTGGCCGAGAACGGTCAGCTCGCCGCAGATCCGCCGGTAGCCCCAGGTCGGGTTGTCGCGGGCCATCTCCAGCACAAGCCGGCGGATCGCCGGGCCAGTACGCGGCCGTCCAGGGGTCCGGCGCCGATATGTCCAGTGCCGCTTTACTAGCTCGGCGTGCCAGCGCAGCAGCGTGCGCGGGGTGAGGATCAGGGCCACCTGGCAGCGGCGCGACGTGGAGAGCCGACGGGTGAGGGCGGCCAGGGCGGCCCGGTCGGCCTAGGTCAGCCGGGGTAATCTGACCTGGCGTTTCAGGACGGCGATCTGGTGGCGCAGTACCATGATCTCGGTGTCCTTGACGTTGCCGGAGCGGGGCAGCAGAGCCAGCCAGCCGCACAGCCGCACGAGGATCAGGTACAGCAGGCGGAAGGTCACGAGAGCCGATCGTGCCCCTCTTGGACCTGGCGCGGCTGTTCTTCCCCGAGACCCGTTGGGAGCAAGAATCCCAGCTCAGATGCGGATGACATGATTTTCGGCACCCACAGGATGAAGGCTGCCTGACCTGGGGGCAAGCTGCCGACGTCTTCTCCTGGCTCGCGCTGTCTCGGGCTGTTGTGCGGACTCAGTGCGGACCGTCCCGGCCCGGCGGGACCGGGTTGGGACGGGCCCTTGAACACGGGTTCGTAATTTCGTCGAGCGCTTCATGACCCTCTGCGAAGATGTGGCCGGTGGGATGGGAGGCACTCGAGCAGTGGGGTGACGACGTCGTTCGCATCGAACCGCTCACTGGCGGAGTTGGCGTCAACGAGGTGTGGAGCGTGCGCGTCAACGGGCACCTCGCGGTCGGTCGTCTCGGCCAGCGCAGCGACGCTGATCTCGCGTGGGAGACCGACCTGTTGCGGCACCTCGACCGTGAAGGGATGCCGGTGCCGGTGCCGATCCCAACCACGGACGGCCGGCACTTCGCCGACGGTCTGGTGGTGATGACCTACGTGGAGGGCGGACCGCCCGAGACCGAAGCCGACTGGCGTCGCGTCGCCGGCACACTCCGCCAGCTGCATCGGTTCACGTACGGCTGGCCCCAACGCCCGGGCTGGCGATCGTCGACCGACCTTCTGCACGCCGAGACCGGGACGAAGGTCGACCTCGGCGCGATGCCGCCTGAGGGTGTCGTTCGATGCCGGGCAGCGTGGGCGCGACTCACCGGTCGCACGACGTGCGTCGTCCACGGCGACCCCAACCCGGGCAACATCCGCATGACCGCGGATCGCGTCGCGATGATCGACTGGGACGAGTCGCACGTCGACGTCCCCGACCTCGACCTGGCACTGCCGCACAACGCCGCCGGTCTCGACGACGACGCGTACGACATCGCCTCGCAAGCGCGGGCCGCATGGGGAGCCGCCGTCTGCTGGGACCCCAGCGGGACCGACCAGTTCGCAGTCAAGCGGCTCGCCGAAGTTCGAGCGGTCTGAGCAGCAGCGAATCGACAGAGCGCGTTCCATGGCGCTGTAAGGCTCGCCGGGTCGACTACTCCGAACGCAGTGCCCGGGGACATGCCTCTGTAGTCAATTGTTCCGCTCGTTACGGTAATCGGCGTTATCCAGGAGGCAGCATTAGCTGGCACTTCAGCGCCGCCGTCAATCCGGGCATGCCTGGCCCGCGCGCCGAACTGCTTCTCCAGGCTGACACCCTGAGCGCTGGTCCCGTAGGCGCCGAACCAGACGCGGAACACGTCATCGAGCGGATCATCTGCCGCCCAGTCCGGGAGCACCCAGGAATCTCGGGGAAGTTCATCAAACAGGCGGTCCGGGGCAGTGTTGCGTTGGCCGATCGCGGCGGGCGGGAGACTGGTGGGATGGCGTCGCCGGGTTCGTCTTCAGTGTTCGCTGGCTTCCGGTTCCCGCGGGAGGTGATCGCGGTCGCGGTCCGCTGGTACCTGCGCTACGGGCTGTC
>Ga0187855_10003742_pt1 | contig 11117 bp, 6 predicted proteins | sample June2016WEW_8_10_2_FD_132969 | JGI IMG/M metagenome (GOLD analysis project Ga0187855, IMG submission 132969) | Peatland microbial communities from SPRUCE experiment site at the Marcell Experimental Forest, Minnesota, USA - June2016WEW_8_10 | ecosystem: Environmental > Terrestrial > Soil >...
CCCGGCTCAATTCGACCCGGAAAACTCCGCATACGCCTTGAACATTGCCTCGGGCCCCGCACCGTCGACTGGGAATAGGCGTTGCAGTGGCCCATGGGTCAGTATGATTGCGATCAACGACAGCACAAGAGCCTTGGAGTTGGTGCACCGCAACTCGCCTCTGTTCACCCAGGGCTCAAGATATCGCGCAATCACCTCAACAAGCTGGCCGAGGTGGCGGCGAAGCAGAGGATCGATGTCTTCGCTCAATTCGAGGGTGCTGAACTGTACAAGGCGCAACAAGGCAGGCCTCTGCGTCAAGGTCGCCGCAATCAGTTCAAACGTGCGGGCAACCGCCGTTCTTGCATCGGCGGCCTCGGCTATGCCTGCCAGCAGATCGCCGCTCAGCTTTACCTGCTGCAACTCGCTATCGAGGACGGCGACATAGAGGTCACGCTTTCGCGGATAGTGCCGGTAGATTGTCACTTCATTCACCGCCGCCCCGGAGGCAATGTCTCGGGTGCTGACGCCGTTGTAGCCAAAGCTGGAAAACATCGCTGCCGCGCTGGCGAGAATGCGCGCCTCAGCGTCACCTTTACCGGAATTCGCGTTCTTCGGCATAGATGGTTTTGTTGCGCGGGCTCTTTCAGGCGACGATGAAATTTCGCCGGAGCCTGACGCTCGATCGTCTTTAAAGTTTGCTTTCAAGCGATAACTGGTGGAAGCCGCCTCCGCAAGGCCCACAGACTCATCTGTGAATCCGGATCACCGGACGCGATGTTTCTGTTGGCGTGCCAAGTCAACACGCTTCAGCTGATCGCGCAGATACCCCGAGGGCGGCCGGAAACATCACTCAGTGAGAAAGGCCCTAACGTTTAGGCGACTCTTACGGCACGGGTGAGGCCGTGCCCCTTCAAAACCGGATTGGTGCAATCGGTTCTAACGTCGGGACGCGGACGATCTGCCGGCGCCAAGAGTTCCAAGTCTTCAAGGTCGACCTCTATCGCATAGCTCTGCATAATGTGCTCCAACGTCAGCACCACGCGGCAGCAATTCTTGTTCCTCGCCACGATCCCCTCGAGCCCGGCAAAAGCCCCCGACCGGATACGAACCCGCTGTCCGGCTGTCATCAATGAGTGCGGTAGCGCCGTCTGTAGGGTCAATCCCCTGCGCAAAGCGTCGATGGTCGAATCCGGCAGGGCAGCCGGCTCGCCTCCGGTTCCACCGACCAGGGCCAGGACGCCGGGAACGGTCAAGACGGTTACGCGCTCACCGCGCCTGATATGGACGAATAGATAGCCGGGGAAAAGCGGTAAGTCCAAAGCCACTCTGGAGCCATCGGCCCATTTCCGCTGCGACCGATAGAGCGGCAGGTAACATTCGATGTCGCGGTGACCTAAATGCTCCGCGACGCGCTTTTCATGGCGTGAATTGGTGTGGAGAGCAAACCATTTCGAAGGCTGCGGAGCATCGCGCACCGGGGAATGCAACTGAGGTCGCGGGCCGAGTTGGTTCATCTTGTGCGAGATTTCTGGCAAGGCTTCGCCATCCTCACTTGGATGAGGTCTTTTCCACAGCCTCTTCCCAACCACCAGCGGGCCGTGCATAAGCCGGTTGATATCTAGGTCAGACCTCTATTCCCGCCAAGGACTTGCGGCCAAAGAAATGAAAGGGCCTGCTTTCATCGATCGCGAACCAAGCCATTTCTCCGTCGCCCTGGAGTTCCGGTTATTTTCAATATATCAATGCCTTGCGAGCAGTCAATGAGGATAATCGGTACCTAAAGCGATTGCATGCTTACTTTGGTTTGCTTTGGAACTTCGCCCCCCACCTAGATCGACCACCCGACGCGGGTGACGAGGAACCAGCCCAGTTCGGAACACTCCAGGCCAGCAAGCCTTCACTTTCAGATCACACGATTCCGAGGGTTGGCTATACCCCAGGGAGCGGCCTGCCTGTGTTTGGTCAGCGGGCGCTTAGTTCATCCCGGAGCACGGTGCTCCCGGCTGAACCGGTTCCATGCCGGCGTGCGCAAAAACGATCCTTCGCGCCGGCTTTCGGCCTGGTGACCTTCGAGTTGCCTGGAACGGTCGCGCAAATCCGCCAGTGTTTTCGCGGACCTCAACCAGCCCCACATACCGTCACGTCGCGTTTCAGTCTGCCGCAAACGCGCTTTGCAGCCGTCAACCGGGCGAACTCCCGATCTCGAAAAGATTTTGATTCTGCGATTGTCTGGGAGCTATACTTGCTGCACTTCCGGAGTGCCATTTCGCGGCCTGCGAGGCTGCAGGTTACTTGGGTGAGGCACCCGTGAGGAATGACTCTTCAGGTAGCCGATTCTTAGAGAAGATTCTCGCTTCGTATAGCTCATCTGCGGCCGGCCCCCACGGCACAAAGGCTGAGAAGTGATCAAGAGCAACAGCCCTGCGCATGGATTCATGTCTGAGGCCTTTTGGGTCAACTGGCCGTCATACTTTTGGGAGCCGCAGCATATCGGCGCTTACGGCTGACGTTGAGTTGCTGGAGCAGGTGACCGATTCGGTCACACGAACCGAGCAACTTCCTGGGAACCCCGGTGTTTCAACGGGCATGAAGTGGAGCGATTGATCCGGGCAGGATGCCTGAATGGCCACGATGAACGTGGCCGGTTCCCGAGGCAGAGACTACGCAGCAGTGAATTTGGGGCTTGTTTGCATGCGTGGCAAGGGGAGGATCGCCCGAAAGAACCAGTCTCACTTGGAGCGCTTATGAAAGCGTACTTCGTCGTTTCGTGTGCGTTAGTGTGCGTATTCGCCGGCAACTTGGCATCGGGGGAAACCCAGCGCGCACTCCTCATCGGGATCAATACCTATCAGCCGGCCGGCACGACGGCAGAGCATCCCGCGGGATGCATTTATGGCCGCTGCGAACTGGGCAGCTTTCAGAATCTCGACGGCTCGGTCAACGATGCTCAGGCCATGGCCGACCTGCTGACCAGCCCCAAATTCGGCTTCCCCGCCAGCAATGTTGTGCTACTCACCAATCCCGCCGCTGCGCAGCCGCGGCAGGGAATCACGGTTCTGCCCGCCGGCCAGACGACGCATGACGGCATTCTTGCCGCGATGCAAAAGTACCTTGTCGATGTTCCGCAGAAGGGCGACACGGTAGTTTTCTACGACGCCAGTCATGGCTCGCTGCGCGTCAACAGCAAGGGCAACAAGCTCACCGTGCTGGTGAATGGACAGTACGTTCATGCCGACAGCACTCTTGTTCCCTCTGACGCCTACAAGGGCGGCTACGACGTCCGCGACCGCGAGATGACCCGCATCTTCAACGCCGCCCTGAACAAGGGAGTCCATCTCACTGTCATCTTCGATAGTTGCCACTCGGGCGGCATCAGCCGCGGACTCGGCCCGGTCTATCGCGAGCGCGCTCTGGCATTTGATCCTCGCGATATTAGCGAAGCGCCGGATGCGCAAGCGAACGGCGAGCCGGCGGTAGCGCCCACGGAGCGGAGCGACAACCCGGCGCTGGTTTTTTCTGCGGCACAGCAGGACCAGACGGCCAAGGAAATGCCGGACGCCGATAAGGCGACCGAACCGCACGGAGCCTTCACTGCTGCGCTCCTTGAGGCTTTGCAAGCTCTGCCTGCCGACACTCCTGCCGAGCTGGTCTACGAGCGTGTCAAGGCTGTGCTCGAGGGCGGCAGCGTGCCCGACCAGGAGCCTGATCTGGATGCCAGTGCCGTACGCCGGCAGCAGCCGCTCTTTGGAGGCTCCGCTGCGGGTTCAAGCAAAATTCGCGCCGCCGCGCTGGGCACCAATGACGACGGCACCGTCTCGCTGGATATCGGAAAGGTCTCCGGCATTGGAGCGGGCACCGAACTCACTGCGATGACGCCCAACGCCCAAGGCCAGAAGGTGATCCTTCGCATTTCGAGTCTTGAGGGAATCGCGCGTTCTTCGGCCACTGTGATCAGCCCAGCCGGAGCCAAAGTGGCCGCGGGCGACGTTTTCGAACTCAGCAAATGGATTCCCGCGGACAACCCGCCGTTGAGCGTCTGGCTCTGGCCGTCGAATTTGGGGGAGAGCGACATCCTGGCGGCGGCGGCGCAGGTCGAAGCCTCGGGAGCGACGCTGGTTTCAGACCCCGCCGAGCAGCCGTGGACACACGTCCTCAGCTGGGATGGCACGCATTGGACGATACAGCAAGCGGGACAGCAGGCTGGAGCGGCATCACCGATCAGCCTCGGCGCGCCTCTCACCGCGGACGCGCTCAAGAAGAGCCTTCCCGCCGGAGCGAAACTATGGGTCAATCTCCCGCCGTCGAAAGAACTGGCCGCGAAGATCAGCCCCAGCGGGAACGATAGCGCAGTTCAGCTTGCCGGCAGCCTCACCAATGCCATGTATGCGCTTACTGGTGCGCTCACCGCGAATGGCCCAGCTTACGCCTGGTATCACAAGAGCGAGCTCGCGGCTGGGCCGCCGTCGCCCAGCGCACCGGCGCACAGTCCCGGCTGCTCCGCGACTTCACAGTATCCTGTGCGGACGGACTGGGTTGCTATCGGGAGCACCGACGCCGTGGATGCCGGCAGCACGAAACTCAACAACTATTCGTCGCTGCTCGCCAAGGTGCATGGGTGGCTCGAGCTGGCAAACAGCCCTGCAGATGCATCCACTGACGACTATTTCTCACTGGCACTCGTTCCTGCCGCCGGCTCGAACGCACTGAACACCTCGCAGGCGGTTCATCAAGGCGACTCGCTGAAGATGGCCCTGCAGTCCAGTTCACGGGTGATCGAGCGGCGCTGGGTCTATGTGCTCGATATAGACTGCCACGGCCAGGGCACCGTGCTTTATCCTCACAACTACGCAGAGAACCAGTTCCCCAACGACGCCGACAACGGCCGCCAGATCATCCTTCCCGGTGCGCCAACCCTGCGTATCGGCCCGCCGTATGGAGTCGACACGCTGATCCTGCTCTCGACAGCTCAGCCGCTGCCCGACCCATACGCTCTGAATTTTGAAGGTGTGGCATCCCGCGGAACGCGCGGCGTGGCGTCACCTTTGGAAAAACTCTTGAACCAGGCCAGTGGAGGAACTCGCGGATTCTCAGGCGAAGTGCCCACCAACTGGGGCATCGGGCTCACGACCGTCCACAGCCTTCCCAAACAGGCAAGCGGGGATGGGTCAAACTGAATTCTCTCGGTCCCTTGAAGGAGAAGCACCCACGAATTCGCTGAGCTGCCGGCGGCTCATCAAGAAAACTCCGGCGAACGATGGAGGAAAGACCATGCCCGTATCACGACGCCTTTTCCTTGCCGACGCATCCGCGCTCGGTATGATTGCCGCGCTGCTTCCTCAGCTCGCTGCCGCTCAGACTTCCTCGCAACTTCAGGCATCGGACGAGGATGCTCCGCATGACTCTTATAGTTTCTGGAACGGATTCTTCGACTCGGTGAATCCGTACTCCGCGGACTACGGAACCAAGGCCGCCAGCCGCGGCCCCTCGGATCAGCTGCCCGATCCGGAAGCGCAGACGCAGTATCTGCACTTCGACAGCGAAAACAAACGCCTGCGCTACGCCACCGACATCAAGAAGGAAGAACTGCTCGATCACGACGGCGACGTGCAGGTCAGCATTGCGATCGCGCAGTATCGTCCCGGAACCGGAGATGCCAATCTGAAGGCTACGCAACTGCGCCTCGACACCACGCAGATCCATCCCTACAGGAATATCGTCGCGCCGCTCGCATGGTCGGCCATCGCCGCCATTGCACCCAACCAGGCGGGCAAAGTGTCGCTCGCCGATCTCGGGTTCCAGTCGCCGCAGGCGACGCAGGGCACCAGCAAGATTCTGTTCACCAAGGGCACGGGAAAACTGTCGGTAAACATCTCCAAAGCCCAGGCACAGTCGATGTTCATGAAGGTGCTCAACATCATGATCGAAGGCGCCAAGTATGTGGCGCCCATGGTCAGCCTGCCCGCCATCAGCGTCCCGGCTCTGAGCACGTTTTCTCAGGCCCTCAGCTATTGGGAAGACCGCACGCGGTTCGTGATGTCCGGCAATCTCACGAGTGCCGTGGCCACCCAGCAGGCCATGGATGATCCCGATCGCGAAGCGCACTACATCGGGCTCGTCCCGGGAGATTACTTGATGGTTCCGCAAAGGCACGTCGAAGAATTGGCCAAGGCCCTGCCGAATCTCGAAATGAATCAGGGATACCTGGTGGCAAAGGATGCCGATCCGAACCTGCCGCTGCCACAACGCGCGCAGACCGCAGTTCCCGGAATCACCTACGCAGCGATGAAGGTGGGTGTGTCGCCGGCCTCCGAGAACTGTGAAGCCAAACCGAGCACCAGCAGCTCTTCGAGCTCCTCGTCGACCTCAACTTCCAAGAAAGCCACCAGCAAGAGCAGCAGTAGCAGCGGCTCCGGCAAGAGCGGGTCGGGCAGTAGCGGCTCCGGAAAGAGCAGCACCGAAAAGAGCGACCAGGATAAGAGCGACACAGAAAAGGGCGACTCGGATAGCTCGAGCCCCAAGAATTGACGGGGAAAATAGGCGACGGCAGCCTGCTTTTTTGGGTATGCTGTGTGCATCGCGCCGCTGTGGGTGCCGGCGGCGCTGCTTAAGGGAAAGTCGGGAAACTCGGGGGTCGAGATGTTCCGGACAGGTAAGATCGAGGCGATTGCCTTGCTGAGTGCCTGCGCGCTGGCGGCGGTGACGGCTCGCGCGCAGAGCTTTGGTGCAGCCAAGGAAAAGGTGACGCTTCACCGCAAACTTCCTGCTCTTGTTCATCTCACGGGAAGCAGTATCAAGGTCGTCGTTCCGGGCTCGGACAACACGGGCGACGTCTCCTACGATTTGCAGGCGCTGCTCGAGACGGAGCTCCTTAAAGACGATCCCAACCTCCGCTCGGAACCCAACAACCCCGACATGATCGTGACCTGTAATATCACCGGCTTTTACCATCCTGGACCCACCGTGACCACCAGGCCTGGGGTCGGCGTCACTGGACTACAGAATCAGGACTACACCCGCATCACGGGCACTTTGAGCATTTCCTTCCAGGTGAAGGATGCCGTCGGCCACCAGTTGATCGCAGACAATGTCGAGGCCAAATACGATGAAGAATTCGACGCCATGGGCAACTCGACCTCTAAAGGCGTGAAGGGATCGTTTACCGGAACCTTTAAGCGCCTCAAGGGCGGATCGAGCGACGACATGAATGCCCCCACAGACGCCGAATTGCGGTCCAAGCTGCTGCTCGATGCGGTCCAGCAGATTTCTGAGCACATCGTGAATACCGACGAAGCAATCGACGTTTTCCTTGCCAAGCAGAAGGGCGCGATGGAAGACGGCGACAAAGCGGCGGAGGGCGGCCTTTGGCAGCGTGCGCTTGAAACCTTTGAGACCGCTTCACCCATGTCGAAGCCCGAGGATGACGCGTACCGCCTGTACAACATCGGCGTCGCCTATGAAGCTCTCGCCTACCAGGCTGACGACGAGAAAGCCGCAATGAAGTACCTCGACCAGGCGGCAATCAACTACGGCAAGGCCATCGACGCCAAACCGAGCGAGAAGTATTTCGTCGCGCCGCAAAAGCGGATCGAGACCGCGATTGCCCATTACAAGGAGCTGGAAGAAGAGAAAAAACCCAAACCGGCGCCGGTTGTCGAGGCCGCCAATGTTCCTCCCGCTGCCGCAGGCGCCAAGCCCGCCGCGCCCAAGGCGCTCACCAACACCCAGGTGGTCGCCATGATCAAGTCCGGCATGGACGATGACACTGTGATCCAGGCGGTTCGCGCCGCCAAGGCGATCAACTTCGATCTCACGCCTGCCGGCCAGCAGCAGCTCACAAGCAGCGGCGTCAGCGCGCCCGTGATTACCGCCATGAAGGCGCGCGCGGCCAGAAAACCACCAGCAGCCGGCGGCGCAAAGCCGGCGGCTCCGACAACCGCCGCCAAACCTGTCGCATCGAAATGATCCGCCATTTACGATCGGGAATTCTCGCCGCTGCGTTCCTCGCGATCGCGCTCGGGGGCTGGTCTCGCGCGAGATGCGAAAGCGTCCGATGTGGCGCTGGGCAGGATCTTGTAGTCCAGGCGCTTGAGCGGATTACTCCGCAGAGCCCAAACAGCGATTTTGACGATGCACTCCAGCTGCTCAAACACGCCGTCTCTGTCTGTCCTGAACTGGGCGACGCCTGGTATTACCGCAGCCTGGTTGAGCAGCGACTCGGCCACGCACCGCTGGCCAAATACGCGATGGACAAGGCGCACTTCTACGATTCTGAAGCGCTCGACCAGGACCTGAATCCCCTCATTCTTTCAACGCCGGCCTCGCGTGGGTTCACGCAAGAAGCCAGCACTCCCGCCGCGCCCGCGGCTCCTCCCGTGAAACCCGGCCCCGTCCAGCAGAAGTGGGCGCTCATTGTGGGTGTTGGCAATTTCACCGACGCACAGATTCCCAAGCTCAACTACACCACGGCCGACGCCGATGCCTTCGCCGCGGCTCTCAAGGATCCCAGCATCGGCCAATTCCCTGCCGACAACGTCCAGGAATTGACGAACGAAAACGCAACCACGAAGAACATCAAGGAGAAGCTCAACTGGATTGCGCGCCAGGCCCAGCCTAACGACCTGGTGGTGATTTACGTGGCCACGCACGGCACGCCACGCACTGTTGACTCCGCGGGAGGAGCCAACTATCTGGTCACATACGACACCGAGGTTTACAAAGCCGGCAACTTCGATGAAGACGCGATGTATGCCACTGCCTATCCTATGGTGGATCTGGCCAATGCCGTGGCCACCCGCATGAAGGCCCTGCGCACAGCCATCTTTCTCGATACCTGCTACAGTGGAGGCTCGGTCGCAGGCGGCGCGGCTGAGAAGCTGGCTAACCAGGCCCCGTCGCAGGAGATGCTGAACCACATGACCGACGGCACGGGCCGGATTGTGATGGCCGCCAGCCAGGTCGATCAGGAGTCGCTGGAAAGCAACGAACTTCACCACGGATACTTTACCTACTACCTGCTTCAGGCGCTCAAGGACAGCAAGGGCGCCACTCCACTGAGCCAGGTCTTCGCCTCGGTAGCGCAGCAGGTGTCGAAGAGCGTTTCTGCCAAGGGCGCACATCAAAACCCGGTCATGAACCGCAGCTCAGCGGACGCCGACTTTTCGCTCAGGTCTCCTTCTGCCAACACGGCCAGCGCCAGGCCGTGATCCGGCCCTGGTGGCGCAGCAGCAGTTCTTGAGTTGCTGTGAGGCAAGCCATGAATCGCATCAACAGATTCGTCACCTTGATGATTGCAGGCGTGTGCCTCTTGGCCGCGGCCAGCGCACAAACGCCAAGTTTGAAGGATTCCATTGCGGAGTACGAACAGAAGGTCACCAAGGCGCGCTCCGCTCACGAAACACGCGAGCTGCTCATAAATCTCAATATTCTGGCCTCCTTCTACCGGCAGTCCGGCCAGTTGCAAAAAGCGCTCGACTGTCTCAATGAAGCGCTGCCGATCGAGCAGAACGCGAGCAGTCTGCTGGGCCAGGCAACGACCTTCAACACCATGGGCCGGGTCTACACCGATCTGGGACAGGAAGACAAGGCCTTGTCGTACCTTAATCAGGCTCTGCCCTTATGGCGCGCCATCGGCCAGCGCACCGGCGAAGCCGACGCGCTCACCTACATCGGCCGCGTCTATAACAACCTCGGCCAGCGCGAAGAAGCCCTCAAGAATCTGAACGAAGCCATGACGATATGGCACGACATCGACAACCCCGACACTGCATTGGCCGCACAAGCTGCCGCGCCCAGCGAGCCGCACGGCCGGATCGCACAAAGGATCGAAGCAGCCAAACAGAAATTCGCATCGGCAGCGTCCATTACCAACGCCAGCGCCATGGGCGAAGCGGGAACACTGGACAGCCTGGGCAGAATGTACTCCGACGAGGGGCAGGGCTTCGAAGCGCTCAAGTATTTCGACGAGTCACTGCCGCTGTGGCAAAAAGGCGGCGAGCGCGCCGGCGAGGCTCTGGTCCTGAACGACATGGGTCCGGCATACGCTGAAGTCGGCCAGAAGCAGAAGGCCCTCGAGTCGTTGAACCAGGCCCTCGCCATCTGGCGCGAACTCGGCAGCCGGCAGGGCGAAGCGCTCACCCTCAACAACATCGGCCGCCTCTACCGCGACCTGGGCCAGCACCAAAGCGCAATGGATTACTACAACCAGGCGCTGCCCATCTGGCGCGAGGTGGGCAACCGCAACGGAGAAGCTCTGGCGCTGAGCGACATCGGCCGGGCCGACGCGGACTTGCACCAACCACAGAAGGCGCTGGAGTACGCCAATCAGGCGTTGCCCATCTTTCGTGAGACCGGCAGCCGTCGCGGCGAAGCGATGACCCTCAATAACATGGGCAGGGATCACACCGATCTGGGCGAGCCCGCCGAGGCGATGAAGCTCGAATTGCAAGCGTTGACCATCTGGCGCGAGGTAAAGGACCAGCGCAACGAGGCCCAAGACCTGATGACCATCGCCTGGTCGTATTCACAGCTCCAGCAGCCCGAGAGCTCACTGGCCAGCGCGCTTGCAGCCTTGGACCTGGCCAAAGCAGTACAGGATCCCGAGGTCGAGGGCGGCGTCGAGACCTCATTGATGATGGGCTTCCGCAAACAGCATCGCCTTGAGGAAGCCATCTTCTTCGGCCTCGAAGCCGTGAACTCGTATCAGTCAATTCGCAAGAACATCGCGGGAATGGACAAGAGCCTTCAGGCCGGCTTCGCGCAATCCAAGTCCGGCGCTTATCGCACACTGGCCGAGCTGCTGGTTGAAGCAGGCCGACTCGGCGACGCCGAGCAGATTCTCGATCTGCTCAAGGAGCAGGAACTCAAAGACCTCGTTCCCGGCTCCGGTACGGGCGCTGCCATTGAACCGCTCAAGATGTCACCTGTGCAGCAGAAAGTGGAATCGTTGCTGCCCGATCTCGAAAAGAAAGCACGCGATATCGAGGAATGGAATCTCCAATCCGCGCAGTTGCTCGCCCAACCAGCGCGCACACCAGCCGACGATCAGCAGCTGAAATCGTTGGCGGCAAACCTCGAGCGGGCGGAATCGGACATCCGCGACACTTTCGACCATACGATCATCCCTCAGCTGGATAAGG
>Ga0187855_10003743_pt1 | contig 11117 bp, 8 predicted proteins | sample June2016WEW_8_10_2_FD_132969 | JGI IMG/M metagenome (GOLD analysis project Ga0187855, IMG submission 132969) | Peatland microbial communities from SPRUCE experiment site at the Marcell Experimental Forest, Minnesota, USA - June2016WEW_8_10 | ecosystem: Environmental > Terrestrial > Soil >...
GCTCCGGGTCGGGCGGATCGGCCACGCCGCCACCACCGTTCGCGCGCTCCGGGCCGGGCGGATCGGCCACGCCGCCACCACCGTTCGCGCGCTCCGGGCCGGGCGGATCGGCGACGCCGCCACCACCGTTCGCCCGTGCCACCTCGACGGGTCGTGCGATCGGCGCCACTGTCGCCGCGGTCGTAACGGCCGTCGTAGTGGCGGCGGCGGCGGGCGCAGCAAGCGCCGGGGGCACGTCCAGCACCGCGAAGATCCGCTCCGCCGCCGCCATCCCGTCGGTGCTGGCGTGAAACTGCTGGCCGACCGCGCGCAGCGGCAGGTACAGCTCGGGCGCCAGCAGCAGCACGGTGAGTCCAGCCTGCAGGCTGAGGTGGCCACCGTCGAGCTGCAAACCGATCGTCACCGCCACCAGCGCAGTGCCGATCATCGCGCACAGCTCCAACACCAGCGCGGAGAGGAACGCGACTCGCAGCGTCCCCATCGTCTCCACGCGGTAGCGCTCGCTGACGCGCTCGATCGTCTCAGCCTGGGCGGCCTCGCGGCGGAATGCGCGCAACGTCGCCAGGCCCCGCACCACATCGAGGAAGTGGCCGCTGAGCAGGGCGAGCGCCTGCCAGCGCGAGCGCGCACGGGCGCGGGCACCGCTGCCGACGAGGATCATGAACACGATCAACAGCGGGATCGTCAGCGCCAGCACAGCGGCGGCGATCGCGTCGAGCGACACAACCCACAGCAGGATCGCCGCGGGCACGGCCGCGGCCAGCACGAGCTGCGGCAGGTAGCCGGCGAAGTAGGCCTCCAGTGCATCCACTCCCTGCACGGCGGCGGCGGCGAGCTCTCCGGTGCGGTCCTCGACACGGCTGATCGGGGAGCGGATGAGCAGCTGCTCGGCGAGGCGCCCGCGCAGCTCCGACATCACCCGCGTCGCCCCGATCCGCCCCGAGGTCTCAAACGCGCCCGCCAGCAACGCCCGCGCCACCACCACGGCGGCGAGCGCCGCCAACGAGCCGGTGAGCTGGGCCAGCGCCGTGTGGTGCACCGCCGCGCTCGCGATCACGTGGGCGAGAAGCGCCGCCTGCGCGACCACGGTCGCCGCCATCGCCACGCCCAGCCCAGTCGCCAACCACAGTTGCGTGCGCGCGGCGCGGCTCTCACGCAGCAGGCGGCGGTCGATCCGCGCCGCCACACGGTCGGCGTGCACCCTCCGGCCATCGAGGGGCTCCCCCCCGCTCCCGGCGCGATTCGCAAGCGGCGGGCGGCCAGCCATCCGTCGCTCCGGCATGAGTTTCATGTATCCGGAACCAACCTGTCAATTTGGGCAGACGACAAGTTTCGATCTGCACGTTTATACTGCCTTAAGTTGCGGCGCTTCACGGATTGGGTGCCTCGAGCGAGCTGCAAAAGTCTCTCAGCGAACCTCGCCGCCGGATGGAGCCGTGCGCACCGAGATCGGCCACCCATATGAGGAGGTCCAGCTTGATGTCAACCCCGTCCTCTGACCCGGATCAACCAGGGGCCAGGCCCCGGCTGCGATCCCCGGGCAAAGCCGCGCTGATCCCGACGGTTGCCACCAAGCTGCTGATCCCCCCGCCCGCGCGCCACCTGATTGAGCGCGAGCGGCTGTACGACTCCCTCGACGAGGGCGTCCAGCAGGGCGTCGTGCTGCTCTCCGCGCCGGCCGGCGCCGGCAAGACCGTGTTGCTCTCCGCGTGGATCGCCGCACGCGCGCTGCCCGGCCCCGCCTGCTGGCTGTCGCTTGACGGCGAGGACAATGACGTCAACAGGCTGCTCGCCAACCTCTTGAGCGCGTTGCGCACCACGGACGCGCTCGAGCCCGGGGGTGCGCTCGACGACCTCGTCGCTCCGGCGGGAGCCGGCACCGAGCGCTTCCTCGCGCTGCTGGTCAACGCCCTGGCAGAGCTGCGCTCGCCGCTGGTGCTGGTGCTCGACGAGATTCACGAACTCACCAGCCCACCGGCGGTCGCCGCGATCGACTTCCTTGTGCGCCACGCCCCCGAGCAGCTGCACATCGTGCTCGGCGGCCGCGCCGATCCACCGCTGCCGATCGAGCGTCTGCGCGCCGGCGGTGCCCTCACCGAACTGCGGATCGCCGAGCTGGCGTTCAACCGCGAGGAGACCGCCGAGCTGTGCGTGCGACTGGAGCTGGGACTCTCCGACTCGGAGATCGACACACTGTGGGCACGCACCGAGGGCTGGCCCGCCGCAATCCGGTTGGCAGCGCTCTCGTTGCGCGGGCACGCCAACCCGGGACGCTTTCTGGCCGAGTTCGCGGGCACCGACAGGGCAGTTGCGGACTACCTCATCGCCGAGGTGCTCGCCCGCCTGCCGGAGGACAGCCGTGAGTTCATGCTGCGCACCTGCCTGGTCGACGAGCTCAGCCCCGAGCTCGCCGACGCGCTCACCGGGCGCGAGGGTGGCACGCTGCCGCTGATGGAGCTCGAGCGCCTCGGCGCCCCGGTCCAGCCGAGCGCCGGAGATGGCCGCTGGTATCGCTATCACCCGCTGTTCGCGGAGCTGCTGCGCGCCCACCTGCACCACGCCCACCCGCGGGAGATCCCCTCCCTGCACCGCCGCGCGGCGGGCTGGTATGCGGAGCAGGGGCAGGCGATGCTCGCCATCCGTCACGCGCTCGCGGGCGAAGATTGGCAGCAGGCCGGCGGCCTGATCGCCGAGCATTGGCTGGAGCTGTTCCTGCACGGCGGCTCGGCGGCGATGCGCGGCCCGATGGCGCAGCTGCCGCCGGAGGTGGTCGCGTCCGACCCGCGGCTGGCGGCGGCGGTCGCCGGCAGCCGCCTGCAGGACGGCGACCTCCAGGATGCCGAGCGCCTCCTGGCGATCGCACGGGAGGTCGGCTCCGACACCAGCCAAACCAGGGCGATTATCGCCGCGGTGGGGCTGCGCCACGCGCGCCTGCGCGTGCACCCCGGTGACGCCGAGCGCGCGGCGGGCAAGCTCAGCGCCGCAGCCCACCACTGCACGCCCCACTGCTGGAGCGCGCTGCGTAGCTTCGCGCTGTGCGAGCTCGGCGCCACGCAGCTGTGGAGCGGCGGCGATGTGGAGCCTGCCGTCGCCAACCTGCACGAGGCACTCGCGCTCGCAACTGAGCACCAGCACGAGCAGATCGCGCTCGACTGCCTCGCGCAACTGGCGGTTGTGAACGTGCTGCGCGGCGAGCTGACCCAGGCGCGCGAGCGCAGCGCGCGCGCGGTGGAGCTGGCTGAGCAGCGCGGCTGGTGCGAGGGTCCCGCCGGGGCTTGCGCCCACTTGGCAGCGGCCACCTGCGCCTACCAGCTGGGCGAGCTCGAGCGCGCCGAGGGCCTGCTGGCCCGCGCTGCGGCCGCGGCCGACACCGCCGAGACGCCTGTGCGGCTCACGGTTGGCCTGTTGCAGGCGCTCACGCTCGCGGCCGCGGGACAGCGCTCCGCCGCGCGCGGCACGCTGACGCTGAGCGCGATCCGCTCCGAGCTGGCGGATGGCGCGCCGGCGCCGGGCTTTTTGAGACTCGCGCTCGAGGACATCGAGTCGCGCGTGCTGATGGCCGCCGAGGAAGTCGAGCAGGCACGCGCAACTCTCGCGGGCGCACTCGATCGGACGCCCAACAGCGCCGTCCTGCTGGTGCGTCAGGCAAGCTTCGAGCTGCGCGACGGCGAGCCCGAGCTTGCCCGCGCGTCGCTCGTGCGGGCGCGTGCAGCACAGACGCCCCACCCCCATCCGGCGGTGCTGCTCGAGCTGTGGCTGCTGCAGGCAATGGTCGACCACGCGGCCGGCGACCGCCGAGCCGCCTCCGAGGCGCTGGATTGCGCGCTGGCGCTGGCCGAGCGTGAGCCTTTCCGCGACGCCTTCCTGTTGAACGGGCCGGCTGTGCGCGAGCTGCTGGAGCTCCAGGCGCAGGACGGCACCGCCCATCCGGCGCTGCTGGAGGTGCTGCTCGACGGCGTCGGCCAGGGTCCCGTGAAAGAGGCCACGCTGGCCGAGCCGCTCACCGAGCGCGAGCAGCGGATCCTGCGCTATCTGCCGACGATGCTCACCAACGCCGAGATCGGGGCGGAGGTGTTCGTGTCGCTGAACACCGTCAAGACCCACCTGCGCAGCATCTACCGCAAGCTCGAAGCCAATGGGCGCGCCGACGCGGTGGAGCGGGCGCGCCAGCTGGGTCTGCTCCCCACCGGAATCAAGCGCCCTCGCGTCGTGCAGCGGGTCTGATGCGTGGTGCAGCGGGTCTGATTTCACCGCAACCCGTCCGAGTCCGCCTCGCCCGAGTCGCCCGCCTCCGTCGGATGATCGGAATGCCCGCCGTCACCGCGCGCGCTTTTCCCTTGGCCCTCTGCCCCCTCCGGTACGCGACGCACCTCGACCAGCTCCAAGCCGAGCGCCTGGATGCGATCGAGCAGACCATGCAGCGCGGCCTGGTCGAGCACCGGCCCCCGCAACACCGTCTGCCCTGACTTGACGGTCGCATCCATACCCTCGAAGGCGCCGAGCAGCTGCTCGCTCACTCGCCCCTTGATGTGGATCTCGTAGCTCGTGCGTCTCACGCCAACCACGCTGAGCCTCTCTCCTTGGTGAGCGTCTTCTTGGGCAGGATCTCTTCCAACGTACGACTGCGGGGGATGAACGGTCGTCACCCAATGGGGATGAGGATCGGGGATGAGGATCGCGAGACCATCCAGCTACCCGCGACGAGCTTCATTACGCCCGGGAGAGGCGAATTGCACCCGAGGCGGGTCGCCTACGCCGGCGAGAGAGTCGAGCCGCTATGGCGCTCGCGCCGCGAGAGCATGATCCCTGCGATCGCCAGCCACGCCTCGACGATGCCACGCACGATCAGCGCGATGCCGAGCACGATCGCGAATGTGTAAATGCCGAACTGCGGCCAGGAGACGATCAGAATGCCGACCGCGAGATCGACCACGCCCTCGAGCAATCGCCATCCGCGGCGCTCACGGTACTCGATCGCCGCAACCAGCTCAAACACGCCGGCAACCATCAGGAAGATCCCGAACGCCAGCGCCAGCACGGTGATCGACCCGGAGGGATGCCTGATCACGATGGCGCCTGCGATCAGCGCGATCACGCCCCGCCACAGGCCGGCGCCGCGTACATCCTTGACGGCAATCCCCACGCAGATCCACAGCACCCCCACCACCAGCAGGTAGATGCCGAGAATCACCGCCAGCGTGCTCAGCGTGCGGTGGGGGGCGACCAGCAGCAACACGCCGACGGCCAGCGTGCACACGGCGACGAGCAGCAGCATCCACCACGTCCAGCTTGGCGCCTCCTCGGGCGCCGGGGTGCCGTCGGGGCTGATGAACACCTGACTCGCCATCGCTGTGAGCAGCCTGCGCGCGATCTGGGTGAGCGGACCTCACCCGTGGGGGGTGAGCCCCGTTCCGCTCGCTCAGCTGAGCGACTGCTCTGCCTCCTCGGCGGCGAGCAGGCCGACCTCGACCAGGTCACGCGGATGCACCCATGTGTCGAGGATCGGAAAGCCTCCGGCGCGCACGATCGCCTCGCGCAGCGGGATCGCCCAGCGGTGCTCCAGCAGCGCGATCGCAACCGCGGTGTCGGGCGGGATCTCCTCGAGCACGTCGAGCAGGTCCTCCTCGCCGAGGCCGCCCTCCTCCTGCGACCACAGCCGCGACGCGCCCTCGAGGTCGCCGCCCGCCACCTCGCCGAGACCGACGAGCGCCTTCACCACGGCGCCAAACTCCTGCGCCTCCTGCTCCGACAGGTCGCTGATCTGGGCCGTGGTGACCACACCGTCGGCGTCCTTGTTCACCACCAGCACGTCGATCACGCGGGCGATGTCGTTCTCCCTGAGGCTCTCCAGGTGGGCGAGCACCTCCCCCTGAAAGTCGGGCTGGTCGAAGCCCACCACCAGCAGCTGCACGGGGCCGATCACTGCTTCACCTCCTGGTTGTATTGCCGGAATCCCACCCTCGGTGTCCTCAACCCGCCGCCAGGATCTTCTGCTTCTGGCTCTCGAACTCCTCGGGCGTGAGCACGCCGCTGTCGCGCAGTTCCCCGAGCTGTTTGAGCTGCTCGATGACCGACCCACCCGCCGGCGCCGCAGCGGCCGGCGCCGCGGCCGGCGGTGGAGCACTAGGCGCCTGCTGCTGCTGGCTTTCCAGTTCGGCCAGTCTCTGCTCCTGCGAGGACTCCTGCGCGGAGCGGTTGGCGCCCGCCTTACCCGCCATGTAGCCGACGCCGCCCACCATCGCGCCCCGCATCAGGGGCCTGCGCCTGCGCATCATCGCCCTGCTCCTTCGGGTGCCCAGCGCGCGGTCAGCTGGTAGAGAATGATGATGTCGATCGCGATGATCATGATCGACCACAGCGGGAACAGCGTGAAGGTGCCGAACTGCACGAGCAGGTCGAGCGACACAAATACGATCCCCAGCACCCGCGCCCAGGTCGCCCCCGCGAGCAGGCCGAGGCCGGTGCAGGCCACCAGCGTGCCGAGGATCAGGTGGCCCCAGCCCCACGCCGAGATGTCCCACACGATCACGCCGTGCCCGCCGACGGTGATCACTTCGTTGTTGATCACCGCCGCCAATCCCCACATCGCATCGAGGAATCCCTCGATCAGCATGATCACACCGGCAAAGACGATCCAGCCGCTGATCGCGGTCGGTTCACGCTCGTAGCGCGAACCGGCGGCGCCTGGCTCTGGGGTTGTACTTGACATCGCGGCTCCTCCTAACAAAGACGTTTGTGCCACCTCGCCCGGCGGCATTGAAAGACGTTTGTGCCACCTCGCCGGCGGCATTGCTCGCTCGCGTTCAATCGGGCGCCGTGCCCGCCTCCAATGCTGAGCATTGCCGTGCGGCGGGTGAGGGCTCATCACCCCCTTGGGATGACCTGCGCTCACCCCGAGCGCCCGGAAGATAGTCGCCATGGCGAGCGCGACCGAAGCCTCGGCGACATCCGCGGCCGAACGCTCGTCGGCGCCCAAGCGCGCGGGGCTGGTGCTCGCCGCGCTGATCCTCGTCGCCTCCGTCGCCAACCTCAACCTCGCGGTCGCCAACACGGCGCTGCCCGACATCGGCAAGGGCCTGAACGCCTCGCAAACCGCACTCGACCTGATCGCGGTCGGCTACTCGCTCGGGCTGGCGGCGTCCGTCCTGTACCTCGGCGCGCTCGGCGACCGTTACGGGCGCAAGCTGATGCTCGTGCTGGGCACGTTCCTGGCGATCCCCGCCTCGATCCTCGCCGCGACCGCGTCGAGCGCCGGGATCCTCGTCGGCGCTCGGATCTTCGGCGGCCTCGCGGCCGGGATGGCCTTCCCGACGACGCTCGCGCTCGTCACCGCGCTGTGGTCGGGCCCGGCGCGCACGAAGGCGATCGCCCTGTGGTCGAGCATCGGCGCCTCGATGTCGGCGCTCGGCCCGCTGCTGTCGGGCGCGCTGCTGGAGCATCACGCGTGGGGCTCGGTGTTCCTGGTCACCGTCCCGATCGCGGCGGTCGCGGTCGTGCTCGCGATCGTGCTTGTGCCTGCCCACGTCAACGAGACCACCAACCCCGTCGACAACCCCGGCGGGATCCTCTCGATCGTCGCGATCGCGTCGCTCGTGTTGGCGATCAACTTCGCGCCCGTCCCCGGCAAGGGCAGGGTGGCGATCGCGCTGGGCGTGATCGCGCTCGTCGCGCTCGCGTTCTTCTACCTGCGCCAGCGGCGCACGCGCTTCCCGCTGTTCGACCTCCAGGTGGCATCGCGGCGGATCTTCTGGGTCGCGGCGCTCGGCGGGATCGTCGTGTTCGGCAGCCTGATGGGCGCGATCTTCGTCGGCCAGCAGTTCCTGCAGAACGTGCTCGGCTACTCCACGCTCGGCGCCGGCGCCTCGATCCTGCCCGCGGCGGTGCTGATGGTGCTGATCGCGCCGCACTCGGCCAAATTCGTGGAGACCCGCGGCGCGCGCTTCACGCTGCTGATCGGCTACGGCTTCTGCCTGCTGGGCTTCATCGCGATGCTCGCGCTCTGGGAAACGGGCATCCCCTATTGGAAGGTCGCACTCGCCTACGGCCTGATCGGGATCGGCGTCGGCTTCGCCGGCACCCCCGCCTCGCGCTCGCTGACCGGCTCGGTGCCGGTCAAACGCGCCGGCATGGCCTCGGGCACCGCCGACCTGCAGCGCGACCTCGGCGGCGCGATCATCCAGTCGATCATGGGCGCTTTGCTGACTGCCGGGTTTGCGACAGCGGTTTCCAACGCGATCGCCGCAGCGCCCAACAAAGCGCTGATCACCAGTTCCGTGCAGAACACCCTGACGAAGTCGTTCTCCAGCGCCGAAGCGGTCGCCAACCAGTACCCGCACTACTCCAGCGCGATCATCGCCGGCGCGCGCTCCTCGTTCGTGTCGGGCTCTGACTGGGCCTACATCGCCGGCATCGTCGCGATCGTGTTCGGCGCCGCGCTGATCTTCTTCAAGTTCCCGGGCAAGCTCGACGAGGAGCGTCTGCTGGCCGCCTACCACGCACAAGACACCCACGGTGGGTGAGGCGGCCTCACCCACACCCGCGCCATCGTGGGGCGCTATGGTCGGCGGCGACATCGTGGGTAGGGACATCGTGGGTAGGCACATCCCGGGGGACGGCAGCGACATAGTGGGGCGTCATGGCGGACACTGACGCCGCGGACACCGCGGGCACCGACGCCGAAGAGGGCGCCCCCGGCCCGTCGATCCGCCCGCCCAAGCGTGCGGGCGGCGGCGGAGCACAGGTCCCGCACCTCACTCCAGAGGAGCGCGCCGCACGCGGCAAGGCCGCGCGTGCTGAGGCGCCACGCTCACGCCACGCCGAGTGGGAGCCCTGGGCGGAGCGACCCGACCCGATCGCGCTGCTGGAAGAGCAAGCCGAGTCGCGGGTGCCGGAGCTGGTGCCGATCCGCTACGGGCGGATGGTCGCCTCGCCGTTCGCCTTCTTCCGCGGCGCCGCCTACGTGATGGCGGCCGACCTCGCCGGCACGCCCCGCTCGGGGATCCAGGCGCAGCTGTGCGGTGATGCGCACATGTCCAACTTCGGCGGGTTCGCCTCGCCCGAGCGCGACCTCGTGTTCGACGTCAACGATTTCGACGAGACCCTGCCCGGCCCCTGGGAGTGGGACGTCAAGCGACTGGCGGCGAGCGTCGCGATCGCCGGCCGCGAAGGCGGCTTCACCGGCAAGCAGCGCAGCGAGACGGTGGCCGCGACGGTGCGCCAGTACCGCGAGACGATGGCCAACTTCGCGGGCATGCGCAACCTCGACATCTGGTACGCGCGCCTGGACCGCGCGGCGATCCTCTCCCGCTTCGAGTCCGACGCAAATGCCGCACAGGTGAAGGTGTTTGAAAAGACCGCGGCGAAGGCGATGCGCAAGGACAACACGCGCGCCTTCTCGCGGCTGGCGGTGACGGGCGATGGGGAGTTCCGGCTGATCAGCGACCCGCCGCTGATCGAGCGGATCGAGGATCTGCTCCCCGCGGCGCAGGCGGCCGAGTTCGAGGAGGGCATGCACCAGCTGCTGCGCTCCTACCGCTCAAGCCTGCAGGGCGATCGCCGGCACCTGCTGGAGCGCTACCGCTACATCGACCTCGCGCGCAAGGTCGTCGGCGTCGGCAGCGTCGGCACGCGCGCGTGGGTGGTGCTGATGCTGGGACGCGACGACGAGGACCCGCTGTTTTTGCAGTGCAAGGAGGCCCAGCCCTCGGTGCTGGAGCCGTTCGTCGGCAAGAGCGAGTTCTCCCATCACGGCCGCCGCGTGGTGGAAGGCCAGCGGATGATGCAGTCCGCCAGCGACATCATGCTTGGCTGGCTGCGCACCACCGGGATCGACGGCGAGACGCGCGACTTCTACGTGCGCCAGCTGTGGGACTGGAAGAGCTCCGCCGACGTCGAAGCGATGGCGCCGCCGGGGATGGCGCTGTATGGGCGCATGTGCGGCGGGACGCTCGCCCGCGCGCACGCCCGCTCGGGCGACGGCATCGCGATCGCGAGCTACCTCGGACGCAGCGACACCTTCGACCGCGCGATCTGCGCTTTCGCCGAGACCTACGCCGACCAGAACGAGCTCGATCACCACGCGCTCGAGCAGGCGATCTCGAGTGGCAGGGTCAAGGCCGAGAGCGGCGTATGAAGCATCTATGAACACTTCCCCCCACACTCCCTCCGCTGACGTGCTCGTGGTCTTCGGCATCACCGGCGACCTCGCCAAGGTGATGACCTTCCATTCCCTCTACCGCCTGGAGAAGCGCGGCCTGCTGAGCTGCCCGATCGTCGGCGTCGCCGGCGACGACTGGACCGTGGAGCGACTGCGCACCCACGCCCGCGAATGCATCGAAGGGTGCGGCGAAACGGTCGACAGCGCCACCTTCGAGCGCTTCGCCGCGCGGCTGTCGTTCCTCAGCGGCGACTTCACCGACGCCGCCACCTATGAGTCCCTGGCCAAAGCGCTCGGCGACGTGAGCAGCCCCGTCTTCTACCTGGAGATCCCTCCCTTCCTGTTTGGGCCCGTGATCAAACAGCTCGCCGCCGCCGGCCTCACCAAGGGCGGGCGTGTGGTCGTCGAGAAGCCCTTCGGCCACGACCTCGCTTCCGCGCGCGACCTGGCCGCCGAAATCCACCAGTCGATCGAGGAGTCACAGCTCTACCGGATCGACCACTTCCTCGGCAAGATGGGCACCGACGAGTTCCTCTATCTGCGCTTCGGCAACACGATGATCGAGCCGATCTGGAACCGCAACCACATCGCCTGCGTGCAGATCACGATGGCCGAGAGCTTCGGCGTGGAGGATCGCGGGCACTTCTACGACCCCGTCGGCGCCGTGCGCGACGTGGTCGTCAACCACCTGATGCAGGTCGTCGCGGTGGCGGCGATGGAGGCGCCGGCTGGCGACGACGCCGAAACCTTCAAGGACGCCAAGTACGCCGTCTTCCGCTCAACCGCCAGTGCCGATCCGGGCCACTACGTGCGCGGGCAGTACGACGGCTATCTGGAGATCGACGGCGTCGCGAAGGACTCCACCACCGAGACCTACGCGGCGCTGCGCCTGGAGATCGACAACTGGCGCTGGTCGGGGGTGCCGTGGTTCATCCGCACGGGCAAGAAGCTGCCCGTCACC
>Ga0187855_10003749_pt1 | contig 11110 bp, 8 predicted proteins | sample June2016WEW_8_10_2_FD_132969 | JGI IMG/M metagenome (GOLD analysis project Ga0187855, IMG submission 132969) | Peatland microbial communities from SPRUCE experiment site at the Marcell Experimental Forest, Minnesota, USA - June2016WEW_8_10 | ecosystem: Environmental > Terrestrial > Soil >...
GTAGCTGGTCTTGGCGCTGCCCAGCGTCAGATTCGGAGTCGTTCCCCACAGAAAGAAAGCGACCCCCGATGACCCTTCCGGGTTGACGCTCCCGTTCAGGCCCGCACCGCTGCTTGTAATAGAGGTCGCCGGCTGGGTGACAACCACGGGCGCCAAGGTCGTGAAGCTGAGGACGGGTCCATACTGGTAGGTAACATTGCTCCCGTCCCTAAAGGCCATCTGGTAGTAGTAGATCGTCCCGCTCGCCAGGTCGCTTAACGTAGCAGCGAAGTTCTGCTCCGTGAAGTTCACAGCGACAGGCACATAGCTGGTCTTGGCGCTGCCCAGCGTCAGATGCGGAGTCGTTCCCCACAGAAAGAAGGCGACCCCCGATGACCCTTCCGGGTTGACGCTCCCGTTCAAGGCCGCACTGCTGCTGGTGATAGAGGTCGCCGGCAAGGTAGAGATCACGTTAGTCAGGTATGCATTCACTTGCGCGGCTATGGCATTCTGGGTGTTTGGCTGAGCTGCTAAGCAGGTCATGTAGTGCAAAACTGGGCACGTCGCCGAAGGACTCAGCAACAAACAATAGGGCTGAGGTGCAAAGCATGCAGCGGTGCTGTTGATTCCTGGGTCCGAGCTCAAATAGCCAACAGGGACGTCTGCAAGGGATGCTTTTGTGTCATGCGCGGGCAGGTTCAGGAGAATGGATTGTTCCTGAATTAATACGATGTCGTCTGAATAGCCAGTTAGCCAACCGCCGAAGTTGTCCCACGGGCTCGTTACGTCGCTGAAATAGTCCTGCACTGCCTGGATGGACACTTGATTCTCGGAGGGTAGAACGCCGGCAATAGGCAGGCCATTGAAGTTGAGAGACTCCACTAAGCCTGGGCCACCGGACGAGCTAAAATTGAGTTCATCTTGGTTGACTGACGGCTCAGAGTAGCACTGCCCGAGCAGCTTTCCGAGATACACAAAGGTTGATGCGAGCTCGGCAAGCGGATCACCTGGGTGGGGAGTGTCGACACTTATTATGTCCCCCACGTCGTTCGCGTAGGCACCATCGCCGGAGCCGGGCGCACAGGTCGGGAGCGTGTAGTCCGGGACAGTCGCTCCATAGCTATAGCACGGCCCAGGCGAGGCGAAGTTCTCAACGTAGGCCCGTGCGTCGAGCCCACCCATGCTGTGAGCCACAACGATCACGGCCTTCGTCTTTGTAATAGCTATGATCTGCTTTATGACTTGCGAAAGCTCGTATGCCTTATTCAGGATGGAGATTTTCGCGACGTCACTGGGATCCGCGCTGTGGCTGACGGGGTCATAGAACATGATGCTAAAAAACCGTGTCGAGGATGGTATAGAGCTCGGGTCCACAGGGACCAGTACTCCATCGGAATCCAGCAAAAAGGTGGTAGTCTGCTTCGTGCTGTCGTAAAAAACATAATAGACGGTTGAGCTGGGGTAAAGGTTTGGCGGGAGCTGCTGGTAGAGCGGGCCGATCAGTTGCTGAAAGTCGAAGGCGCTTCCGCAGAACCCGTGTGCAAAGAGGATTGGCAGGCTAGAGGGGGCTTGCGCTTGCGATATCCCCAAGAGAGCGAAGAAACAAACAAGAGTGCTAAGCGTATGCCGTCGATTCATAGGCGTCCTCCTTCTCAAACTTGTCTTCATTTACAGCCCCATGCCTCGTTCATGTGCATGCGGCCCTTCACTTGGGATAAGCGGAAACCGCAGCCCAAGATCTGAGGGCAAACCGGAAATTCTACGTTAAACTGGAGTTTCCATTTTGGAACTCAGATTGCACCTAGTTTACACCTAATCGTCTCCGTGCAACTGTTCAGAGCAAGTTGATTTTTCGCCTCTTTGGAGCTTCAGTACCTGCAAGCAGAGCAGCGTCACCCCCGCTCCCCCAACAACTCGCGCACCCGCGCCAACAGCGTGTCCGGATCGAATGGCTTCGGCAACATCGCGGCGCCCGGTGGGAACCGCGCCTCCGGCCCATCGGCATACTCGCCCAGATACAGCACCCGCAGGCCCGGCTGGATGCCCACCAGGCGTTGGGCCAGGTCCGGCTCAGGCCCGGCGATCAGCAGGTCCGGCAATTGCGCATCCGCCATGCGCAACGCTTCTTCCGCGTTTCGCGCCGGCAGCACCTGGTAGCCGCGCCTCTGCAACATGTGGGCCATCAACATCAGCAGCCGGTCGTTGGCCTCCACCAGCAGAATCGTGAAGGCATCGCGCGGATTGTCCGGGGGCGTCTCCGGTATAGCCAGCAAGTCCGCCCGGGCGAGCGGCAGATAAATGCGGAACAGGGTCCCCTTCCCTCGCTCGCTATATACCCACAGCCGGCCGCCGTTTTGCCGCACGATCCCGTGCACCGCCGCCAGCCCCAGACCGCGCCCCTTACCCTTCGGTTTGGTGCTGAAAAACGGCTCATACAGATGCGTCCAGCTCGGCTCATCGAATCCCTGCCCGTTGTCACCTACGGCCAGCATCACGTAAGGGCCGCCGCCAGCCTCCACCGTCCCCAAACCCGGCGCGACCCCCGCCGCGTTGCGTGTCTCCAGACGGAAGATGCCGCCGTGCGGCATGGCGTCCCGAGCGTTGGCGCCCAATTGCAGAAGGATCTGCCGCACCTGTGCCGGGTCGGCCATCACCGGCTGCAGATCCGGGCTCAGATCCCGGACAATTTCGATGTCCCGTCCGAAGAGCCGCTGCAGTCTCGGCACGGTGGCTTCAATCAGCTCGTTGAGAGCCACCGGCCGGGGTTCGCAGGCGAGTTGTCCGTTGAAGGCCAGCAACTGCTCGACAATGGCGCTGGCCTGTGCACTCGCCCTCTGGACCTCGTCTAACTCGCGCGACACCGGCCAACCGCGGCCGGCGCCGGCCAGCAGAAGCTCGCCGAGCATCTGGAGAACCTGGTGCAAATCGTGGAACTCGCCGGCCACTTGCCCGGCCATCGTGCGCAATGCGTCCATGCGCGCGGCGAGCCGCGCCTCTTCCCGCCCGGTGGCATCCTGCACTTCCAACTGGATCACGCCGTCCGCCGGCGAGCTGCCGCTCACCTCCAGCAGCAGCCAGCGCCCGTCGCCAGTCTGGAGCGGCAATTCCGCGCCCTCCACCATGTGACCCGCGCGCAGGTGCGCAGACACCTCGGCGCCGGCCTCCGCGTCCGCGATCAGCGGCGGTTCCCAGAAATTATGCCCCACGACTTCGCCGCGCCCGCGCGCCGCCATCCGCAGGAATGCCGCATTGACTTCCGTCGCGCGGCCCGTGGTCCCGTCGAGCAGCAGCAGCCCGCAGCGCGCGTTTTGGAACACTCTGGCGTACACGTCGCTGGTATACATCAGCCTGCCCCGTCAGTGTTCCAGAGTTCGTCGTGAGCCCTGGCGGCGCACGCGCGGACGAGTCCTATCTGCTCTATGCGATAGCCGGTACCCGGCCAAAGGCTGCCCGTAAGCCACGGAAAAGCATGCATCTTAGCTAAAGTAGCACCAAAAAACTCCTAGGACCGTGGCTCGCTTGATCAAATTGACATGAATATTACCCCCATCAATAATTGAGATGGGTCGTGACACAGCAGTCCAGTAACTATCGGATCAAGTGAATCACGCGTTCAATAAGTCGGGGACTGAGCGCGGCCGGCCTGACTTACGCGGATAGCTTGCGCAACTTAGCGCGCGTTACGTGGGCCCGGCAAAAAGGCGCTTCATGACCACAGTCTTACAGGAAGCAGTGGACCGTTTCGCTGGGCGCCGGACGGTCCAGGGATACGGTCCGCGGCAACGCTTTGCGGTATTGCCCTCGCGCCGGGAGCCGCGTTGCTTGCTTCCCGTGGGCGACAGCCGCGCTACGCTCGAAGGCTTTCAGTTTTACACCCCTTATGCTTTCGGAGCACGCCTGCTCAAGGGCTTGCTGAAGCAGATTGTCAAGACCGGGTGGAACGGCTGGGCACTCGACTCGCTCTACGTGGGAGAGCCGCTGGGTCTTAAAGCCCTGGTCGCCAGCGTGACCGGCGAGCGCAGTCCCGTGTTCGCGATGCTGCTGGGTGCGCCCGGCAGGTATCGCAAGCTTACTATCCAGGTGATGCGCCCCGGCGGCGAGACTCTGGGCTACGTCAAGCTGGGGCTGACAAAGCCGGCGGGCAGCCGCGTGCGACATGAGGCCAAATTTCTGGAGGGCCTCTCGTCGCTGCGTCCATATGTGCCACGCGTGCTCTACTCGGGCGAATGGCAGGACAGCCACCTTCTGTTCCAATCGCCCGTGGAAGGCCGGCCCGGTCCGGCGAAGTTGTCCAGCATGCATGTGGAGTTTCTCGAAAGACTGGCCGCCATCTACCGCGTTCACAAGCCAGGTATTCAGTTGGTTGAAGAGGTTGGCATGCGCTGGAACGAGGTGGCCTGGCGCTGCCACTGGCGCTGGCAGGCGTTGGGCGCGGCAACCCTGGCCGAAGCGCGCGGCGAACTGGAGCATCTCACGATCCCCTGCGGGTTTGCGCATGGCGACTTCGCGCCTTGGAACACGCGGGTGCAGGATGGCCGGCTCTCGGTTTTCGATTGGGAGTCCGGCGAATGGGAAGCGCCGCTGGGGTGGGACACTTTCCACTTCAGCGTGCAGGTGGCCAGCCTGCTGAAGAAAAGCTGGAGAGCCAAGTTCGACGTGGCTGCGTCTCCCGGCGCGCGTGGACTATTCCTGCTGTATCTGCTGTCGAGCCTGGCCAAGACGCTGGACGAGCAGCCGGATTCCTACGAAGGCATCGAATATCGCCGCCAGGCTCTGGAGACCGAACTCGCCCTGAATCGTTAGCCCACCATGGCTCGACCTCCCGATTCGGGACCAGTAGACCAGACCAACGTTTTTCAATCGCTTCCAGCTTCCCGTGGACTGCAACGTTCTGGGTCGGATGATGTTGTAGGCTTCGTCGCGCGGAGAATCTAGGCGGGAATCGACCTTTACTTTGCGGCTCCAGCGAACTCTCGAATCATTCTCGCCTCCAGCAGGCTTAGAGATTCGGGCCGGCAGCCGCTGCCCTGGCTCGGAAATGCTACCCCGGGTCTGAGCTGCTCTCGGCGAGAGATCAAGAGTGGGAGGAACGCTAGAGGCCAGCATTGGCATCATCGGGTCCCCGCAGGCCCTTAATCTTGACCGCTCACGTGCTCAGTTCGGATGACGCGCTTGGACGCAGCTCAAATGTCCTATACTAACGACAAGCGCACATGGACCCAGCTAAATCGCCAGATACGGTCATCTTCGACAGGCGGCAGATATACCGGCCGTTTCTGGAACGACTCAATCCGATCGCGTTGAGCGGTTCCGCCATCCAGCGAGATCTTATCGTCACCCCCAAGTTCGACCCACGCGATCCAGAAGAACCGCCCATACACGAGGCTTTCGCGAGTGCTGCCGAACTGCAGACTGGAGCTCAGATGGCCCTAGTCGGCGGAATCGGATCCGGTAAAACCACTGCGCTGTTGCTAACACATGATCGTCTGAAGCGCTATAAAGATGCCGTGAACTTGTTTATTGATGCTGTCGAGTTCACAGACTTTTCGGAAACGAACCCCGGTGCCATGCTCGCAGCCATAGGGCTACGACTATTCGCTCGTCATCGAAGGTTGCTTGGAGAGCCCCTAGCACCGATTGAGGAGGCACATAAGAAGCTCCACGAATTAGGTCTTGGAAAGACTGTCTGGTATCATGATGAGCCTGACGATTACGGTGGGGACGATGGCTATCGTGTTGATATTCCTGGTCTGATGAAACCTAGGTACCCACAACTAGAGGAAAGGGTTTCGGAGGTGAAGGATCTCTTGGGAACGATTCTGCTGCCGTTCCTGGAAAATGATAGGCAAGTGACGGTCATTGTGGACGGTTTGGATCGGTTGATCGAGCCGGCCCGGTTCCGCGAGTTCGCCGAGCAGGACTTGCGTGCAGTTCGTGGATTGAAGTTGACCGTGATCGTCGCCGCCCCATTGTTATTGTGGTACGACAAAACCCGATTTCTCCAAGACTACTTCGACGTCGTCAAGCACATTCCCGCCGCGGCCGCGGACCCTCAGGAGTCCGTTTTCCTGAAAGACATTCTGAAGCGCCGCGGGGCAGGTCAACTGATGAACGCCACGTCTCTGAACGAAATCTGCCAGTTCTCTGGAGGAGTGCTGCGGGATTTGTTGGCTCTCGCGCAATCTGCTGCGCAGTATGCTTACCGCGATGCCCAGGACCGCATCACTCGCAAACATGTGCAGGCGGCAGTCCATCAACTGGGCAACCGCTATCTCGCCGGTCTCGGGACTCCTCAGCAGCGACTAATTCAACGTCTTCAGAAAGACAAACGATTCTCTATTCTTGATTCAACCTCCAGAGAGTTGCTGGTCAATCGGCAAGTGCTTGAGTACTCTAAGGGCGGCCGGGACTACTTCAAGGTTCATCCCGCTTTGGCGGAGGTTCTACCAAATCCGGCATGAGCGACTTTGATCATATTACGCCGTTCCGTCTGGTAAGAACTATTGCCGCTGCAGGGCGTGGGCACCCTGCTATATATCTTTTGATATGCGAGGCAGCGGTCGCCAAACTTGTCGAAGCCGACTTGCGAGTTGAGATCGACGTCCAATTAGATGCTCCAGCCACGACGGAAGCGATTTCTGAATTACGAGACAAGGGTCTGCCACCATCGGGCGACGGATCTGTACGGCTGGTTCATATCGATCAATGGCTTCCGAAGTTGGTGGACGCTTTGGACCGCCACTCGCCTTTCTTGGTCCAGGACGGCAGCCAATTGCTATTGCTCGCAGGAGACGAAATGGCAAAGCGAATCATCCGGAGAGCACCCAATCTGCGGAATCGTCTGACCGACGTCTTTGAGATCGAGCCAGAGTACCTTTCCGGAGGATAGGTGGCTTGAACATCGAAGCAGAATTAGATCGACTAGCCCACGAGCGAGATGACGCCTACGGAGTTGCTCTAGCGGCGATGGACTTGGACGCTGCTAGCCAATTGCGGCAGTTGCGGGCCTACTTGGCGCGACAGCAGGATCATAGACGAATCAAAGGAACGATGGACAAGATTATCCAACTGCGCCAGTTGCCGGATGGGCTAAATGAGTTGGATTGCGCAAGAGCGGAGTTTGTTTCAGAATCCCGTCTCGAGTTCACGATACGGATGGAGCAACGGCAGCCCGGATGGCGAATTAGCCAGTTTAGGTTTCATCTGCACCTGCCAAGCCCGCGGGAGGTGACGATGGTGCGCATACATTTGAATGCTCAGCAGGGGCGCGATTGCTTAGGTGTTCCCAGGTGTCACATGCACATAGGACGAGGCCGCAAACATGGTAAGGCACATATACCGTTTCCCGTCCTTAGCCCCCTTCTTGTGTTGCACCTGATTTGCGAAGTGATTGAACCTGATTTCGGGGAATGAACACCCGACCTAGGGGGGCATGCCGGTGCGGATCGGCTCATGGGATTTAGCCAGCGGCTGCAGACGAATTCGTGGCGGCGAGAGCATCAAGGCTCAGCGCGCTGTAGCAGGTCTCAATAAAACAACACAACCCGTACAAAACAAAGAGCTGGGAAGGATCAGTGTTTTCACCGACACCCGGACCACGCTGAAATCAGGTTCGGTTCAGTTCGGTTTCCCTTCCCTGGCACCTGAATTGCTAACTCAGCCCTACCGCAGCGAAATCTGACCGCGAAGCGGCTTCGCTAGCGGCTTATCACTCTATGGTGGGGCATTTGACCCGAGAACAGATTCTTCGAGATCACGCTTTCACCCAAGGCCTGGCTGAAACGCAGATTGCCAGTCTGGCGCCTCTGGCTACCGAAGTCGCCTTTGCGGACGGCGAGGTGATCCTGGTCGAAGGCCACCGTTCTCAATATTTCTACCTTCTGCTGACCGGCAGCGTCGCGGTGGAATTACATACCCCCAGCTTCACTGTGTCCGTGCAGGCGCTCGGCCCCGGCGAGGTATTTGGCTGGTCCGCGCTATTGGACCATCAAGACACGCTTTTCCAAGTACGCGCACGGGAGCGTACCACCGCGTTGCGCGTGGCTGGCCCGGACCTTGCGGAACTCTGCCGCAGCGACACCGGGCTGGGCAACCAGATCCTGCTGCGAACGCTGCAGGTGGTCGCCGGACGCGTCAGAGCGACCGAGGCGATGTTCGCCGAGATGTGTGGCGTGCGGGTCTCAGGGCACCAGGCGCAAAAACGTTTCGCGAATTGAAAGGAGCATTCACTCTACATGAACGAGCAATTCGATGTGGCAATTCTGGGCGCGGGTTTCGAAGGCAGCATGCTGGGAATCATTCTGGCTTGCAACGGCGCTAAAGTGGTGATCGTAGACGCGGGCACACACCCGCGCTTCGCCCTGGGCGAATCCACGGTACGGCATACCTTCCGCATGATCAAAATCATGGCGGAGCGGTTTGGAGTACCGGAATTCAAGACGGAATTCAACTCGGGCGAACTCATCCATAAGCATGTGTCGTCCGGTTTCGGGGTGAAGACAAATTTCGGCTTCATGATCCACCACGAAGGCCAGCACCAGCGGCCGGAGGAAGCCACGCAGTTGGTGATCCCGCCCTATCGCGAAGGCTATGAAGCCCACCTGTTCCGCCAGGACACGGATCAGTACCTGACTTATACGGCCATTCACCACGGCGCGACGGTTAAGTACATGACCCGAGTCAAAGAGGTCGAGACCGATAAGCAAGGCGTGACACTCAAGACCGACAAAGGCGAGACTATCCGCGCCCGGTTCATTGCCGATGCGTCCGGTGGCGGCCACGTGCTCTCGCGCATGTGGAACCTGCGCGACGATCCCATCCGGTGTAAGACCAATACGCGCTGCCTGTTCACCCACATGATCGACGTCAAGCCGTACGACGATTTGAAGCTTCCCTATGGCGTGCCGCGAGCGCCGCGCCGGTGGTATCAGGGCACCTGCCACCATCTCTTCGATGGCGGTTGGGTGTGGGTCATCCCGTTCGACAATCGCGAGGGATCCACCAATAAGTGCGTCAGCGTCGGCTTGAGCTTCGACATACGTAAGTTCCCCAAGCCCACCGACATTACGCCCGACGAAGAGTGGCGCCGCTTCCTGACGCGCTTCCCCAGCATCTACGAGCAGTTCAAAGATGCCAAACCCGTGCGCGATTGGATATCGTCGGACCGGCTGCAAATCTCCCTCAAGCAGACCGTCGGCGATCGCTGGGCCATCATGGCCGGCGGCACCGGTAGCGGCTTCCTGGACGCCATTTTCTCGCGCGGCCTGGCTACTTCGATGGAGGTCACCAACGCGCTCGCCGCGCGCCTGCTGAAGGCCCTGAAGGACGACGATTTCACGGCCGAGCGCTTCGAGTACGTCGCGCGCGTGCACGAGATCAACCGCACGAACAACGACCGAACGGCTAGCGCCTCCTACACCGCGTGGCGGGACTTCGACCTGTGGAATGCCTGGTTCCGGGTGTGGGCATTGGGTGTCGGCCTGGGCGATCTGAAGTTGGCCAGCACCTACCGGCGCTACAAGAAGACTCACGACGATTCCATCCTGCCGGATGCCGAAGAACCCTTGGGCCTCTTCTACAGCCAGCACAAGGGCTTCGGAGAACTTTACAACGCGGCGGTCGCCAAAATGGACGAGGTGGAGGCCGGCACGACCGATCCCAAAGAGGCCTCCCGCTACATTTTCAATCTGGTGCGCAACGCCAAATTCAACTCCGCAGCCAATCACCTGGGCGACCCGGAACGGCACTTCATCAATGCCGGCGCGCCTTGGACTACGGTGCGCACATTGGCCTGGCTGGCTACGTCCGCGCCGCCTGAAATCCGCACGTTGTCGATGGGCCTGTTGGGGGATATGGGCCGCAAGCCTCATCCGGCGCATGGTTAGGCTTTTTGGGTGTTGGGTTCTGGCCTTGCAGGCGGCGCCCAGCACCCTCCGGCGCCTCACCTCGCGACCAGCCGCGCTAAAAGCCTGGCTGATCGGAGAAGCGATACCAGTTTCCTACAACATGGCGCACGTACCATCTTTTCTCCGGTCGCATGGCGTCGGTAATACAGGAATCCTGTTTCTTGTATTGCTCAAAAACGTAACCTACATGGAGCAAGGGAACTCATGTCCTGCTTAGAAAAGCCACAACAATTGACTCCTCGTCGCAGTGGGCAGCTAAGAGAGCTGCTACATTGGTTGGAAGCGTGGCAGCATTAGTCGTAGTGAACCTGTCGTTGCATGGCCTGATACAGGAGATTGCGCCGCTCCTGACCTCCTCTACGACACGGTTATACTCGCTCACATTCCGTCTGAATCGCCAATCAGTTATTAACCTCCCTATTGGTGGAGCGAGCCGGATTGACAACAGGAGTCCTAGGGAGGTAAGTGCCGGCATCATCCACAGGCGAGATGATTGCCGCCAGGTCCCAACTCCCAGAATTACAGCAAAAACAAGGGTCACAGCCAAGCCGAGCAAAGCCAAAAATGCTGTCACGAGACAAAGGAAATTCGGCTGGACGTAGGCGCAGAGCGTCAGCAAGAAACAGCCGCCGCCTAACATCGTAATCGCTCGCCACGCCATTCGCACGACACACCTTCTTCAGAATGAGACCTGCGGTAGGGTTCACGGCCCTATCGCTCGACCCCGCTGCCCAGCCGAAAACAAGCCATCTCAGTCGCATTCCGCACCAGCAGCAAACCGTTGTCGATGGCCGGAATATTCCATGTCCGGCCTTCGATGGCGGAGAAACGCGCCAGCTCCTGGTGGCCCTCCGGCGTGGCGCGCACCAGCACCACGTCGCCCTGCTCAGTCAACACCACCAGGTATCCGCCGGCGAGCAACAGTTGCCCATAACCGTAGCGCCCGCCCTTCCACTTCAACTCACCGGTCTTGGGGTCCATACACGCCAGGATCGCCTCATCCATGCCGTAGATGTAGCCCTGATACAGCACCGATGAGTTGAACTTATTCTTCAGCCGCGTGTTCTGCCAGACCGCGTGCGCCGCGAAAGCCTCGCCCGCCTTCGCGATCTCCAGCAAGGCCGCGCCCGGGCCCGGCGCCGAGGAAAGCAGCACGTGCGTCTCATCCACCACCACCGGCTGCGAGCAGTTCATGCCCATTTGGGCCGGGAACGCGTATTCCCAAA
>Ga0187855_10003750_pt1 | contig 11109 bp, 4 predicted proteins | sample June2016WEW_8_10_2_FD_132969 | JGI IMG/M metagenome (GOLD analysis project Ga0187855, IMG submission 132969) | Peatland microbial communities from SPRUCE experiment site at the Marcell Experimental Forest, Minnesota, USA - June2016WEW_8_10 | ecosystem: Environmental > Terrestrial > Soil >...
CTGGTGGCGACAGTGACCATGGGCGGATTGCCGGTGAGCGGCGCGTTCGTCGTTTTCACCGCTCCGGCGACGGGAGCGAGCGGCACATTCGCGACGAGTTCGTCGTACACCGAAACGGATACGACTGACGCGACTGGCATAGCCACGTCGTCGATCTTCACCGCCAATGGAACCATCGGAGGTGTTGTGGTGACGGCGAGCGTGGCGGGAGTGACGGCGACAACCAGTTACAGTCTGACCAACACTTCCGGACCTCCGGCCTCGATCACGGCGACGAGCGGATCCCTGCAAGACGCGACGGTCAGCACGGCGTTTGGGGCGCCGCTGGTGGCGACCGTAGTGGACAGTAACCAGAATCCAGTGAGCGGAGCGTCGGTGACGTTCACGGCTCCGGCGACAGGAGCTGGCGGCGCATTCGCATCGAACTCATCGAATACGGAAACGGATACTACCAACGCAAGCGGCCAGGCCACCTCATCCGCGTTCACCGCCGATGCGACGGCCGGCGCCTATACGGTGACGGCTGCGGTCACGGGAGTGGCCACGGCGGCCAACTTCCAATTAACCAACATAACCGGGGCGCTTATATCGATCGCGGCGACCAGCGGAACGCCACAAAGCACGCCGGTGCTGGCAAATTTTTCAGCGCCGCTCGTAGCAACTGTAGTGGACGGCAACCAGAATCCCATCAGTGGAGTTGTGGTGACGTTCGAGGTTCCGGCGACGGGAGCAAGCGGCACATTCGCCGGTGGCGTGAACACGGCTAAGACCAACGCCAGCGGAGTGGCCACTTCGGCGGTGTTTACAGCCAATGGGTCGGTCGGAACTTATACCGTCACGGCAACGGTTGCGTCAGGGGCGGAGCCGGCGAACTTCGTTTTGAGCAACACGGCGCTCAACTTTTCGTTCTATTTGAGCGGGCTCGAGTCCGTCAACGGCCCGGGCTTCTACGCCCTGGCCGGGGCCGTGACCATGGATGGCAACGGCAACGTTCTGGGTGGTGAACAGGACTATAACGACGGTAACGGTCTTGCATCGCCCGAACCATCCCCTGACACTATCTTGCCGGGAACGTCCGGGCTATCCGTGGATCCGACAACTGGCCAAGGGACGCTCACGCTCACAACCAACAACGGTAATTTGGGCGCGAGTGGGGTCGAAACTCTCGCTGTCCAGTTTGTGAACACGAACCACGCGCTCATTGTGCAGTTCGATGGGTCAGCTACATCAAGCGGAAGCCTGGACCTGCAGACGCTGTCGAGCGCGCTCAACGACGGCAACTATGCCTTCACGCTTTCCGGAACTGACTCCGCTTTGGCGCCGATTGTTTTCGGAGGCGTGTTCTCAGTCTCAAATAGCGGCACAGCTTTGACGGGTACTTTCGACGTCGATGATGCCGGAGCTGCGATCACTCCGACGCTGGGAATTGCTCTCAGCGGAACAATCACCGCTCCCGATGCTTTCGGGCGAGGCACGATTAGCAGCGCAGCCCTGGGGATCACGCTGAACTATTACGAGGTTGGTCCTGAGGCGATTCGGATCATCGATGTGGACGCTGGCGATTCCGGCGTAGGCTCGATCTTTGGACAGGGATCGGGCACCTTCGACAACACATCGGTGGGGAACTCCGTATTCGCTGTCGCGAGCAACCCGTCTGGAACTCTTTATGCTGCGGCCGGCATGTTTACCGCGAATGCCGGCAGTGGCACTTTCGTCGGTGTCGCGGACGACGATGAATACGACAATGACACCATCATTTCCGCTGCCGCGATCGCAGGCAACTACACTGTTGCCACCAATGGATACGGCAGCCTGACGGTCACTCCCGGAGGCTTGGGAGACGTCAGCGTTCTGGGCGTCTACATGACGGACCCACTGCTCAATCTGAACGATCCGAATAACACTACCAGCGGATTGGGCGGCGCTCTGATTGCGGACCTGGATGCAGCGAATGCCAGCGGGGGACTCAACGGGACCGGACTTCTCATTCCGCAAACGGACACGGACACGTCCAGCTTCGCCGGCAACTACGCCTTTGGAGTGCAGGCTTACAACACCCCCAACCGTCCGAACCAGTTTGGTTGGGAATTCGACTTTATTGGGCAAGGAGCGATTGAGAGTGGCGCTTTGACCAATGCCACCGGGTTGCTCAGTGATCCTTTCGCCTTCTTCAACCCTACGCAACCTGACGGGACCGACACCGCGAAATTCACGGGTAGCGCAGTGCCCGATCTGGCGAACCCGGGGCGCTACACCATGAAGCTCGCGGTGGCCGTGGTTGCGGACCCGGGGAACTTCACCACCGTGATCTATCAGGCGGCGGGCGGGCAGTTGTTCTGGCTAGACGTGCAGGAAAGCGACCTCGGTATGTTCCTCGGAACGATCGAGCAGCAAGGGGCGTTAAGCGCACTGCCGGCGGCGCGAGGGCCCGCGGCAAGGGCGAAATCGAAACGGTAGCCGGGAGAAGGAAACCGGGCATGGCCGCGATGGCCGTGCCCATATCCTCTTTTCCGTGGCGTTTCGATTTGGTGTTTGATCGAAGTTTGATCGGCAGAATGTCGACTGAGCAGGTTTGTAGACTACGGAGATCGCAATGAAACTCTACCGGGTGGTTTCACTGTCGTTGGTAGTGATGGCGGTTGTGTTGGGAGCTCTATCCGCATCGTGGGCTCAGGACGCGACTGGAAGGATCTATGGAACGGTCTACGACCAGCAGAGTGCGGTCATCCCACAAGTGGAAATTACCGTCACTAACACAGCTACGCAGAACGTGCGCACCGCAACCACCGACAACGACGGATCGTTTCAGTTGCTCGCGCTGCCGATCGGCAATTACAAGGTGACCGCAAAGCATGCCGGATTTAGGGTGGTGACCAGTACGGAGCAGAAACTGCTGATCAATCAGGCGCTGCGCATCGACTTCAAGATGGAAGTGGGGACCGAGAATGAGACGATCGACGTTGGAGCCGAGGCTGCACCGGTGGAAACCATCAATCCAACTCTGGGGCAGTCGATCACAGGACGAGTGATTACGAACATGCCCCTGAATGGGCGGGACATGCTGGACCTGGCCCTGCTTCAGCCCGGAGTCACCGAAAGCAATGACGACAACGCGGGCGCGGGCAATTACAGTATTGCCGGTGGGCGCACCGACTCCGTGACATTTCTGCTCGATGGCGGAAACAACAACGACTTGCTGAGTAACGGGAACGTGCTCGACCCGAATCCCGATGCCATCGCCGAGTTCCGCCTTCTGACCAGCGATTACACGGCTGAGTACGGACGCAACGGCGGAGGCATCATTAGCATCGTCACCAAGTCTGGCACCAACCAGTTCCATGGCGGCGTGTTCGAATACATCAGGAACCGCGATTTCGACGCCAACGACTACTTCAATAACCGCCTGGGACTTCCCCGGCTCGACCTGAAGCGCAATCAGTTCGGAGGGACGCTGGGCGGACCCATCCGCAAAGACAAGGCATTCTTCTTTCTTGCCTACCAGGGGCAACGGCAGGTTCAGGCAATACCGGACGTTGACGTCCCGGTCTACACGCCGCAGGAGTTGAACGGTGACTTTTCCAATGCTTCTACGGGCGGCTCGCCCGACCAAGGCGTCGTGGCCTTCCTAAACGCCAATCCGTACTTTGCAGCGTCGACTAATGGGGGCGCGCGTAATGCGCAAATTAATCCCGCGAACTTTGATCCCGTGGCCAAGAATTACATCGCCGCCGGCTTAATCCCAACCACTCCGAGCGGTTTGTATTCCGCGTCGCTGCCTGCAGTGGACAATCGGAATGAGCTGACGCTGAAGTTTGATCTGGACCTGAACCCGAAAGACAAGCTTTCTGCGACTCTTGGGTTCAACCGCACCAACGGCATCTTTCCTCTCGCTTTCGCCACCGTGGCCGGTTATGGAAGTCAGAGCGTCGCCAATTATTACTTCGTCAACCTTGGCTACACCCGGATTTTTTCGCCAACCATGGTCAACGAATTTCACTTTGTTACGCACCGCAGCAATTACCTCTCGGATATCACACAAGGCCATCAGCCCACCGGAGCTGAACTTGGCGTCACCGGCGTCACTCCCGACCTGGTCACCGGGCCGACCAACATTTACATGGACAACGGTTTCGATATCGGCCCCAGCGAAAACGGTCCGACCCGATACATCGAAAATACCTTCTCCTGGACGGAGGCGTTCACCTGGACGCAGGGCAAACACAACTGGAAGTTCGGAGCTGGCTTCTCGCCTTATCAGGAGAATCTGGTCTACGGCTATTACTTGAACGGGGAGTTGGATTTCTATACGGGCACGAGCACAGGATCGGGAAATGATTTTGCGGATTTCCTGCTCGGTATTCCCGACGCATTCTTCCAAAATGCTCTGGCGCCTTCCAACATTCGCAGCAAGAGTACGGATGTGTTTGGCCAGGACGAGTGGCATGTGAACAAAAGCCTGGTGCTGACCATGGGATTGCGCTACGAATACAATTCGCCCAAGTACGACACTCTGGGGCGGTCTTTTTCAGTGATTCCCGGGCTTCAGTCGCAACGATTTCCTAATGCGCCGCCGGGATTGGTGTTTCCCGGCGATCCCGGGGCTCCCACGGGCGTGAACTTTCCCGATAAGAAAAATTTCGCGCCCCGCTTCGGTTTCGCGTGGGACCCGACGGGAAGCGGCAAGACCAGCGTGCGCGGCGGGGGCGGCATTTTTTATGACATCCTGAAAGGCGAAGACAATCTTCAGTTCAACGGCCAGCCCCCGTTCGTGGGCTCCGCAGGACTCTACTTTAACTCCCCGGACTTCCTGCCAAGTTGCCAGAGCGCCAGCGGTTGTCCTGTAACCGCGCCGCTGACATATATGAGTCAACCGTTCCAAAACGCCTGCAATTATGACGCAGAAGGCAACTGCGCCAGTTTGGGAGTGCCCAACAGTTTTCCCTCGAAGCCACCTGCCTCTAACATTGATTTCACCCCCTTTCTGCCGGTCAACACTTCCGGCGCTATTTTCCTGGTCAACCCGCACCTGCACACTCCTTACGTCTACCAGTACAACCTGAGCGTGCAACGTAATCTTTTCGCAGACATGGTTCTGGAAGCTAATTATGTGGGAAGCACGGGGCGAGGACTGACGTCGCTGGCAGACATCAACCCCATGGTGCTGGGCACGTCCAACCGAGTGCTAAATAGCAGCAGTGGCACCTGCGGGAACTTGAATGTGGTTTGCTACGGTGCGCTTCCCGAATTCCAAAACGTTTCTCAGGCTCATTACAACGCGCTCGAGGCGAGTCTGACGCGGCAGCCCCAAGGCTCGCGCCTGGGCACGGTTTATTACACGCTCGCCTACACCTACGGCCATAACATCGACAATGCTTCTGGTTTCGAGCAGCGCAATTACGCTGTGCCTACCTACAGCCCGGGTCTTTTTCGTGCCTCCGGCGACAGCGATGTCCGCCATCGCATCAGCCTCAGTGGGGGATGGGATGTGCCTTTTGATCGGGCGTGGGCCAGGGGTCCGAAGCGTCTGACTAAAGGCTGGAGCCTCTATCCCATCTTTACCTATCGAACCGGATTCCCATTCGACATTCCAGCCCAGTTGCCCGATTACACCGACCCTGGCAATCCCGGTTCTTCGGGAGCGGGCGATCCTGCGATCTCGCGCGCCGCGATGGTTGCCCCAATCAGAACGTTCGATTACCGCAAGGCGCGGACCATTAATGAGATCACCTACGGCACGGACCCCACCGGCACGCTCTGCCAGATCAGCACAACCCCGGTCACAGGCAACTTTATCTTCGATCCCAACAGTTTTTCCAATGTGCCACTGGAGAACAATGCGTATTACGACGGAGGCTCTCCCAATCCCTGCTTCCCGCAACTCGACCCGGTGCATAACCCGGCCGACCGGACGTACGGCGTGCTCCGCAATCTGCTGCGCGGTCCAACGCTGACCAATCTCGACATCGCCCTGGCCAAAACCACCTCCATCACAGAGCGGTACAAACTCGAGTTTCGCGCCGAGTTCTTCAATGCTTTAAATCATCCCGAGTTCGCACAACCTACGCTCGGTAACAACGCCACAAATCTTCTAGGTCCAACGTTCGGTCAGATAACTACAACCGGCAGCTTTCGCGGGCCGACTCCCCGCATCGGGCAGTTTGCGTTGCGGCTAACGTTTTAGTTCACGTTGTAGGAACGAAGGAATTGGGATGTAGCCGGTGCCACTTCTAAAAAAGGGGAATTCTCTCGGGTGGATGTCAATCAGTCTGAGTCATCGTCCCGGCTGAAGAGCCTTATGGAGGCTGACATCGTCGCCATCGCCACTCCTCAAACTGCGGAAGACAATCGTCGATACGATGGTTAATATCCCGAGAGCGATGAGCGCTTTATGGATTCCCTGAATCATTAGGGTTGACGTCCCAAAGCTCTGCGACTACGTCAGCAGCCAGCAATCCTGGCTCTACCGTTGGAACCTTGAGTGGCTGCAAGTCGCTAGCACGGTGTTGCTTCTTGCCTCTCCAGTCACCCTTACTTGCGCGCTAGTCCGCAATCGCCGCGGGAGTCCCTAGTTCGCGCGAGCAGGGCCTTCCTGAAGTACCTGAATATACGAAGTCGCAGGTTGGGTGTGTCAGCCGCCCTAAAACAAGGGATTTTGGGCAGCGAACAAACCTGTCAATGCGGGCGAGAGCGAGCAATGAAAATGCCCAGGCTCATCTCGTGAGTCTGGGCGTCGTTAGGTTGAGCTTTCCGTTCAAGCCGATTTCTTTGCGGCTTTCACCTTCGCCCAGCGGACGCGCTGTGCGGCGGCGATCTTCTTGCGAGCAGCGGCTGACATCGTTCGTTTCCTGGGCATAGTCACTACGTTACCTTTTTCGTCCTTGGCCTTCACCTTCGCCCAGCGTGCTCTCTGGGCAGCCGCGATTCTGGCCCTCCCTGCGGCAGAGATCTTGCCCCGAGGCACTGGTGCGTTCCCGTAGGTCGCTCCAAAAGCCGAGAGCGCTGCGCCAATAGCCTTTATTTCTCTGTTCAACCGATCATGCTCTTTTTTCAACGCCTGCACTACACCACCTAGGTTCGTCATTGAATCCCCCTCGCGGGGGATTGTAGCATTGCGGATGCGGTCGCTGAGTGCTATGGGGGTTTTTCCCCGACTGATTGCGGCCAAGCTGGTCGTTTTGCGTTAAGCTCTCTCAGACTCCCGTTTCAGAACGCTGCCCGTCTCTGGCCGTTCGGACGACGCAGGAATTCGAAAGGAATCTGGATATGTCAAACTCCACCAGACGCGAGTTCATTCTGCGCAGTGCAGCTCAAGCGGCGGGCCTAGGGCTTGTACTAAATGGGAGGCTGATCGCCCTTCCTCCGTCGCCGTTGCCGAAATCTGCAGGACCCAACGACCGCGTGAACCTTGGGTTCATCGGCTTCGGGATTCGCGGCAATATATTGCTCGAGTCAGCCAAAGAAACCCAGCAGGCGAACCTCATTGAAGTCTGCGATTGTTACCAGGGACACCTCGAACGCGCAAAGGAACGCACCGATGGCAAGATCGCGACGAATTTCGCGAACTACAAAAAACTGTTGGACCGAAAAGACATCGACGCTGTGGTCGTGGCGACGCCGGATCATTGGCATCTGCGCATCGTGCTCGACGCGCTGAGCGCAGGCAAGGATGTCTATATCGAAAAGCCGATGACCCTCAGAATTGAAGATGGACCAGCAATCATCGGCGCGGCGCGGGAAAACAAGCGCATCATTCAGGCAGGCAGCCAGTGGGTATCATCCGAGCAGCACAAGAAAGCGCGGGAAATTGTGATGTCGGGGACGCTCGGCAAGGTGACCAAGGTGACGGCATCCTACAACCGCAACAGCTCCACGGGCGCCTGGAACTACCCCATTCCTCCGGATCTGCAGGAGGGCATCAACTTCAATTGGAAAGAATGGCTGGGTCCCGCGCCAAAGATAGCCTATGATCCCGAGCGCGTGTTTCGTTATCGCAAGTATTGGGACTATTCTGGTGGGATCTCGACGGACCTCTTTGTCCATCTCATTACTTCCATCCACTTCATCATGGGCGCAGAGATGCCGAAAAGTGTAGTCGCGTCCGGGGGAATCCTGAACCGGCAGGACGGGCGCGAAGTACCAGACACGCTCGACGCCCTGTTCGACTACGGCAACTTCTGTGTCAACATGGCCGGCACGTTTAACAGCGCAAGCACGGCAGGTCAAGGAATCCAATTCTTGGGGACAGAAGGGTCGCTTTCCGTTCTGCTGGGCGCGGACATGATCGAGCAGGCGGAGTACAAGAGCGAGAATTACGGATACTCGATCGACAGCTGGCCCAAAGCGCTGCAGGATGCATTTCTGAACCAAGGAAACCACCGAGCGGAATCTCAGGGAACCGGAGTCAAGCCTGCACCCGAGAATCTGAAATTTGCGGACAAGCCAGATGCGACCGTTCAGCATCTCGTAAATTTCATCGATGCCGTTCGCACCCGGCAGCCGAGCTATGAGACGGCGGAGGTCGGACACCACGCCGCCGCAGCCGGGCACATGGTGAACCTCTCGTATCGCAGTGGCAAGAGAATGCTATGGGACGTGGCCCAGGGCCGCTCTTTGGAGTTGTAGCAGCTTACGTCGTGAATTCTGGCCTTCTTAGGCGCCAATGAGTGCTATGGGGATGTTTCACCAATCATTCCCTTGAGCGATAACCAACCCCATCGGCTTCATTGACTTGTAGTTCGCACTTCATTGAATGCCGCAATACGAGTGGGCAGACGTTGTCGTCTGGTGCAAGGTATGGAGAGAAGCACTTCGCGTTGACGGCGCGGTCGTGCCCGAGTCTTTCAGCCTGGGACCGGGCCTGACGACGGATGTGACTCCCGGAGAGACTTGGCGGGGAATTCTCGCCCTTCGGCAGTCCCACAGCTCGTTTTACCCTGCCGTAAGGTTCGGCGCACTGTTGAGAGAAGCACGTGTACCAGCAATTGGAGAAGGAAAACACACTATTGCCGTGCAGTGTGGCGGCGTGTGGTCAGACGACTTCGCCTTCTACTGGGGGGGCGATGAAATGCATCCTTAGTTGACACTCATCTACCGTGAATAAAAACCATTTTCCTTTGGCTCACTTGTGAAATCGCCTTGGTTACAACAGCTAGCTTAGACGCGCAAATCTGCGGCTCGACTCGGGAAAGTCGATGCCACTCACGAACCACGCGGCAATTCCGCAAACCAATGCAACGAGGACAGAGGAAGGGTGCATGATCGGTTCTAGAGTACGAGGAGTTCTGACTAAAGTAGTGATGGCCGCACCCCGAAACACGGTGACAAGGGCGATCCACTGGTAGAGCCGCAGACCCCAAAACACCGGCGTTTGAGGCTCTCCCCGATATGCTTCTTCCACAAATCTTCCGAGACCTGAGAGGATCAGATAAACCCCGCCAACCATGGCCGCTGTGGTGTGCAGGAGATAGAGCCTGGTGACGACTATCAAGGGTAGCGACGTTCCAGAGTAGTGAGTACAGGGGGGTGGGGTGAATCGGAATGCCGCGAAGCGAGGCGATCCGGCAGACACGAGAATGAGGAGTCTCATAGCGAATGCCCAAGTGCTTGCTCGCTGGCCGCCCGTGACAACATCCCTGAACCAGACCGGAAAGAGCCTGGACCAAACGTCGTCATATCCAGCAGAAATAAAATCGACGTAAGTCGGGTCTTCCGGTAAGGGGAACGCCTGCGCGTTTGAATCCATGCCAATAATCACCGGTAAGGAAGTGTTTGCTGGACCTGCGCGCAATTCGCCGCCTTGCAATTCCCGAATTGTCGGGTCGAAAGACTCAAGGTGCGTGTTGATGTAGTGAAAAGCGTGTCCGAAAAACTGCGCATCGACCGAGGCCCAAGACCTTGGAGCCGGCAGTGAGCCGAGCGGAGTTGGGAACACAAGTTCATTTACAAATTGTCCGGATTGCGGGTTATTCCAGTGGAAGATCGATGGAGGAAGATCCGTTCGGGCCAGGATGATGTTGTAGTCAGTCACCGCAACGCAAATGTAATCAGCGGGCGGAACCAGTCCTGGTATGGGCGGAAATGCATTTTGTGTCACTTGGACGGCAACTTCGTAGTGGCCGCCCCGTGCGGATAAGGCACCAAGCAGTTCCTGCAACATATCGTACGCGAGTGTCATGGATCCGCATGTTCCTGCGACAGGATCGAAGGACCCCGTGTACCACTGATCCACTTCCTGCAGGCTTAGCAATTCCGGCTGGACCTCGAGGATTTTCCGCGCAACTGCCTCCCTTGGGATCATCTCTGATGGCTCGGAAGAGCTGAATTGTGTATTCGTTGCTTGGCTCATTCATTTGAGCCTGAGCTACGAACCACGACACCAGCAGAGCACTAGTAGCACACCAGGATGCGTGCATGACACAGCCCAGGTAAACGCCTGAATCCATCCTCTTTCGGATCGAAAAGTCACGTAGCTCTACCTGTAGAAGAACGCAGGACAAATCCTGTAGGTTCCGGGGTGGTGGCAAAAACTGATTGCGCCCATTCTCTTTAAGACACTGAAAAGATCCAAGGACGAAGACCATCCACGCATATCAGCTTTAGCGCCTCTGGCAACGGGATGCGCACCAACTCACGGAACCCAACAAAGGAGTCACCATGAGACTCAACTGAGGAGTCACTATGACGAAACTCAAGAAAGTCTTCTACGCCGTTCGCCGATGCTTTTTGCGCAATTCCGTCTTGGCCGCCGTGACCATCATCGCTGCCGTTACATTGGGAATGAGCGGCCTTGCAAAGGCACAATCCAGCGCGCAGAACGTTTCGAATGTTTCATTTGGGCCCATCAAGCAGGTCGATGCCGGGCTCTTAAACGTTGGCTACATCGAAGCTGGACCCGCCAACGGCACTGCCGTGATTCTTCTGCACGGCTGGCCGTATGACATTAACAGCTTTGCCGACGTCACGCCTTTGTTGGCATCGGCGGGCTACCACGTGATCGTGCCGTACCTGCGCGGCTACGGTACGACGCGCTTTCTCTCCAGCGAAACGATGCGGAACGCCCAGCAGTCGGCCGTCGCCCTCGACATCATCGCTCTGATGGATGCGCTCAAG
>Ga0187855_10003751_pt1 | contig 11108 bp, 7 predicted proteins | sample June2016WEW_8_10_2_FD_132969 | JGI IMG/M metagenome (GOLD analysis project Ga0187855, IMG submission 132969) | Peatland microbial communities from SPRUCE experiment site at the Marcell Experimental Forest, Minnesota, USA - June2016WEW_8_10 | ecosystem: Environmental > Terrestrial > Soil >...
GCCATGGTTGACCGATGCCAATTGGGCCCGGTTCGCCTTGGCAGCCTCCTGCTGTCGCGACTGAACTGAAGTCGGCGGCGTATGTTTACCGCGAGCTGCCGCTTCTTGCTGCGCCGTCGGGCGCGATGTGGTGCCGCCCGGACCGCCGTTGTAGCTCACGCGATTCACGGTGGTATTGTTGACGACGGTCTTGTTATAAACGTTCGTAATATTTGTCGTGCTCACGTTGTTTACGGAGCGGTTGTAATAAAACTGCCCATTGTTCCAGTATCCGCCCTGATAGCCGACTCCGGTATAACCGAAGCCGTAAGCGATTCCGCCATAGAATCCGACCTGCGGTCCCCAATAACCCGCGTTCCAAACGTAACCACCATTGCCAAAAGCCCAAAAGCCAGGGGTCCACAACATACCGACTGCTGGAGCCTCCACCCAGGTCCCGGGCACCCAGTAATAGCCGTCAGGACTGTAAGCCCAATACCCCGGCGTCCAGATATAACCGGCGGCGGGACAAACGGGCTGCTGGTATACGGGAAGCGCGGGCGGGGCAATGTTGATCGATGCCGCGATTTGCGCCTGAGCCGCGGCGGATAGAGCCAGTATTACGAACGCGAACGCCAGCGTACGAATGAAGCGAATACTTTGCATGGTTTCCTTTCGCCTGATCCCTCGTTCTCCCAACGTGGCGCTGCGATGGGTTGCGTGGACCAAGGCCGAAATATTATGCGGATCCACAAACATTGAGCCGCTTGGTTTTTGAGCGGTCGGAGGGTCACGAGGTTGTAATCAAAGCAGGCGTAGACACCCTACATCGGCCTTTCAGATACCGTATTCGGATCCGGGAATTGCCCTGAGCCGCTGCACGATCCGTTGGCCGGGCAGTTATGCAAAGAAGATGCCTACTTTGGATTGGTGCGCTAACTACTGCGAGGCGAAGAGAGTTAGCGATCACACTCCCAACCGAAACTCCCAAACCCGGCCAGCAGCAAGGATTTCCCGTCACCAGACGGAATGAGACCCGTCATTTGTAGCCGTGATAGAGCAAAATGTTGCGCATTGACACATCGCTTGCCCGGAGCGACAATCCCTGCTTCGTCCGGATGTACTTCCTATGGCCAATTTAATTCTGGAACAATTTAGCTTTGGATCAACGCGAAACCCTAAGGTGGGCAGGATGAGGCAAGCTGGTGCATTGAAAACGATAGCCATCGCGATTGCGTTTTGTGCCGCGACGGCGATCGTTTCGCCAGCTCAGACATTTAAGACTCTGGCAAGTTTCAACGGGACTAACGGAGCTACCCCTTACGCCGGCCTGGTGCAAGCCACCGACGGGAACTTCTGGGGCACAACCTATAATGGCGGGACAAACAGCACAGACTGCGCCTCAGGCTGCGGCACGGTCTTCAAGATCACTGCGAAGGGCAAGCTGATCACGCTTTACAGCTTTTGCTCCCAGACAAACTGCACTGACGGCTCCCAGCCTTACGCCGGGCTGGTGCAAGCTACCGACGGGAATTTCTACGGAACAACACAACAAGGCGGCAACAATGCCTGCAGTGGAGGTTGTGGCACGGTTTTCAGAGTCACGCGATGGGGCAAGCTGACCACGCTGCACAGCTTCGATGGCACCGACGGTTACAGCCCCAACGGCGGCTTGCTGCAAGCCACCGACGGAAACTTCTACGGTACAACGACCCAGCGCGGGGCCACCACCAGCGGCACGGTCTTCAAGATTACGCCCAAAGGCAAGCTGACCACGCTTTACAACTTTTGCTCTAAGACGAACTGCACTGACGGGGCCGACCCTTGGGGAGGGCTGGTGCAAGGCACCGACGGAAACTTCTACGGGACCACAGCCGAGGGCGGTGCTTACATCTGCAGGACACAAGGCCGAAACAAGATCGGTTGTGGCACGGTTTTCAAGATCACCCCCAAGGGCAAGCTGACTACGCTCTACAACTTTTGCTCCGAGACAAACTGCACCGATGGCTCCGATGCTTTGGCTGGGTTGGTGCAAGCCGCCGACGGCAACTTCTATGGGACAACAGCCGAGGGCGGGGCCAATACAAGCGGCACAGTCTTCAAAATTACCCCGAAGGGCAAACTGGCGACGCTTTACAGCTTTTGCTCCCAGACAAACTGCACTGATGGCACCACTCCATATGCTGGATTGGTGCAAGCCACCGACGCCAACTTCTATGGGACAACCAGGTTTGGCGGGGCCAACAACAGTGGCGCGGTCTTCAAAATCAACCAAGAGGGTAAGCTGACCACGCTTTACAGCTTTTGCTCCCAGACGAACTGCGCTGACGGCGAGTTTCCTCAAGCGGGGCCGATGCAAGCCACCAACGGCAAGTTCTACGGGACGACGTCCGGGGGTGGGGCCAACATGAGCGGCACGGTCTTCAGCTTGTCTGTGGGGCTTGGCCCGTTCGTGGAAACGCGTCCCACGTCCGGCGAGGTGGGGACCACGGTCATTATTTTGGGGACGAACCTGACGGGAGCTACCAGCGTTACCTTTGACGGCACGCCAGCGGAATTCAAAGTCTTATCAGGTTCCGAAGTCACGGCTGAGGTTCCAAATGGCGCGACCACCGGCAAGGTTAAGATAAAAACACCCGGAGGAACACTTGCGAGCAACGTGGTCTTCCGGGTGACGAAGTGACACATTTGGATCCGTTCGGAACTAAAGAATACAGTTGCCCGGTGTCCAGGCGGCTTGTCTTGTCCTCAACTCGACAAGCACTTTGAGCGCTATCTGGTACTCGACATTTGAGAATTGTTTTTTGCTTTAGGTGACAGTCAAGACAAGGGCCTTGCTCGTTCCACCGCTCGAGCAGCCTAGATCGCCTGAGTTCCCGCTCGGAGTATTGGCCGTCACACTTGCTGCTCCAGCGGCGGAGATCACGGACGTTGTGATCGTGGCCTGCAACTGCTGACTGCTGGTGGCCAGAGTGCTTAGCGCCGTCCCGTTGACAACGACGACAGAAGACGCAACAAACTGACTGCCATTCACCGTCAGTAGAAAGCCCTGCTGCACTTCCGCCAACGTAACCGTGCTCGGAGAAAGGGAGCTAATGATCGGCGCTGGCCGAGAACTTCCGCACAGGGGATTGAGTGCGTTGCAGCCCTGGAACACTAGCAATGCGACTAGAACAGTGCCGGGCAGTAGTAAGAGAGCGCCGATTCGCTTCATAGTGCATCGTACACTAGCGGCTCGGAACTAGCGACCGACGGCACGTCTGCCATAACGCACTACGGTATCTGGAGCGACCATGTCGGCTTCGCTCTCATAAATGGAATGACGAGTCAGCTTCACGATCTTCTTGTGGGCAGCGGCTGGCACGCTTCCTCCAGGATTCTCAGCATCGATGGTTTGTTCGTTCGGCCCGATGTTCGTCGCCTGTCGTTCCATCGTGGTGGTCTTCGTGCTGACTTCGTCGCTCTGCGCCGGAACTTTGCGGAATGGCACTTCTTGCTGGGTCACTTCCAGCCTGGCGGGCAAAGGTGAGAGGCGATGAGGCAAACTGACGAGTAATAGAGCGAAAAGGGATATCATTGCGATGGCCGTCGCAACTTTCCAGAAGAATTCGTCGGGAGTTCGCCTGTCACGGGAATTGGGAACCGCCGAATGAGTGCGGGACGCTGCCGGCTCAAGATCTGATTGAGCTATCTGCATCGGCTCTGGACACAGCGAAACAATCGGGGAAGAGTCCGCTTTGGTTTCCTGAACCAGCGAGCGGTTTTCCTCTTGCAGCGTAAAAGCAGCAAATAGGAGTGGCTGCAAGGAATCCTGGTCCAGGACTGGTTTGTCGAGCGTATTGATCGATCGGGCGGCTCGCTTAGCCAGACAAAACAGGAAGAAGACCGTTACAATCCCGAATTCAAGCCATGCCGCCAAGAAGAATCGTAGGAAATGCATTGGGACACCTGCCTGATGGCGCGAAGCGGGCGAGGTCATCGTACCATATGCCGTTGAGTGACAGGACAACATACTATCTGTACTTGGCGTATCTCGTGTTCATACGCAGACCATTAGCTTTCGCTATTTGTCTGCGCTCGTTTGACCATTGATTGGTCGATCGATACGGTGACGGACGAGTTGGGTTTCTTGGAGACAGCCTCCGCCAGACTCAGGAAAGTCACCCACGCACGGCCGGCATACGCGTCGGCGTTAAGGACCAACATTCCGGGAAGTATGAGCCATGCGAACGGTAGCCACAGCATGAGCAGGACAACATTCGTCAAGCAGCCAGCCGTGAAAGTCCAATGCGGCCAACTGCCCTTGAATCCGCAGATGAGGATTCCGCTGAACGCCTGAACCACGAATATCATCCTCGAACCGCACAGATTTCGTGCAAAGCCGTACTCCGCAGCGTGTTTATCGACCAAACCGCAACCATCCCATCTACGTAAGAACTCCTTGATCTCGCGGAAAGCATCCATGATCTTTTGGTCGGCAACGACGGGCGATTCACATTCCTCTTGTAACGACATGAGTCGTACCCCGAACCTTTGCAGGACCGCAAGCTGAATTCTGCTTTTCTGGTCTGCGCTGAGAAATGGATCTCTCATCCTGCCGTAGCGAGTCGATGGAAGACCGCCCCGTTCGTCCCAGAATTTTCTGGCAAACCGTACTCCCCGATCCCGGAAGAACATCGAAGCCAGATAGATCAGTGCGAAGAACAGAAACCCGGAACCTGCCAACTGTAGTGGATTGCTAATCACTCGAGGGTAGAAGTAATAGACCGTCGAGAACGACGGCAAGAATATAATCGCGGTGGGAGTTAGCCGAGCTTTCCAGTCATACCCGTCGATAAATTCCTGCCATCGCATGGTTTCACCTTCGTCGTTACTGCCTTACCGGCCAATGCGAATCAATCTTCGCCATGACGATAAGTCTAGCGTATTCGCTTTTTATTCGCCATCGATGAATCTGCCACGATATCAGTAACTTCGAGATTTGCACAGCGAGGCTTGTAAAAATCGGGCGCGCGACCCCACCGGGGACGGGGTCGCGTTCTGGGCTTGCCGAATTGTGGCCTAATGTACGACCAGGAGAGCAATAGAGGTCGGGAACATTCCTACACCCGTGGATTCGGGCGCGCCGTTCTATGGTGGCGTGACGGTGATACAGGCTGTGGCTTGGCAACCCGCTTGAGGGCAGCCTGGCAAATTGACAGTCGCCGTGAGAGGCACCATTCCATCGCCGCTGTTGTTGTTTTGCTTTTCGCAAGCGTTGGGGGCAAATGCGTTTGTGAACAGTTCTCGCGGGGCATAGTAGCTTAGCGAATCGGTTCCCGGACCGACGTTCGGGCGGTTACCGCAAATCTTTCCGAAGCCATTGTTGAGCTCGGTGCAGCCCGGCCCGTCGCCATCGAAGTCCGTGTCGTTGCAATTCTCGCCGGGGTCACCATCCCATAGCGAAATGCAACCTAGCTCCCAATTAACGCTCGCACTTTGGTTTCCACATGGGTTGATTATCGGATTGAACGTAAGAGGACTGGCCGAGCCGGCGACGATTGTAGCGGTGCTCGGGAAGATGGAAATCGAGGGCGTACCACCGCACGTCACAGTGATAGCGGCAGTGTTTTGTGCGCTCGAATCTGCTTCGGAGATCGCAGTCAATGTCACCGCCGGTATGCCTTGGGTCGGAGCCGTGTAGGTTGTCGTTGGGGAAGGCCCAGGCGTACTCAACGTGCCGCAAGCGTTCCCGGTGCATTGTTGCGACGACAAAGACCAAAGGGCGTTTGGATCGGACGTGCCTACGATTGTGGCGTTGAATTGTTGCTGCGTTGTTTGCGGCACGCTCGCGGAAGTGGGGTCTATGGTAACAGTAATCTGAGGCGCCGGAATTATCGTGATGGTGGCAGAAGCTGACTTCGTTGAGTCGTAGACCGATTGTGCAGTTACTGGAAACTGTGCGGGGTTGGGAACGGTAAGTGGTGCCACGTAACTCGCGGTCGTCATACAGCTCTGGAACGTGCCCGGGACTATTGTCCCGTAAATGCCACCGTCACCGTCGGAATAGCCATTCGCTAACCAGTTGACTTCATTCTGCGAGGGGTCGACGCCACCGAGCACAGTGGCTTGGAACTCCTGTCCATCCCCTGTCTCGATGTCCGGGTAGAGGGGGCCTGGGTCTACGGGTGCCAGCAAAACTTGGAGCACGGGAGCCGAAACAATTGTTATCTTCAGACTTCCGCTTACCGAGGGAACTGCATTGGACACGGCACTGACACTCACAGTCGCTGGGTTGGGAGCATTCGTGGGCGCAGTGTACACTCCGTCGGTAAGAATCGTCCCGACCTGACTATTGCCACCGTCCACCTGGTTGACTTGCCAAGTTACATTCTGGTTGGGGTTCCCAGTTACCGCTGCGCTGAATTGAACGGTTGAATTTATGGTCACCGCGCTCGTGTTCGTACATTGACCGGCTGATACCGTTACCGTCACGTTCTGCACAGGAATCAAATTTACCGGTATCGACGCTGTCGCTGAAGGCTGAGCATTGGAGACGGCTATTACTTGCACAACCGGAGGATCGGGCAGCGCCTGCGGAGCGGTATAGGTCGCGGTATCGTTAGATCCGGCTGCGATCGTGCCTACCGCCGCACTGCCGCCGGGGATGCCATCCACTTGCCACGAAACAGTTGTATTGCTGACGCCGGTCACGCTGGCTTGAAACGCTTGCGTTTCTCCCGCTTCAACAGTCGGCGGGGTCGCCGGACTGATTATCGTGACCACGGCGCCGCCCTGGGTCGCGGGGGATATGTTCACGACCGCCGATGCGGCCTGTTGGGGATTGGCAACAGAAACAGCAGTGACGGTCACCGCGCCTTCGTCGGGCACCTGCAAAGGAGCCGTATAAAGCCCCTGGTCGCCAGACCCCGGAAGAGGAGTGATCGTGCCCACGCTCGAGTTGCCTTCGGTCTGACCATTTACCAGCCAGGTGACGGCAGGATTCGCGTCGTTCACGCTGGCAGTGAAAAGAGCCGTTCCTCCCACCGCGACGTTCGCTGATTTCGGAGAGATGGTGACGGTGCCGGGAGCGCTCGGTCCGCTAATGGAGACCGAGGCGTTCGCCGTCTTGCTCTCGTCGGCGTTGCTGACGGCTGTGACCGTCACATTTGAAGGAATTGGCACATACGGCGGAGCAGTGTACGTACCCGTCTTGTCGATGGTTCCGAACGTGCTGTTGCCACCCGCGATCCCGTTGACCATCCAACTGACACTGGTCATGCTGCTGTTGGTAACGGTGGCCGTGAAAACCTGCTGCGCACTGGTCGTGATCGCCGTTGATTGAGGCGAGACGGTGATGGTCACAGCGGATAGCGAACCGAGGCCATCGATCGTCGCCGGGCTTGCGCCGCCGCAACTTGCCAGGATCAGCACTAAAGCCAACCACGTTGCAATGCAAGAACAACGCCACATATTGTTAAGCACAAAAAACTCCAATCGCCCTTTTGAATATGTATCCAGCAGCCGTCGCTTGAGCGACCCTAATCACGGCCAGATTCAACCGCTCTTACCCCAGGCTTTTGCGAAGCCTGAATCGCCGGCGGTTTCGGCGGAGCAGGCTTGAGCTGTTCCTTTGACCACTGAAAAATTCTTCCGCCGGAGACGGCGCCAAAAAAATCATGCGTGCTGTCATAGCGAACGGCCTGCGCGCCGCGCGGGGCAGCGGATTCGATTCGTTCCTTTGCCGCTTTCGGAGTCACCGAGTCATCCATTACCTGTTGAATGCGAACCGCCTGCGAATTCAAACGGGGCAACCATTGAACCGGATCGAGGGCGGCGACCTTCTGCAAGAATTCGGGCTTCACGTAATTGGGACGTTCCTCCTCGGGGATAATCTCTGACTTGGCCATCCAGTCTGGCCAGTCTCCCCAGGGATCGAGCAGGTCAAGCGTCTTGATTCGCGGGTCGACTGCGGCGGACAGGATGGCAATAGTTCCACCAGATCCTTCGCCAAACATGCCGACTTTGCTCATGTCCAGATCGCTGCGGGTCGACAGGTAGTTCAGAATCATCTGCACGTCATGCACCGAGGTGCCCAGCGCTTCTGGCAATTCGCTCACGAACCACTGTTTCATGGGACGATTCTGGTATCGATGTCCGGTAAGAGCGGAGACAAATCCGACAGCGGCAAAGCCGTCTTTCGTCACGCGAGCGCAGTAGTCGTCATTTCGAAAGCGATCGGTTTCCGAGGGATAACTGTAGAGGTACAAAATTACGGGAGGGTTGGTCACGGCTTTGGGGCGGATCACATACAAATCGATGGGATCGCCTGACCGCCACTTCACCTGTAGCAACTCGCGCGTGAATTGAGGAAGGTCATCTTTTTCACCGAGCAATGGCCGCTCTGGAGTTAACACGCCGTCAGCGAGTAAAAGCGAATTCCAATCCTCAACCTTGCCTGCGGTCGCCCCACCCTGATGAGCCGGGTTCGCTTTCAGCTCTTGAGTCCAGCAGGTTTCGCTACCCGTAAACAGCAGCGTCAACGAAATAATGCAAAACTGATTAACTTTTCTCTTCCACTGATACTGCATTCCGTCCTCTTTTCGGCGAATTCTTGCACGATGGAGGCAGGCCCCAGCCATGCTGAGTCCTGTCTCCACCGCTTGCTTCCACCTCGTGTTATTGCTTGAAGCCGACCAACTCTTTCGCCGTATCGGCGTAAAAGTCCAGGTCCGCCTGAATCGGGAAGACAGCGCCGCCCAAGTCACCACCGGCCTCAGCCTTGCCAGTTATGAACCCGTTTGACGCGATCTTGCCCGACAGAGTGTAGTGAGAGCGAAACACGGCTAGTTGATTAAAGGGAACAAAGTCGGGGATGGTCGTGGCTGCTTGCGTCTGCGCAGCCGTAATCAGCGCCGCGACTCCTGCAGGAACCGTGTGGGCGGTAGCTACGCGGTAGACGGACCAAATCGGGTAGCTGCCATTGATGATGTTGGTGAAGGAGACCAGCCCTGGACACGGTGCTGTGCAAGTCGGAAAAAAGCCACCCGCATAGCTCGCATAGAGCGGGTCGATTCCATCCACGGTCAGGTATCTGGTGTTGTTCACTACGCTGGCGAAGTTTCCTGTGCTCCAGTAGGTGTACCCGAGCACGTTTCCGTTAGCCGAGGTACCGACTTCGGCAACCTCTTCGCTTGAACTGAGCGCGCGTTTGCGCCATCCACCGCCAGGGTTGGTGATATCCAGCGGGTTGCCACCGGTCTGTGCAGGATTCACGCCCAACTCCTGCGTAGACCCGATTTCTACGCTTCGAGGAACGGAGAACTCCAGAGTGTTGAAGGCTCCGGCTAACGGCTCGCGCAGGATGACATTGAGAGGCTGAGCGTCGAGCCCAGGGACGTTCGACAAGTCGCGCGTGTAGCCGAAGGTGCCGTTAAGAGCCAATGTGAGAGGAAAACGGTCTACATTTTGAAAGGCGGCGGTGTTGCTGAAGTCGCCGTTGGATCCGGTATTTTCTGTGTTCACAAAAATAACTTCGGGATCGGCGCCGACGTCCGTGGCAGTCCACCCGGGAACCGTCTGCCCTGTAATCGGGTCAGTGCCGGAGATGGCGAAGGCCACCGGCGTCGCCGACGTGCTACTGAAGGTACTTTGGATCGCCGTGCCGATCGGGCCCGGCCCATAACCCAAACCGTTGTAGTGAATCGGATCATAGGCAGCTAAGACACGGGTTTCGGCAAACAATGCATCCTCAGGGCGGCTATCGAGCACTGCCGCATTAAACGCCTTGGTATTGAGCGCGGTGTAAACGGCCTCGGGCAATGTCGTGTCGGTTAGAGTCGGGACCAGGTTCTGTCCTGCGGCCCCGATCTCGCTGGACGGAATAGATAACGTAGCCTTCGGCACTGCGAAAAATAATTGAGCGCCAACCGTCGCATCGATGCTCAGATAGGCACACACGGTCGTAAGCGAGGTATCCCAAACGATCCAAATGTTCCCGTTCTCGGCCGGAATCTCGCTCGAGCGCCCGTCAATACCGTTCCCGCCCTTCTTGTAGGTCCAAATGTTTGTGCCACACTGTGAGTCGGAGTAAGCGGCCAGAGCAAAAGTATTGAACAGTACGGAAGCCCCAACCCCGTTGAATAGAATCTTGGTGGTGACTGCGTAGGAGTTCAATCCCGTAAACATCATCACGGCGAGCGCCACGGTGGCCACCGTTTTACTGATTCGCGTTGTCATTTTTCCCTCTCGGCGCAGATTTGCGCGTTGCGCGATGAACTCTACTAAATTAATAGACAAAGTAGCAAGAGAAAAATTGTTAAAGTTTCGCTATCGGTATTTTGACCATTTTTATGAAAAACATTGCACCTTTTAGCCAACAGCACCTGCATTTTTTTGTTGCCTGTTAGTCTATTTATTTAGTAGAGTTTCACAGCGACGACGCCGGTTTGAGGCGTAGATTTCCCCTCCCCCCGATTACGAGAGGTGATGCTGTGCGATTCCGGATGTTCTCTGCGTGCTTCTTTGCCTTTTTCGTGCTGGCCCTTGTCGGGACACAACACGTTGGCGCCACGGACAAGGCTCCGGGCAATTCCGCTCGAACCCACGCCTCCATCAACGGCACGGTCACCGACAAGACCGGCGCTGTCCTTCCCGGAGCTTCGGTGACAGTCACCAACGGTGCCGGATTCAGTCAAACCGCCACGACCAACGATCGGGGAGAATACTCCCTGACCGCCTTGCCTGCCGGCACCTACACCGTGACCATCGCTGCGCCCGCATTCAAAGACTTCCGCACCGAAGGCCTGGCCCTGACTGCGGATCAGAATATTCCGCTCGACGCCGTCCTTGAACCTGCCGGCACGACGACTTCAGTCAATGTGGAGGGACAGAAGGTCTCCCAGGTGGAAACTGAAACTTCCCAGATCGTCGGTACGATCACGCAAAAAGAATTGGTCAGCCTCGGATTGAATGGCCGCAACTTCACTCAACTGATCGCTTTAACGCCCGGTGTGAGCAACCAGACTGGACAGGATGAGGCCAAGGTCGGGATCACCGGGAGCGTTCGTTACAGCGTGAACGGCGGTCGCGTCGAATACAACTCTTTCAATGTGGACGGTGGCGATGTCCTGAACGCCGGGCTCAACGGC
>Ga0187855_10003753_pt1 | contig 11106 bp, 9 predicted proteins | sample June2016WEW_8_10_2_FD_132969 | JGI IMG/M metagenome (GOLD analysis project Ga0187855, IMG submission 132969) | Peatland microbial communities from SPRUCE experiment site at the Marcell Experimental Forest, Minnesota, USA - June2016WEW_8_10 | ecosystem: Environmental > Terrestrial > Soil >...
AACAGCATCGCGCGTCACCTGCGGCGTTACAAAGGGATTACCGTCGCGGTCGCCGCCGATCCATGACCCAAAGCAGAGCACCTGAGGCAGCGCCAGCGCCTCAATCTCCAGGCCGTAAGACGCCCGCAGCGCCTCGGAGATCTCGCGATAAAGGCTGGGCAGCGTCTCGAAAATCGAAACGTCATAATAGTCCAGCCCCATCTTGATCTCGTCATAAACGCTGGGCCGCCGCGAGCGCACCTCGTCCGTCTGCCACAGGCTGGTAATCTCCGCCAGCACCAGTTGCTCCAGCCGCGCCATATCCTGCTCAGGCACCGGGATGCGGTCAAGCGCAGCCAGAAAATCCCCAATGCGCCGCCGCTTGAACATCACGGTCCGCCGCGCCGCCTCCGTCGGATGCGCCGTAAAAACCGGCACCACCAGCACGCGCTTCAGCCACTCCAGAGCCTCTTCCGCGCTGATCCCCACGCGCCGCATCTCGCTCAACGTCCCGGCCAGCGACCCGCGCTGCCGTCCTGCCTCCCCGCTCAGTTGCAGCGCAATGCGCCGCCGCTTGCGATGGTTCGTCTCCGCCAGATTGATCAGTTCAAAATAAAAAGCAAAGGCGCGCGTCAGCAGAAGAGCCTGCTCCACCGGCAGCCCGTGCACCAGTTCCAGCGAGCCGATAGCCAGCCGCGTAGCCTCTCGCTCGTCGCCGCGAGCCTCAGCATCGCGCCGGCTGATAGTGCTCTGCCGCAGCGCCTCGACTTGAGCAAAGAGTTCCTCGCCAGCCTGCTCGCGCAGCACATCGCCCAGCAGCGTCCCCAGCGACCGCACATCGCGCCGCAGCGGAGCCTCCTTCAAATCGCCAGATTGCGCCTCCAGCTCCTTGAGCCGCTGCGCCCAACTTTCGGGATTCCACAAAAGAGCCATCGTATTTTGATTATGCACGATGGCGATAGCGGGATATTCAGAGCATCGGGTGAAATGCAGGTTAGAGGTATGAAAGCCTACAAAAATCCATTGAGTAGTACGGATGCGGGCGGAGTAACTACTATAGCAATCGAAACTTGAGCTAAATCAGGAGAGTGCGGACTGGCTGTCCAACTGCATCATCAGCTCTTCCCACTCGGCGGTGAGCGAGGCGAGTTGGTCGCGCAGGTCCTCAGCCAAAGCGGTAAGCCGTTGTGTTTCGGCGACGGAGACAAAGATGCCGAGTTGCTCCTCCGTATGGTGGATGGCGGCCTCGATGCGCGGAGTTTCTTCTTCGAGGAATGCGCATCGCTCCTCCATCTGTTTCTGCTTGATGGGGTTCAAGCGGCGGGTGTGGGACTTGGCAGCTGCATCGGCCTCGCCGTCACCGGCTGAAGTCTGGCCCTCAGGGGCTAAAGCCCCATTATTTGAGCTGCTTTTCGGCACGACTGAAGTCGTGCCCTGATACAAAGCGCTTCCGGAAATACGGTTGGTTGAATTACGGTCGGGCTTGCAGTCATTGCTGACTAGAGCGACAGCCTGGGCAGATTTCCAGCGCAGGTAGTCTTCGTAGTTGCCCTCATGGCTGGTGATCGTTCCGCCTTCCACTTCAAGCACACGCGTAGCCAGGCGGTCAATGAAATATCGGTCGTGAGAGACAAAGATCACTGTGCCACTGAAGACCGCAAGCGCATCGAGCAGCACGTCTTTGGCGCGCATATCCAGGTGGTTGGTGGGCTCGTCGAGCAGCAGGAAGTTCGACGGCGAAACCAGAATGCGGGCCAGCGCATAGCGGTTGCGCTCGCCGCCACTGAGCACGCCAAGCGGCTTGAAGACGTCGTCGCCGCTGAAGAGGAAGCACCCCAGCAGCGACCGCAACTGAACCTCGGGAACTTTGACCGCCGCGGCGCTGATGTCGTCGAGCATGCGCCTGTCGCCGTCGAGCACCTTGTACTGGTCCTGCGCAAAGTACTCGCTGACCACGTTGTGGCCGAGCTTGACTTGTCCGGCAGTAGGCGCTTCCTCGCCGGTGAGCAATTTGATGAGCGTCGATTTGCCCGCGCCGTTCACGCCGACCAGCGCCACGCGGTCGCCGCGCTCGATGGTGAATTTGACCCGGTCGAGCACTTTCTTGTCGCCATAACTCTTTGAGAGCGCCTCAGCCTCCGCAACCATGCGTCCCGAGGGCGGCGGCTGGGGAAACCGGAAGTGAATCACCGCCTCTTCTTCCGGAATCTCAATGCGCTCGATCTTTTCCAGTTCCTTGATGCGGCTTTGTACCTGTTTCGCCTTGGTGGCCTGGGCACGGAAACGGTTGATGAAGGCTTCAAGGTGCTCTATCTGGATGCGCTGGTTTCGGTAAGCGGCTACAAGTTGTGTGCGCCGCTCGTCTTTCTGACTTAGGTACTTTGTGTAGTTACCCTGATAGATCGACAGCCGCTTATTCCATATCTCCACGGTGCGATCGATAGTCACGTCGAGAAAGTAGCGATCGTGGGAGATAAGTATGTAGCCAAACGGATAGGTCCGGAGATAGTCCTCAAGCCAGTTACGGGTCTCAAGGTCGAGGTGGTTAGTGGGCTCATCGAGCAACAGAAGGTTGGGCTTGGCCAGCAGCAGCTTGGCCAGAGCGATGCGCATCTGCCAGCCGCCGCTGAACTCGTCAGTCTGCCGCGACCAATCTTCTTTACTGAATCCGAGTCCGGTGAGCACTCCGCCGACCTGCGCGTCCAGCGCATACCCGTCGAGCGAGTGAAAGCGCTCCTGGAGCATGGAATATCTCTCAGCCGCAGCCTCGTACTCCGCTCCGGCGTGGTCGAGCACGGCCAGTTGGCCGCCGAGGTGCTCAATCTCCCGCTCCATATCGTGCAGTTCGTCGAAGACCGTGAGGCACTCGTCAAAGACCGTTCTGCCGGCCAGCACCAGACCTTCCTGCGGCAGGTAGCCGATGCTGATGCCGCGCGTCTGCTGCATGCTGCCGTAATCCAGCGACTCTAGCCCGGCGATCGCCTTCATCAGCGTCGATTTTCCGGTTCCGTTGGCGCCCACCAGTGCGGTTTTTTCCTTGCTCTGGATGAGCCAGTTGGCTTCCATAAACAAGACTCGCGGCCCAAACCGCTTCCCGGCATTTTGCAATGAGATCATCTATCTCTATTTTCGCAGAGAGGCACGCGAAGCTGAGCGCGATGCAGCACCGCGGTTAGAAACGGGCCGATAAACCCGCATAAAAAGACCGTCCCCGACCGGTGAGCGGTTTGATCTGGCTCATCCAGCCGCTGGCCGCGTAGTCGTCGAAGTTGATGCCTCCCAATGGAAGCTCATAGTTCTTGTTCAGCAGATTGTCCGCGGCTGCGTTCGCCCGCAGATGGCCGCGCTGATAACTCGTGTGCAGATTCAAAAGTGCGTACCCCGACGTGGCTTGCTCGAGGCGATGCGGATCGACGTTGGATTTGCAGTCCACGGCCTGGAGGCCGAAGCCGGCAGCGAATCCCTTCAATAATTCGTCGAAGGCCACACGGGTGTACAACGGCATCATCTGGTAGAGGCCGGTCTGTGTATCGATCCTTTCGCCGTGCAACCAACCAGCAACGCCGCTGATCTTGCCCTGCCCGAAACGAACGCTGTTCCAAAGCGAACCGTTGCCGGGGAGATCGGCACCGTAAATGCGGGCGTTGTGGTTGGCAAAGCGCAGTTGGGCAAAGGTGCTCAGGCCGTTATAGGGAGCCGTTGGCATGGAGACGCTCGTCGTTGTGGCCAGCATATCCACATCCACATAGTCCTGAATGAATGATAGATAGGGCGTGAACTTGATCTCCCACTGACTGCGCACACGGTCGCGCCAGGTCGCTGTGCCGCTCACGGTGTGCGCAATCTCCGGCTTGAGGGCCACGTTGCCCACATAGTAATTGCCGTCGCCAAGCCAGCCGATCATGCCACTGACCATCCAATTCGTCGACCATGCATAGCGCTCATACAAATTGGGCGCGCGGGTCTTGCGCGCATAGCCAAACTCGTAGGCGCTCGAAGCATTGGGCTCATAGCGCGCCAGTGCGGTTACATCCAGGTCGACGTCGGCGTGAGCGCGGTTCAATCCATTGAAAGCGCCGGCGTCAGCGGCAAAGTTGCTCGAGTATCCTTCGACCTTGCCGGTGTTCGACCAGACAGTATCGTTGCGCAGCCCGAAGAGCGTGGTCCATTGCGGATTCCACTTGCTGGCCACTTCAGCAAACCAGCCCAGCCGGATTCGTCGGCCATCGTTTATGCTGACGAATGGATTGGAGCCCATATACGGAGCCGTCCCTGCAACGGCGGGCCAAGTGTCGTCGAGAACAAAGCGATGCAATTCGCTGCCCGCGCCCAGTGTGTGCTGCGCGGAGAGCGGGAGCTCATACCTCACGGAGTAGCCAAGGTCTCTTCCGTGCGTATTCATCGGCATACTCATCGCCATAGGGAAAGTAGATTTGTCCCTGCCGATGTTCATCGAGTGCCAGGAGCCCTGCCAGTAGATGTGCGCGTCAAGCTCGCCGCGGTCAAAGTTTCCGTGGTAATGCAGGTTGAGCGACTCGGCGTAGTTGCGCACCAGATCCATCTGCGCGTTCACGAAACCTTCGTAGGGAGTGTGGTGCAGGCTGCCCTCAAGAACCAGCAGGTTTCCGCCGCCTTGAGCAGCCAGAGTTACGGTGTGGTCTGTGCTCTGGGCATATGTGGAAGTAATCTTGTGGCTGCTGCCGTCGGCGTAGTCGCCGTTGGTGGCCCATGAACCGCTGTAGCCTATGCCAAGGTTGCGGCCGGCGACCCATTCCGAAAATCCACCTCCATAATATTCGCCGTTGCTGCGATAAAAGCCCGAGGATAGGCTCTCCGTGTGCAGCCGTTCTTCCGGACCAGCGAATACCGGTGGCTGCGAATCGACAGAGACCGTTCCTCCGATGCTGTCGCCACCCAGGCTCACCGGAGTAATGCCCGCCAAAACGGTAATCTCGGCTGCGTTGGATGGAGCGATAGAGGAGAGCGGTGGATTCATGTGATTCGGGCAGGCTGAGGAGAGCGTCATGCCGTTCACCATCACCTTGACGCGTTCATCTCCCATTCCATGAAGAAATGGAATGGAACCAAGCTGACCGTTCTCTCGCAAGCTGACGCCGGGCATATTTCCCAGCAGCTCCGCTGTATTGCGGCTGCGTGTACGATCGTATTCGTTCACCAGATGCAAGGTTGCCGCGCCCGCTCCGATCTCCGGCTCATTTACCTCGACGAAGATTCTGGCCGTGGCAACTTTGAAAACGATATTGACCGTTGCCTCGCCGCATGCGGTAACGAAAACATCATGCACGACGATGATCTCAAAACCGGTGGCGATGGCGGTGACCTGGTAGCGCCCCACGGGGAGACCATCGAATGCAACGCGGCCCTGATTATCGGCGACGAGTGACCGCCTGATGCCCGAGGCGAGGTGCAGGGCCTCAATCTTGACTCCTGGAACAAATGCGCCGAATTGATCTTTGAAGACTCCGGCAATGCGGCCGGTTGCAGCGGAGTTACCCTTTGCACAGGGAACGGGTTGATTCACCACCGGCGGGATTTTCGAAGTATTGACGCGGAGGTCTTGCTGGGCGCGTGCCAGGCTTATTTGCCAGCACAGGCAGACGGCCGGCAATAAAGCCAGCCACAACTTGCATTTCATAAATTCTCCTCTTGCTGAGAATGCGCAAAGGACCGAACCGGATCGGCGACAGCAATCCCATCCGTAAAGCGCTGCGAATTGTCAGGTGAGAGGAGACGGAGGACCGCGCTTTGGATGCCCGCGGAGAAAGGAAAGCTGGAGGCGGCCCACCCTCTGCGCAAGACACACCGGTCCGCGGATAACTCCAGCTGGGAACTGCTGCCTGATTTTCGGATGAAAGATTGGAGAATAAACCGCGCAAGTGCTTGCCGCTAGGCAGGGGCATTTCCCCGAGATGGACGTGAAGCCTTTTCGATTGCTGCTGAATTGCTCCATGCGCATCATGCAGTGATGCTTGCCGTTCCTGCGGCAGCATGGGGGAAGATGCGCGTCGGCATCGGGGCCAAAAACGGGTGCGATCAGCATCCAGCTGAAGATCATCGTCAGCGCAAGTGCGATCGTGCGGCGCATGGCCAAGAAGCAGTATAGCTTGCGCCTGCCGGGCGGCCGATTGCAGCATGGGCCTGAAAGTCGCGCGCGAGTATGCTCCAATCGATCGTGTGAGCGGTTTGGCGTTCTGGAGCGTCTGAAATGCAGGATCCTGCTGAAAAAGGGCTGCCCTTGGATGCGTGCGGGGGTGCGGGAATGCCTGTTACACTTCCAGCAAGAACCAACCCGGGAATATATCCCGGAGTACATCTAAATTTCGGAGCAAGGCCACACCATGAAACACATTTGCATGATTCTATTGATGGCGGCATGCGCGGCTGCCGCAAGCTCTCAATCCCTGGTTCATCCGGCCACCAAAGCGGCCAGCGCCGCCGCAAAGACCGGCTCTGCACCTAAGGAAAACTGCTCGACAGCAGCTGCGGGCATCGCTCTGCCCGCAAGTATCCCTCCCGTTCAGGGCAACGTGCAGTCTGTTTTCGCCCTTCGCTACCAGGATTACGTGATCGGTACCGGTGCCGAGGCCGAGCCGAACAAGCTCTACAAAGTGCAATACACCTACTGGCTGGCCGCCGACGGAACCAAGATTGACTCCACTCTCGACCACCCCGGCGCACCGCTCAAGGACGCAAACGGCAAGGTGATCGTGGAAGCCGACGGCAAGGCCAAGCTGGGGCCTCCCATGACCGTCAACTTTATCCAGGGCCGCCACCAGATGATCTCGGGTTTTGACCAGGGTCTTGCCGGCATGAAGGTCGGCGGCAAGCGCCGCCTCTATATCCCCTGGCAACTGGCCTGGGGCCCGATGGGCCACCCCCCCGCGATTCCCCCCATGTCCGACATGATTTACGACGTTGAACTGGTAGACGTAACCGATCCGCCGTCAGCGCCCTTGCCGCCCACTGGAAGATCTGGGATCGGCGACCTCCGCGGGCGTCGGCCAGTTGGCGGGCAGCCTCCGTCACCTGGAACACCTGCTCCAGCGTCAACGTCTAGTCCAGCGACAACGACGCCTGCTCCTGCGTCAACGGCTGCCCCAGCAACTCAGTCGCAATCTAAGTAGCTTCATCATTCTCGTCATTGAATGCGGCCGCGCCGGAACGTAACTCCGGCGTGGCCGCTGTTTTCTGATGGGTACTTGCATACCCGCAGTAAGTCCGGTGCCCATCAGTTTAACAATTACGGCATTTACATTAAGCGAATCGTTACAAGTGCAAATGTATGCTGTGATCAAGTGACGAATTCCAATCGGCTGTGTCACACTGAAATTGCATCCCGCTCCGGCCTGCGAACAATTTCGAAGGCCAGCGAGAGGTTGCCATGAGCATCAATTTGCTTTTGATGCGGTAAACACGCGGGCCTGTAGCTCAACGGTTAGAGCAGGGGACTCATAATCTTAGACGGGGCATATTCGCTCAGATTCAATGAGCTTGTATGCCCTTAGTTTTTCAGCGGCTTAGAGAATCCACGTCTAAGCCCGTATAAGCCTATTCAGCCCGGTGGCCGCTACAGTATCCGCTACAGGTCCAAAAAGTAGGACCCGCCGGATCCCACGCCCCCCATAGAGGCGGATGTGGGGATGCATTACATGTATAGACCTAAAGATTTTCCGTTAAAAGCGCCTCACGCTTCAGTGCCCCGGTTCCTGCGTTTCAAGTCCCTTTGGCGCGTTATCGTTGTACTTGAGGACTGAGAAGCATGTTCGACAGTTGGAGAGAGCGCAGATGGGAATCCCGAGACATAAAACGGCGCCTCGAAATAGTGTGGGGTGCATTAAACCTTGTCATAAAGAGATCGAAAGAAAATGGTGGGGTGATAAAGCCAGACGATGTGCTTATTTGGGGTGCAGCGCACAGCGAAATCACTTTTGGTCGCCAAATGAAATTGATTCGTCGATTGACCCGTGCGGGCATTTCGATTCCGCCCTTAATGTGGACAGAACTGACAGAACCTGAAGTTGAGATCGTTACAAATGAAGGCGTCTCTCTGAAAACGCTTCGTACGCTCACTCAAGAGGGTGAGGCTTGGGCTCGGCACGAGTTGACGAAGAGACGTAGAGAGGGCGTTGAGTTCTGGGCCAGAATCGTTCTGCCTATCATCGCTCTGATCATCTCGATTCTCGCATTCGTAAGGAAACGTTAGATTCTGTCGTCTGGAATGCCGTAGGCTCGGAGCCTCACCCAAATGCACTAGGACGCGCCGCTGGCATATCGGTGTGGGTTACGAATCCCTTTGGGGCCAGAACGAGACGGGTCTTGCTGAAAAGCAATCGGCCCCAAGGTGGAAACCCCGGAGCCGATCCGCTTTTGCAGGCTGTGGAAAGAGGAATCTGGAATTAAACCAACTGCAAGGTATTACCCTTCCAACTATCAAGCGTTTTGGAGGGCGCGAGAAGCATACCACATTTTTTGCGATTGTGTATTTGAAGGGTTGAGGGGGAGAAAGAAAAGCCCGCCATTTGCCCTAGGACGCGCCGCTGCGGGTTGGGTGATGGTTTCCTATGGCCGATAGCGTGGCGGCACAGGAGAGCGGCGCGGGAAAGGATTCCGCTCTGTCTCATTGCGCTTGTTCGTTGCCGGGAGCGGGCAAAGTGTGAGCCGCCGCAAATTCGGCACGGAAGCGTGCGTTTTCTTGCTCTCTTTGCGCCCGGATCGCATCGACGGCTTGCAATAGTATCTCGACGCGGATCGGCGGAATGTCTCCCGTGAGGAGCAGGCTTTTGTCGAGTAGCACTCCACTGCTGATGCTCTTCTGCTGCAACGACGCTTTGGCAATGTCTTCTTCACCGATTGATTCGACAATGCGGCGGGCCTTGCCCCGGTAAATCTCGGCCAGCACAGCCTTTTCATCTTGGACTTGCCGCTGAATTTCGGGTTCTGCTATAACGTGTTTCACCATACCTCGTGACCTCCCTACGGCCTGAGCGATTTTGGTTTGAGACATTCCCGACGCGGCGAGGGTGATGATTGTCTCTTTCTCTTCGGTGCTCGGTGGAAACTTGGGCTTCGGCTTCATCGCCCACCGCCAAACCAGTCAGCAAGGCTTTGCCATTGCAGCCGTCCCACGCCTCGGTCGTCGGGCGTCAACAGCTGTTTGTGGCTGTCTGGACAGAACACGACAGGGGGGTCCCCCCGAAGCAGGCCGCTTTCCCCTTGGTATCGAAGCAGCTCTGACCACACCTTATTGAGTAGCTGAAAGACGAGCGACATTTCCGCCAAGATGCACTGCGAACAGATTTCGGGGAAGTGAGATTTATACACCTCGATGTAATTCTGTCCCATCTTCCGTGCCAACTCTTTTACGCGCTGTTCGGCGCTTTCGGCTTGGGCGAGAATGTTTCCAAGGTTGTTTTGCAGTTCCGCGCTCTCTTGCCTCTTTGCTTCGGCGTCGTCATCGCGGCCTTCGGCGACGGCGCGGTCTACTTCTCCGGCGAGGATGCGCTGCTGGGCCTCAACGCGGGGTTGCAATTCTGCGTGCTGTGTTCGCAGGGTCTGGGCCTCTGCTTCCTTTGCCGTGCGCTCTTTCGATAGCGGCGCGTTAAGACCGGATACTGTGTCGAATAGCTTGCCGGTGAGACTCTCCGCCAGTTCCTCGTGTGCCATTTTGACTACTTCGAGTGGGCTAGCTTCGCTATCCTGCTCGGCAACGGTTTGTGGGTTGTCAGTTGGTTGTACGGTTTCGTTTTCGTTCATGGTCTACCTCCGTTTAGGGTCCAGGTTATGCAAAAAGGGTTTGACTTCTGAGGCGAAAAATTCTCGCTTGTCCGTGGCTTTTTCAAACTTCCCGGCCAATTCATCCAATCGGCGAATAGTGCCCCGGTCCATAAGTTGCAAACCTTTGACCACCCCAACGTAGTGGTGGAGATTTTGGACCGGGTCCTGTTTTTGATCCAAGTAATCCGGCCCGAACGCGGATTCAATCTTCCGGACGACGTGCGCGCCGAAGTCCTTGGCGTGCATTCGCTCGGTCGGGTGCTGACTCCCGGCGGGCGTGGGCACTTCAATTTCGACTAGCCCATTGGCCGATAGGAACCCGAAAGTGCGGTCCCCATTAGCATCGACGCCGATAGCATTGTCAGGTTTCGGATCGAATGCGCTGAGATCATAACTCATGGTCGTTTTCTCCTTTTGGTTGCGCCAGTTCAAGCGACTCCGGGTGATGCCTGCTCCAAAAGTTCATGTCGCCCCAGAAGACGACGAGTTTCCCGCGTTCAAAGCGAATCACCGTGCCCGGCTCACCGGAATCGTGGCAGGCTTTGAGTCTCACTTTGTTACCGAGTTTGAGCATTGTTTGCGGCCTCGCTTCCCGGTTCGTTTTCGGGCAACCACCAAATCCAGCCGCCCCCAAAGCTGGCCTTCCGCGATTGAATGCGGAGTTGAGTTTTTGCGCGCCGGAGCGTCTTCTCTTTGAAGCCTTCACCCCCCGCCAGTTCAAGAATCGTTCTGTAATCCTTGCTTCCAGTCTTTAAGAGCGCCGTGAGCCATTCTTGCGCACGTTCTACCGCGCCCCTATCCGGTCCCTCTGGCGCGGCCAGCAAGTCGAACGCGGTCACTTGGCTTTTTCCGGTCCATGAGAATTGACCATCATTGTCAATTCGGTATCCAAGTGTTTCGCCAATTTTGCCAATGTTCGACTTGACGTGAATTAACGCACGCGTCTCAGGGTCATCGGGAAGTGAACCGGCCAACATTTCAGAGCGAACTGCGCCGCTCAGGTCGATAGAGCCAAGACCGCGAGTAATCGCCTTACTGTTCCCCGCTTTAGATAAGTGCCGGACTAGCAAAATTGCACAATCATATTTAGCTGCGAGTTTGCTTAGGCCGTCTAAAACTGGTCGAGTCTCATTTGACCTATGCAGATCAACACTTGCGCCCATATACGATTGAATTGGGTCAACCACAAGCAGTCGCGCCTTTGTTTTGATAATCGCCTTTTCGAGAATTGGAATATCCGTGAGCGAGATAGAGCCGCGCTGTTGTTCGCCGTCAGCGGTAAAGATTGTGCCATTGAGCAGAAAGAACCGCGAGGGGTCGCCGCCCAAACGG